>ERZ1370068.3420-contig-2532_pt1 | contig 60969 bp, 82 predicted proteins | sample MGYA00561227_ERZ1370068 | MGnify/ENA primary metagenome ERZ1370068 (study PRJEB38410, sample SAMEA6850437) | metagenome | study: Metagenomic assessment of the ecological functions of the soil: analysis of the soil microbiota associated with the... | reverse complement strand
AATGCTTCGGGCGTTCCTGTCAAAATCGGAAAGGTTCCGTAATGCATCGGAATCACTGTCCGCGCTTTGACCAGCTTTGCCGCTTCTGCCGCACGAGCGGGTCCCATCGTGAAATGGTCGCCTATGCAAACGAGCATGACATCGATGTCGTGGAAGAGCGTTAGCAGCGCCATGTCGGAAAACAAATCGGTATCGCCTGTGTGATAAATCGTCGGCCCGCCGCGAATGGTAATTACAAAACCTCCCGGCGCACCGCCATGACGCAGCCCATGACGATCATCAGCTGCGACACCGGATCCATGATGCGCGCGAACGAACGCGACTTTTACTTCGCCATCCAGCAGCGTCAGTTCGCCGCCAAAATGACCAACCGTGTCCGTTTGCGCCTGCTCCGCCGGATAACCGAGATGTTTCACGATCGCGTCGGCCAAATCGAATGTTGCTACCAGTTTTGCGCCCGTCTTTTTCCCGATGTCGACCGCGTCACCGACGTGATCGGAATGACCGTGCGTAATCAGGATGAGATCGACATGCTTGAGCGCGGCGATTTCGGCCTTCGCATTTTCGAAAACAGGATTCGAGAGCCACGGATCGACGAGCAGAACTTTTCCGCTCGGGGTCACAATCTTGAAAGCCGACTGACCATACCAAGTAAGTTGCGTATCCATGGCAAATCACGAAACCGAAAAGCGTTGGTCTAGCAAGAGAAACGCCGTTTCAAGGAGTGACGGCTTACGCTTCGGATTTTCGTCATTCGCCATTCGTCATTTTACCTATGATTCGCCTCATGAATCACGATCACGCGCATCGGCACATTTCAAAAAGTCACCCGCACATGGCGCAGTTAATCAGACGATCGCGGCGATATGAAATCACGCCGGCTGTCTCGATCCGCCCGTTCGATGCGCTGGCGGAATCCATCGCTTACCAGCAACTAAACGGGAAAGCCGCCGCAACAATCTGGGGCCGGGTCCGCGCGCTTTATCCAAAAACAAAATGGCTCGACCCCGCAAAAGTTCTCGCCACACCGGATGAGAAACTTCGCGCCGCTGGTCTTTCGCGCTCCAAGACCGCGGCAATAAAAGATCTCGCGGCGAAGACGCTCGACGGCACCGTGCCATCCGGACGCGCGCTTCTCCGAATGAGCGATGACGAAATCATCGCGCGTCTTACGCAAGTGCGCGGTATCGGTCGCTGGACTGTCGAGATGCTTCTGCTGTTTGACCTCGGCCGGCCGGATGTCTGGCCTGTCGCCGATTACGGAGTGCAGAAAGGCTTCGCCAAAACTTTTCGCAAACGGAAACTTCCCACGCCGAAACAGCTGATGAAGCACGGCGAGAAATGGCGGCCGTATCGCTCCGTTGCGGCCTGGTATTTCTGGCGAGCGCTGGATCAGTCTGGTTGAGGGATAAGCCGTTAAACCGTTGAAGCGTTCCCGCATCTGTCATGTTGAGCGGAGCGAAACATCTCTGATTTTTGCTTAGCGCCGCGGTAATCATAATCAGAGATTCTTCGCTTCGCGCAGAATGACAACGCGCGCTTTTGTTTTTAGCGATTTAACGCTTCAACGTTCTCCAAGCGCATTGACTTTACGGCCGCGCCTTAATACAACGAGGCATTATGGCGATGATTCATGTTAATCGGGGCACTACGAGCCTGGGTGTTTTCTCCGAGCAGGAAATTCGCGAAGGGCTGAGCGCCGGCCGCTTTGCGCCAACCGACATTGGCTGGCGCGAGGGTATGGCCACATGGCAGCCGCTCTCGCAATTCCCAGAGTTCGGAGGACCGCTGCGCCTGCCGTCCCGCCTGTCCAGCCTGGCGCAGCTCCGACGTCAACCACGGTCGCGGGGCGTACTGGTTTGCCGTGGAGCACCGGCAAGAGCGCGGCTTCTTCAACGCGTTCATCGAAACGCTGTCAATGGTGCTTACCCGTCCAGCCGAAGCGTTCAGTGTGATGAAGCGCGAAGGCGGCCTGGGCGAGCCGCTCATCTACGCGCTCATCGGTGGATCCGTGGGCGGGATCGTGTCGGCTCTGTTCTCGCTCGGTTTCCAATCCATCGGACTGTTTGCGGATAAGAATAACAGTCTTGCCGCGATGACCGGGATAGGAATCGGCTCGGTCGCAATGATTATCTTGTTGCCTCTGTTCCTCGCGATTTTTCTTTTCATCTGGAGTGCGCTCGCGCATCTCTGTTTGATGATCGTTGGCGGTGCCAATCAACCGTTTGAGACCACGTTTCGGGTTTTGGCATTTACTCAAGGCTCAACCGGTCCCTTGCAGATCATACCGCTTTGTGGCGGACTGATTGCCGGGGTCTGGGCGATCGTCTGCTACTGCATCGGATTGGCGCGCGCTCATGAAACCGACACTGGCCGCGCTGTTCTAGCCGTTTTTCTTCCGCTGATAGTTTGTTGCGGCGGCGGAGTGCTCATCGCATTTATGTTTATGGGCGCCTGGACCGCGTCGCATCATTAGTGTTCAGCACATGCAGCTTTCTGTTCGGCGGCTCGCTCCGGGCGAACTTGACCATGAGTTGATTTGGTTGAGCGCCTCGGTTTTATCGCTCGGCTTTGCGGCTGTCTGGTTAACGCTCGGGTTGCCGTGGCCGCACTGCGTGTTTCACGACCTTACCAACCTGCCGTGCGTCACATGCGGAATGACGCGATGCGGCATCCAATTCTTTCACGGCCATTTTCTTGCGGCATTGCAATGGAACCCATTCGTGTTCGCGGTTCTTTGCGGTGTCATTGGGTTCGACATATACGCGCTTGCAACAGTCATTGCGCGCACGCCGCGACTGCGGATCCATCTTTCCACGCAGCGCGCGAAAACATTTTTGCGTGTCTCAGTCATCTCCGCGCTCGCGCTAAACTGGATTTATTTGCTGCTGCACTGGCGCAACTTTTAGAACTGCATAGCGTCATGCGTCAACGCTTGCGGCGTCTGACAAACGTCCGACAATGACGCGCAGTTGCAAATCTGCGTCCACTTCGTGCCCATCTGTGGCTAACTTTGGCGCCATGCGAATCCTGGTCACAGGCGGCGCCGGCTTTATCGGGTCGCATCTTGCCGAGAAGCTGCTCGCTGGCGGGCATGAAGTCGTCATCCTGGACGATTTCAATGATTTTTACGATCCGCAGATCAAGCACGCGAACATTGCTGGTTTTGCAAAAGACGTAACCGTTTGTCACGTCGATCTTCGAGAGAGCGACTCGGTGCGAACTGTGTTTGGCCGCGAAAAAGTAGACGCCATCGTGCACCTGGCTGCGCGCGCTGGCGTTCGGCCCTCCATTCAATCGCCGCGGCTTTATTACGACACGAACGTCATCGGAACGTTGCATCTTCTCGAGGCAGCACGCGTGACGGGAGTTGAACGATTTATCTTCGCCTCCAGTTCGTCAGTATGCGGAGCTTCAAAGACCGTCCCATTTTCCGAGGACCAACATCTGACGCAGACAATCAGTCCCTACGGCGCGACGAAAATTGCAGGCGAATTTCTTTGCTCGACGTATTCGCACCTTTACCAGATGCGGGTCGTAGCTCTGCGGTATTTCACTGTTTACGGCCCGCGGCAGCGTCCCGATCTGGCGATTCATCAATTCACCCGGCGCATTTACGCCGGGCAACCGATCGATCAGTTTGGAGATGGCAGCACGCGGCGCGATTACACCTACATCGATGACATCATTCAGGGCACGATGGCCGCGCTCGATTACGATGGCCCGCTGTATGACGTCTTTAATCTCGGCGAGAGTCAAACGATTCAGCTGAAAGATCTCATTTTGGCGATCGAAAGTGCCGTCGGAAAAAAGCGAAAATCAATCGCCTCGCGGAACAACCTGGCGATATGCCGCGCACATATGCGGATATTTCGAAGGCGAGAAAATTGCTTGGCTACAGTCCGACAACGAAGTTGAGCGAAGGCTTGCCCAAATTCGTTGAGTGGTTTCTGCGTAGCTCAAAGAACGGCGCGCACGGAGTGACGCGCCTACCGAGACTCACCACGTGTCGTAGGGCGGCGTCCTCTGCACGCCGTCTCATTTCGCGCTGGTGTGAATTATCATTTCGCCTACAGCTGTTGTAATCTCCGCCTGTGATTTCGACGCTGCCGTTCGAGCAGCGCGCCTGTTTTATTGCCGGCCAGGCAAAATCGGGCACCACGCTATTGGTGGCGTTGCTCGACAGTCATCCCGAACTGCTCGTGTTGCCCGAGGAAACAGCCTATTTCCCCACGGTCCTGACCAAATATGCGCCGCGCGGCCGCCGGGCGCAGTTTGATTATCTGACCAAACAGTCGCTCTCCAACGTGCTGTTCGGCGGCCCGTGCAAATGGGGAAAGCGCAGTTACGCGACATTTCCTCGCGAGAAATTTCTCCAGACGTTTGAGCGCGCTGCATTCGATCCTGCGAACGCGCAGGAGGATTTGCTGGTGCTCATGGTGAAAGCGTACGCGGCGACGCTTGGGCGCTCGCTTGATACGATCACGCGCTGGGTGGAGAAAACTCCGGCCAATCGTAATCACGTCAACGCGGTCCTCACTCGGTTCCCGCATGCAAAAATTCTGGTCACGCTACGGGACCCACGCGCCATTCTCGCGGCGCAAATCGCGCTGGAAAAACAAGGCAGACCGGACGGTTCTCCACTTACTACGTAATCGCGCATTGGCGGGTCGCTGCGAAACTGGCCAGGCGCGTCCGCGACGCGGAAGTTCCTGGACTGGTCGTCCAGTACGAACGGCTGGTGCATGAACCAGCCAGAACGATGGAAGAAGTTTGCGGGTATCTCGAGATCGACTTCGATCCAGACACAGTGTTGACGCCGACGAAAGTGGGTCGGTTCTGGAGCGGCAACTCCGCGGCGCGCATAAACTTTTCGCAAATCAGCACCGAACCTGTGACGCGCTGGGAACGCGAGCTTTCCAAGGATGAGATCGGTTGGGTGGAATGGCATTGCCGCGATCTGATGCCCGAGTTTGGCTACGAACCGCGGCTGAGCCGACGCGAATTGCGCTATTTTGTTAGGCCCATTCGCGGCGAGCGTCCGCGCGAGTATCTCAAATCGCGAGCGTATTCACTGCGCGACGATTGGATTCGAGGCGCAGCCTAACGCGTCTGACTTGCAATGTCGTGGTAAGCAAGCCATAATGAGCGCGAGATGTCGGGAATCTTCTTCGATCTTCCGAGCGTCCGGTTCCTACAACGATTCAGATTTCTTGAACTGATGCTGCAAACGTTCGCGGCATCACTGTTTCGTTCGTTGAGTGCGCCGGCTTGCGCTTTGAGACAAGTCCATTCCCGGTATGACGAGGCGGAGTTTCCATCGGCGTCGCAGAGTGCTTGGAACGAGTTTGACTCGGCTCTTGATGAGTCGCGCGCCACGGACGGTGTCCCGAGCCTTTTCGGGGCGCTCCGCCCTTTGACAATTGGAAAACAGTTAAGGATCAACATGAACTCTTATTCATCAGGAAGACGCCCACGCCGCCCGCGCGGTGGGGGCCGACGCAGAGGAAATCAGGAACGCTTTCGGGGACCACAGGAACCGGCGAAGACGCAGAAAAAGACGTTTTTGGCAGCGCGTTGCCGAATTTTTCGGAAACGGCGGCGAGAAAAGAAAGCGCCGGCACAACCGCGCAATGGCACGCAGCCATCGCGACCTGCGCGCAAGCCAGAACGGGTTGAAGTCACGTCGCCGCGTCTCTACGTTGGCAACTTGTCTTTCGACGCCACCGAGAGCGATCTCTTCGACTTGTTCAACGGCGTTGGCCACGTGCATAACGCAGAGGTCGTAAGCTATCGGCACAACCAGCGCTCGAAAGGTTTTGCGTTTGTGCAAATGCAAACCGTCGAGGAAGCGAAACGCGCTGTGGAGGAATTGCACGACAAGGAATTTCTCGGTCGCAGGCTCGTTGTGAGCGGCGCGAAATCCGATCAGCATCAGCCGCGTTAGCGCGTTCAGGATGACGGCTTCCAGCTGTCAGAATCGAGTCGACGGCTGCCCGACCGTCGCTCCTGAACAGGACGGCGGCCCTATCTCTTAATCTCCAGATAAGCGCGCGCCTCGACGTGATTCGTCCCGGGCTGGAACTGTTCGACGCGCATTTGTTTGAGGAACCAGCGGCGCTCGATTTTTGCGCGGACACTACCTCGAAGCGTTTGATTAGTTTCGCGTCCCAGTCGTAGCCCTCCATGCGCATCAGTGCGCCGCTCGCCTTGTCCACCCACAGCAACACGTTCGAATACGGCGAGTCGTGCGAGGGTGCGCGTAACTGCAGTTTCCAACATTTCCGGGTGCGGACATTTTCCTCGCCTAACACGCGCGCAGTGGGCCAGTAGAGAAATTTGAATGCAAGATCTCCGCACAGCACAATTGTGCCGCGAATTTTTTCCTGGAGCTTCGACGCGCCCACTTTTTCCGTTCCGGCGTCGCTTACCAGCTCGAGGCGTGAGCTGTTTTCGCCGAGCCGCAACTCAAGAGTTTCATCCGGATCTGTGAATGTATACCGGATCAAGGGCCCATTCTGCATCAGGCGAAACGGAATCACCATGTCATCCTGACGAAGCTGCCCTTGCAGATCGATCTCGCTGGCGCGACTCAACCATGCGAACTGAATCGAGAATGTCTTTCGCGGACGGCGGAGGCTCGGCAAAGACCGAAAATGCTGCGAGCGCCACACAAATGACGAATGTCGAATGACGAATGACGAAGCAATGACGAAATCCAAATGACGAATGGCAAATCTTCGATCGCATTTTCGTCATTTGAGCATTCGAGCTTGTTTCGACATTCCTCATTCGTGCTTCGTCATTCGCTCGCGTTTGTTTATTAGAAGGCTAGCGAGTAAAACTTAAATCCGATTGATCCTTATTCGCATGGAGCAGTCCCTTTTTCACGCCATTAACCAACAATGGACGAGTCCGGCCCTCGACTTGTTCATGGCGGGGTTGAGCGATTCTCAGATTTGGACGCCGTTCCTTATCGCAATTGGAATTGGTGCGCTGATTTTCGGCGGATTCAAAGCGCGCGCGTTGGTTATCTGTCTGGGCATCTCTTTGGCAATCGCGGGACTGGTCACGAGTGCATTAAAATCCAGCGTGGCCCGTCACCGACCAAAACACGTCCAGAGTGTTCGGATGGTGCAGTTACAAAAGCCCGGCCAAAGTTTTTTACCCTTTTAAGAAACCGGTCATTCGGTTTTCTGATTCCTCGGATCGCACCCGCTCGGGACCATCGTTTCCGTCTGGACACACTGTAAACAACACGATCGCCGCAACGTATTTTACTTTGTTTTACCGGCGCCGCGGCTGGCTGTACTGGTTTGTCGCTCTGGCGGTTGGATATTCGCGAATTTACCTGGGCGCGCATTGGCCCACCGACGTGGTGGCGACGCTCTTTCTCGGAATCGGTGAAGCATTGCTTCTGCTCAGCTTCTTTGAGTTAATCTGGAGAATCGCGGCGCGGAAATGGATGCCAGATGTGTTTGCGCGCCATCCGAGTTTGATTGGTGATGTTCAATGGCACTGCGCAAGCCGAGGCTCGCGCAACGCTAACATGAGCACCACACGCGCGGTCTGGCTCTTTGTCGCTGCGCTGACGGCGATTCGTTTTTCACTTCTGGCAACGACAGATCTCTCCTTCGACGAAGCGCATTACTGGATGTGGTCGGAGCGACTGGCGCCCGCCTACTTCAGCAAGGGACCTGGTATCGCTTTCGCCATACGCGCGAGCACCGCTGTTTTTGGCGCGAACGAGTTTGGTGTTCGCTTCTTCAGTCCTGTGCTCGCGGCGGCCACAAGTCTGCTCCTGTTCTATTTTGCGCGCCGTTTGTTCGGCGCCACCGCTGGTCTGTGGACAGTCATCGCCTTGAATGCCACGCCGATTTTCAACATTGGCGCGATCGTGATGACGATCGATGCGCTGTCAATTTTCTTCTGGATGGCGGCGATGTTTACCTTCTGGCTCGCGGTGGAAAACCCCGAACGCTTTCGGGGTTCGTGGTACTGGCCGGTTACGGGTCTGCTGATCGGGCTGGGGTTTCTCTGCAAATATACGAACGCGTTCGAATTGATTTCGGTGTTAGTCGTGCTGGCGCTCGTGCCACGGCTACGACGGGAATTCAAACGCCCCGGCGTGTATTTGCTGATCGGGATGTTCGTTCTTTGCACGATTCCGCCGATTGTGTGGAACGCGCAGCACGCCTGGATCACGCTGGCGCATTTGCGCTCGCGCGGGAATCTCGAGCGCGGCTTTGGCTTTCATCCGGCTGAGGTGCTCTCATTTCTCGGTCAACACTTCATCGTCTATTCGCCGCTGCTGTTTCTCGCGTTGGCCTGGGGTGTGATCGCAAGCTGGCGGCGCATCAATCAGCAATTCAAAGTCCTGTTCTTAATGTGGTTTGGTTTGCCGGTGTTTGGTTTTTACTTGCTTCTGTCGTTTAACAAGAGCGCCGCGCCGAATTGGGATGGGCTCGCGTTCTTTGGGTTCGGATTGGTCGCGACGTATTTCTGGTGGGAACGGCTTCAGACGAGCGTTCTTTTACGCATATGCGCCAGCGTCGCCGTCCTGGTGGGATTGATCATGAGCCTGGTCGCATTGGACACAGATTTGCTGCGCGTGGCCGGTTACCAACTGCCGCGGAGCGATCCGAGTGATCGGATGCGTGGATGGAAAAGCGCGACGGAGGCGCTGGAAAAATGCGCAACGATCTTGAAGCGCAATTGGGCGAGAAACTCTTTCTCATTGCTGACGCTCGCGATCGCGCGTCGGAAATTTCGTTTTATCTGCACGACAAACGAGTGGAAGGCCCGGGGCATCCGCCCGTTTACATTCCCGAATCGCAGGACATGGTGAATCAGTTCTCGTTTTGGCCGCGCTACGACGAATTCATCGAGCTAAAACCTGGCATGCAACGACCGGACGGCGAAGTTTACACCGAAGAGAACGGCATCAACTTGTTCGTCGGACGCGATGCGCTTTTTGTCAGGGCTGGAGAAAAGGGACGTGTACCTCGCAACATACAGGCGGCATTTCAATCCACTGAGCCGGTGGGAACAATCGAAGTGTCGCGCTACGGAAAGGTGATGCGGATTTGGCAGATGTTCCTCTGTCGAAGTTATCGGACACTGCCGTTATGAGAAGTAGCTTATACGCATCGCTGTAGCCGCTTCGCTGAGCGAAGCGCAGGCCTAATCTGTCCACAAAGCTAAGCGCCACGCGTCTGCACAGAGACCGCGGCTACAGCGTTTAATGAAAAGCTTAGCTTCAGAGCGATCCGAACTCCGAAAAGGACGTCGGCGAGTAGTTATGACGCATACGACGGATTCTCCCGCAGTTTCGGTCATCGTTCCCTGTACAACGAGGAAGAAAATGTTCCGATCCTGCAAGCTGAGCTCAGAGCAGCGCTCAGGGCCATCGATCACGAATTCATTTTTGTCGATGACGGGTCAGCCGATCACACCGTGGAGCGAATTGAAGCCGCGCCGAATCTGCGAGTGATCCGTTTCGAAAAAATGCCGGCCAAAGCGCCGCGATTTACGCTGGGCTGCAAGCCGCGCGCGGGGCAATTCTCGTTCTGATTGACGGCGATTTGCAAAACGATCCCGCCGATATTCCAAAATTGGTCGGCGAAATTTCACGCGGCGCTGATCTGGTTTGCGGTTATCGCGCGCAGCGCAGGGACACGCGTGTGAAACGGCTCACCAGCCGAATCGCCAACGCTGTTCGCAGCCGTTATACGAAAGACGGCGTGCGCGACACCGGTTGCACGCTCAAGGCGATGCGGCGCGAGTGCGTTAGCGCGCTGTTTCCGTTCAAGGGAATGCATCGCTTCATTCCTGCGCTGATCAAAGACGCAGGGTACCGGCTGGTGGAAATTCCGGTGAACCATCGCCCGCGGCGGTTTGGTCAAACTAAATACGGTCTGGGCAATCGTGCCGTGCGCGCCACCATCGACATGTTCGGTGTGCGCTGGCTGCTCTCGCGGCGTTTGAATTACAGGATTCGAGAAGAGAACTAGCGGCCCAGCGCTCCCGAAAACGCGCTTGTCAAGCCTATGCGCTGCCGCTAAGCTTGGCCTCCCGCACGGAGCATCTGCATGTCCCTCGCCAATTTACTTTCTGCCGAGCAAATCATTCCCGAGATGAAAGCTACGGAGCGTTGGTCGGCTATTGTTGAGCTGATCGATCTGCTTGTTAGCCTCGGCAAAATTAAGTCCGCGGATCGCGATCCAATTCTGGCCGCGCTAAAGCAACGGGAGGAGACAATGAGCACGGGCATCGGATTCGGAATTGCCATACCGCATTGTTCATCCGATCGGCTCGACGAAGTGGTGGCTGCGTTCGGAAGGTCCACCAAAGGGATCGAGTTCGACGCGTTGGATAACGCGCCCGTAAAATTCGTTGTTCTTTTTATCGTGCCGAAAATCAATTTCAAACGCACCTGCGCACGCTGGCTTCCATAGCAAAATTTCTGAATGACCGCTCTGTGCGCGAGAGTCTTGCCAGCGCGAAATCCGCTGACGAAATCTTGGCGGTCTTTCGCGAACGTTCGTAGCTTGTAGCCGTCGCTCTGTGAGCGACGCGGCCACCGTCGATGCGCGCGCTTCCCACAGGGAAGCGGCTACAGGTCGCCTCGATGCAAACGTTCCAGTCATTATTAGCGAAAAAGCTTTCCGACGCTTTGGCAAGCGCCGGCTTGCCCGCCGCGGCCGGTGAGTTGACGCAGGCGACCGATCCGCGCTTTGGCGATTACCAGACTAATGTTGCGCTCGTCACTCGGGAAGCAGCGCGGCGAAAATCCGCGTGCGCTGGCAGAAAAGATCGTAGCGCAATTGGATGTTAGCGATGTGTCCGAACCGCCTGCTGTCGCCGGCGCTGGATTCATCAACTTCACATTGCGTCAGGCCGCCGTCGAAAAACAGACACTCGACATCTTGCGAGATGAACGTCTCGGCGTCGCCGAAACAGAATCACCACGTCGCATCGTCATTGATTTCGGATCGCCCAATGTGGCGAAACCGATGCACGTCGGTCACATCCGCAGCACGGCGCTCGGCGACGCGCTGGCGCGCGTCGCTAAATTTCTTGGGAACGAAGTGATTCGCGATAATCACGTCGGCGACTGGGGAACACAGTTCGGGATGGTCATTTGGGGATGGAAAAATCTTTTGGATCGACAGGCGCTGCAGCGCGATCCGCTGGCCGAGATTGTCCGCATTTACAAGGAAACAAACGAACGAGCGAGCAATGACCCGGAAGTGCGTGAAGCATGCCGCCAGGAACTGGTGAAATTGCAGGCCGGCGACAAGGAAAACACAGATATTTGGAACGAATGCGTGGCGTTTTCGATGCAGGATTTCGAGCGCGTTTACCGACTGCTCGACGTCCGCTACGACCTGCAATGCGGCGAAAGTTTTTACAACGATCGGTTGCCCGGCGTCGTAGATCGCCTGCTCAAGGCCGGGATAGCGGAAATCAGCGAAGGCGCCGTGGTCGTCTTCTTCCACGATGATCCCGAGCTGGCTGATAAGCCTCTGATCATTCGCAAACGGGACGGCGGATTCAATTACGCTACAACCGATGTCGCCACGATTGATTATCGGGTTAACGAGTTGAAAGCGGACGCGATCTGGTATGTCGTTGGCGCGCCGCAGACATTGCATTTCAAACAGATTTTCGCGGTCGCCCGGCGAGAAGGTTACACCGCCGATCTGCGCCACATCATATTTGGAAGTGTGCTCGGGGAAGATCGCAAGCTGATGAAGACGCGCTCGGGTGAGAATGTTCCTCTGCGCGAGCTTCTCGAGGAAGCGTGCAGACGCGCCCGAAAAATCATCGACGAAAAAATCCGGACCTGAGCGAGGACGAAAAGAACGACATCGCGGAGAAGATCGGCATCGGTGCCGTGAAATACGCCGACCTCTCGCAGTACCGGACGACAGATTACATTTTTTCGTGGAACAAGATGCTTTCGCTGCACGGGAACACTGCGCCGTATTTGCAGAATGCGTATGTCCGAATTCGCTCGATCTTTCGTAAAGCAGGCGAGGCTGCGCCGAAAATTGACAAGCTCATTCTCAGCGAGCCTGCGGAGATTGATCTTGCCAAACGAGTTTGTCAGTTCGCGGAGATCGTTCCGCAAGTGTTGAACGGGTTTCGTCCGAACATCCTTGCAAATTATCTGTTCGAGCTGGCGAACAGCTTTCATGCGTTTTACGAAGCTTGCCCCGTGTTGAAATCAGAGGAACCGGCGCGCAGTTCGCGTTTAGCGCTGTGTGATCTTACCGCGCGCGTTTTGCAGCGCGGTCTCGATCTTCTCGGCATTAAGGTGCCAGAGCGGATGTAATAGAAAATGCTGAACGCCCAACATCGAACACAGAACACCGAAGGACTGATTGTTGGATTTCGCGCGTTGGACGTTGGACGTTGGGCGTTGCGACGTTTTGCCTGCCAATGCTGTGAAGAACGAAACACCCGCGCATTCCGACCTGCACCTACCGATTACAGTTCAATCGGTGGTTCACGTTTGCGCAGGCGCGCGAGATCGTCGCGTATCTGGACGCGCTGGGAGTGAGCGATGTATACGCGTCGCCCTATTTTCAGGCCAGCCCTGAGAGCCTGCACGGCTACGACATCGCTGATCATAACAAGCTGAATCGCGGCGATCGGTTCGCGGGCGGATTATGACGCCTGGGTGGCGCAACTGCAGGCGCACGGCATGGGCCAGGTGCTGGATTTTGTTCCGAACCATGTCGGCATCGCCGACGACCGTAACGCGTGGTGGATGGACGTGCTGGAAAACGGGCACAGCTCACAGTATGCCCCCTATTTTGATATCGAGTGGCAACCGCTGAAGATCTGATCTCCGCAACAAAGTTCTGCTACCAATTCTCGGTGACCAATACGGACGCGTGCTCGAGCGCGGCGAATTACAGGTGCGCTTTGAGGAAGGAACGTTTTACGTGCTCTACGGCGAACGCAGACTGCCGATCGCGCCTGGCACTTATCGCCACATTCTGGAAGTCGCGTTAGAAAATCTGGCCGGAATACAAAGACGACGATTTTTACGCGCGAACTGCAAAGCGTTTTGACCGCGCTTGAATATTTGCCGAAACGCACTGAAACCGACCCGAAGCGGATCGCAGAACGCGCGCGAGAGAAGGAAATCATCAAACGGCGGCTGGAGCGTCGTTGCGCCCAAGCGCCGCAAGTGCAACAGGCAATCGAAAAAGCTCTGCGCACAGATCAACGGGAATCCGGGCGACCCGCGCAGTTTCGATAAGCTCGACGAATTGCTGAACGCACAGTCGTATCGTCTGGCCTTTTGGCGCGTCGCTGCCGAGGAAATCAATTACCGCCGCTTTTTTGACGTAAACGATTTGGCCGCGATCCGGGTGGAGTTGCCAAAAGTCTTCGACGCGATTCACCGCCTGGTTCTTGAATTGGTGAGCACAGGCGCAGTCACCGGACTCCGGATCGATCACCCTGACGGCCTGTATTTACCGCGCGAATATTTCGTCAAACTTCAGCAGCGTTCCGCGAAAGCGCTGGGGATCGGGTTGCCTCGCGACGGCCGGGCCATCTACTTGGTGGCAGAGAAAATTCTCACCGGCTCGGAAACGTTGCGCAAAGAGTGGCCGGTGCATGGAACGACCGGCTACGATTTCGCCAATCAGCTCACGCAGTTGCTCGTCGAGTCTTCGGCTGAAACGGCGATCACAAAAACGTTTCACCGTTTCATCGGCCACTCCGTTCCTTTTGGGCATTTGCTCTACGCGAAAAAACTTCTGGTGATGAAGCTTGCCCTGGCGAACGACGTCGATGTTTTAGGAAACTTGCTCGATCGTTTGTCCGAGCGAAACAGATGGTATCGCGATTTTACGCTCGAAGCGCTGTCGCGCACCGTGCGGGAAACAATTGCGTGCTTTCCGGTTTACCGAACCTATGTCGAGCCTGGTCAGCCGGTAACGGAAGAGGACCGGCAAATCGTCGAGCGCGCCATCGCCGCAGCCAAACGCCGCAACCCGGCAATGGACGAATCGATTTTTAATTTTTGTGCGACGTGCTGTTGCTTCGTTCCCCACAAGATCTCGATGCCGCGGGCCGCGCCGCGCATGCGCAGTTCGTTCTGAAATTTCAGCAGACGACCGGGCCAGTTATGGCAAAGGGACTCGAAGACACGCTCTTTTACATCTACAACCGGCTGCCGGCGCTAAATGAAGTCGGCGGCGAGCCGCAACAGTTTGGACTTAGCGTCGAGGTCTTTCACGAGCGGAACCTTGATCGGCAGCGCGACTGGCCCGCGACCTTGCTCGCCACGTCGACGCACGACACAAAACGCAGCGAAGACGTCCGTGCGCGAATGGTCGCGATCTCCGAAATCCCGGAGCTTTGGCGGCGTTCGTTGCAGCGCTGGGGCACTGCGAATCACCGTTGGAAACGGATGGTGAATGATTTGGAAGCGCCGGATGCGAACGAAGAATATTTGCTTTACCAAACCCTTCTGGGCACCTGGCCAATGCAGGCGAATGGCGAGCCGGAGCCTGTGCCGGCCCCTGATTACATCGAACGAATCCAGGCTTACATGGCAAAGGCGCTCAAAGAAGCGAAGATCAACACAAGCTGGATCCAACCGAACGAAGACTGGGACGCCGCGATGCACGATTTCGTCGCGAGAATTTTGGATTCATCATCGCGAAATAAGTTCCTGCCGATTTTCCTTCCTGCGGCGAAAGAGATTATTCGGCTCGGGGCGATTAACTCGCTTACGCAAACCTTGCTGAAGCTGACATCGCCCGGTGTGCCGGACATTTACCAGGGAACTGAGATTTGGGACTACAGCCTTGTCGATCCCGATAACCGGCGTCCGGTCGACTACGAGCTGCGCCGTGAAATGCTGAAATCACTGTCGAGCGCGACTCCGGGAGAACTGATGCAGACGTGGCCGGATGGCCGGATCAAACTGTTTCTGACAAAGCACCTCCTGCAACTTCGTCGCGGACACGCGGATCTTTTCGAGCGCGGCGAATATCTACCGCTTCACACGAGCGGAACGTTTGCAGAATCCTGCGTCAGCTTCGTTCGGCGACTCGACGACAATTGGATTGCGGTAATCGCGCCGCGGCTCTCTTCGCGCATCGGTTTTCCACCGATTGGGGAGGCTTGGCAAGATACGGCGATTCAATTACCAGAAACGCTTTTCGCTCAAGGACGCGCACGATCTCTTCACGTGCCAACCGATTCGTCACCATAAGCGGCAGGTAGCCGTGCGTGACGTATTCTCGGTGCTGCCGTTCGCGGTGATTACCAATCTGCGTTAGGCGTCCGCCGCGGCGGACGCCCTACAGCATTCGTTTGCCATGTCTTGTAGGGCGTTTGTGTCAAACGCCAATCGTTACTCGCAACTGCGCAAAAAGCTCCATGATCCACGTCACGAAACTTCCGAGATTCGTCAGCAAATCCGCGCCGAAGCTTTCAAACGTGATTTGTCGGGACGCGAGAATCAGCATGACGCTGAGCAGCAACAGATTCATCAGGTAGATGACGACGAGTGAAAAAATGTGCCCTGATCGGTAAGATCGGTCTGATTCTTGGGGATCATCCAGCAGGTGAACGTGAAATGGAACGCCCATGTGACGCCAATTACGGCGTAAAGCAGCTGCCCATACGGTTGCATGTTTAGAAAAAGGCTGAGTCCGCCGTAAATAGCGATCGTCAGAATGCTGTAGATCGGGAAGAAATATGGCGCCAGCGCGATCCAGAAGTTCGCCTTGGTGGTCACGACGTGTCCGCCGTCGGGACCGACGCGGAACTGGCTCACGCGACCGCCCATCAACCACACCCAGAGCGCGTGCGTAAGCTCGTGCCCGAACACGTAAATCAAGATGGGGCGCGGCAGACCGAAGAAAGCTATTAACCACAGCACCGCGCCTAACGAGAAGAACCAGAATTCTTCGCCCGTCCACAATCGTTGCGTCACAGTTGCGCGCGCGAACGCCGTGAAAAATGTCTGCGTCAAAACCCCGCACATCGGCAGCAGAAAAATCGCAAAGATAAATTTCACCCACTTTGTGGGAACGGTGAGCGGCTCGGATTCCGCGATGAAGCTTCTCGACGTTGTTCGCGCAACGCTACGGACAACTTTCCCGCCGCGCTTCGAATTGCGCGTGCCGCGATCCTTTTTTGATGAGCGCTTCGTCGCCAAATCGTCCGCAGATTACGCAGATTTGCGCAAACGAAAGCAAGACAGAACCGGCGATTGCGCGGATATCGCGGATGTTTGTAGGGCAGGCGCTTCGCCTGCCAGCCTCGGCAACCGGAGCGGTTGCCCTACAGTCAACAGGGAGGCAGCGTTACGCGCGACCCATGTAGGCGCCGGTGCGGGTGTCGATTTTGATCGCCTCGCCTTCCTTGATGAAAAGCGGCACGTTAATGGTCTTGCCGGTCTCGAGCTTTGCCGGCTTGGTGACATTACTGGCAGTGTCGCCGCGCAGCCCTTCCGCTGATTCGACCACCTTCAGACTTACAGAAGCAGGCAGTTCCACCTCGACGGCCTTGCCTTCCGCATAAAGAACCTGCACGGAAAGGTTCTCCACGAGGTAATCGCTGGCCTCGCCGATCAGATTTTCCGCCAGTGTGATCGTGTCGTACGTCTCAGGATCCATGAAATGGTAGCCGTTGCGATCCTTGTAAGAAAATTCGAGCTGTTTTCGCTCGATATCGACCAGCTCGACTTTGTCGGTGGAACCAAAGCGGACGTCGGCGCTCTTGCCGGTGTTGATGTAACGAATGATGGCCTGCACGAACGCTCGCAAATTCCCCGGCGTGCGATGATGCACTTCGAGCACAATGGCCGGATTGCCATTGTATTTGATGGCCATTCCTCTGCGTAAATCGTTGGCGGCGGGCATGGATGACGACGTGATTAGTTACAACAGTTACATGGCTACAACGTTGAAGCGTCAGGCGCTTCAGCGAGGAGAGCGCGGAGCTTACACGCGCTTTACGAATTTGCAATTGTAGGGCAGGCGCTTCGCCTGCCGCACTTGGGCAACCGATGCGGTCGCCCTACAATAGTTTTAACCGCGTGAGATCCTGCGAATCGACAATACCCACTGGCACATTGTCGTCGTCAATCACGACCAGGTCGTCAATGCGATGGCGCTCCAGCATGTTCAGAACTTCCACCGCCAGTTTTTCTTTGTGCACCGTGACTGGATTCAGCGTCATCAGGTCTGCCACCAATCGTTCGCCAATGCGGGAATCAGATTGAAAATGCCGCACGAAATCTCCGTGGGTGAATATGCCGAGGAGTTGGTTGTCCTCGCCTGTCACAACGGCAGCGCCAGCGCGCACGCTGGTCATCGCCCTGAGCACGTCGCGTATCGGCGTGTCGGTCGCGACGATCGCCATCGCATCACGCGGTCGCATGACTTGATGAACGCGCATCAACATGCTGCGGCCGATCATGCCGCCGGGATGAAATTTAGCGAAATCTTCCTTGTTAAACCCGCGCGCTTCCAAGAGCACCATCGCCAGCGCGTCGCCCAGCGCCAGCATCACCGTCGTGCTCGATGTCGGCGCCAGGTTCAACGGACAAGCTTCCTGTTCGACGTTTACATCGAGACAGACATGCGCGTTTTGCGCCAGCGTTGATTTTGGATCGCCGCAAATAGCGATGATCCTGACTTGGAACCGCGTGATGGCCGGCAAAATCCGGAGCATTTCTTCGGTCTCGCCACTCGCGCTCAACGCGAGCACCACGTCGCCGTCCGCGATCATGCCCAGATCGCCATGAAGCGCGTTAGACGAATCCAGCACCACCGCGGGCGAGCCGGTGCTGGTGAGCGTAGACGCGATCTTCGCGCCGATGTGTCCGGATTTACCCACGCCCACTACCACGACTTTCCCTCGCGAATCGACTGTTTCCTTAATCAGCTCAACGGCGCGCGAGAAATTTTCATCCAGCCGCTTACGAAGCCGCTGGAGTTCAAAAATTTCTAAATCCAGGACGCGTGCGGCCTTTTCAAGAAGAATCCATCGAAAGATATATTGTGTGCAGGCGTGGTTGGGGGCAACATTCGCTTGCGTTGAACGAAAGGTAAACATGAAGACATTGATGATCGCAATCCTGGCCGCGGTGGTTACGACGGTTTCGGCACAAGAATTCAGAGCACCGATCGGTCCGCAAAAACCGGTGCGCGCAATGGAGACGCCACCGCCGGTTTCCGAACGACCAAAAGTTGAGGGAGCGCTTCCGAAAGCCTTTGGTCGAGGTCGCAACCCACTTCAAATGCTAAATCCGTGGGCGCCGGCTCGCTACGGGATTTGGGTGGAGAACACGTCGTTCGATCCGAACCATCCCGGGAAATGGAACGGCATTAAACTCTTCGAGATCATCTTTTGATTTCTGTAGAGCATTCGCCGCGGCGAACGCCTGGCAATCTACTGCTCACAAGCCGACGTGCCCTGGACGTTAGCAAAGAACTTTGCCAATTGCGTGCGCACCGCCTCAAATGAGAGCCGTTCTCGTGCGCGTTCCTGCGATTCGGCGACAACTGCCTCGCGTAACTCGGGATTCTTCAATAGATCCAGCGCCATTGAAGCGACTTCGTTAATCGTCCGGCCTTCGCCGCACATTTTGGAAAACGCAATTCGTTCGATTGCGCCATCGCCTCCGACGCACGGGATTCGGCAGAGCAGAGCGTCCCCTGCGACCTGGCCCGGCACATGGCTCCGATCGAGTTGCAACACGATCTTATGCCGCGCCACATCGCGGAGATAATCCGGGTAAGTCTTCCATTTCTCGATTAGGCGGAGTTTTTCTTCGGGAAAATTGAGTTCACCTAACAATCGCCGTCCTTTGTAGCCGTCGAGGTTAACGACGGTGACCGGTTCGCCTGTCGCTTCGCACAACTGCCGTGCGACCAGGAGCGCGGCGAAATGATTGCGCGATGGCACGTCCCATTCGCGTGTGCCAACGAAAATGCCGGACTGCTCGTTGCGCGGCATGGAAAAATCCCATCGTTGATCCTCAATCGGGTAGGGGTCGCAATAAACGCCACTGTCGCTGGATCGTGTTTGGAGCGGACGCGCTGATAAATTTCCGCGGCCTCCGGCGTCGTGGCGATGCAAGCATCGGCTTGCGTCACAATTTTCATGAAGCGCGATAATTTCCTGGATCGCGCAACTGTTGTGCGATCTGGTGCAGTCCGGTTTCTTTCAGGGAGACCGCGACGGTACGACCTTCTCTTTTTAAATCGACTAATGCGCGCTCTGACGCGCGAAAATCGCCGCGCAAAAGGAGAAGCACAGGTGTGTTTTCGCCGGCGGCGCGGCGCGTATCACGATGGAACGCGCCAAATGTGCACGCAGCGAAAGCATGAAGATTGATCGGCGGGTGAGGGCCTTCGCCCGGATCGGGCACGCTGTGAAATTGCTGTTCGGGGTCGCGTCCTCCGGGATTGAGAACAGTTAGCCGAAAGTTCTCCATGTGTTGAAAGGTCATCACTTACCGAATTCCAGACATCTCATAATGGTCATTCCGAGCGCAGTCGAGGAATCCGGTGGCATAACGCTCAGGTGCCTTCGCGGGATGTCTCAACTTCGCTCGACAGCCCGATTAACAATATGGGTTTTACTCGTGGATGTCGCCCGGCGGCTGCGCCGCGGATCTCAATAGCGTGCGATCTGTGTCTTCTTGATCGAGCGGTTTCACCGGTACTGCGCGCCGAATCTCTGTCGGCTGCCGTTCCTGCGGTTGGACCGGGATCGCTTTCGGAATCGTTTGGACTGGGACGGCCTTTCGAATCTCTGGAGCGGATTGTGTCGTTAGGCTCGCGTTATTGCTTGCTGCCTTCACTTCACTCGCGCCGGTTGCGGTGTCGGTCTTCTGAGCTTCGGCGGTTTCCGTAGCCGGCTGCGGCGTTGCGTCCGGTATCACTGTTGCCTTAATTGAATCATACGGGTCATCGCCAGCTATGAGCGTGGGACTTTTATGGCGACCGGCATGACTTCCCTCAGGTTCACAGCCAGCTCAGCTCGCGGCAATTCGCTGGAACCAAATTCGCGAGCGAGCCGGGCCCGCGGTTCACCGTGAATGTTACAAACCTCCGTGGGCGCTTGCGCCTGTGTCGCAATCTCCATGTAAGTGCTACGACGTTGCACCGTATCGCCGTTGGCTGATTTCACTGCGTCGTAACATTTGTCAGTAGCCAATTGCCCGGATCTCGAACAAATCTCGATCTGCTTCAGACTGGACGGCTGTTTGATCTCTCGCGGCGGATAACTCTGGGCAGCGGCATTCATGATATCGACCCAAATCGGCAGCGCCAGCTCAGTGCCCGAACGCGCCGCGATAAATTTTCTGCGGCTTATCGAAGCCGGCCCAGACGGCGCAGGTAAAACTGGAATCGTATCCGGCAAAGAGCGCATCAGTAAAATCGTAGGCTGTTCCGGTTTTCCGGCGGCCGGGAATTTCTTTAGCCCAAACTGTGTGGAAGCGGCTTTTCCTGTTCCCGATTGAAGCGCATCTACGAGGCACGAATGCACTTCGTACGCGGTCTCAGGTTTCGTTACGATCTTCCGGATGCTTTGCTGTTTCCCGTCCCACACCAGTGTTCCGTCTTTTTCCTCGATGCGCTCCAGAATATGCGGCGTGCTCGGTCGCCAGCCGCCATTTGGAAAAATCGTGTATCCCATCGCGAGCTCGGCCAGCGTAACTTCGCTGCTGCCGAGAAATGTGGCCGGATAAGGGCGGAGCGGAGAACGAATACCCGCCGAGGAACAAAGCTGTAACACCGCCTCGATTCCCGCATCCATCCCGATGCGGACCGTTGCGCCATTCTTCGATTTCACCAGCGCCTGCCTGGCGGTCATTCGACCTTCATACTGGTTGTCGGCATCCTCCGGTCCCCATTCTCCGAGAATCCCGTGGTGCCCCCGATCATCACCGCGCGATTATCCAGTGGCGAATCTTCAACTACCGACCCCGGATACATTCCTCGTTCGAAAGCCGTCGCGTAAACAAACGGCAACATTGCCGTGCCCGCAGGCCGCCGAGCCTGCAACGCGCGATTAAACTGGTTGTGCTCGAAATCGCGTCCGCCCACCAGCACAAGAATGTCGCCGCTCGCGTTATCCAGGCCGATGGCCGCGCCTTGCAAGTATTCGGGCGCGGGTTGCTCCAGCCATTTTACCGCTAGACTTGGCCTTACGAAACGACGCTGCGTAATCGGCGTAGGTCTGATGATTGTAATCGGGATGTTTCTCGACTTGCTCCAAGTGTGCCTTTAGAGAATCCTCGGCCGTACGCTGAAGATCGACGTCGATCGTGGTGTGAATGCGATAGCCTTCGTTGATTGCGCGATCCCATCCCACGGCTGCGATCACTTGCTGACGGATGTAATCGACGGCGTAAGTCTGGCCTTGAGCGTTTTGCCGGCTGCCGACCGCGATCTTTTCGGCGCGCGCCGTAACGCATTGTTCATGGGTGATGAATCCATTGTCGCGCATTCGATCAAGGGCGAAGTCGCGTGTTTCGCGCGAGTTAGTCCGGTCAGACCATGGGTTTAATCGGTTTGGACTTTTGATCAGGCCTGCGAGTGTGGCGCACTCCGCTGGCGTCATATCGCGCGCAGACTTGCCAAAGTGCCCACGCGCGGCTGCTTCCGCTCCGCATGCCGCCACCGAAATAAATCCGGTTCAGATACAGCTCGAGGATCTTCTGTTTGCTGAAATTGTCTTCGATGCGCTTGGCCAGATAAATCTCCAGCAGCTTCCGGCGGTATGTTCTTTCTTTGAGCGAGAAACTGTTGCGCGCCAGCTGTTGTGTGATGGTGCTGCCGCCCTGGCGGACATGGCCGGCCGTCAGATTTTTGAGCGCTGCACGAATGATGCCGAGCAGATCGTAGCCGTGGTGCTCGTAAAACTTTGCGTCCTCGACTGCAATCACGGCGTTGATCAGATCCGGAGCCAGCCTCTCGTAAGGCACTGTCTCGCGGTTCTCGACGTAGATTTGGCCGAAGATCTTTCCGTTGCGGTCGAGAATCACACTGGCCGACTCCATTTGCTCGAGCTTGCTCAAATCGAAAGAGTTAGCCTGCGCTTGTAGATCGAAAACGACGCTGGAAAAGAAAACTGTTATAAACAGCGCCATCACCGCCAGAATCGCGACGGGGATATAAAACCATGGCCTGAAATACCACGGCCGCCGAAAGCGATAGCCCGGCGGCGGTTTGAGGTATGTTTTGGTCGGTTTCAAGCAGGCAAACGACTCGCTAGCGAAGGTAGGCGCCAAACGCCCGACGCTCAACGTTCAGTTTCCAAGCGGGAGCGCAAGTTGAATATTGCAAATTGAGGAATTGGACGTTGATCGTTGCGCGTTCGACGTTCTCCAATTGAACACGCCGCTGGTTGAATCGATCCGTGAAACGATCCGCGCACAAGGTCCGCAATCGTTCGCCTGGTTCATGCAGCAGGCCCTCTATCATCCCGAGCACGGTTACTATTCGTCAGGCCGCTGCGCGATAGGCCGCAAAGGAGATTATTTCACGAACGTGAGCGTGGGGCCGCTCTTTGGGCAATTGTTGGCCTCGCAGTTCTCCGAAATCTGGGAGCGCCTCGGCAAGGTGAATGATTTCGTCATTGTCGAGCAGGGAGCGCACGACGGGCAGTTCGCGCTGGATGTTCTCGAGTTCGTGCAAAACCGCCTGCCGGAATTCTTCAAAGCGTTGCGCTACCGGATACTCGAGCCATTTCCAATTTTGGAAGAGCACCAACGCCGGAGGCTCGAGGCGTTTGGCGATAAGGTTAAGTGGCAAGAGTCGCCGGAACCATTCACGGGCGTCCATTTTTCCAACGAACTGCTGGACGCCATGCCGGTGCGCTTGATCAGTAACGGAACGGAGAAATTGGTAGGTCTCGATGGCGACAAGTTTGTATTCGTCGAGCGGCCGGTTGATAAGGCGGTTCTTAATCAACCCGCGCTCGACTGGATGGACGAAATCGCAGCGAATCTGCAGCGCGGCTACGTGATTGCGATCGATTACGGCTGCACGGACGAGGATTTTCGGAGAACCGTTCAAGTCCGCGCCCAGCATCGAAATCTCGATTCGCCATTCGATTCAATCGGAGAAGCGGACATTACGATGTCTGTAGATTGGGAAAGCATTGTCGACCGTGCGCAAGCAAACGGGTTGCGCGTCGCCGGATTTACCGATCAACATCATTTTCTGACGGGAATCATATCCCAGTTTGGTAGGGGCGGTTCACCTGAACCGCCCGCGGGCGATTGGGGTCAATCGCCCCTACCTGATTCGCGCAAGGCGAAGCGCGAATTGCAAACGCTGCTTCATCCGGAAATGCTGGGTCGCGCTTTTCAGGTGCTGGCGCTTGCGAAAAATCTGGATGCCAGTGCGCCACCGTTGGCAGGTTTCAAATTCGCACGTGAAAGGCGCATGCGCTGAAAGGACCGGTGGGCATCAACTTTCTTTGCTCTTGAAAACTCGGAACATGAAAAAAGCGACGGAAACAATACGATCGCGCCGGCTACGAGCGCATAGGTCAGCAACCGGAGCGTAACCTCCGGGGCAGCGGCGTTAAAAATGGTGATGTCGGGCGTGATCAGCCCTGGGTATTGCGCCAAACTCCAGCCGGTCAGGATCAACGTCACTTCGGCGATCGCCGCGGTTCGCGCCAACGCAAACCGGCGCAACCAAAGACTGGTCAACGCTGCGATCGCGCAAACGAGCGTCACCCCGATGAGCAGCGGCGCCCACCATTGCGTCAAGCCGTGATACATTTCCGGCGCGCCTTCCTTCGAGGTGATGAAAACAACGAAAGCAATGGGCACGAGCGCAGCGCCGGAGCAGAGTGCGCGCAAACGAAAATCATTTTGCACATGGCTCTCGGTGCTGGGGTCGACCGTAAGATAAGTCGCCGCTAGAAAAGCAAAGAGCGCGAGCGCAAACAGACCACATGCGAACGCAAACGGCGTAAGCCACCCGGCAAAGAAACCGCTCACAACACGACCATCAGCGATGCGAATCTGACCAGTGCTGAGCGCCCCGAGCACCACGCCCTGGATGAAGGGCGTAAAGAAACTGGCCGCACCGAACAACAAGCTCCAGCCCTGTTTCACCTCTGGAGATTTGATGTCGTACTTCGGAAAATAAATGCCGAACCGCGCAAAACGATCCCGATTAACATGAGCGTGAACGGAATATTGAGCGCCGTCATTATGGCCGCGAATGCCGGCGGAAAGGCTGTAAACAAAATGACGACGATGAGTATTAGCCATACGTGGTCCGCCTCCCAGATCGGTCCGATGGCCCGTTCGATGGCGTCTCTTTGCGCACCGGCGCGTGGCCCGGTCGCGAGCAAATCCCACATGCCGCCGCCGAAATCAGCGTCGCCAGTGACGGCATAGAAAATAAGCGCCACGAACATGAAACCGGCGACAATGAGCTCAAACATTTTTCGTGATCAGTTCTGAAGCCGGGCGCCAGCAACGAAGTAGGATTTCCGCCAGGGATCGCTGCTCGACGTCCCAAGATCGAAAAGACACTCTGCCTGGCAGACGTCTACCACCCAGCTGGGACGTCGCTCTGAAACGCTTCCATGAGGAGCCCTTTGAAGGTCCATCTTTCTGACATCCATTTTGTGCATGTTTACACTCCAGGTGTTACAGGATCTCAAATATTTCGCTGTGAGAAAGGAGGTTTTCTCCTGACGAATCTGCATTGATCGGGCCGCGTTTTAGCGACGCGAGCCTCGTGATCAGCGACAGCAAGTGAAAAGCGCTTGCGCGCCGCTCGTGTCTGTCACCCGGCAAGGCTTTGCGCGAATTTCAGTCCAGATCCTGAACGCCCGAACTGGTGCGGTCCGCAGATGAGGATGTGGGCAAAGTAAAAGTAAGATGAAGGTTCTGAAAAGCATATCGACAAATTACCGGGAAACGACTCCGATTGGAAATCCTGGATAGGGTGGGGTCTCGCCCGCCAAGTCGGACATTCTGCCCGACTGGACTTGCCAACCCCGACATTGCATCTTTAGGGGCGCAGTCATCCCGCCACTCCCAGCTCGTCGGTTTTCATAAACTGACGGCGCAACAGAAAAATCAACGCTACCGAAAGGAAGACGTAGATGAGCGTGAAGATCACGAAAGGAATCGCAATCTTCGGCATCGGAGTAACCGCTTCTTGTGTTCGCATCACACCGTAAATGATCCAGGGCTGACGGCCGAGTTCGGTGACGATCCAGCCCGCTTCGATTGCAACGAACCCGAGCGGCCCGGCCGCGACGATCGTGCGCAGGATCCATTTGCCGTCCGGAACTCCGCGATGTTTCCAAGCGAGCCAGCCAACCGCCATCGACAAAGCGATCAACGCGAGTCCGCAGAGGATCATGAGATCGAACGACCAATGCACCAGGCGCACGTTTGGCCAGTCGCTCGCGCGGAAATTGATCCAGCCCGATGATCTTGCTGTTCGGATCGCGATTGACCAGAAGGCTGAGGCCGCGCGGAATGGTCAAAGCGAAACGCGTGGTGCGCGATTCGTCGTCCGGAATTCCACCGAGCTGCCAGGGCGCGCCGGTTTGTGTCTGGTAAACGGCTTCCATGGCTGCGAGTTTGGCCGGTTGAAGTCTCGCGACCGAACGCGCGCTGAAATCGCCGCTGATCAATTGCAAGGGAGCACTGGTGCAGGCGAGCGCGAGCGCGATGCCCAACGCGTTGCGATGAAAAGCATTTCGGCGATCGCGCAAAAGGAAAAAGGCATGAATCGCAGCCACGGCAAATCCGGTCGCGATAAACGCCGCCAGAGTCATGTGCAGTACTTCATGAGCGGCCGCGGGATTCAGCATCGCCGCGATCGGATCGATGTCGGTGATCTTGCCATCGACAATCTTGAAACCGGCCGGCGTGTTCATCCACGCGTTGGCCGTCACAACGAAGATGCCGGACGTAACTCCGCCCAGGATTACGAGCACGCCACAGAACCAATGCACCAGCGGCGGCAGACGCTTCCATCCCATCAAATACAAGCCGAGGAAAATCGCCTCAGTGAAAAACGCGAAACCCTCGAGCGAAAACGGCATCCCGATGATCGCGCCCGATTTTTCCATGAAGCCTGGCCACAGCAGACCGAGCTCAAACGAGAGCACCGTTCCTGACACAGCGCCGACGGCGAAAAGAATGGCTGCACCGCGCGACCATCGTTTTGCCAGCTCCAAAAAAACCGGGCGACCGGTGCGAAGATAAAGCGCTTCGGAGATCACCATCAAAACAGGCAGGCTAATTCCAATGGCGGCAAACACGATGTGGAACGCCAGGGACATGCCCATCTGCGAGCGGGCAAAAAGGAGATCACTCACTGGAACCTTCGAATTCGACTCCAACGTAGCAGTGCGCGCAACCCGCGATCAACGGCATTCCGCGGACGCCAACGAGGAACAACAAGCACGTGGGCAACAATCGATGCGCGATTTACTTAACGAACCGGAAAGCCGATTTCGGACGTGACGATCAAGATATTTGTTGTCAGTTTCTGTTACGTTTCTGTGAACTGATGGCTTCGTTGATCGAGCTTCTTTCAAAGTGGCCGCTCGTTAGGCAAATTCGCGAGCGCAAGGACGGGACCGGTCTCGAGGCGATGTCGGAAAAGACGCGCGCGATGCATGCGCGCATTGATGATGCTGACGTAGCGCGCTCGATTTGTCCGTATTGCGGCGTCGGGTGCGGTCAGTTGATTTTCCACAAGGACGGGAAACTGGTTTCAATCGAAGGCGACCCGGAATCGCCGATCAGCCAGGGGAACCTTTGCCCGAAAGGTGCCGCGTCATATCAATTGCTAACGCATTCGCGGCGCGAAACGAAAATGAAATATCGCGCGCCGCGCTCGAAAGAGTGGACGGAGATTTCGCTCGAGCGCGCCATGGACATGGTTGCCGAGCGTGTTTGGGAATCGCGCAAGCGCACGTTTGTGCACGAGCAAGACGGCGTTTCGATCAATCACACGACTGCGGTATGTCATCTCGGCGGCGCGACACTGGATAACGAAGAAAATTATCTCATCAAAAAGCTTTTCACCGGAGGCCTGGGCATGGTCTGTGTGTCCAACCAGGCCCGCATATGACATAGCAGCACGGTGCCCGGTCTGGGCACCTCCTTCGGCCGGGGCGGAGCTACGACCGCGCAGCAAGACCTGGCGAATGCAGATTGCATTCTGATCGAAGGTTCCTCGATGGCCGAAGCGCACCCGGTCGGTTTTCGCTGGGTGATGAAAGCGAAGGAGCAGGGCGCCACGATCATCCATGTCGATCCACGCTTCTCGCGCACGAGCGCGCTGGCCGATATCTGGGTGCCGATCCGCGCCGGCACAGACATCGTATTTCTCGGCGGACTCATCAATCACTTGATTGAGTATGACCTGTACTTTCGCGAGTACGTGGTTCATTACACGAATGCCTCGTGCATCTTGTCTGACGAATATCGCGATCCTGAGGACAACGGGGATGGTTATTTCTCAGGCTGGAATCGAAGAGAAACGCGCTTACGAAGGCGACAGTTGGCTTTACAAAGGCGGCGATCTGAGTCGTCCGCAGCGCGATCTCACATTGCAAGACCCGCAATGTGTCTTTCAGAAATTAAAACGGCATTTCTCCCGCTACACACCGGAGATGGTGGAGAAAATCTGCGGGATTCCGCCTGATCTTTTTCACAAGGTCGCGCATGCGCTCGCAGCCGCGTCCGGGCCGGAGCGGACCGCCGCGGTTTGCTACGCAGTGGGCTGGACGCAGCATTCGAAGGGCGTGCAGATCATTCGCACAGCGGCGATTCTGCAATTGCTGCTTGGAAACATCGGCAGGCCGGGCGGCGGAATTCTGGCGTTGCGCGGTCACGCTTCGATCCAGGGTTCCACTGACATTCCGACGCTCTACGACATTCTGCCCGGTTATCTCACCATGCCGCGTAAAGGCGACGAGACTCTTCAGCAGTATCTCGATAACTACACGAAAAGACCGGCCTCTGGTCGAATTACCCAGAATACCTCGTGAGCACGCTGAAGGCGTACTACGGCAAACACGCAACCGCTGAAAACGATTTCGGCTACGGCTTGCCTTCCCAAACTCACCGGCAATCATTCCTTCTTTGAGTATCTCTACGACATGCTCGACGGAAAAATGGAGGGCATGTTTTTGATGGGCCAGAACCCAGCCGTCGGCGCGACCGAATTCGCGGCTTGCAACGAAAAGCGCTTTCGAAGCTGAAATGGCTCGTCGTCCGTGAGCTTGGTCGAGAGTCGAATCCGCGAACTTCTGGCGCGAATCACCTGAGATTGAGCGCGGCGAGTTAAAGACCGAGGACATCGAGACGGAAGTTTTCTTCTTCCAGCGGCCGGGCACGCGGAAAAAGCAGGCGCATTCACAAATACGCAGCGACTTTTGCAATGGCGCGAAAAAGCGGTTGACCCACCGGGCGATTGTCGGTCGGATGCGTGGTTCATGCATCAACTGGCTTTGCGCCTAATTGCGAAGGCGAAAGCATCAAACGATCCGCTCGATGAGCCGCTGCGCGCGTTCGATTGGTGGTATCCGGAAGATCAACTCGGCGATCCGCAAATGGAAGCTGTGCTCGCTGAGATCAACGGCTGGAACACGGATCCTGGTGTTAAAATTGCCGAACTCACGCGTGAGCAAGCGATGGAGGTATCGTGTTCGGTCATCGATCGAGATGGCAATGCCTCATCACGGGTCGCAAGTGAACGGTTTCGCAGAATTGAAAGCCGACGGTTCCACCGCATGCGGCTGCTTGGATTTACTCGGGTGTGTTTCGGTCGCGATGGCGTAAACCGGGCGAACTCGCGCAAATCCAGAGATTATCTCGGTCACGGTTGGGGCTTCGCGTGGCCGAGCGATCGCCGAATTATTTATAATCGCGCCAGCGCGCAGGCCGGACGGCCGTCCTTGGAGCGAACGGAAAAAATTGGTCTGGTGGGACTCGGAAAAATGGACCGGCATCGATGTTGCGGGATTTGTAAGGAAAAGCGCCGGACTATGAACCGGAGGTAGGCGCAGAAGGCCTTGACGCAATTCCGGGTGATGCGCCTTTCATCCTGCACGAGGACGGCTTGGGCTGGCTGTACGTGCCCAAAGGTTTGAAGGACGGCCCGTTCCCAACTCATTACGAGCCGCTCGAGTCGCCGGTCTCGAATGAGCTTTATTCTCGCGAACACCAATCCCGCTGAGCAATGGTTTGCGCGCCAGGAGAATCGCTTCGCTCCGCCGGGTGACCCGCGATTTCCTTACGTTCTGACGACCTACCGCTTGACGGAACACCACACGGCCGGTGGCATGTCGCGTTTTCTCGAGTCATCTCGCGGAATTGCAGCCGGAGATGTTCGCTGAGATTTCGCCGGAGCTAGCGACGCGAGCTCAAGATCAGACAACGGCGATTACATTTGCGTGGTTACTTTGCGCGGCGCAATCGAAGCACGCGCACTTGTTAGTCGCCGGATTCGGCCATTGGCGCTCAATGGGAAAACAGTGCACCAGGTTGCGTTGCCTTATCACTTACGGCACAGCCGGCCTGGTCCAGGGCGGCGCTGCGAATGATCTTCTTACCGATTTCCGGCGAGCCGAACGTCACAATCATGGAAGCCAAGGCGCTTACCTGCAACATCGTGCCTGGACGTCTGCCGCGTGGACCAGCGTTCGCTGAATTTCTTAACAAATATGCACCGCAAACTGGGCCAACGATCTTGCATCCAGAAGAGCAGTTCTTTCCGAAAGCGACAAAGCGGCGGCGACCTTGCGATGGAAGGAAAACAATAAGAATTATGAATGAGGAACCCAGGAAAACAGGAACAGATTGGTATGGTTATTTCCAATCAGGCAAGATGCCTGAGTTACAAAATCACGCGCTCGATATGCGTGTAAATGTTGAAGGACGGCGGGCGCAAAAAACCTATGAGCGTCTGGTTGCTGTCGCGCGCGAGCTCGACCGCAAGACTTGAAGGCGCTGACACAGCGGCCACGATCGGAATTCGGGCGGCGAGTGCCTTTTGTATGATCTCAAACGACGCGCGGCCACTGACTAGAAGAAGATGCCTCTCAAGTGGTAGCAGCTCGTCGAGAAACGCGCGTCCGACTGCCTTATCCACTGCGTTGTGGCGCCCGATATCCTCGCGCGCAATTTTCAATTTGCCGTCCACGCCGAAAATTCCGGCGGCATGAATGCCGCCTGTGCGCGCGAAATCGCTTTGCGCGTTGCGCAATGCCTCCGGAAGCGACAGCAGCGTTTCAATATCAATCCGGATATCAGTCGATCGTATCGCAGGGAAATTTTGCCGGATCGCGTCAATGCTTGTTTTGCCGCACAGACCACAACTGCTGGAGATCGTTCCGAAACGTTTCGTCGAATTCAGTTTTAATTTCACGCCGGCTGTAAGCGCCACATCGACTCGGTTGTCGCCGCTCACTGAAATGCTCGCGATCTGATCGCGAGCGCGCACGATACCCTCCGAAAGCAAGAACCCGGCTGCGAGTTCTTCATCGTGACCAGGTGTGCGCATCGTAGTGGCGATGGGCTTGCGTCCGACGCGGATTTCCAGCGGCTCCTCGATCGTCAGGTCGTCGGGCAAGCTACTCGAGTTCACCGTCGCGTTTTCGCCGGATGATCTTTTGTGATCCGATGCCGGTTTGTTTCATGTGAATTGAGACGCCTCAATGGTAGCATGGCTGCGATGGAAATTTGTCACCTGTTCATTTCCACGGGACACAATTTTGTTGGCCATCACGGACGCGAACCCGACGCGTATCCGATGATTGAAACGCCCGAAATAGAATGCGTGGCGGGGCGCGGTATTCGCGGTGATCGGTAATTTCGACTTCAAGGACGATTACAAAGGTCAGATCACTTTCTTTTCGCTGGAAGTTTTCGATGAACTTTGCAGCGCGATGCAAATCCAGGCCTGCTCACCTTCTCTGGCTCGACGCAACGTGATCACACGCGGCGTTGATCTGAACGAGTTGATTGGACAGGAGTTCGAGGTGCAAGGCGTTCGGTTTTCTCGGAATGGAGGAATGCCGGCCATGCTACTGGATGGACGGCGCATTTGCACCGGGCGCCCAGGAATTTCTGAAAGGTCGCGGTGGTCTGCGCGCAAAAATTCTGACCGATGGAAAATTGTGTTCGATGAACATCGTCATCCCGAGCGAAGTCGAGGGATCCCGTAAAGCTAGTTTGAGGTGATGCCGCGGGATTCCTCGACTTCGCTTCGCTCCGTTCGGAATGACCTTAGTGCGGTGCTGCTTGCGGGCGGCGAATCGCGCCGCATGGGCACAGACAAAGCGACATTTCTTTTTCGCGGAAAACCGCTCTGGCAAGTTCAACTCGAAACACTGCGCAGACTGCGACCGGCAGAAATTTTTCTTTCGGCAAGAACGGATCCATCATGGCGGCCTGACGACGTGCAGTTCATCGCGGACATTCCGCCATCACGCGGACCGCTCAGCGGGGTTGCCGCTTCGCTGGTGAAGATTCACACCGCCCATCTTCTTGCGCTCGCGATCGATATGCCCTTCATGACCGAAAATTACCTTCGCTCGATTTGTGACGCGATCGAGCCCGGCCGTGGTGTTGTCGCGAAGATCGACGATCGGGCCGAGCCGCTGGCGGCCGTATATCCGCGCGAAGCAGAGATTGATTTTCGCACTGCGCTCGCAGGCTCCGATTTTCATTGCAAAACGTCGTTCATCACCTGGTAACGTCTGGAAAACTGCTGGAGATATCTGTGACGGAACAGGAGAGGCGACTTTTCCAAAACGTGAATAACGTGTCCGACGTGGACGCCACGATCGCGGGCGGTTGAGTTCGGGCGTTTGCGCAAAAATTTTGTGGCAAATGCAAGGCTGCACTTGAAAATCAATTACACCTGTTCGATATGTTCGCAGCGATTTGGGTTCTCATGAAATCGTCGATGTTTCGCAGCGCTGCTTTGCTGTTTTTGATTCCGGCGGGCGCCTTCTCAGCCACGAACGTAGTGAATCTGTCCCACTACGACATGATGCGGCCCGATTTCACCACAATGAAACGTCAAGGCATCGTGGGTGTAATTCACGAAGCGACGTATCCGCCCTTCGTTCGCGACGCAAAATATTTGGATCGGCAAATGGGGGCGCTGCAAGCGGGACTGCTCTGGGGAGCATATCACTACGGCAACGGAAGTGATCCAATTCGGCAGGCTGATCATTTCCTAAGTGTTGTCTCCAGTTCCTGGGCACAAGCCAATCCTGCGGTGCGACCCAGCGCAGGTGTCCTGCTCGTACTCGATTTCGAAAAGAATGGTCACTATCCCGGGGGAACGATGCGCGCCGACCAAGCCGTCGCGTTTGTCGAACGCATTCGCTCACGCACCGGTGTATATCCCGGTATTTATTCGGGCGAATACCATCTCGCGCAGGTTTTGAATAGCGCGCGAGTAACTCCTGCGCAGAGACAAACACTCACCAATTGCTGGCTCTGGGTTGCAAACTATTCGAAGGAGCCGCGTGCAACGGCGCCGTGGAATTACTGGGCGCTGTGGCAATACTGCGGTGACGGTAAGTGCCGTCTGCCGCGTTCTGCTTACCCCATAAGTATTGCCAATATTAGAAAGGCAGAACTCAACATTTTTCGAGGCAGCCGAAACGACTTGGCGGATTTCTGGCAGCGACGCGCTTGGAACCCCTCGGGAGGAGCGCCTCGCCGGGAATCAAAACTGACGATGCCGAGCTGATAATAAGCGCGTGGCCGTCGCGGGAAACGGCCGCTCGTCATTTCTTCAATCCCGCGCTGCGTCGTGAGATAAACCGCGAAGCTGCCGAGCCAGTGGCCGCCTTCGTAATGTTCGCCGGTCACCGCTGCGAGCCCGGCGCGCCGATGCGCTTCTGCTGCGCTCGCGAGCGCTGGACGGCGTGGATCATCAGCAGGAAGGGAAGAGAGAATGCCTTCCAGCATCCACGCTCGACTCAAATTTAATCCGTCGAGATGCGCCAGCTTTGGATCGCTCGGATCCGGTGAAATCGCGACCGGCAACCAATCCGCCGTCGCCGTTCTCGGAATTTGAGGCAGAAATTGCGCTGAGCCATTTCGCGAAGTCAGCTTGCGTCAAGACGCGACGCATCACGTCGGCTTCGCCGAGGCAGGGCGAAAGAAAATCTTCACCCGACGGCTCGTATGCGAGCGGACAATTCTTATCCGCCAGATAAAATTTCCGTGCTGAATCAGCGGCCAGTTTAGCGAGGCGTTCGTCATTTTTGACCCGCGCACAATCGAGAAGCAGCCCAAGCGCGAACGCGGTTTGATTGTGCTCACCGATGCGTATTGGGTGCGAGAGTTTCGGTAGCCACGTGGTCAATCGCTCGATCGCTGCATCCTCGAGCGGCTTCAGGTTTGCCAACATTTCTCGCGCCTGCGGATCGTCCCATTCGCGCAGCTCGGCGCAGAGTTGCAACAGCCACGCTAATCCGTACGGCCGTTCGAAACTCGCGCGGCCGTCTCCCCGTAGATATGCCGCTTCAGTCTTCAGATTTTCAGCGGTGAGACTTTCCTTCAAAGCGTCGCGCGCGGCTTTTGCGAATGACGCGTCTGGAAACGTGCGCAATAGCCGCACCAGCAGCCAATGTCCGTGCACTGACGAGTGCCAATCGTAGCAGCCGCAAAACGCGGGTGTCAGTTTCCGTGGCGGCGCGACATCGGCGTCGCTGTTCAGAACGTGACTGATCTTGTTCGGGTATTCCTTACGCACACACTCCAGCGCCAACTTTGCGAAACGTTCGGCAGCATGAGCATCAAATGCTCCGGCAGAAGGACTCGCCTTTGGGCTTTTCTGGTGAGCAGCGTTTTCAGCCTGAACGCAGAGCAGGGCGCGGCGACAACCGCGCAAGCCAATTTCTGCAAAAGTGAACGATGAAATTTGAAGACCACAGCGGCCACAATCACGCTACCGCTTGGGTTCGTAAAGGTAGTTGAACGGATTTTCCAACGGATCGCGCGGCCGTTGTATTCGCGTAGCGCAACCGCTAGACTGGCGCGCATTAGCCAGGTCGCACGATATGAATTCGCTCGATTACTACAAAATCGAAGAACTTCTGACGGATGAAGAGCGCGCGATCCGCGACCGGGCGGCGCAGTTTGTGCACGACGGAAGTCTTGTCCGAAGTCGTTCCTTGCCATCGCGCCGCCAAATTTCCGGACCATCTGATTCCGCGCATGGGCGCGCTGCGCTTTTACGCGCCATACCTCAAAGAGCACGGCTGCGCAGGCGTAAGCTACACGGCGTATGGCCTGATCATGCAGGAACTGGAACGCGCCGACTCCGGCGTCCGCTCGCTGGCGTCGGTGCAGGGCGCGCTCGCAATTCAGGCGATCCATTCATTCGGCTCGCCGGAGCAACACGCTCGATGGTTGCCCGGATTGGTGTCGGGCGAGCGCGTGGGTTGCTTCGCGCTAACGGAACATGGACACGGCTCAGACCCGGGCGGGATGGAAACTCGCGCCAAACGCGACGGCGACCATTACATTTTGAACGGCAGCAAATGCTGGATCGGCAATGCATCTATCGCTGACGTCAAAGTTATTTGGGCGAAGGATGACGACGGCCATGTCGGCGGATTCGTAGTAGAGAAAGACGCGCCCGGATTTCGCGCGCGCGATATCGAGGGGAAGTTCAGTCTACGGATGTCACGAACGTCGGAGTGTTGGTTCGAAGACTGCCGGATCCCAGCGGAGAACCGCCTACCGAACGCTCGCGGGCTCAGTGCGCCGTTATCATGTCTATCCTATGCGCGCGTGGGCATCGCGTGGGGCGTCATTGGCGCGGCGATTGACTGCTACGAAACAGCGCTGGCGTACGCAAAAGCGCGCGAACAATTCAGCCGCCCGATTGGCAGCTTCCAACTCGTGCAACAAAAACTTGTCTGGATGGCGCAGGAAATCACCAAGGCGCAGTTACTGGCGCTCCGTCTTACGCGCCTGATGGAGGCAGGCTCGTCGCGTCCTGCGCAGATCTCGATGGCGAAACGCAACAATGTCTGGATGGCGCTGCGAATGTGCGCGCAAGGCGCGGGACATTCTTGGCGCTGCAGGCATCACCGATCAGCATTCCGTGATCCGACACGTCATGAATCTAGAGAGCGTCTTCACGTACGAAGGCACACACGACATTCACACCTTGATTATCGGGCGCGATTTAACGGGCTTGAATGCTTTTGGCGGGTGACCTGAATTCGATCGTGAACCCAAGGCTATGAGGCGAGGTCCCTCGCTTCGCTCGGGATGACAGACCAGATAGATTGGTTAAGGTAAAACATGAGCGAGTCAGTTTACATTCTCGGGGGCGGGCGCACGGATTTTAAGCGCAATCTGAAGAAGGAAGGTAAAACGATCCGGCACATCATTATCGAGGCCGGTAAAAAGGCCATCGATGATGCCAAGATCGATCCCGGCGAAATTCAGGCGGGCGCGGTTGGCAATTTCAACGCGGGCCAGTTCACGAAACAATTGCAACTCGGCGCGTTTATTCCGGAGATCGATCCGAAATTGCGCGGCATTCCCACAATGCACACCGAAGCGGCCTGCGCGTCCGGCGCGCTGTCGGTATTGTTAGGCGCGGAATGGATCATCGGCGGGTTTCATGACGTCGTGCTGGTCGTCGGCGCGGAACAGCAGAAAACGATGTCGGCGCTCGATGGTTCTGATGTGCTCGGTGCGGCTGCCGACTATCACAATGAAAAGCCGGATACGGCGATTTTATGTTCCCGAAGTTGTTCGGGCGCATCGCGCAGATTTACATCGAGAAATACGGCGCGACCGAAGCGGACCTGGCACTTGTGGCGTGGAAAAATTATGCGCACGCGAAACTGAATCCGCTCGCGCAAATGCGCGACGCTGATCTCACCCTCGATTCCGCATCGCAAGTTTCGGATAAGAATCCGCACGTGGCGCCGCCGCTTAAAGTTTCCGATTGCTCGCAGATCACCGATGGCGCGGCGTCAGTTGTCCTCGTTTCCGGGAGATATCTGGACAAAATCGGCCGCGACAAAAACAAAGCTGTCCGGCTGTTTGGCTACGGTCACACGACTGATTATCTACCGCTCGACAAGAAGGATGCGCCAACGTTTTCGATCGCGCGCAAAGCTGCGGAGAAAGCTTTCCGAATGGCGAACCTGACGCCGCGCGATCTCCACGGCGCCGAAGTTCACGATTGTTTTTCGATCACAGAAATTGTCGCCTACGAAATTCTCGGCCTCGCCGAGCCGGGCAAGGGCGTCGACCTTGTGAAAAGCGGGGCGACAACGCTGCCGCAGGTGCGTCCAGAAAAATCCAAAGCGCCGTTCCAAATTCCAGTGAACGCGGGCGGCGGTCTGATCGGTGACGGTCATCCTGTCGGCGCGACCGGCGTTCGCCAGGTGTTCGAAGCCTATCAACAGCTGACCGAACAAGCCGGTGCGCGCCAGATCGAGAACGCGAAGCGGTTTCTCACGTTCAACATGGGTGGCAGCCTAACGACTTCCGTCGCCATGCTCTGGGGCCGCGGCTAAATCCGGGCAGCCATGGCGTCTGACACAGACGCCGCTACAACATCGTGACAGATGAAGGTTCCGTTCACGCTTGGAGAAGTCGGCCACTTTGGACTGGCTGTGCGCGATCCGAAGAAGAGCGCGAAGTGGTTCGAGCGCGCTTTGGGTTTGCGGAAAGAATTTGAATTCGAAAACGGCGTGGCGGTTGGAAACGACTACGTCACGATCGCGTTGTTTAAAGGAAAACCGTCGCCGGAAACGATTGATCACATTTCATTTCATCTGCCGAACATGGCGACGCTGCGAAAGGCGCTCGCTCATTTGAAGAAGGTCGGCGTCGATATTGAAGATCCGGGTGACGAAATCGGTCCGGAAGCGCCGGGCTCGAAAAACATGGGCCTGTGGTTCCATGATCCCGATGGCTACCGCTGGGAGCTAAGCGTGCTCGGCGGAAAATAGGTGCTCCAAGGAGTGACGGCTTCCCAGCCGTCATCTTTTTCCGACGGCTTGGAAGTCGTCATTGCTTGAAGAGTGATCGCGGATTGTTCACGTTGCGTCGAAGTCAGCGAATGAACAGCTCCACGATCACCGTTGCTCAGAGTAACGCCTTTGTAACGACTTTCGATCTGTCGCCGACCGATAGCGGCCCACTGGATGGACTGCGCTTTGCTGTTAAAGACACAATCGATGTGGCCGGTTTCAAAACCGGTTGCGGTAATCCGACGTGGCGCGATTCCCATCCCGCCGCAGTAGTCCACGCTGTGTGTGTAGAGCAACTTTTGCACGCGGGTGCCCGCTGCGTTGGGAAAACCATTTCGGACGAGTTGGCTTTCAGCCTGCTGGGTGAGAATCACTTTTACGGCACGCCTCTCAACGCGCACGCGCCGGATCGCGTGCCGGGTGGATCGTCGAGCGGATCGGCTTCCGCCGTTGCGTGCGGGTTGGTGGATTTTGCGTTGGGAACGGATACGGGCGGCTCTACCCGCGTTCCCGCGAGCAATTGCGGAATCTGGGGCTTCCGGCCGTCGCATGGCTTCGTATCGGTTGCTGGCGTGAATCCGCTAGCGCCATCGTTCGACACCGTCGGCATCCTCGCGCAGAACGCTGATGTGCTGGCAAAGGTGGGACTCGTTTTGTTGGCCGCCGCGCCGGTGTCTTCAAATAAACCGGCGACGATTCATTTGATCCGAGAGGCTTTCGCCCTTGCCGACGCCGACGTTCAGCAAAGCTTTATCGGAGCCACTGCAGCGGCTACGCGAAATATTCGGCGGCGCCGTGCGGGAGTCATCGCTGCAAGAGCTGGTTGCTGATGACGCTGGACATAGCTTCGCGACATGGGTCGACAGCTTCTGCGTGATCCAATGGGCGGAGATCGAGAGTTGCCTTGGCGCGTGGATCGCTAACGCCAGGCCGGAGTTTGGCCCCGAGATAGCTGCGAGTTTTCAACTGATGAACGCAACTCGACCGGCGACGCGTCGCGGAGGCAGTGCAACGACGCGAACAATATTTTCGAAGTTTGCACGAGTTTCTCGGACCGGACGATCTGCTGTGCATCCCAACAACACCCGCGCTCGCTCCTCGCAAGGGCGATCCACCCAGACGCAGTTCGAGTGGAAGCGGCTATTATCCTCGCACATTATCGCTGACGAGCGTTGCGGGGATGGGCCGCCTGCCGCAAGTGTCGCTCCCAATAGCCGATGCCGACGGGCGTGCCAGTGGGGTTGTCGTTACTCGCGAGGCATGGACAGGACTCATTCTTGTTGCAAGTGGCAAAGAATGTTGGTCGAGAAACAAGTCTGCCGCTGAACGACTTGTAGACGGCGCCGTTACATCGCCTTCCGCGCACGGTTCATCCACGTGCGTAGCGCACGGCCAAGTGCCTGCATTGACACGATATTTAAGGGTCTTAACTTTTTCGTCCACCACAAAAATGAACACTTTTGCCTCTGAGAATGGGGACGGAAAAGCCTTCGTTTCGCACGCGCCGGGGTATTGGCCAGACACGGCTCCGGAACTCTGGAACGATTGGAAATGGCAGCTCAAAAACAGAGTTACCACCCTCGCGCAACTCGAGAAACATCTGGAACTGAGCGACGAGGAACGCAGCGGCGTTTTGCTGTCCGGCGACAAACTCGCGCTGGCCGTTACCCCACACTTTTTAACCTGCTGCCGGCAAACAATCCGGATGACCCGATCAGGCGTCAGGTCATTCCGCGAATCGAGGAAACGTGGGCGTCGCCTTACGACATGGCCGACCCTTGCGGCGAAGATTCGCACATGCCGGTGCCGGGTTTAGTGCATCGGTATCCGGATCGTGTTCTGTTCCTGGTGACGGATCGTTGTGCGAGTTACTGCCGCTATTGCACACGGAGTCGAGTGGTTAGCGGAGTTGGCGAACAGGAATTTCACACCAATTTCGAGGAGGCGTTCCGTTATCTCGAAGCACACACCGAAGCTACGCGATGTGCTTCTGAGTGGTGGCGACGCGTTGATTTTCAGCGATGACAGGCTCGAGAAGCTCTTGTCGCGGTTGCGCACGATCAGGCACATCGAATTTCTGCGCATCGGCACGCGGGTGCCGATTTTCCTGCCGCAACGAATCACGCCCGAGTTGTGTGCAATGCTGGCGAAATATCATCCGCTCTGGATGAGCGTGCACGTGAATCATCCGCGCGAGCTCACCATCGAGGTAAAACAGCGCGTTGGAGCGTCTCGCCAACGCCGGCATTCCTTTGGGCAACCAGAGTGTGTTACTCGCAGGCGTCAATGATGACGTTGAGACGATGAAGACTCTCGTGCATAAGCTGCTGATGTGCCGCGTCCGCCCCTATTACGTTTACCAATGCGACCTGATCAATGGCTCCTCACACCTGCGCACGTCGGTTGCCAAAGGCCTCGAGATCATTGAGGCGCTGCGCGGCCACACCACTGGTTACGCTGTGCCGCAATTCGTCATCGACGCTCCCGGCGGCGGCGGCAAAGTGCCGATCAATCCCGGTTACATCCTCTATCACGACAACGAAAAATCGTGATCCGGAATTACGAAGGGAAAATCTTCGAGCTACCCCGAGACCGGGAACGAGAACCTGCAGTTCGCGCCGCAGCGCGAGTACTCACGACGAGTATCTCTACCGTAAGTGGTTGCCATTCCGAGCAATCTCTGAATTCCTAGCAAAAAGCATCTCGCCTTTCCTGTAGCTGCTCTTTGCGCCGGGTCATCACAGGAGATTCTTTTGTAATTTCTTTGCGCTCGACTGTTGTGTAAACTTTACGCTTGCGTATTAAAGATCGCGGCGTGTAAAGTCCCGCACTTTCGTTCCTCTCCAACCATTTCAGCTGTATGAATCAACGTTTAATTTCGGAAATTGGCCGCACCCAACGGCTTGACATTATTAACTCCCTCAAGCGCACCAAGGGCATGTCTGTCAACGAGCTCGTGGAAAGAATGGGCATGAGCTATATGGGCATCAAACAGCATTGCATTACGCTGCATCGCGACGGGTATCTGGATACCTGGCGACGGCCACAAAAATGGGCAGACCGGAGATGGTCTATCGCCTTACGCGCCGCACGCATGATCTTTTTCATGCCGACAGCCACCAGTTCACGCTGGACTTATTGAAAGCAGCCGAGGACATCTACGGACCGAACGCGCCGGAGAAGCTACTTTACAGCGTTTTCAAGAAGAAGACCGCGGCGCTGAAAGCCAAGGCGAAGGGAGAGACCGTCGCGGAACGCGCGAAATGGCTTGCGACACGTCCGCGATGGCGAAGGCTATATGGCTGAGTTCATCGAACAACGAGAAAGACGGCGGCCCTCAAATTCTTGAGTGTCATTCCCCGCTTCTCAACGTGCTGGAGCAGCACTCGATCGTGGGCCGGTTCGAGCAGGACATGTTCGAAGCCGTGTTAGGGACGCGTGTCCGCCGCGAAGTGAGTCGCAACTCAGGTCTGTACGAGTGCGCGTTTTACTTCTCCGCGTAACTAAGTCGCGGCAATAGCTCAGGCTTTCAGCTGAACGCTGCGCGGTCGCGCGCCAGGTCGCCGCGCCATCGGCGAACAATCGGATTTATCCTTTCGCTCGATGTGAATCTCGGTTGATTGGTGGCGCATGGCCCGGGCGTTTCCATCGGTGGTGATCGACAACGTGCAGCCGCTGATTGATTGCGGCCGTTCCCCGATCAAGCGCATCGTGGGCGAAGATCTCGTAGTCGAAGCCGACATTTTCAAGGATGGCCACGACGTGGTTGCGGCGGTTCTGAAGTGGCGTGTTGTTGGCAAGCGGGCGTGGCGGGAAACGCCGATGATTTTTGTTGATAACGATCGCTGGCGCGGCGTGTGCACCCTCTACGATCAGGCCATTCACGAATACACAGTCGAAGCATGGACAGACACGTTCCGCAGCTGGCAGCAAGAGTTCGCAAAGAAATTTGAGGGCGGGATTTCCGATCTGCGCAGCGAAGCGTTGGAAGGCGCGGCAATTGTGAAAGGGGCCGCGAGCCGTGCGCGTGACCGAGCGGACTCCGCGCGTCTGCGCGAATTTGCCGAGCAAATCGTCACCGGCGCGAATTCAGAAATTTACGCCATCGCGCAGTCAGGTGAGCTGGAAGTACTAATGGCAACCTACCCGGATCGCGCGGATGCCACGCAATACGAGCCGATTCCCCATGTCGTGGTCGATCGCCCGGTGGCGTTGTTCGGCGCGTGGTATGAATTTTTCCCGCGCTCGGCAGAGGGCCACGGGGATCGCGGATCGACCTTCCGGGATTGCTTGCCGCGCGTGGACGACGCAAAGGCAATGGGCTTCGACGTCCTTTATTTTCCGCCGATTCATCCGATCGGTGGGACTAGTCGCAAGGGTCGGAATAACGCGGTCACTTGCGAACCAGGCGATCCGGGAGTGCCATGGGCGATCGGCGGCGAGGCCGGCGGACACAAAGCGGTGGAACCTTCGTTAGGCACACTCGAGGATTTTGATTGGCTGCAAAGGAAGTGCGCAAACGCGGAATGGAAATCGCCCTCGATTTCGCGATTAATTGCTCGCCTGATCATCCGTACGTCAAGGAACATCCCGAGTGGTTCTACAAACGGCCGGACGGCACGATCAAATTCGCGGAGAACCCGCCAAAAAATACGAAGACATTTATCCGATAAACTTTCGATGCGAAAACTGGCGCGAGCTCTGGGCCGAGATGAAGAGCATCGTGCTGTTTTGGGCCGAGCGCGGTGTGCGGATCTTTCGCGTGGACAATCCGCATACGAAGCCGGTCGCCTTCTGGGAGTATTTGATCGAAGGCGTTCGCGAAAAATATCCCGACGCGATTTTTCTCGCCGAAGCGTTCACCAGGCCAAAGATGATGAAAGCGCTGGCCAGAGCAGGGTTTAACCAGAGCTACACCTATTTCACGTGGCGAAATTCGAAGCAGGAGCTGATCGACTATTTCACCGAGCTTACGCAGACTGAAATGAGCGAATATTTTCGACCTAACCTCTGGCCGAATACGCCCGACATCCTGCCGTATGCGCTTCAAGAGGGCGGCCGCCCTGCGTTCATGATTCGGGTGCTTATGGCGGCAACGCTTTCGCCGCTTTACGGAATCTACAGCGGATACGAGCTGTGCGAGAACGAGGCGTTGCCGGGTCGTGAGGAGTATCTCGATTCCGAGAAGCTACCAATTCAAGGAGCGCGATTGGAATGCGCCCGGAAACATCAAGGATTGGATCGCGCGCATAAACCAAATCCGGAAGCAGAATCGCGCGCTTCAGATGTTCACGAACCTGCGTTTCTATCCCGCCGATAACGACGCAATTTTGTTCTACGGCAAGATGACTCCCGCGCGGGACAACATCATCCTCGTGGTGGTGAATCTTGATCCATTTCGCAAGCAAAATTCGTTTGTCCATGTGCCGATTGAGGAATTTGGGCAGATGGCAAGCGATGAGTATCAGGTGCACGATTTGTTGAACGATGCGCGTTACACCTGGCGCGGCCGGCAAAATTACGTTGAACTGGATCCCGAAATTCAACCCGCACACATTTTTCTCGTCCACCGCCAGTGACGAGTTCGCAGCGAAGTCAACCTCGCCGGCTCCCAGGAGAGGCAACTAACAAAGCGAATGTATGAACAATTTGCTGAAAATGTACCTCTAATCCTCAACGCTGGCCCTGAGACCCATTTGCATCGATGTTTCGCTCCGCATATCATTACAAAATTTCTGGCATGAAGATTTGGGTTGTCCTCTTTGCCGCGCTGGGGAGCGCGTCGCCTCTGCTCGCGCAGGAACCCACGCCGCCGCTGGTGCCCGCAGCACTCGCAGACGGTGCTGGAGACGCTTGTCAAAGCGGGTCCGGTGATGATTCCGATGTTTTTATTGTCAATTTTTTCGTCGCGCTTGTGGTCGTTTACTTCCTGACGATCCGGCGCGGAGCGGTCGTTTCGAGCGGTTACATGGCGACTGCCGATGCGCTCCTGCGTAAACGCGATTATCTCGGGCTGCTGGCTGTTTCCAACCGGCATGGAGAAGCGATCGCGCGCGTCGTGCAAAAAATGCTCGATTTCACAACCAAGAATCCACACGCGGATTTGCAGCACGTCCGCGAAATCGCCGAGACGGAAGGAACACGCGTCGCTGCGAGTTTGAACAACCGCGTAATTTACCTGGCAGATATCGGGATGATTGCGCCATTGCTGGGTTTGCTGGGCACGGTTTTTGGAATCATTCGTTCCTTCGGTGCCTTAGGTGCTGATATGGGGTCAGCGCGTTACGTGGCGCTCTCGCGCGGGATTAGTGAAGCGCTGGTCAACACCGCTGCGGGCCTGGCGATCGGCATTCCGGCCATGATTTTTACGCCTTCTTCCGCGGCAGGTCGCAGAAGTTGATCTCGGAGCTCGAGGCTGCTTCGACGCACGTTCTGGCGTTGCTTTCATTGCAATACGGCAGACGCGCTGAGCGAGCGCCTGCTCTGATCGAGGACGAGCTGTAAAACTCGGCTGCTATCATGAACCTCCGCGGACGCGCGCCTTTGCATCATCCCGGCATTCAGCTTGCGCCGCTGGTCGATGTGTTGCTGCTTCTTCTAATCTTTTTCCTGCTCACGTGGAATGCAGCGCGCACCGAAAACGAGCTCGACGTGAAAGTGCCAAAGGCGTCGGCGGCGAAGGAGAAGTCAGCGCCGATCGGGGATGTGATCGTCAATGTTAAGGCGGATGGCAACGTGGTTGTGAACCGCCGCACGCTGACCAGTCCCGAGCTCCAGGAATTACTGAAGAGGCATGGTTCAACTGAATCCCGAACAAGCGGTGGTGATTCGCGGCGACGAAGCCGGCGCCTACAAAAACATCGTCGAGGTGCTGAACATCTGCACCGAAGCAGGGATAACCAACGTAGCTTTCGCCACGGCAAGATGAACATCACGCGCGGCGCGGCCAGTCTTTTGGACTGGCGATGCTGCTTTGCACCGCGAGCATCGCCATCGCTCAATCGGAGCCGGAAGTGCGCCGGGCTCGTCCGGTAGATGAACCGCCTGTTCGGCGCGCGGTCCCGGCAGACGAATCAATCGACAAAGTTCTCCGCTCTTTAAAAGACGACGTTTCGGAACCATCGTCGCGCGAAACTGAAGGGGCGGATCAGCGTCAACTCGACTACGCCAACGGCTTGTTCACTCGCAAATTGTACGACCTGGCGATCCCGGAATATCAAAAGTATCTCGACGACTACCCGGGACGCGCTGGCCGGGCGAATGCTTATTTCTCGCTTGGCGAATGTTATCGAAACCTCCATCGCGATTCGAATGCTCGTACCAATCTACAGAAAGTGCTCACCGAGTACGGCGACAGCGAATTCGCCGGGCCAGCGGCATTCGCGCTCGCGGAGATGGCGTTCACAGATAAAGACTACGCCACGGCGCTCCCGCTTTTTCATCGTTCCGCGGCCAAATCGAAGGAACCGGCGGTGGCGCTTTCGGCGCGCTATTTCGAAGCGCGCTGCCTTGAAGCTCTCGGCAAGAAAGACGAAGCCGCCGATATTTACGCGCAGGTCGCCGAGGCGGGGAATCCAAATCCGTATCGCGAAGATGCACGAGTGACGGCAGCATCCATCTTCGCCGCACGGGGAAAAAGCTCGATGCGCTGAAGCAGCATGAAGCGCTGGCTAACGAGGCATCGAAACCGGCATTAAAAGCAGAGTGTGCGGTGCGTGGAGGCTTGATCGCGCTAGAACTTGTCCAAGCGGACAAAGGCAAGATGGACAAGGCCATGGCGGATCGAGCCGCCGCATTGTTTCAAAAGGGGCGCACTCTGCCTGAAGCGGGAAAGTTCCGTGCGATCGCGCAAGTCGGTCTTCGCCGATTGCAATACCAGACTGGTCAGTACACGCAGTTGCTGGCCGATTATAAAAAGGAATTGGACAAGCTTCCTGAGGCTGCGCAGGCAGAAGTGTTGTTGCTCGCCGCAAACAGTGAACGCCAACTTGGCCATCCAAAGGAAGCCGACACGCTCTATCGCCAGATCACCGCAAAGTACCCCGGATCGCGAGGAAGCAAAGGACGCCGCTTACCAGCAGCTGATCAACGTCTATAACTCGGATCCGTCGGCGCTCTCCGCCGCGGTGGACCAATTCCTCGCAACGAACCCCACAAACGAACGCGCCGATCAAGCGAAGTTGTTGAAAGCCGAGGCGCTTTACAAACAGCAGAACTACACAGATGCAGCGTCACTGTACGGCGAGCTGCGCGCGTCTGAGCTTTCTCCGCGGCTGCGCGCCGAAGCGGCGTACAAACTTGGGTTGTGCCACGTCCAGACGAAAAACACTCCCGGCGTCATCGAAGCCTTTACGTATTACCTGCAGACGTTTCCCGACACTCCGCAAATTCCGGCCGCCCTGGCTCAGCGCGCTTTGGCTTACGAGCAGAGCAAAAACTACACTGCTGCGCTTACGGATCTAACCATTATCCTTGCCAAATACCCGAAGGCGCACGAGCGCGAGGCGGCGTTGCAGTTGAAGGCTTTGATTCTCGGGCAACAGGACAATACCAAAGGGATGGTCGACACTTTTCGGCAGCTCCTGAAGGAATTCCCCAAGAGTTCTGTCGCGGCGCAGGCGCAATACTATATCGGGAAAACCGCGTTCGAGGCGAAGGATTATAAGACGGCATTGACCGCGCTGAACACTGCCCGCCAACTGAACAAGGAGCAGTACTACAATCTGGCGTCCGTTCGGATCATTCTTTGCCAGTTTTATTTAAGAGATCGGCCTGCGCTCACCAAAGAAGTGAACAATTTCATGGCGGACAGCCCGAACGCCAATGTGCCGCCGGAGGTTTTGGAATGGCTCGGAATTGAATATTACAACGAGAAAAATTTCCAGGCCGCGGAAAAATATCTCAGCGCGCTTCGAAAAACGGACAACGCAGGCAAGGTTAAACCCGATTACCTATTTTATCTCGGCGACGCGGCTACGAAGCTGAAAAATTTGCCTGAAGCCGAGGAAGCGTTCGCGAAGTATCTGCAGACTGCCAAAGATCCGGCGGGTAAGGCGAAAGTGTTACTGACGCTCGGCGCCGTTAAGATCAGCGCTCATAAACCCGACGAGGCGCAGAAGATCGCTGAAGAAATCATGGTGCTGCAACCCGAGGGCCGCGTAAACGCGGAAGCGCGCCTGCTCGCCGGTGAAGTTCAGCTCGAGCGCGGGAACTTCGATGACGCTGGCAAAGCTTTTAAAGGCGTCGCCCTGCTTTATGACGATCCAGCCATCACTCCGCGCGCGCTGGACAAAGCCGCGGTGGCATTTCGCCAAGCGGGTAACACCGAGGAAGCAGACCGCCTCTCGCGCGAGCTGCGCGAACGTTATCCGAATTACGTCAGCGGGTAGTCGAGGGTGAGCATCGTCCCCGAGCTCGCCGCTACTTAGGGACAACCGCGATGCCCCAGGGACCGTCGCCGACTTTGATGCGGCGCAGTTCCTTGCGCGCTTTCAGATCGACGACGGAGACGTCGTTTGATGCGCCGTTGGCGGTGTAGAGTTTCGATCCTGCCGGGATCGAGCGCGATTCCCCAGACGCGATTTCCGACGGGAACGGTTGTCGCTAGTTCATTCTTTTGCGTGTCGATGATCGCAATGGCGTTGCCGCGGCCAGTTGAGACGTAAAGCTCTTTTCCGTCACGCGAGACTGCGGTGCCCATTGGCAGCGATCCTGTCGGCAGTTGGATTTTCGACAACAATTTGTGGGATCGCGCGTCTATCACGGCGACATAGCCGCCGTTCTCACAAGCGGCACGCGCGCGCACCATCAGATGAAAATGCGACGGACCGCGGCCGACCGCCGGTTTCGATGGTTGCGATCACCCGCTGTTGATCGGGGTCGATCGCGAACACTTCGCCTTTTCTTCGCAGGTGACGTACACTTCGCCGTTTGCTGGGTTGACGCCCACGCCTTCCGGCTCTTCGGAAACTTTTATTCTCCCGCGCGATTGTCCCGAATCGAGGTCGACAATGGACACGCTCGCGTCGTCTTCATTTGCGATGAATGCGAATTTTCCGTCTTTGCTGATCGCGAATTGCTCAGGGTCCGATCCGACATGCCACCGATCTATCAATTTGCGCGCCGATGGATCGATGACTCCGAGAGCGTCGGCGCGTTTGTCCGCGGGCGCGCGATTTTCATCCAGGCCGGGCGCCATACGCGGCGAGCCGCTTAACGTGACAAAGACCCGCCGGCCATCGGGCGTCGCGTGAATGCCGCGCGGCCGTTTGCCCACTGGAAAGGTTCCGACGACGCTCATCTGTGGCTCCATCAATCACCGTGACATCGCCTGAGCGTTCGTTGCTTACGAACACGAGATAGCTCGGCGGTTCAGCGCGCGTCGCGGCGGCGAGAAGGGCCGAAAGGACGCAAAGAGACAAACAGGCGACGCATATGCGTGACGCGCATATCTCCATTGCGGGCAGAAGCAACCGCTTTCGCGTTGAGCGTTGTAGCCGGGATCGGTGCGATCCCGGCCTGACTCCGTTGACTACACATTCGACCTGGTCGGCATCTACCGATTCTGGCTACAAACTGAACGAGTGCATAAGCATCTCGCGCCGGCTCGAACGCGTCTGGGTCGATTCGGCCGATTTGCTTCATTACCACATGCACCTTCGAACGACGAGCGATTCTAGTGCTCGAAGTGACATTGCAGCGATACTCGATCGCAAGAATGGCGGACTGCGCATGATCGCCATGGCTGGGCGATCGGGCGCTATGTCATCATGCCGGACCACGTGCATTTCTTTTGTCGTGCAGAGCTAGCGGCTAAACCGCTGCCAATCTTTATGCAGAAATGGAAGCAGTGGACGAGCAAACGAGTGGCGCGCGAGGTCGCTGCAATCGGGATTGGTGATCCCGACCTGAAACAGAGTGGAACGGTCTGGCAGGAAGAATTCTTCGACCATGTTTTGCGCTCAAGCGGAGAGCTACAGCCAGAAATGGGAATACGTAAAAGAGAATCCAGTGCGTGCTGGATTAGCTGAGAAATCCGATGACTGGCCATTCCAGGGCGAGATCGAATCGTTAATGTTGTAGCCTGCTTCCCGACCGGGATCACCGATCCCGGCTACAACGGAGTGCTTGCTCGCTTTGTGGCAAGCGTTGGACGTTTGGTCTCATGCATCCGCACGACAAGCTTTTCATTCCCGGTCCAGTTGAAGTTTCCGAAAAAACCTGGGCGGCGTTTTCGCGTCCGTTGATTGGACATCGCAGCGAAGATTTTCGGAATCTTTACCGCGAGATTCATCCAAAGCTTCAGACGTTGTTCGGCACAAAGCAGCCGGTGTTTCTTTCCACGTCGTCGGCGTGGGGCGTGATGGAAGCGTCTATTCGCAACGTGGTCGATCGCGGCGTGCTTTGCTGCATGTGCGGCGCGTTTTCGGACAAATGGTTCGATGTCGCGAAGCGATGCGGGAAAAGCGCGGAACCGCTTCAGGTGGAATGGGGAAAGCATATCGACCCGAAGGATCTCGATCGGCAACTAGCCACTGGAAAATTCGATACCGTCACGTTGACCCACAGTGAAACCTCGACCGGCGTGATGAATCCGCTGCCCGAAATTTGCTGCGTCCTGGCCAAATATCCTGATGTCGCGCTCATCGTTGATACCGTGTCGTCATTCTCCGGAGTGAAGATCGAGATGGACGCGCTCGGGATCGACGTGATGCTCACCGGAGCGCAAAAAGCGCTCGCGCTGCCGCCGGGCTTTTCGTTGTTCTCCGTTTCGGAGAAAGCGTTCGAACGGGCCGACAAAGTTGCCGAATCGCGGATTTTATTTCGATTTCCTGGAGTTCAAGAGCGAGCAGGCGCAATGGATGACGCCGAGCACGCCGAGCATCGGACACGTTCACGCGCTCCGAGTTCAAGCTCGATGAAATTTTCGAGGAAGGCCTCGAAGCGCGTTACGCTCGTCACGCACGCACGAATGCGCTCGTGCACGATTGGGTGCGCCGCGCTGGATTCGATTTTTTGCCGAGGAAGGGTTCCGCACGAAGACGCTCACCTGCGTGAAAAACAATAAAGGCATCGACGTTCTGGACTTCGCGAGAAGGCTGCGGGAAAAACATCATTTGGTGATTGATCCCGGTTACGGCAAGATCCGCGGGCAAACTTTTCGCCTGTCGAACATGGGAGACGAGACAGAGCAAACTGTTTCGCATTTGCTGGCGTGCCTCGACGATGTTCTGTAGGGAAGCTGATAGCTTCCTCTCCAAAGCTCCGTATGCCGGCAATTGAAGCGTCCAAACTGACCAAGATCTATCGCACTTACCGCAAAGAGCGCGGTCTCTGGGGCGCGGTGAAAGGTCTCGGGTGGCGGCGGTACGACGAAACGCGAGCGGCTGATCAGGTCACATTTCAAATCGAGGAAGGCGAGTTTGTCGGATTCCTGGGCCCGAACGGAGCCGGGAAAACTACTGTGCTCAAAATGCTTTCCGGCTTGCTGAACCCGACTTCAGGCGAGGCGCGTGTGCTCGGCTTTGTTCCCTGGGAAAGGCGCAACGAAATGAAACGGCAGTTCAGTTTGCTGATGGGACAAAAGAATGCGCTTTGGTGGGATCTCCCGGCGCAGGAATCGCTCGAACTGAACCGCGCGATCTACGGCATCGACCGCGAGCGGTTTAAGAAAGTCGTGGACGGATTGTCGGAACTTCTGGAGGTGCGGGACAAAATGAACGTGATGGTGCGCGAGCTGTCGTTAGGCGAACGAATGAAAATGGAGCTGATCGCGGCGCTCATTCATGAGCCGCGTGTGTTATTTCTTGATGAGCCGACAATCGGTCTGGACGTGGTTAGCCAAAAACGAGTTCGCGAATTTTTGCGCATCTACAATGAGGAACATCGCATCGTCACACTGCTCACCAGCCATTACATGCAGGACATCGAGGAGTTGTGTCATCGGGTGTTGGTGATCGACCACGGCAAAATCTTTTTCGACGGCCCGCTGGCAGAGATCGTCGATCGCTTTTCAGGCTATAAGATTCTGAGTCTTACTTTCGAAACCGAAGGAACACGCGATCTGTCCGCGTTTGGCGAAATCATCGAACAAACACCTGTCTCGGTGCAATTGAAGGTTCCACGCGCAAAGGTTACGGAAACCTGCCGGCAAGCTTCTCGAGGCGTGCGACGTCAGCGACATAAACGTGCAGGAAGTGCCGGTAGAAGACGTGATCCGCCAGCTGTTCGGTGAAACACACGAAGATCGTCCTGGATCCGGTGTGCTGGCCGCGGAAGCTGCACCTGTCAGTTAGCGACGCCGCACCGCTTGTCATTCTGAGCGGAGCGAAGAATCTCAGATCATTTCTTTGGACGCGACGGTCTGCCCAACATCCAGAGATGTTTGAAAGCCTGGCCTCATGCTTCGCATTTCGTTCAGCGCTTCGCTCAACATGACAGGTCACGGAACAACATCAGCAAAACTCGGCAGGATGCTCTTTTCCATTGCGTCGCGCGAATGTCGGATAATCCGGAGTCCAGCCTAACTGATGCAATTTGGCGTTGCTTACACGTTTGTTGGTGTCGCCGCGTTTGCGGGGTTGCTCGGATTTTCTGGTCGGCGGAAGAGGTCGATTCAGCCTCTGGGCAAGCCAGCCGTAGCATTCGCTTTGCAAAAGTGGTTCATCGTCAACGACGTTGTAAATCTGTGCGGACGTCTGTGCTTCTCGGTTTAACAAAAGAAAGAGCGCGGACGCGATATCGTCCCGATGTGCCTGATTAACAAAGCGGTCGTTGTTTGGATCAATGGTGGCCGTGCCGTTTAGGAATTTGCTCAACAGCGCCGAACGTTGCGGCCCGTAGATCCCGGCGAGCCGCGCTACGATCCCGCCTTTTCGAGGACTAACCTTTCCACTTCTAAAAGGATCCGGCTGGTTTCCCGGAGTGGTTTTGTCTCGCTTTCTTCCGTTACCCACGAACCGTCGCGCTGCGCATAAACGCTGGTGCTGCTTGTAAACAGAATTTTTGCCTTAGGAAAAGTTTCGAGGAGATGGCGCGCGCCGTTTAGGTAAATCTCACGATAGGCTTCCGCATCACCGCCACGCGAGCTGGCACAATGGATCACTGCATCGAATGCTCCTGCGCGTTTAGCAACGTCACCGCGTTGTGAGACATCGATCACGCGGATGGAATACGGCTTTACTGAAAGCCGCGCTGCCGATTCTTTCGAGTGCACCCAACCTTCGACGTTCCAGCCGGCGGAATGAAACAAATCGGCCGTCGCCTCTCCGACGTAACCACATCCTGCGATCAAAATTCGCGGCATGACTTCTGTAGAGTCACGCTGTCCTCAGCGGAGAATCCAATCCGCGATGCCCGATGCGCTGAGGACAGGCGCACGCTACAGCAGCTTCCGGCTTAAGCTGTGGCGGCCGTGATTTCAATTTCGTCAAACACGTTTTTCTGAAGGGCCCGAACTTGTTTCAGCCTGATTAATTCGAGGAGCGCGAGAAAGGTGACAACCACTTCGATTCTGGATGCAGCGCCGCTAAACAAATCAGAAAAGCGGAAGCGAGTGCCGGTCGCGACGCGCTGCAAAATCGAATCGATCTTTTCCGACACACTAAAACGTTCACTGAAGATTTCCTGCATGTCCTGGCGCGCTTCCATTCGTTTTATCACGGTTTGGAAGGCACTGATGAGCTGGAAAATTCCAACTTCGCCCAGGCGCAACGGTTCCTGCAGTTCTGGCGACGATCCGGCTTCCCGGATGAAGATCCTCTCTTGTTCGAGCGCACGTAGATTGAGTTCCGCGGCGGCTTCCTTGAATTTTTATACTCGATCAGTTGCCGAATTAATTCCCAACGAGGGTCGTCCTCCGCGGCATCTTCTTCGGGAGGCTGTTGATCGCGCGGCAGCAGGCTTCGGCTCTTTAGATAAATGAGGTTGGCCGCCATCACGATGAATTCGCCCGCCAGCTCAATGTTCAGCTCTTTGAACGCTTGGAGATACTCGAGTGCTGGCTGGTGATCCGCTCGAGCGAAATATCGTAGATGTCGATTTCGTCCTGTTTGATCAGGTATAGCAACAGATCGAGCGGCCCTTCGAAGACCTCGAGCTTAACCTTGTAATCGGCATCCATCTCTGCGCGGCCCGACTCTACAGGCAAGCACGAGCCAAAGTAAATCGTTTCGGCACGACTAGGCCGCCAACACGACGCATCCGGGCGGTCGCATCTTAATCGGTCTCGTTACGCGGGAACGTTGCGATGGATCCAGACGCTGTTCACCAGGCCCAGGCCGAACATGATCACCAGCACGAACGAGCCGCTGTAGCTGATTAATGGCAATGGCACGCCGGTGATTGGCAGCATTGCGATCGTCATTCCTACGTTTTGGAAGATGTGCGTGAAGATAAGCGCAGTGACGCCTATGACGAGAAGAAGACCCAATTGGTCTCCGGCGAAAAACGCGACGAAAAGACACGTTAACAAGAGCAAGGCAAACGCGCCGATGAGAACTATTCCGCCGATAAATCCCCATTGCTCGGCGACGGCCGAGAAAATGTAGTCATTATGCACAGCTGTCGCCGGCAGAAAGCCGAGCTCGATCTGGGTATTCGGCGCCTTGAACCCTTTTCCGGACCAGCCTCCTGAGCCAATCGCGATCATCGATTGATTAATCGCCCACGCCGAACCCTGCTTATCGATGTCGGGATGTGTAAAAGCAGTGATCCGCTGTTGCTGGGTACGGTTTGAGGCCGAAATTAATGGCAATCGGGATGAACGCGATTGCGATGAGAATGATGCAAACCAAATACACGCAGTGGCAGGCCGGCGACGAACCACAATGCAAACATCACAGGGACCCAGATAATGACTCTCGCCCAAGTCTGGTTGCATGAGGATCAAAAGACATGGCGCACCCGCAATCGCTCCGGAGAGCAGTAATCGCAGTGCCGGATGCATTTGGCGAAACTGGGTCAGGAACAGCGCCAACACCATAATCCCTGCTACAACCGCAAGCTGCGCGGGCTGAAAATTGATTGGTCCCAGATGCAGCCAGCTGCGCGCTCCATAAACTTTGACCCCCATGAACTTCGTCAAGATTAGAAACACGATGCCGGCCAGGTACATCGGCAGGGCGCCCCAGCGAATCCACCGGTAGTGAACCAAACTGGTCACCATGAACGCGAAGACACCGACGCCCACCCAGTTTGCTTGTTTCCGCCAGAAGTCGGCGGCATACGCGTCGCTGCGCGTGGACGTCGCGCTGTAGATTGCCACGACGCCAAAAACAGCGAGGGCCAGCATGATCAGTAATAGAAGCCAATTTTGGCCAAGCAATTTTCGGAGAAAAGGCGTCATTCGCTGTCCTTGATCGGTTTCGGTGATCTTTCCGGAAACTTGGAACGATTATACGCAGTTTGCGTTTGCCGCAAAACGTTGAATCCCGACGAGCGCGAGACCCGCCGTAACCACTTCGCGGCAGAGGTAAAATTTGTCGGTAGTTCAAATGTTATAGCGAACAGCGTTGAGCTCGTTCGGCGCTTTGCTCCGTCGACTCCATTCAACAAATTGAACACCAGTAATTTACAACAATTTCGTGTCAAAATGGGTGCTTCGCTTGTCACTGGATTTAGAGACCGCTACATTACTCTTCTCGCGTTTAATTTTGGGAGCATGGCAATGGCTAGGAGAAAGAAAACAACCAAACGAAAACTGGCGCACCCTAAATTGCCGATGCAGCAGCAGTTAAATTTGCGCCACGAAGGAACGCATTTCGATCTGCGCGCGATCTTTAATGATTTAAACCAGCGGCACTTTCGCAAGCGTCTTCGCGGCTACAAAGTGGTCTGGGGACGCCGACGAAAACATCGACCGAGAGAACAATTCGTTTTTGGCACAATCCAGGAAGAAGATCGGGTGATTCGGATCAATCCTGCGCTGGACCAGCCGTTCGTGCCGCTGTGGTTTTTGCGATACGTGCTTTATCACGAGATGCTGCATTCAGTTGTGCCGGACGAAACGCTCTCGCGAAATCGCCGGCGAGTTCACACGGAAGAATTCAATCGTCGCGAGCGCAAATTTCCCGGTTATCGGCGAGCACGCCGCTGGGAAGACGAGAATCTGTCGCGATTCTTGCGCTGAACCCAGCGCCGTTTGAGTTGTAGCCGCCTCGCTGTGCGAGGCGTGCGCGTCGCTCCTGCAGAGCGACGGCTACAGGAGACGTCTTACTGCGTTTCCGTTACCTGTGGCCGGTAGGGCCTTTCAGACGGCGATGGCGTCGTCGCTACGTTCTTTTGATCAGGAACCAAAGCGTCGTCGCCAGGAGAAGCGAGATCAACTTCGCGTGCCAGTTTTTCAGAATCAGCTCTCTTCATATTTGCTGTGCAACAAAATTTCGGAAATGCGCTGACGGAACGTCTCTGGAGTGAAATTGCGCTCGATTCGGCGCCGGTGACAAATGGAAATCGCGCCTGTCTCTTCGGAGACAACGACAGCGACGGCATCCGATTCCTCGGTGATTCCGAGCCCGGCGCGGTGACGTAATCCCAGGCTGCGGTCCAATGTTTCCCGCTGGCTCACGGGAAAGATGCATGCCGCGGCTGCGATTCGTCCGTTCCGAATGATCACTCCGCCGTCATGCAGTGCAGCTTTTGGATGAAAGATCGTCAGGATCAGTTCGACAGAAAACTCGCCGTCGATGATGACACCTGTTTCCTCGTAAACGCGAATCGACGTGTCGCGCTCGATCGCGATCAGTGCGCCGAACTGTTTGTTTGCCAACTGCGTCACCGCTTCTGCCAGATCATGAACGGTTTCTCGTCTCTCGCTCGTGAGCGAGAAAATCGGATGTCCGCCAAGCGCAGCCAAGCCACGTCGCAGCTCCGGCTGAAAAATCACCACCAACGCGATGGCGAGGAAGACCGAGAAACTCCGGATGATCCATCCGATCACCACCAAATTCAGCAGCGTGGAGATCAGGGTCAGCGTAAGAAAGACAATCGCCAATCCCGTCAATACTTTCGCCCCGCGCGTTCCGCGGAAATAGAGGTAGCCGTAATAGATGGCCACCCACAGCAGAAGGATTTCCACCAGGCTCCGCCAGCCTCTGAGCCACAGATCAATGAGTTGATGAATCATTTTGCCCTCTGCAGAATCGCTTCAGTTACCCGCAATGCATAAACATTCTCCTTCACATCATGAACGCGGAACACGTCCGCGCCCCGCGCGCGCAACAGCGCACTCAGCGCGAGGCCGGGTACGAGCCGGTCGCTGATCTCCGGCGACCCGATCAACTTGCCGAGGAACGATTTGCGCGAAACACCAACCACCAAAGGTCGATCATGCGCGCGCAGCCGCTCCAACTGCGCGAGCAATTCGAGGTTGTGTTCGACCGTCTTCCCGAAACCAATGCCCGGATCAAACGCAATCGCCATGGGATCAATGTTTAAACCTATGGCGCGGCGCATATTGTTGTCGAAAAAATTCAGAAATTTCTGCAACGACATCTGTGTAACGCGGCTGGATCTGCATCGTCCGGGGTGTTCCTTGCATGTGCATGATGATGAACGCCGATTTGGTTTCGGCAACGAGCGGCAGCATTTGGTCGTCTCCTCGCCCGCCGGTGACGTCGTTCACAATCGAAGCGCCCGCCTCAATCGCGGCGCGCGCCACCTCCGCTTTCGACGTGTCGATTGAAATGGGGACATCAAGCTTTCGGCGTAAGTTTTCTATCACTGGAATCACGCGACGCAGTTCTTCGTCAACAGTGACAGGTTCCGAGCCGGGATGCGTCGATTCGCCGCCGACGTCGATGATGTGAGCGCCTTCCGCTGCCATTTGTAAGCCGCGTTCTGTTGCTTTGTCTGCTGTGAGAAATTCACCGCCGTCCGAAAATGAATCCGGCGTTACATTTAACACTCCCATGATTAACCCATGGCGGGAGACGTCGAAGACGCGCTTACCGATTTTCCAGATCCTCTCGCGCATTACGAGTCGAGACTAACACAGGGGACGCTTTATTCGAAGGCACGCCATGGTAGCGCATGCGTCCCGCTGCGATCTCAGCAGTTCCCCGCAAGCCGGAGGCTCGCGCTACTTTCTTCTTGCGTAGCGTCCGACGAGTTCGCCCTGTGCGATGACATGACCTTTCATCGCGGCATCCACCTGGCTCCGCTTTGCACCAGAGCGCAAATCCAGTTCGCGATCGAGAGCGAAAATCTTGAACGAATACCGATGTGTGCCTGGGGGCGGACACGGACCGCGGTAACCTGATTTGCCAAAATCATTTGTGCCGTGCACGCCTTTTGGCGCACTGCCTTCCGCAATTGAATTGGTCTGTGGCGGGATGTTCCAGACCAGCCAATGAGTAAACAATCCGCCGGGCGCATCCGGATCATCGGCAATCAAGACAAGACTTTTCGCTTCCGGAAGGAACACCGGTTATTTGCAAAGGCGGGCTGGTGTCCGACCCGTCACATGTGAATTTTGATGGAATATTGCCACCTTCCTGGAAAGCAGAGCTTGTGATTTTCATCCTCGCTCCTTCTGCCGCGAATGAAGCGATCACCGCGAGTAATATCACGACTGCGCCACTAGTTATCGGCTTTCGCATTGTCAGACCTCCGATTGAAATCGCGCTAAATCGACAAACCTGAGCATATTGTTTCGCCCAAAATGAGCGCAAACGAAACCAAGATTAGAGAACAAATTCTCGCGCTGCTGTCCAGGAAAGATTACCGGCCGCTGAACAAGATCGAGATCGCCAACAAACTTGGCGTGAGCGGCAGGGCACGAGTCGCGTTGCGCGGAATGTTGCGCGACCTCGAACGCGCTGGTGAGATCGCGCGAATCCGCAAGGATCGATACGTCTTGCCGGCTGAGGCTGACTTGGTAACCGGCAAGTTATCGATCCATCCAGCTGGTTATGGGTTTCTCATCTCGGAAAAGCCGGGCCAGCCGGACGTTTTCATTGCGGCGGAAAATGTCGGCACAGCGATGCATCGAGATCGTGTCGTTGCGCGCATATCGCCTGAACCGCCTGCCGGGCGGATAAAAGGACGCCGCGAAGGGCGCGTGATTCGAATCCTTGAACGTGCTCACGACACGATCGTCGGTACGCTGCAGCGGTCACGGAATTTTTACTATGTAGTGCCGGATGATCCGCGTTTCGTGCACGATATTTACGTGCGTCCTGTAGCGGCGGTACAGGAAGACCGGCGGTCGGAGACCGCCGCGACAGTTGGTGACAAAGTCGTGGTGCGCCTCGACGACTGGCAATCGCGCCATGTGAATCCCGAGGGCGAAATCATCGAAGTGCTCGGCCCCGCGTCGGCGCCAGGCGTGGACGTGCTTTCGATTATTCGGAAGTATCATCTGCCGACGGAATTTCCGTCAGACGTGTTGGAGCAGGCGGAGCGTATTCCGGAAAGTGTTGATGCGCAGCAAATCGCCGGACGCGAAGATTTGCGCAACCAATTCATCGTCACCATCGACCCCGACGACGCGCGCGATTTCGACGATGCCATTAACGTGGAGAAGCTTGCAAATGGCGGTTGGCAGCTCGGCGTGCACATCGCCGATGTTGCGGCATACGTGGAGCCGGGCAGCGCGTTAGACCGCGAGGCGCGGCGGCGCGGCAACAGCGTTTATCTGCCAGACCGCGTCATCCCGATGTTGCCGGAGCGGTTGAGCAACGGTGTTTGCAGCCTCAAGCCGCAAGTCGATCGGCTCACGCACTCGGTTTTTATTCAGTTCGACAAACGTGGCGTGGCCAAGAGCGCGCGCTTTGCGCGGAGCGTGATTCGCAGTGCGCACCGCCTTACGTACAAAGAAGCATACGCGATTTTAAGCGTCGCCGCCTCGCGACCGATTGGGCGAACGGCTTCATCTTGCCTGGGAGCTTGCCGCGTTATTGCGGCGAAAACGATTCGAACACGGCGCGCTGGAGCTTGATTTTCCAGAGGTAAAAGTCTCGGTCGATGCGCACGGCAAACCAGTTCGATTGGAGCGCGTCGAGAACGATGAATCGCATCAGTTGATCGAAGAATTCATGCTGGCGGCAAATGAAGCGGTGGCGCGGGAACTGAAAAAGCGCGCAATTCCAACAATCTATCGCGTTCACGAAAATCCAGATCCAGAAAAGCTGGGAGAGTACCGTGAGTTCGTGCTCGGTTTTGGTTACAAAGTTGGCGATCTGACGCATCGCGCTGAATTGCAGCGATTGCTTGCCGAAGTCAGCGGAAAACCCGAAGAGCAGGCGCTGAAGGTCGGTTTGCTGAAAAGTCTTAAACGGGCGCGCTATGATCCTCAGCCGCTCGGGCATTACGGTTTGGCAAAGACGAATTACTTGCATTTCACCAGTCCGATCCGGCGTTATGCCGATCTGGTCGTGCACCGCGCGCTTGGCAGGACGGCACTCCGCCGCCGCGTCGACTCCGACGGCGTCACGGGTCACGCCACCACATGGGCATGGCCGAAATCGCTTCTATCGCCGAACACATCTCAACAACCGAGCGAAATGCGGCCGAAGCCGAGATCGACGCAACGCAGATGAAAAAGCTCGAGTTTTTCCAACAGCAACTCGCCGGCCGCAAGCCGCAGATCTTTTCAGCGACAGTTGTGGACGTCCGGAATTACGGATTAATGGTCGAATTACCCGACGCGCTTATCACGGGCCTTATCCATGTCTCATCGCTCACAGACGACTTCTATGTGTTTGAGCCTGCGAGGCGCCAGCTCATTGGCAGACGATCACGGAAGAGGTTTAGCGTCGGCGACAAGCTGTCGGTTTTTGTTGCGCGCGTCGATGTCTTCAAACGGCAGGTGGACTTCGCGATCGCGCCGGCCACGGAAAGATCGAAGGCAAGCCGCCGATCGAAACGTTCCTCAAAGAACGCTTGAAGTTTGCCCGACGCTCGCAATTGGAAATGACGGGTGAACATTTGCGGCGATTACAAATCGCCGCTAAAAATGCTGCTATGACTGAAGCTACTGCCACTGTTGCTGCCCTGCCGTATTCGCGGACCAACCCTTTTCCCGCCAGAATGCTGGTCAACCGCCGGCTGAGCGGGCCGGAATCGGAAAAGGACACGCGCCATTTTGAGCTCGATCTCACCGGCGTGGGGATTGAACTTTGAGGTGGGCGATTCTGTCGGCGTGTGTCCAACGAATGATCCTGATCTCGTGGATGGAATTATTCGAGCGCTAGGCGCCACCGGCGATGCAAAGGTTCCGCGGCTGAAAGGCGAGCCGACAACGCTGCGAGAAGCCTTGCTGCGCGATTACAGCATCACCCAGCCAACACCAAAGTTCTTGAAGGCGATCGCACAGCGCGCCGACGCCGCGCCTACGCTGAGTTATCTTCTGGCTCCGGACCGCAAACAGGATCTCCAGACGTATCTCTGGGGCATGGAAGTGATTGATTTTCTCATCGAGCATCCGTCCGTGCGCTTCACGCCGGAGGAATTTGTCGGGCTGCTCTCGAAACTGCAGCCGCGACTGTATTCGGTCGCTTCGAGTCTGAAGGCGTTTCCCGATCAGGTGCACCTGATTGTGGACGTCGTTCGTTACGAGAGTAATGGTCGCCTGCGCAAAGGCGTGGCCTCGTCATTTCTCGCCGAGCGCGCGGACGACGTGCCGGTTCCGGTTTTCCCAAGCAACGCAAAACATTTTCATCTGCCGGAAAATCCCGATACGCCGATTATTATGGTGGGGCCCGGCACAGGTGATTGCGCCATTTCGAGCGTATTTGCAGGAACGCCAGGTCACCGGCGCGAAGGGAAAAAACTGGCTCTTCTTCGGAGCGCAGCACGTGAACTGCGACTTCGCTTATGAGGAGGATTTCGACACGTTCATGAAAGAGGGGATTCTCACGCGGCTCGACTGCGCCTGGTCACGCGATCAGGCTCACAAAGTCTACGTCCAGACACAAGCTGGCGGACAATGCGGCCGAGATCTGGAAATGGATCGACGCCGAGGGCGCGCAGTTTTTCGTGTGCGGTGACGCGCGCCGCATGGCCAAGGACGTGGATGCGACCCTGCGCAAGATTGTCCAGGAGCAGGGCGGCAAGAGCGTCGATCAAGCGAACGAATACGTCGAGAAGCTGAAAAGCGAGAAGCGCTACAAGCGGGATGTCTACTGAAATGACGAAATCCGAATGACGAATGACGAAACAATGTCGAACTTCGAAGTGACGAGAACATGAACTGGCTTGGACGCGCTGGTTCGCCAGGGCGTTTGCGTCATTCGCTTCGTCATTTCGACATTCGTGCTTCGTCATTTCGTCTTGTCACTTTGTGGCATACTAAGAGACAAAGGTTAGAACGATGTACGAGAACACTGAATTCACATTGAACCGTGATTGCGAGGCCATCCAGATTCCCAGTGGCCAGAAGACGACCATTCCGGCCGGAACCCAGGGCGTGATCACGCAAAGCCTTGGGGGTAGCTATACGATCGCAACTTATCAGGGCCTTGGGCGAGTGGCGGAGAAAGATCTGGACGCGCTCGGGATTGGAAAAGCCGCAGCCGCAGCAAACGCAAAACATCTGCACCTACCAGATGGCGAAGTTTCAGAGGAAGATGTCTGGAACCAGCTCCGGCAATGTTACGATCCCGAGATCCCCGTTAACATTGTTGATCTCGGTTTGGTCTACGATTGCCGGTTGATCAAAAAGGAAGACGGCGGAACGCGAGTGGAAGTAAAAATGACTTTGACCGCGCCGGGCTGCGGAATGGGCCCGGCAATCGCACACGATGCGCAGAGCAAGATTCTGAGCATAGACGGCATCGATGAAGCCGACGTGCAACTCGTCTGGGATCCGCCGTGGAACCAAAACATGATCAGCGAAGCCGGCCGAATGAAGCTCGGAATGATCTGAACCGTAGCGCTGTGTCATGTTGAGCGAAGCTCAACGGCAGAAAGACAGTTGGGAAAAGCAGAGTACAG
>ERZ1370068.8641-contig-7479_pt1 | contig 60978 bp, 77 predicted proteins | sample MGYA00561227_ERZ1370068 | MGnify/ENA primary metagenome ERZ1370068 (study PRJEB38410, sample SAMEA6850437) | metagenome | study: Metagenomic assessment of the ecological functions of the soil: analysis of the soil microbiota associated with the... | reverse complement strand
GTTACGTATTGCTGTAACGACGAAGCTCGCGCAAGCGGTAAGAATTGCATCGTCGTTTTCCTTCCCCTGTGGGTGTTTTGCGGCGAGCGTAGCGGATGAAGCACGCGAAATCCGGCTGGTGGCGCGCGTGATGACGCACCGCGTTCGCCCCGCGCCATGCAGGCTGGTGCGCTGACGCGTCAGGCACGTTGCCAGGTCGTGGTAGACCGTGTGCAGGTGCTGCGCGGCGGCGTCGACCGACGCCCATCTCGATGACGAAGCCGTCGCCGATCACGCGATAGCCGAACGCCGTCTCCGGCGTGTTCGGCGCCGTACCAGGCGAAGTGCACGGCGTCGCCGATCGCCGGATTGCACCCGCGCCCGCTGCGCGGCGGCGAGAGCCGGCGACACAGTGCTCGACCGCATAGGTCTCGACCAGCTGCCACAGCAGATCGCGCTGCGCCGACGGTCAGCTCCGCTGCCGGAAGGCCGACCTTCTGGCGCGTTCGGCGCGTTCGCGCCCCGCATAGGACAGGATGTTGTAGAGCGTCGGATCGCGACCCGCGCCCTGCGCCTGCAGCTTCGGACGCGAGGTCGGCCGATCAGCCGCCGCGCCAGCGCCTTCCTCGTCCTTGAGCGTGTTCAAGCCCGGCATGCGGTCCCGGACGTGACGCGGTTGGGCATGCGCCGAGAACGACGACGGCGTGACCGAAACGATGCGGTCCGTCGCGCACGGCGATCGACTGGGTCAGGTGATGCCCTTCGAGCCGGAAGCCCCATGCTCCGGTCTCGGCCGGCGTGCCGAAGACCGCGAACGAAGAACCGCTCCGACGAGCGCTGGCCGGCGCCGTTGCCGCTCGCCGCCAGCACGTCCTGCAGCAGTCATCACGTTCCTGGCCTTCGCGACGCCCGCGGGCGAGCAGCAGCGTCGCCGAGCAGGTCCCAGGCGGCTGCCTTCTGCGCGGCGCTCATCTGCTCGAGCCGCAGGCCCGGCTTGATGTAGCCGGCCGCAGCCGAAATAATTCCAGCCGCGCCACTCCGAGCCGTCCCAGGCGAACGACGCCGCCTTGCGCTTGTCGGGCTCCGAGAAGCTCGAGAGGAATTGCGCACGCGCGGCGAGGAGATCGGCGGCCGGTGCGAGTCCATCGTCGGCAGCCGGCGCCGGGCCGGGGCAGGAGCGGAGGCGCCGACGAACGCAGGCCGCTGTCAGCACGACGCTGCGGCGATCGGGCTTTGCCGAACTGGAGGAAGACTTGCGCTGGGATGTCGACATGTGGCGCCTCCTCACACTGGCGTGTCACCGGCCCATTGTGCGCACAGGAACACGGCAGACGAAATGTGCCGCCACTGCTTTCACGCCAACGTGATGCAATCTCGGCCAGCGATAATCGATGGTGGCGTTCTGGCCTCGACATAGCCAGCCTGCCGGTATGACGCAACGCGGACTTGGCGCCCAGTTCGAAAACTCGGCATGGCGTAAAGCCTTGCCTGGAGCCTCTGTGTCGGACTGGCTAAAGCGCACCCCGGTATGATGGCTGTGGCTTTTTCGGAATTGACCGACCCTGTGTGAAAACGCCTCTTTTGATGTGATTCTCGCGATATGATTCGCGGGAGGGTTGGATGAGGCGCTTCGTTGAAGGCACGGATCGCGGGCAGAGCGCGCTGTTTCCTGAATGCCTGGAAGACTGGATCGGCGAGGACAATCCCGTTCGGGTGATCGACGTCTTTGCCGCACGAACTCGATCTTGCCGAGCTAGGGTTCAGCGGGGTCGATCCCGAGGTAACCGGCCGGCCTTCGTATCATCCGTCGGTCCTGCTGAAGCTCTACATCTACGGCTATCTCAACCGGGTTCAGTCGAGCCGCCGGCTCGAGCGTGAGGCCGGACGCAACGTTGAGGTCATGTGGCTGACGGGTCGGCTCGTTCCCGATCACAAGACCATTGCCGATTTCCGGAGGGACAATGGTACTGCCATCCGCGAAGTGTGCGCACGCTTCATCGCGCTGTGCCGCACGATGGGCCTGCTCACGGAAGCCTGCGTCGCGATCGACGGCAGCAAGTTCAAGGCGGTGAACAACCGCGATAAGAACTTCACGCGCGCCAAGATGGACCGACGCATGGCGCAGATCAAGGAGAGCGTCGCGCGCTATCTGCAGCAGCTCGACACTGCCGACCGGCAGGAGCCGTCCGAGGCGCTCAAGACCAAGACGAGCCGCCTGAAAGAGAAGATCGAGAAGCTGAAGGAGGAGATGCAGCGTCTCGAGATTCTCAAGGTGAAAATGCTCGCCACACCGGACCAGCAGATATCGCTGACGGATCCCGATTCCCGCTCGATGGCGACGAGCGGCCGAGGCTCCGGTATCGTCGGCTACAACGTCCAGGTCGCGGTCGACACCGAGCATCATCTGATCATCACGCATGAGGTGACCAACGTCGGTAACGACCGGTCGCAGCTTTCGCCCGTGGCCAAGCGGGCGAAGGCGACGCTGGAAGTGGAGAACCTCGATGCCGTCGCCGATCGCGGCTACTTCGACAGCGAGGAGATTCTGGCGTGCGAGGAAGCGGGCATCACGGTCACGCTGCCCAAGCCGATGACCTCGGGCATCAACGTCAGAGGGCGGTTCGGCAAACAGGACTTCCGTTACGTGGCGGAGCAGGACGTTTACATTTGCCCTGCCGGTGAAAGGCTCGCCTACCACTACACGAACGAAGAACATGGATTGGTCCTGCGCCGCTACTGGACCAACGCCTGCCAGAGTTGCGCCATCAAGCACAGCTGCACCACCGGCAAGGAGCGCCGGATCACCCGATGGGAGCACGAGCATGTTCTCGAAGCGGTGCAGCGCCGGCTCGACGAGCATCCGGAGAAGATGCGCCAGCGGCGCGAGACGGTCGAGCACCCGTTTGGCACCATCAAGGCCCGGATGGGCGCCACTCACTTCCTGATGAAGACGCTGCCAAAGGTCGCCACCGAGATGGCACTGCACGTGCTGGCCTACAATCTGACCCGCGTCATGAACATCATGGGCATCCAGCCGCTCGTGGCGGTGATGAGGGCATAGTCGCCGCCGACATGCGTCCGTCTGCTGTTGCAGAACCGTACAAGACGGCCGGAATTCGCATCAGGAACACTTCCAGGCGGAAAGAGCCGACAAATCCCGAAAAATGACCAGGCACGGCCACGCGGCCGAAGTCACGAGGCGTCAGTGCTGACGCCAGAACGTTTTTGCACAACCAAGACCGACCCTGTGTGAAAACGCCTCTTTTGATGTGATTCTCGCGATATGATTCGCGGGAGGGTTGGATGAGGCGCTTCGTTGAAGGCACGGATCGCGGGCAGAGCGCGCTGTTTCCTGAATGCCTGGAAGACTGGATCGGCGAGGACAATCCCGTTCGGGTGATCGACGTCTTTGCCGCACGAACTCGATCTTGCCGAGCTAGGGTTCAGCGGGGTCGATCCCGAGGTAACCGGCCGGCCTTCGTATCATCCGTCGGTCCTGCTGAAGCTCTACATCTACGGCTATCTCAACCGGGTTCAGTCGAGCCGCCGGCTCGAGCGTGAGGCCGGACGCAACGTTGAGGTCATGTGGCTGACGGGTCGGCTCGTTCCCGATCACAAGACCATTGCCGATTTCCGGAGGGACAATGGTACTGCCATCCGCGAAGTGTGCGCACGCTTCATCGCGCTGTGCCGCACGATGGGCCTGCTCACGGAAGCCTGCGTCGCGATCGACGGCAGCAAGTTCAAGGCGGTGAACAACCGCGATAAGAACTTCACGCGCGCCAAGATGGACCGACGCATGGCGCAGATCAAGGAGAGCGTCGCGCGCTATCTGCAGCAGCTCGACACTGCCGACCGGCAGGAGCCGTCCGAGGCGCTCAAGACCAAGACGAGCCGCCTGAAAGAGAAGATCGAGAAGCTGAAGGAGGAGATGCAGCGTCTCGAGATTCTCAAGGTGAAAATGCTCGCCACACCGGACCAGCAGATATCGCTGACGGATCCCGATTCCCGCTCGATGGCGACGAGCGGCCGAGGCTCCGGTATCGTCGGCTACAACGTCCAGGTCGCGGTCGACACCGAGCATCATCTGATCATCACGCATGAGGTGACCAACGTCGGTAACGACCGGTCGCAGCTTTCGCCCGTGGCCAAGCGGGCGAAGGCGACGCTGGAAGTGGAGAACCTCGATGCCGTCGCCGATCGCGGCTACTTCGACAGCGAGGAGATTCTGGCGTGCGAGGAAGCGGGCATCACGGTCACGCTGCCCAAGCCGATGACCTCGGGCATCAACGTCAGAGGGCGGTTCGGCAAACAGGACTTCCGTTACGTGGCGGAGCAGGACGTTTACATTTGCCCTGCCGGTGAAAGGCTCGCCTACCACTACACGAACGAAGAACATGGATTGGTCCTGCGCCGCTACTGGACCAACGCCTGCCAGAGTTGCGCCATCAAGCACAGCTGCACCACCGGCAAGGAGCGCCGGATCACCCGATGGGAGCACGAGCATGTTCTCGAAGCGGTGCAGCGCCGGCTCGACGAGCATCCGGAGAAGATGCGCCAGCGGCGCGAGACGGTCGAGCACCCGTTTGGCACCATCAAGGCCCGGATGGGCGCCACTCACTTCCTGATGAAGACGCTGCCAAAGGTCGCCACCGAGATGGCACTGCACGTGCTGGCCTACAATCTGACCCGCGTCATGAACATCATGGGCATCCAGCCGCTCGTGGCGGTGATGAGGGCATAGTCGCCGCCGACATGCGTCCGTCCGCCGTTGCAGAACCGTACAAGACGGCCGGAATTCGCATCAGGACCACTTCCAGGCGGAAAGAGCCGACAAATCCCGAAAAATGACCAGGCACGGCCACGCGGCCGAAGTCACGAGGCGTCAGTGCTGACGCCAGAACGTTTTTGCACAACCAAGACCCATAGCCGACATCAATTCTGGCTTGCCTCGGATGTCGGCGGAGGAGATGGCGACACCACCATCTCCTTGCCACATCGGACACAGCGCGCGCTTGTCCCTACGATCTCGCAAGCGGGGTCGCCCGAGACGATGTCGCGCCGGCATTTCGGACAGGTATATCCAGCGACTGCCGGGGCGAAGTCATACTGTGGACCGACATAGGCACACATCATGTGATGAAGCACCGGAAAAATCTCCAGCCCTTCGGCGCCGCAAGCCGGGCACACCGATTGATCCGCTTCAATCTGCATCGTGTGGCACTCCGCGCGACATCCGCGGCGTCATGTTCAATAAAGCCCGAAGAGACGGACCAGCACGTCGGCGACGCCGGCGGAAAGGCCGGTGTAGTGCATGTGAACGTCGACCGTAGAGTTCAGCGGCGGCGGCGATGCGTCCGGATCGAAGCGGATGCGCGCGATCTGCGTCGCAGGACGGTCACGCGCCAACAGCTGCTGCTGCGTCCCGGCGTACACACCGGAAACCGGCAGGATTTGGGCGATCTTTCCGGGAATGCGCCGGTTGCCGAACAGCACCAGGACTTCGTTCCCGACCTTGGGATCGATCAGGCGCTCATTGGGAATGTACCAGTCCACAAAGATATCGGTCGGATCGAGGATTTCGGCGATCGGCGTGCCCGCCACCAGCGACTGGCCGACATGCGCGAGACCTGTCGAAACGATTCCGCGCGATCGGCGCAAAGACCCGGCCATGGCCGAAATGCGCCTCCACCTCATCGAGGCGGCCTCGAAGCTGTTGGATAAATTCATCCAGGGAGGCAAGTTGAACGGCGGACTCGGCGACTTCCGCCTCCTGCGAGACGACGGCTTTGCGGGCCGAGGCGCGCTCGCGCAAGACTTCCATGCGGAAGGTCACAGTGGCCGTGGCCATGGCGTCGATGCGTTCCACCGCTTCCTCGGTCACGCGCAGATAGGAGCGCGACTGCTTCGAGAGATTCCTGCGCGACCCGAGCCTTGATGCGCAGTTCTGCCGTGCGACCGGCGATGTCCGCCAGCGCGCGCATATAGGTTGCGACGATGCTGTCCTGCTCCGGTGAAATCACCTCTGCGATCTCTTCGCCGGCCTTGACCGTGGCGCCAGGCACCAGGTTCATCTGGCTGACCTGCACGGTATAGGGAAGCGAAACCACGTGTCGCGGGGACGTGACGGTGCCGGGACCGCTGAGATAAGACGAAGGGCGCGCCGAAATAGATGACGAAGAAACCGAGCACACCGAACACGATTGTTGCATAGGCAATGCGCACCAGTCGTCCGGCCGCGCGCCGGCGGCTTTCAACGGGATCGGGAACATTTGGATCGAGGCGGTTGATCGTGACATCCATCAGGCTGGCTCCTCAAATCCGATCCCCGAAGAGGGCGCGACGAACGCGCGGTGGTACGAAGTCATCGTGCCGCGACGATGGCGAAGATGATTTCCGAGGAGTACGAAAAGAACCGGCCGCATTTCAGAATAGACGCCCTGGTACAAGGGAAAGATCAGCGCCGCCCCGAGACCAAACAGGCCGATCGATCGATTGAACATGACGAACGCAAGCGCCATGTTGAAAATCGAAATCCAGAGCAGCAGGAAATAGATCGCGCCGAGAAACAGAGCGGCGTCGGCGGCGCCGAACAACAGCACAATGTAAACCAGATAGAACGGCAAGCTGAGCGTGGGAACAAGATCGAAGACAATGAAGTCCAGCCTCTGAAGCGTGTCCGGCAAGCGCTCGAAGCGATGGAAAAAGCTCAGTTCGCCATACATCATGAAACGGATCCGCAAAGCATCGCGATCCCAGCGCGCGCGCTGGCGCAAGAGGCTTATGCCGCCTGTCGGGCCGTCTGTTTCCGCCCAGGCGTCCGGCACGAAACGGATGAGATAGCCGAGGCGACGCAGCCGCAAGCTGTACTCCAGATCCTCTCCGGGGCCGACGTCCAGGCCGCCCTGCCGCAGGAATGTATCGCGCCGATACATGGAACAGGCGCCGGAGAGACAGGCGATCGCATCCACGACGTCCAGTATGGATCGCCCTGCGCTGATCGACATCAGGTACTCGACGCTTTGCAGTCCGGTCCATAACGACTCACGCTCGTTGCTGATCGCAATGTTGCAGCTCGCGCCGGCGACGCGCGGATCGCTGAATGCGGCCGCGAGCCGCGCGACAGCAGTCGGCTCGAACACCGTGTCGGCATCCACGGTCAAAGCAGATCGCCGCTGGCAAACCGGGCCGCAGCGTTTATTGCCGCGCTGCGGCCGCAGCGCGTGCCATGGCAGATGACCATGTCCACCAGGCCCAGCGCGCGCGCCCGCTCCGCGACGGCGCGCGTTTCGTCGGTCGAGCCGTCATCCACGACAATGATTTCGACCGGCCGCAAGGTTTGCCGGCTGCAGCGACGCGATCGTGGGACCGAGCCCGGAGCCGCCGTTGAAAGTCGGTATGATCACGCTGACCGAAGCGTTGCTCGGCAGGCACTCTATCGCTGCGTCTCCACACGCCGAACAAAGCCAACGAAAGCAGCGACAGCGTATAGCGAGGAATGTCGAATATCAGCACCGAGAAGGCGAGCAGGAACAAATTGGTTCCGGCGAGCAGCTGCACCATTTCGAACATGTGACCCACCTCGGAAGGCGCAACAAGACGCTCGCCGAATGCGAATGCAGCCGAGATCGCAAAAAGAGGCGAGCGCCCTCTCCAAGCTCCATATCGTCACGGCACCCTGAGCCTTCTCAGCAGCGACCCTCGGCCTGCCCCTTGTCGATCGACGAAAGCTCGGGCGAGCAAGCGGATATCCGGGCAACGCCTCAGTGCGCGCGTGCGAATGTTGTCGGAACTCTACAGGAGGTCATGAAAACTGGCGACTCGGGAATGGGGCACCCGATGTCGGCACCTGTGGCGTGGCGCAGTCGCTCGTCCGCCCGCTCGATGAGTACGTGCCCTAGCCTGGCGCGGATGAGCGAAGCGTAATCCGCCATTCCGCATCGCGAAGGGCGGGTTACGGCGCGCCTCCGTCCTACTTCTGGCCATACGTCGCGCGCGAGATATCCGGCACCGGAATGCCGTCATCGATCGCCTTGCAGCGGACGTCCTCGGCCTTGGCCTTCTTCTCGGCGCGCCTCGAGCACCTCCAGCACGACGTCGCGCGGAATGAAGCAAACGCCGGTGTCGTCGGCGACCACGAGGTCGCCGGGCGCGACGCGCACGTCGCCGATCTGGATCGGCCCGTTGATCTCGACGGTCTCGAGCCGCCACTTGCCGGTGACCGGCGTGATGTCGCTCGCCCACACCGGATAGCCGAGCGCGCGCGAATGGGCGATGTCGCGCACGCCGCCCTGCACGATCGCGCCGACCTCGCCCTGGCGCTTGCCGGTCTGCGCGGAGATGCCGCCCATGTTGGACACGTTGGGCACGCCCTGGATCACCAGCACGTCGCCGGGCTGCGCCAGGTTGTGCGCCTCGAACTCCGCCATCCGGTTGACCTGTCGGCGCGCGCCCTCGAGCGGATCGATGCGCTGGAGGATGTTGCGCACGGTCAGCGCCGGTCCGACGATGGTCGTGCCCGGCATGGTCGGCCGCAGCACCGACGCGCCGATGACGCCGCGACGGGATGCCGAGCTCGTCCATGGTGTCCGAGATGATGCCGGTCGGATCGCCCAGCGCGATGAAGCCGCTCGACCACGCCCTGCGGCGGCGCGCGGCACCGCCATCAGCTTGATGTTCTCGGCCGCGATGCGGCCGGTCAATCGCTTCGTCTCTGCAACCGTCACTGGAGCGCCTCCCGATCATCAGGCTTTGCTGTATCGCGCCACTTTAACTCTGCTCCCGCGCGGCGCACAAAGCCGCGCATCCGCGTGACGGAGCGCTACACGGACTGCGCTGCCGGAGGGCCATCGCGGTCGGACCGCTTGCCCCGGCGAGCGCCGCTCGCTACCGTTGCCGCCTTTCCGGCACAGCGGTTTGCATTCCACGGAATTCGGACCGCGCCCATTGATCTCATCGACGCGTGCCCACGGCGAACCGGACGTCCACTTCGCCGAAGGACGCACCAGCAAAGGCCAATCCCCATGATCGATCTCTATGCGCTCACCAGCCCCAACGTGCAGAAAGTCTACATCATGCTCGAGGAATGCGGGCTGCCCTACAAGGAGCACTTCGTCGACGTCTGGAAGGGCGACCAGTACAAGCCGGAATTTTCGAAGGTCAATCCGAACAACAAGATTCCGGCGATCGTCGATCACGACGGACCGGGCGGCAAGCCGTACACCGTGATCGAGTCGGGCGCGATCCTGATGTACCTCGCCGAGAAGACCGGAAAGTTTCTGCCCAAGGACATGGCCAAGAAGTACGACGTGATGCAGTGGCTGATGATCCAGCTCACCGGCGTCGGGCCGATGTTCGGCCAGTGGACCCATTTCAAGCTGTTCGCGCCGAAGACCGGCAACGACTATTCGATGACGCGCTACACGCTCGGAGATCAAGCGGCTGTACGAGGTGCTGGAGAAGCGGCTGGGCGAGGTGCCGTATCTCGGCGGCCAGGACTATTCCATCGCCGACATCGCCACCTTCCCGTGGACGCGCAACCACGACGCCCAGGGCGTGAAGTGGGAGGACAACCCCAATCTCGCGCGCTGGTTCAAAGCCATCGACGAGCGGCCGGCGGTGAAGGCCGCGCTCGCCAAGATCGCCGCCATCAAGTCGAACCGCGAGACCGCGTCCGACGACGAGCAAGGACCGCTTCTTCAACCGCGGCCGCTACGCCCGGGCGTAGTCGTCGGGCGGAGGCCGCAGGGGAGGGGCGTTGGACCTCAAGGGCAAGGCCGCCGTCGTCACGGGCGCGAGCTCGGACGGCGGCACCGGCGCCGCGTGCGCGCAGATCCTCGCGTCGCGCGGCTGCAACGTGGTGGTGAACTACGCGACCAACGCGGCCGGCGCCGACGCCATCGCCGCCGACTGCAAGGCGGCGGGCGTCGAAGCCGTCGCCGTGCAGGCTGACGTGGCGAAGGACGACGGACTGCCGCCGCCTGGTGCAGGCGGCGGTCGACCGATGGGGCCGGCTCGACGTGCTGGTCAACAACGCCGCCGTCACCAAGACCATCCCGCACCAGCGCTTCGACCTGCTCGACGCCGACGAATTCGAGCGCACCTATGCCGTCAACCTGATCGGGAACTATCAGATGTGCCGGGCGGCCGCGCCGCATCTCAAGGCCACCGGCGACGCGGCGATCGTGAACATTTCCTCGATCGGCGCGATGCGCGGCGCCGGCAGCTCGATCGCCTATGCCGCCTCCAAGGGCGCGCTCAACACGCTCACGCATCAGCATGGCGCGCGCGCTGGCGCCGGAGGTGCGCGTCAATGCGCTGTGCCCGGGCGGCCTGCTCGGGAGCTGGACGCGCAAGATCATGACCGAGGCGCAGTACGAGGCGCGCGTGCATCAGGCCAACACCGAGTTTCCGCTCCGGCGCGGCATCTGGCCGATCGACGTGGCGCGCGCCGCAGCTGTTCCTGATCGAGCACGCGGTCGGCGATGACCGGGGAGTGTATTCGCATGGATTCCGGCGAGCATCTCGGCGCCAACCTGATCCGGAATTGAAGGTGTGGCTGCTGATGGCGCGTTCCGACCGCTGCCATTCCGAGGGCGCGCAGCGGGTTCCGAAGCCAGTGCCCAGCGGGATACCGACTGGGCGTGCGCCACCGATGCTCAGGTTGTACCTGAGATCCGGCCTCACGGAGCCGTCGTAAACCGCCTTGAGCGGCGCGCCTGAATGACAGCCAGCCAAACGATGCCATGACCATGAGTTCAATGGAGAGATAAGAGATGCCTGGACTCGCAACCGATCGAAACGCGCAACGGCGTCAGCTACGCCACCCATGACGGCGTGTCGCTGCTCGGCGACCTCTACCTGCCGGCGGGCGCGGGGCCGTTTCCGGCGCTCGTCGGCGTGCACGGCGGCGGCTGGCAGGCGGGCGCGCGCAGCGCCTTCCAGTTCTGGGGTCCCTATCTCGCCGCGCGCGCGGCTATGCCCTGTTCGCGATCAGCTATCGCCTGGCCAAGAAGGGCCAGAAGATGTTCCCGCAGGCGGTCAACGACGTGCTGGCGGCGGTGCAATTCGTCCGCGGCAGCGCCGGCGAGCTCAAGGTCGATCCCGAGCGGATCGGATTGTTCGGCGCCTCCGCCGGCGGCCACCTCGCGTCGCTGGCCGCGCTCGGCGGCGCGAGCTTCCAGGGCGCCTATCCGAACGACGCGCATGCCAAGGTCAGCAGCAAGGTGAAGGCGCTGATCGGCGTCTACGGCGTCTACGACCTCGTCGAGATGTGGCAGCGCTACCTGCTGCAAAGCCCGCGCGAGAACAACATCGAGAATTTCATGGGCGCCGCGCCCATGGACGATCCGAAGCTCTATTTCGAGGCTTCGTCGATCAACTATGCGACGTTCGCCAACAACCACATCGGCGTGCTGCTGAGCGTGGGCACCGAGGACGATCTCGTCGACCGGCGCGCGCACACCGACGCGTTCCTGCTGCGACTGAAGCAGGCGAACTTCTTCGTGCGCACCTGCATCGTGCAGGGCGCGCCGCACTATTGGCTCAGCGATCCGATCGACGAGCCCGGGAGCTATTCCGGCTTCATGGCGCCGCGTCTCATCCGCTTCCTGAAGGAGCGGCTGTAACGCCAACGGCGGCGGCCCGGCGCGCGGGACGCGCGGGGCGATCTGGCGGTCAGGGGCGGCGCGGGCCGCGCATTCCGCTCTTGACTCGCGTTACCCGAATCTTGTATGCGAATCGGTAATCTCAAGACATGTGTGCGGAAACGTTGCGGCCGGTCGCGCCGGGCCTTCGGCCTGCGCGCGTTGCCGGCGCGCGCGGCGTGGCGCTGCGCGCATGCGCCATGTGAGGAGGACGTGAGGGACTATGTCAGTGGATACGCCTGCGGCCGCGAGTACAATTTGCAGAATTGCAAATTAGCATTGTTAATTCATTGTTATTAACAATGCGCGTGGACGCGCCGGCGGCTCGCGTGCGCTTGCAACTTTGCGCTTCAGCGCGCCCTTGCTCATGAACGCTTCGAGCGCGGCGACCTGCGTCTTGTCGCCTTCGAAATCGCTGCGCGATCTGCTCGTAGAAATGCGCGGCGCCGAGATAGAGCTCGTGCGCGGCCGGATCCTCGCCGACGAAATCGGCGATCTCGTGCATCTCCGCGACCCAGCGATAGGCCTTCGGCGGCATCAGCGCGAGATTGCGCTTGAGCCACGCCAGCATCTGCGGCTGGCTGCCCTGCAGCTCGGCGAACAGCGCATCGGCGGTGCCGCCGCGGGTCGCCGCGAGCAGCATGGCGGCGCCGAGCGCCTGCGTGCCCTTGGTGATGCCGGCATAGGACATCTTCATCGCCGAGGCCGCGCTCATGCGGGCCGCCGAGCACGCGGACGTCGAGCCCGAAGTCCTTGAGCGCTGGCGAAGCGCGGCGCATCCGGGCCGGAGGCGTAGAAGCGCGGGCCGGCGTCGCCCGGCTTGGGCGGCGCGCCGATGATGCCGGCATCGACGAAGGGCGAGCCGGTCGGCGCGACGGCGGCGGCGATGCGCTCGACCGTCGGCGGGCTCACCGCGTTGCAGTCGACGAAGACCGGCTTGCTGTTGCTGGCGGTGAGCGCCGGCGCGAACCGCTGCGCCAGCGCGACCGCGTCGCCGGGCGGCAGGATCGACAGGATGAAATCGGTCGCCGCGATCTCCTCGTCGCTGGCGGACACCATGCCGGCGGCCTTGGCGCGCGCGCTCGTCTCGGCGCTGCGGCCCTTGAGCGAGGTCAGCACCTTGAGGCCGTGATCGACGAGCCGCTTTCCGACGGCAGCGCCCATCATGCCGGGCGCGATGACGGCGACGACAGGATTCATGCGTAGTTCTCCCATGGGTGCCCGGCTGAGCGATCTGACTGACATCTTTGCACCGGCGCAAGGTGCGCAGGCAAGGGGGCGAGCGGCGTCGCGCCGCATTGCCGCGGTGCCGGTCCGCGGCTTGGCAATCGGGGCTATTTCGGCTTTGCTCCGGCCGCCGTCGCCGCACTACACGATAGCTCTGCAGAGAGCAGGAAACGCCACAGTGCCCGAAGATCTTTCCGACGTCCGCTATCAGATCGCGCTCGCCAACCGCATGCTGGCGAACGAGGGCGTGCTCGATGCCTTCGGCCATGTCAGCATGCGCCATCCCGACCGATCCGGGCCGCTATCTGCTGTCGCGCTCGCGCTCGCCGGGCGCTGATCGAGGCCGGTGACATTCTCGAATTCACCCTCGATCCGAGCCGGTCGTGCCGCCGACGGTCCAGCTCTATGCCGAGCGGGTGATCCACGGCTGCATCTATCAGGCGCGGCCCGATGTGATGGCGGTGTGCCATCACCATGCGCCCGCGGTGATGCCGTTCTGCGATCGCCGGCGTGCCCATCGTTCCGGTGTTCCACCTCGGCGCGGCCGGTGGGCGAGACCGTGCCGTTCTGGGACCAGCGCGACGAGTTCGGCGACACCAATCTGCTGGTGGTCAAGCCGGAGGAGGGCCGCTCGCTCGCGCGCGCGCTCGGCGCCCCACGCGCGCGGTGCTGATGACGCATCACGGCGCGACCGTGGTGGGCGCGGACTTGCGCGAGCTGGTCTCGCGCTCGATCTTCATGTGCCAGCAACGCCGAATATCAGCTGCAGGCGCAACTGCTCGGCAAGGTCGCGCCGCTCACCAGCGGGCGAGACGCAGGCTCGCCGGCTCGCATCAACGCGCATGCCCAACGTGGTCGGGCGGACCTGGGAATACTGGTCCATGCGGCTCGACGAGGCCGGGCGGCTGCCGCCGCGCCGCGGCAAGACGTCAAGCAAGGCATTGCGGCACGCATCGGTCAAGGCCACGCTTCAGCGTACAACGACAGCCGCGTCGTCAAGCAACAAGACGCAAACGGACCAAGGGAGGAACACGATGACCTCGCAACCTACGATGGCGCTCGTTGCGCGGTGCGCGCTCGCCGCGTCGCTCGCGGCGCCGGCGTGCAGGCGCAGGACCGGCTCAAGGTCGCGATCGGCCAGATCAACAACTGGGAAAACCAGGCGCCGACGCTCGGCCAGGACGCCGGCATCTTCAAGAAGCACAACCTCGTGCTCGAGAATGTCGGCACCCAGGGCGCCGGCGAGACCATGCAGCCGGTCATCTCCGGCAGCGCCGATCATCGGCGCCGGCGTCGGCGTCGCCGGCGTCATGACGCGCGTTCGCGCGAGGCGCGCCGGTGCGCATCCTGCTGCCGGCGTTCACCGGGACCGGTGACATCTACTGGTACGTGCGGGCGGATCCGCCGCTCAAGATCGGTCAAGGACGTCGACCGCCAGCAACACCATCGCCTATTCCACCAGCGGCTCGAGCTCCAACAATCTGGTGCTGGCCTTCGCCGAGCGAGCTCGGCGTCAAGGCCAAGCCGACGGCGACCGGCGGGCCGCCCGGCACGCTTGACCCAGGTCATGTCCGGCCAGATCGACATCGGCTGGGCGGCGCCGCCGTTCGGCCTGAAGGAGATCAAGGAGGGCAAGATCCGCATCCTCATCCGCGGCAGCGACGTTGCCTCGCTGCGCGGGCAGACCGTGCGCACGATCATCGTCAATGCCGACGTGCCTTGAACAACCAGAAGCGACGCGATCATGCGCTTCGTGCAGGCGTATCGGGAGAGCCGTCGACTGGATGTATGCCGATCCCGAAGGCGATCAAGCTGTACGCCGAGAAGATAAAGCTCGATGAGACCTTGATCGCGGACTCGATCAGGGAGTTTCACACCGAAGGAGGCCATGCAGACCGACGAGATGAAGGACATGGACGGCATTCAGCGCGACGCCGTGAAGCTCAAGTTCATCGATGCGCCCTTGAGCAAGGAACGCCTGGCGGAGCTCATTCAGATCCCGCCGCGCAAGAAATAGTCGGACCAACGCCAACGGCGCCTTCGCTGAGGGTCGGAAATATCAATAATATCAGTTAGTTACTAGGACGCCAGGGCGGCGGTCACGCTTGAGCCAGCGCCGTCCTTGCCCGCCCGCCGTCGCTATGAACTCCTGCGGCCGCTGAACGCGGGCGCGCGCTTTTCAAAAACGCGCGCATGCCTTCGGCGTAGTCCGGCGTGAGGCTGGCCTCGCGCTGGGTCTCGCGCTCGAGGTCGAGTTGCGCATCGAGATCGTTGGCCCAGGACTCGTCGAGCAGGCGCTTGATCAAGGCGAGCGCGACCGTCGGCGCTTCGGTGAAGTGGACGCACAGCCTGTGCGCTTCCGCCATCAGCACGAGATCGTCATGCATTTTCCAGATGAGGCCCCACGCTTCCGCCTTGCTCCGCGGGGAGCGGGTCGCCGGTCAGGGCCAGTCCGCGCGCGCGCGCGGGTCCGACCAGGCGGGGCAAGAACCAGGTGCCGCCGGAATCCGGCACCAGGCCGATCTTGGCGAAGGCCTGCACGAAGGTCGCCGAACGCGCCGCCAGCACCACGTCGCAGGCGAGCGCGATGTTGGCGCCGGCGCCGGCAGCGACGCCGTTCACGGCCGCCACCACGGGGAAAGGCAGCGCGCGCAGCTTGCGCACGAGCGGATTGTAATAGGTCTCGAGCGCGCTGCCGAGCACGGTCGTCTTGCCGTCCTTGGATATCCGTTCGCGGAGGTCCTGGCCGGAGCAGAAGGCGCGGCCGGCGCCGGTCAGCATCAACGCGCGGCAGTCGCTGTCGTCCTCGGCGTCGGACAGCGCGCGCTTGAGCGCCTGGTGCATCGCTTCGTTGAAGGCATTGAGCTGCTTCGGCCGGTTCAGCGTGATGACGCGATAGCCCGCGCACCGCTCCACCAGGACAGGTGATTCGTCTTCCATGGAGACTTCCTCGTTCCCGCGTTTCCGTATGACGCTGGCGCAGGTCGCCGCCGCGTCCGGCGGCGTTGGCGATCGGTTGCGCCGCTGCCTCACGCGCTCCACCGCCCGGCGAGCGATCAGCGGCAGCCAGATGCACGTTCGAGCGTCAAGCGCATGTCAAAGCGTAGGAGCCGCCGCGTTTGCTCGCAAGGGGACGCGTCGACATCCGGCTGTCCGGCGCCTTTGCTTGCGCTCGAAATGTGCGAATGGAACGCGCGCTGCGGCCACGATTGGAGCGGGGTCATCGATCGAAGTGCTTCAGCAGCGTCAGCATCGATTTCCGCTGTTCCGGGCCGAGCTTCTCGATCAGCTTCGCCTCGTGCGCGGCCGCCAGCATCGTGGCGCGCTTCAGTAGTCTTTTGGCCCTCGCGCGTGAGCCGCAGGGCATGGGAGCGCCGGTCGGTCGGGGACGCAAGGCGCTGGGTGAGACCGCGCCTTTCGAGCTTGTCCAACACGCGCACCAAGCGCGCGCGCTCGATCCCGAGCCGATCGGCCAGGTCCGATTGCGACAGCCCGGGATTGGCGGCGATCACCACCAGGACCGAGTATTGCGCTGGACGGATGTCGACCGGGGCGAGCGTGCGGATGAAATCCTGGAACACCCAAACCTGCAGGCGCCGGATGAAATAGCCGAGGTGCTCGTTGAGGACGCCGATATCGAGCGACTTGCGGTCGTCCGTCTGCTCGCGCGGCGCGGCGCGCCGGCGACGTGAACGTCCCGTTGCGAGAGCCGTCGATCCGACATTTCGCATTCTCCTTCGCCGCGCTCGCGCGGTGGTCTGCGCCGCGCTTCATCGGACGGGCATATTGTTGTTGACGACATCTGTTGTCATGGTCAACAATTAATGTGGGCTGGCCGAGACGAGACAGCTCAGCGACGGCGGTACGCGGCTTGCACGAGAGGATGAGGAGCGCGCAGCGCGGATTAAATTTGCGCAATCCGCGAATTGTGCCGGCAAGAATGGTGTCCAATTGTCCTGAATGCGCGCTCATGGCCCATTGCATCTTGCATTGAACAATAAGAGAAATAGCGCACGCGACGGCTGATCACCGTATCCTGGGAGGAACTCAATGATCCGTAAATCGCCGACGAATCCCGCTCGTGCGGGCGTCACCCGCCGCAGCTTCGCCGCCGGTGCAGGCGCCGCCGGATTGCTCGCCGGCACCGCGCCGTTCAACATCGTGCGCGCGCAGGGCGGACCGCTGAAGATCGGCGTGATCCTTCCGCTGTCGGGCGTCCAGGCCGGTATCGGCCAATCCTGCAAGCGCGGCGCCGACATCGCCCCGGCGCTGTTCAAGCAGATCGGCTATACCCAGCCGATCGAGATCGTGATCGTCGATTTCGAGACCAACGTCGATACCGCGCGCGCCCGCGCCGAGCGGCTGATCGCCGACGGCGCGCAACATGCTGAGCGGGCCGTTCGATTCCGGTGCCGCCTCGGCCATCGCCCAGGTCGCCGAGCAGAAGCGGCGTTCCGTTCGTGATCAACATCGCGGCGGCGCCGCAGATCACGGAGCAGGGCTACAAGTTCGTATTCCGCAATTTCCAGACCGCGCCGCAGATCATCGTCGCGCGACGGCCTCGCCCTGATCGGCGATATCTTCGCGGCGACCGGCAAGACGCCGAGCACCGCCGTGCTGATGCACGTCAACGACACCTTCGGGCAGGCCAACAAGGCGGCGATCGACCGCATCTTCCCGACCATGAACCTGCCGTTCAAGATCGTTGAATCGATCGCCTACGATCCGGCCGCCAAGGATCTGTCGGTCGAGGTGGCCAAGGCCAAGGCGACCAACGCCGACATCCTGATGACGGTGACGCCGTCTCAACGACGCGATCATTCTCGCGCGCGAGATGGTCAAGCAGCGCTGGGAACCCGATGGGCATCATCAGCCCTGGCTCGCCCGGCATGTACGAGCAGCAGTTCCTCGACACCATGGGCAAGCTACGGGGACTACGTGATCACCACCGTGCCGTGGTGCGAATCCGAAGGCCGAGATGACCAAGCTCGTTGCGGACGAATTCAAGAAGCTCTATCCGCGCGACAAGCTGCCGGGCCACATCTTCAACATCGGCTTCACCTTCGAGGCGCTGATGGTGTGCGCCGACGCGCACAAGCGCGCCGGCTCGACCGACGGCACGGCGCTGCGCGGATGCCGTCCGGACGACCAAGCATCGAGAACGCGTGATGGTCGGCGGACCGATCGAGTTCGACGCCAAGGGCCAGTGTAACACCATCGCTTCGGTCTGCCTGCAGAACCGCAACCAGACGCCGACGGTGGTGCTGCCGAAGGACGCCGCCGAGATGACGCCGGTCTTCCCGATGCCGAGCTGGAACCAGCGCGGCTGATCCTCCTAGTGATCAACCCTCTCCGTCGCGGAGAGGGAGCATGATATGCCGTCGCTCGAGCTGGTATTGAACGTCGCACTCGGCGGGATACTGGCCGGGCTCGTCTACGGCCTGATGGCGCTCGGGCTTTCGGTCATTTTCGGCGTGGTGCGCGTGGTCAATTTCGCCCATGGCGAGATGATGACCATCGCCATGTATCTCGCGGTGACGCTGTTCTGCGCGCCTTCGGACCTCGATCCGCTTGATCATGCTGGTCCCGATCGCGGCCGTGCTGTTCGCGCTCGGCTACGCGATGCAGGCCGGCGCTGATCAATCCGTTCATCAGCCGGCCGGAGCACAGCCAGTTCATGTTGCTGGTCGCGATCGCGATCATCATCGCCAATGTCCTGCTGATCGTCTTCGGGCCCGACGCCAGGAGCGTGCAGACCTCCTATTCGCTCGACAGCTTCCTGGTCGGTCCGCTGATCGTCGACGCGACCAAGGCTCTATGCCGCCGCCGCCGCGATCCTGGTCGCGCTGGCGCTGTTCGTGTTCTTCCGCTTTACGCTGGTCGGCAAGGCGATCCGCGCCTGCGCCGACAACTATGCCGGCGCGCTCGTGGTCGGGCTCGACGTCAAGCACCTCTACGCGCTCACCTTCGGCCTCGGCGCGGCCTGCGTCGGGGCGGCAGGCGCGATGCTGGTGCTGGTCGATCGACGTGACGCCGCCGCTCGGACCCGCGCTACACGCTGCTCGCCTTCGTCATCGTGATCACCGGCGGGCTCGGCTCGATGCCGGGCGCGCTCCTCGGCGGCGTGCTGATCGGGCTGACCGAGGCGCTCGCCGGTCTGTTCTTCACGCCGTCGGCCAAGAGCATGTTCTCCTTCGGCCTGCTCGTGCTGGTGCTGCTGTTCCGGCCGCAGGGCATTCTGGGAAAGAAGGCGTCGTGATGGCGACGCCTGCTCGACGGCGTTCCGCGCCGCGGCCTGGCGCTGGCTGGCGGCGCTGCTCGCGGTCCTGCTCGCGGCGCCCTGGCTGGCGAACGACTACCTGCTCACCGTCCTGATCATCATTCTCTATTTCGCCTATACCGGCCAGGCGTGGAACATCATGATGGGCTTCGCCGGGCAGCTGTCGCTCGGCCATGCGATCTATGTCGGGCTCGGCGGCTATGCGGCGGCGGCGCTCTACGTCCATTTCGGCATCGGCCCGTGGATCGGGCTTGCTCGGCGGCGGTCGCCGTCGCGGCGGCCTGCGGCGCGATCATCGGCTTTCTCGCGTTCCGCTTCGGCGTCGGCGGCGTCTATTTCGCCATCCTCACCATCGCTTTCGCCGAATTCGCGCGCATCGGCTTCGACCATTTCAGCTGGGTCGGCGGCTCGGGCGGCCTGTTCCTGCCGGTCGCGCAATTATGCCGCAGAGCGATCTTTGGAACCTGCGCGGCAAGCCGATCATGTTCTACTACGTGATCCTGGCGCTGCACGGTCGCGCGCCTTCGTGCTGTGCCACGCCCTGCTGCGCAGCCGCGGTCGGCTACTACTGGCAGGCGATCCGCGAGGACGAGGCGGCCGCGCGCGCGCTCGGCATCGATACCTTCCGCTACAAGATGTATGCGGTGCTGATCTCCGCCGGCATGACCTCGGTCGCCGGCGTGTTCTTCGCGTTCTACTACAACAATCTTTTTCCCGAGCAGGTGTTCAGCATCGCGCGCTCGATCGAGATCATCCTCGGCCCGATCATCGGCGGCGTCGGCACGCTCGTTCGGCCCGATCGTCGGCGCCTTCCTGCTCACCGGCCTTGCCGAGACCATGCGGGAATTGCTTGCGCGCGCTCGGCCTCGGACGCGCCCGGCACGCGCCAGGTGTTCTACGGCTTGCTGCTGCTGGCGGTCATCATCGTTCAGCCCGACGGGCGTGTGGCCGTGGCTGGCCCGGCTGCATCGGCCTGGAGAAGCCGCGATCATGACCGCGCTCCTGTCCATCGATGGCGTCAGCAAGCGCTTTCGCGGCCTGCTCGCCGTCGACAATGTCAAGCTTCGCAGTGCCGGCAGGGCTCGATCTTCGCGGTCATCGGTCCGAACGGCGCGGGCAAGACCACGCTTGTTCAACATCATCGCCGGCGTGCTCACGCCCGACCAGGGTTCGATCACCTTCGCCGGTCAGCGCGATCGACGGGCTCAGGCCCGATGAAATCTGCCGACGCGGCATCGGCCGCACCTTCCAGCTGGTGCGGCCGTTTCCGGCGCTGTCGGTCGAGGACAATGTCATCGTCGGCGCGATGCTGCATCGGCCCGATCTCGCCGCCGCGCGCGCGCGTGCGCACGAGGTGCTCGCGCCGGCTCGACCTGTTCGGCAAGCGCGACCAACTGGCCTCGGCGCTGACGCTGCCGGATCGCAAGCGGCTCGAAGTCGCGCGCGCGCTCGCGACCGATCCGCAGCTCCTGCTGCTCGACGAGGTGATGGCGGGCCTGCGGCCGGCCGAGACCGACCGCATGGTCGCGATCCTGCACCACGCTCAATCGCGAGACCGGGCTGACCATCCTCCTCATCGAGCATGTCATGCGCGCGGTGATGGCGCTCGCCGAGCGCGTGCTGGTGCTCCACCACGGCGCGGCCATCGCGGAAGGCCCGCCGGACGCCGTGGTGCGCGAACCGGCGGTGGTCGAGTCCTATCTCGGCGCGGAGGCGGTCGACTGATGCTGCGCGTCGAGCACCTCGATGTCTTCCATGGCGACGCCCAGGCGCTCGACGACGTGTCGCTCGAGATCGGCGAGGGGACGATCGTCGCCATCGTCGGCGCCAATGGCGCCGGCAAGACGTCCCTCATCCGCACCATCGCCGGCATGCATCGCCCGGCGCGCGGGCGGATCGTGTTCCGCGACACCGATATCGGCGGCTGGGAGAGCCATCGCGTTTGCAATCTCGGGATCGGCCAGGTGGCGGAGGGCCGACAGGTGTTTCCGACGCTCTCGGTCGCGGAGAACCTCGATATGGGCGCGATGGTGCCGCGCGCCCGCGCCGGACGGGCGCAGAAATCTGGAGCGGGTGCTGGCGCTGTTTCCCGTGCTCGCCGAGCGGGCGGGGCAGGCGGCGGGCACGCTTTCCGGCGGCGAGCAGCAGATGCTGGCGATCGGCCGCTGCCTGATGGGCGCGCCCGAACTTGTCATGTTCGACGAGCCGTCGCTGGGCCTGGCGCCGGCCATCGTGCAGCACGTGCTGCGCACGATCCGCGACCTCAATCGCGAAGGCCTCACCTGCGTGCTGGTCGAGCAGAACGTCGCGGTCTCGCTCAGGCTCGCGGCCCATGCCTACGTGCTCGAGAACGGCCGGGTCACCCTCTCCGGCGGCGGCGAGGAGCTTCTGGCCGACGACCGGGTGCGGCAGGCCTATCTCGGGAATGTGAGGCAGACCGACCGGCGCGCGGCGCGTCAGCGTCGCCAGGACGGCGACCCGCTGCGCCAGCGAACTGTCGGGGAAGGCGGTGCGCAGCGTCCGGAGCGCCTCGGCGTGCGACGTCGTTCCCATGATCCGCTCGGCCATGGTCTGGGCAAGGTCGGTGGTCGCTTCCGCGGCTGATCCCATGACATACCCCCACCGGGGCACGGTGGCCCCGGCGATGCTGTAGACTGGTCGCGATTGGTTACCGGAACCTTAACGCCACACCCCAGTTCCAAGGTTCCATCGCGGAGCAAATCACGTTTCCATGTCGAGACAATGGCGGCTTGCGCGGCACGCAGCCTGCCCATGCAAGGTCCGCGCCGCCGGCATGGCCGGCGCTTTCAAGGAGGTAGTGATGAAGCTTTATTTCGCGCCCGGCGCCTGTTCGCTGTCGCCCCATATTGTCATGCGCGAGACCGGCGCCAAATTCGAACTGGAGCAGGTCAACAACCAGGAGAAGAAGACCAAGTCCGGGACCGACTATTGGACGATCAACGCCAAGGGCCAGGTGCCGGTCCTGGAATTCGACAACGGCGAGCGGCTGACCGAAGGCCCCGTCATCGTGCAGTGGATCGCCGACCAGAACCCGGCCTCCGGCCTGGTGCCGCCGGCGGGCAAGCTCGAGCGCTATCGCGTCCAGGAGTGGCTCAACTTCATCACCTCGGAGCTGCACAAGACGTTCGGCCCGATCTTCCGGCCGACCACGCCCGACGCCTTCAAGGCGCTCTCCAAGGAGAATCTGGGCAAGCGCTTCGACTGGCTCGACAAGCAGCTCGCCGGCAAGGACTACCTGATGGGCGACAAGTTCACCGTCGCCGACGCCTATCTGTTCACGGTGCTGCGCTGGAGCTCGCGCATCGACATCGACCTCGCCAAGTGGCCGAACCTCAAGGCTTATGTCGACCGGGTCGCCGCGCGTCCCAAGGTGCAGGAGGCGCTGAAGGCGGAAGGCTTGATCAAGTAACGGGAAGAGCCTCGAACGAGGACGGACGGCGGAGATTCGATCTACGCCGTCCGTCGTCGATCTTATCCGATCGTCATTTCGCAGGCGGGCCGATCGTCACGGTCAGCTTGCCCACGCCCTCGATCTCGCATTCCAGCTTGTCGCCGGCGACCGTCGCGGCCACGCCCGATGGCGTTCCGGTCATGATGATGTCTCCGGCGGCGAGCTCGACCATTTCGGACAGCTTGACGATCACCTCGGGCACATTCCAGATCATCTGCGCCAGATCGCCGTCCTGTCGCACCTTGCCGTTGGCCTTGAGCGCGATGCGGCCTTTGCTCGGATGTCCGATCTTGCTGGCGGGCTGCAGCGGCCCGCACGGCGCGGACGCGTCGAAGGCCTTGCCGATCTCCCACGGCCGTTTCATGTCGCGCGATGCGATCTGCAGATCGCGCCGGGTGAGGTCGATGCCGACGCCATAGCCGTAGATGCAGTCGAGGGCCTGATCGAGCTTGATGTTGCGGCCGCCGGACTTGAGCGCCACCACCAGCTCCACCTCGTGATGCATGTCCTTGGTGAGGGACGGATAAGGCACCGTCGCTCCATCCGGCACGACCGCGTCGGCCGGCTTGGCAAAGAAGAACGGCGGGTCGCGCACGTCGTGCCCCATCTCGCGGATGTGTTCCTCGTAATTGCGGCCGACGCACCAGATGCGGCGCACGGGAAACACCTTCTCCGTGCCCGCCACGGCGATGGTGGCCTGCTTCGGCGGCGTGATGACGTAGCTTTGGTTGACGTGATTCGTGACGTCAGCGCTCATGATCTTTCTTTCGGTTGTGCAGAATTCAAGCGGAGGATGCGATGGCGACCGGCGGGCTGGGCTCCTGATCCCGCAGCTGCAAGCGGTAGAACGAGGCGTAACGCCCGTTCTTGCGCAACAGCTCGTCGTGGCGGCCGGATCTCGTCACGGTTCCGTCCTCGATGACGAAGATGCGATGGGCGTCGACCACGGTGTGCAGGCGGTGCGCGATCACGATCGTCGTTCGCCCGCGGCAAAGACGCTCGATCGCCCGCTGCACCTGTCGCTCGGACTCAGAATCGAGCGAAGCCGTGGCCTCGTCGAGCAGGATGACCGGCGCGTCCTTGAGCAAGGCGCGCGCCACCGAAATGCGCTGGCGCTCGCCGCCGGCGACCTGCATGCCGTGCTCGCCGACCGGGGTGTCGTATCCGCGCGGAAAGGCCATGATGAAGTCGTGCGCATAGGCCGCTTTGGCGGCGGCGACGATCTCGGCCTCGGTCGCGCCGGGGCGGCCGAGCGCGATGTTCTCGCGCACCGAGCCGCGAAACAGGAACACGTCCTGTCCGACATAGGCGACCTGGCTGCGCAGCGAGCGGCGCGACACCGCCGCGATATCCTGCCCGTCGATCGCGATGACGCCGGCGTCGATCTCATAGAAGCGCAGGATCAAGTTGAGGATCGTCGATTTGCCGCCGCCGGAAGGGCCGACCAGTGCGGTCACGCTTCCGGGCTCCGCGACGAAGGACAGATTCCGGATGACCTTCTCGCCCGGGCGGTAAGCGAATTGCACGTTGGCGAACTCGACATGCGCGGCGGAAAGCGTCAGCGGCGGCTTGTCGTCGTCGGGCTGCTCGGTCGGCGGATGATCGATGACGTCGAACAGGACGCGCACCCCGACCAGGCCGCTGTTGAGATCGATGTTGAGGCGGGCGAGCCGCTTCGCCGGCTCGTAGGCCAGCATGAAGGCAGCGAGGAATGAGAAGAACTGCCCCGGCGTCGCGCCGGTCTCGATCACGCGGAAGCCGCCGTAGACCAGTGCGCCGGCGATCGCGAATCCGCCGAGCGCCTCCATCAGCGGGCCGGAGCGGTAGGCGATCCGCGCCCACTTGTTCGACTCCTTCTCGAGCTCGGCGACGTGCGTGTCGAAGCGCGCGCGCATCGCCGTCTTCGAGCGTGAACGCCTTGAGCGATGCGCATGCCCTGCAGCGTCTCCTGCAGCGTCTCCAGAATGCGCGTGCTGCCGGTGAACTGGTGAAGCGCGATCGTCTTGATGCGGCGGATCATCTTGCGCAGGATCAGCATCGCCGGAGGCACCACGATGATGCTGAGCAGCGACATCACGGGATCCTGCACGGCCATGACGGCGGCAAGCCCGATGAGCGAGAGCAGGTCGCGGCCGATCGACGGTAATGAGAAGGTTCAGCACCTGGCTCGCGGCGGCGGCGCCGGTGGTGAGCCGCGCCATGAACTCGGAGCTGTGGCGGTCGGCGAAGAAACCGATGTTGTGCTGCAGCAACTTGGCGAACATCCGCCGCTGATTGTCGGCGACGATCCGGTTGCCGATGCGCGCCAGCGTGAGCGCCTGTCCATAGGTCGCCATCGCCTTGATCATGAAGATCACGGCGGTGACGATGGCGAGGATGATGATCCCGGGCAGGTTCTTGTGGACATAGGCCTGATTGATCACGTCGCCGATCAAATAGGCGCCGAGCGCCGTGCTGGCGGCGGCGATGCCCATCAGGCCGAACGCGAGCGCATAGCGCCGCCATTGGCCCGCCGCCTGTTCCACCAGGAGCCGCCGGACCAAGCTGGCCGTGCCGCTGGGGTCGGCAAACATCCGCTGAAAATACGATTTAAACATACGCCTCCCGTTGCGCGACGGCCTGGAGCCGCGGCGCGGCAGAGCGCCCTTCTTGCCCAGGCAGCAGCGGTTTTCAAGCGGGAATCGGCCCGCTTCCAGGATGCCCGGTTACGGCGGCGAACGCACGTGTCCGCGCCCGGTGACAATCCGGCGCGCGCCTTGTAGAGCGTAATGGCCCGTGCCGATGTCCGACATCCTGTTCATCAAGACGTCCTCGCTTGGCGATGTGATCCACCACATGCCGGCGCTCACCGAGGCCCGGCGCCATCGGCCGGGCGGGCGGTTCTTCCTGGGTGGTGGAGGAGGCGTTCGCACCGCTCGTGCAGCTTCACCCGGCCGTCTCGGAGGTTATTCCGGTCGCAACCCGCCGCTGGCGGAGGAAGGCGCTTGATCCATCGACGTGGCGGGAGATGGCGGGCTTCCGGCGCGCCATGCGCGAGCGCAGCTATGACGATGTCATCGATAGCCAGGGGCTTATCCGGTCCGCGCTCATGGCGCGAATGGCGCTCGGCCGCCGGCACGGCTACGACGCCGACAGTATTCGCGAGCGGGCGGCGTCATGGCTCTACGACGCGCAGCATGCTGTCGCGCGCGACCTTCATGCCATCGCGCGCAATCGCATGTTGACCGGCCTCGCGCTCGGCTATGCGCCCGCCGGCCCGCATCGATTTCGGGCTCACTCGTGACGATCTCGCGGCAACGGAGGGCGAGTCGTACGGCATCCTCTTCCATGCCACCGCGCGTCCCGAAAAGAGTGGCCCGAGGCATCGTGGGTGGCGCTCGGGGCGCATCTTGGCCGCGCGCGGCATCTCGCTCGTGCTGCCGTGGGGACGCAAGCCGAGCACGCGCGCAGCGGACGTATCGCCGCAGCGCTCGCGAATGCGGAAGTGCCCGAGCGGCAACCGCTCGACCGGATGGCGCGCCTCGTTGCGGGGGCGTCGTTCGTCATCGGCACGGACACCGGCCTGCTGCATCTCGCGGCGGCGTTCGGCGTGCCGCTGGTCGCAATTTTCGTGGGCAGCGAGCCGAGCCTGACCGGACCGATGGGGGAGGGACCGATCGCCGTCGTGGGTGGCAAGCGCAAGCTGCCGACGGTCGAGGACGTCGATGGCCGCGCTCGAAGGCTCGTCTAGCGAGGGGCTCGCTCGGTCGCGCAAAACAAAACCCCGGCGGTTTACCGCCGGGGGTTTGCGAGCTTGCCAGGATCGCTCAGGCGATCATGGATAGAAGTTGCGCTGCCAGCGGAACATCGCGGACCAGACGTTCTGGTCGTCGATGAGACCGTTGACGACGGCGGGCCGCGAGCCGTTCGCCGCGCAACGGTCGCCGGGCCTTTGAAGGCGGTGTTGCGTTGGGTATACAGCACTTCGCAGACCGATATCGAGCTGCGGCACCGGGTTCCACTGGGTGCGGGTACAGGCTTCCCAGAAGCTGTAGTCCGGACTGCAGCTGTTGCCCGGCAGCCGGAGTGATGGCGCGCGAGCGGCGCGCCGGCCGCGGCGCACGCCGCAGTCCGCCGCGCGCACCAGGGAGTGCGCGCGTGGATCAGGTTGGTCGCGGTCCCGTTGTAGTCGACGTTGACGTAGCCGCCGACCGACCGAGGTCCGCCATTTCGGGTTCCAGATGTGCTCGTACGCGGCAAGAGCACTCCACACCTTGGTCAGCTCGATCTGGGTGCCGTTGGCGAAGACGCCGTCGGCAATCCAGCCGAGGCCCACGCTGGTGCTGTTGTTGTAGAGCTGGAAGGCGCCGTTGGTTGGTGCAGAAGCCGGCTGCGCCTTCGGCGTAGCAGACGTTGAAGCCGATCATGTCGCCGCCCGGCAGGTTGAACTTGGCGCCGCCAGCCAACGCCCAGCCGTACTTGTCTTCCGGATGGCCGTTGTTGACGCAGTTCCAGTGACGCGCGAGCGTTTGCACGCGGTGTTGATAGTAGGCGCCGCTGGCATCATGCAGAGCAGCGCTGATGCCGGCAAAGCCCCAGGCCTGATCGACGCGCAGGTTGGCGATGATGTCAGGGACCCGGAAGCCGAAGGCTGGCGCCGCGTTGTTGATCGTCAGGCGCGTTGTCGTTGACGACCGCGCCGTTGAGCCGAAGAACGCCGCGTCGCCGTCAGGTCGACCGTGCCGCGCCTTGCGGGTTGCGGGGTCTTCCAGCGACAGCGTGCCGGAGAAGCCGTTGCCGAACTGGGCGGTATAGGCCCAGAGGTTCTGGCCCGAGGCGCCGGTGTCACCGGAGACCCGCACGTTGTGGTAGCTGTAGGCGCCGCCGTAGGTGAAGAGGTCGAAGAACGACTGCGACCGGCCCACCGTGAAGCCCGCAAACTGGATGAACGCGCGATCCCAGAACGGAGTCGGCGGTCGGTGCCGCCGCCGGTGGCCGCCGGGGTGGTGTTCTCAACGCCGAAGCGGATGTAGGTGCGCAGCGTGCCGTATTCGGTCTGCTGGCGGATGTCCCACGAGGTCACCGCGCGGACGCGGTAGTTGATGTCGTTGGTCAGGTCGCGGGTGAACCGCCCCTGGCTGGCTGCCGTCCGGCGCTGTCGCCGATCGACGACGCCGCCGGCGCCGGCGTTGTACTCGGCCTGAACACGCAAATACCCGCCCAGCTTCAGGCAGGTGTCGGTGCCGGGAATGTAGTAGAACCCATCCCCGTACAGGCTGCAGATCTTCACGTATTGCACCGGCGCTGCCTTCACAGGCATGTCGGCGGCTTGCGCCCCAGCGACCGCGACGAGACCCGCGGCGGTACCGAGCAGAAGAGTTTTCACAGAGTTCATGTTAGCCCCCAAATCCCCATTTGAGCTGGCACCGATAATAGGGCGTTCTTGGCGGTCCGACAACGAGAAAGCGATGTTCACACAGGCGGACAGCGCTGTTTCCAGCCGACTGTTGCAAGAATGTTTCACAAATCGGGCGCGAACTGGGGCGTCATGCCATGCTCGCACCGTCGGTGCGCAATCGGCCAGGTTTCGAGAACCACGGCACCGTCGGCGCGAAGATTCGGCCTGGATCAGGGAGCGGCAGGCACGGCAGAGTCGCCTGGCAGATCGCGGTGCTCGACCTGATCGACAGAAATGTCCCGCATGCACAGATGATGGCCGAGGCGGCAGACCGGCTTGTGACACGGCCGGCAGGGCAGCTCGCTCGCGGTCTCGATCACGGCGGCGATCGGATTGAGCGGAGCCCAGTGCCAGGGGCTGGTGGGGCCGAAAATGCCCACCGCCGGCGTTCCAAGCGCGGCCGCGACATGCAGGAGCCCGGAATCGTTGGAAACGGCGGCATTGTGCGGCGGCGAGCGCAAGGATGGCATTGCGCAGGTCCGGCCCGGTCAGGTCGCGGATGTCGCCCTGGTCAGTCCGCACGATTTGCGCCGCAATCTCGCTTCTCTCCCGGCCCCCGATCACCCAGACCCAGGTTCCCTCGGCCGCGAGGCGTTGCGCCAGATCGGCGTAATAGGCGTGCGGGCCAGCGCTTGGATGGCCCGACCGCGCCCGGCGCGAGCGCCACCACCGGACGGCCGTCGGGTGCGAGCCCCAGCCGCTCGCGCCACGCCGCGCAGTTCGGTCGCGGGCACCTTGAGTTCCGGCAACGGCCATTGGCGCGGGCGCTTCCGCTCCCTCGGGCAAGGCAAGCGTCGCGCAGCGGTCGACCATGCGCGGCAGCCGGCGCTCGCCGAAGCGCAGATCGTTGACCAGGCCGAAGCGGGCTTCACCGACGAAACCGGTGCGCTAGGGATACTCCGGCGAGCGCGGGCGCCAATGCGCGATTTCCAGGTCCGCGGCATGATAAGCGCCCGTCCGTAACCCTCCGCCCGCAGCCGCTTGGCGAGCGCGCGATGCTGGCCGAAGGCCAGGCGCGTTCGCGGCAGGTCGACCACGATCCCTTTGCGCACGCCCGGCATATAGTCGAGCAGCGGCGCGACCATCGAGGTCGTCAGCACGTCGATGGGATGCTCTGGAAATCGCTGATTCAGCAGCCGGACAACCGTGTGGCAGCGAACGAAGTCGCCGATCCACATGTAAGGCACGAGCAGAATTGGCGATTCAGGCATGACTTCGTTACATGGTCGGCTCGCGGTCCAGCGACGCTCCATTCGTCTTGCGTTGGAACCCGACGTGCCGGTCAGGGCTCCAAAGCGGTTAGCTTGCCCCTTTATGCCTGTCCAGTGCGCCGGACGCGCCGGGGCCGCCCGGGACGGGCGAGAAGGGCATACCGGAAAGTTGCACCTGTGGGCGCTCTCGGGCAAAGGAGGCGCGGGCAGGCGCGGTGGGTACGGATGTTATTGGTCACCGGCGGGGCCGGTTTCATCGGCTCCAATTTGGTCGCTAGCCTCAATGAGGCCGGGCGGACCGATATCGTGGTTAACGACGCGCTCGGCGGCGACGGCAAGTGGCGCAATCTCGGCAAGCGCCAGCTCGCCGACGTGGTGCCGCCCGAGGAACTGATCGGCTGGCTCGACCGCCGCAAGCTCGATGCGGTCATCCATCTCGGCGCCATCTCCGACACCACCGCCACCGACGGCGATCTCGTCCTCGCCACCAATTTCCGCCTCTCGCTCAAGCTGCTGGACTGGTGCACGGCGACGCGCACGCCGTTCCTCTATGCCTCATCGGCGGCGACCTATGGCGACGGCGCCGAGGGCTTCGATGACGAGTGGTCGCCGGCGGCGTTGCAGCGGCTGAAGCCGATGAATCTCTACGGCTTCAGCAAACATCTGTTCGATCTGGCGATCGTCGATCGTTTCGCCAAGGGCGCGAAGCTCCCGCCGCAATGGGCGGGCCTGAAGTTCTTCAACGTGTTCGGCCCGAACGAGTACCACAAGGGCGAAATGATCAGCCTGGTCGGCAAGCGCTTCGACGAGGCGAAGGCCGGCAAAACGGTGCGCCTGTTCAAGTCCCACCGCGACGGCATCGGCGACGGCGAGCAGCAGCGCGACTTCATCTATGTCGATGACGCCGTCGCGGTCGTGCGCTGGCTGCTCGACACGCCCTCGGTGTCGGGCATCTTCAATGTCGGCACCGGCAAGGCGCGTAGCTTCCGCGACCTGATCTCGGCGATGTTCCGCGCGCTCGGCCGCGCGCCGGACATCGAATATGTCGACATGCCGCCGACGATCCGCGATCAGTACCAATATTTCACGCAAGCCAAGGTCGAAAACCTGCGCAAGGCAGGCTACAACGCCGACTTCACCCCGCTCGAGGAGGGGGTGAACCGGTATGTCACGTTCCTGAACCAGCCCGACCGATATCGGTGACGGCACGGCCCGGCAGTAGTCCAGCGATCGCGCGATGTTCGACTTCGAAGAAGTGATCAAGCTCGTTTCCGAGCAGACCGTCGTCTGCATCGGAGACTTGATGCTCGACGATTTCGTCTACGGCGAAGTCTCGCGCATTTCGCCCGAAGCGCCGGCTCCGATTCTGGCGGTGACGCGCAATGATCTCACCGTCGGCGGCGCGGGCAACGTCGCGCGCAACATTGCCGGCCTCGGCGCCCGCTGCGTTTTCATCGGCGTCGTCGGCGAGGATGAAGCCGAGCCGCACGCTGATGCGGGCGCTTGCCGCCGAGCCCCTGATCGAGCCCCATCTCGTTGTCGACCCGGCGCGTCCGACCACGCGCAAGGTCCGTTTCGTCTCCGAGCATCATTCGACCCATCTGCTCCGCGCCGACTGGGAATTGGCGGAAGAGATCAACGCCCGGACCGAGAAGGCGCTGATCGATCGCGCGTTGGCGGCGTTGCCGCGGGCCGGCGAGCGTCGTGTTGTCCGACTATGCCAAAGGCGCGCTGACGCCGCGTGCCATCCGGGAAATCATCGATGCGGCGAAACAGCGCGGGCATCCCGGTCATCGTCGATCCCAAGGCTGCCGACTACTCGATCTATCGCGGCGCGACCGTCATCAAGCCGAACCGCAAGGAACTCTCGGACGCAACACGCCGGCGCGCGGAAACCGACGACGACGTGATCGCGGCCGCGTCGGAACTGAATCGGCTGTCTCGGCACCGACGCCGTCGTGGTCTCGCTCAGCGACGCCGGTTTGATCCTGGTGCCGAGCGAAGGCGCGGCGCTGCATGTGCCCGCCTATCCGGTCAAGGTGCGGGATACGTCGGGCGCGGGCGATACCGTGGTTGCCACCCTGGCGGTGATGCTCGCGACCGAGGTCGACTATGAGACCGCCGTGCGCGCGGCCAACGCAGCCGCGGCCGTCGTGGTCGGCAAGCGCGGCACCGCCACGGTCTCGGCCGCGGAGCTGCGCTCCCGCATTCTGCCCGCCGCCTCGCTCGCGCCCGAGGAGAAGATCGTCTTCGACTGGGCGGTGCTCGACGAGCGGCTCGCCGAGTGGCGCGGGCTTGCGCATCGGCTTCACCAACGGCTGCTTCGATCTCCTTCATCCCGGGCACATCAAGCTGCTGTCGGAGACGCGCGCCAAGTGCGACCGTCTCATCGTCGGCCTCAACAGCGATGCGTCCGTGCGGCGATTGAAGGGCGACGGGAGGCCGGTGCAGCAGACCGCATGCGCGCGCCGAGGTGCTGGCGGCGCTCGAGGCGGTCGACCTCGTCGTCATCTTCGATCAGGACACGCCGCTCGAATTGATCCGCCGCGTGCGGCCGAAGATCCTGGCCAAGGGCGGCGACTACCGGCGCGAGGAGGTCGTGGGCCATGCGCTGGTCGAAGAGGACGGCGGCCAAGTGATCCTGATCGATCTCGTGCCCGGCTTCAGCACCACCAGGATCGTCCGCCAATCGCGTGCGCCGCAATCGAATTAGTGACCGGTGGACCGCGCGGAGAATGGCTGTACGCATGACCGTGCGCGAGGGACGCGAGCAGGAGCTCGTGCGGGCGTTTTTCGAAGGCGCGCGATCCGGCTTCTTCGTCGAGGTCGGGGCCAACCGGCCGCGGCAGGAATCGCAGACCTGGCACCTCGAGCGGCTCGGCTGGACCGGCGTTCTGATCGAGCCGCAGCCCGACCTTGCCGAAGAACTGCGCCGCGACCGCTCGGCCAAGGTGATTGCCGTCGCCTGCTCATCGCCGGAGAACGCCGGCCGGCTGATGCGCCTTCACGTCGCCGGCGCCTTGTCGTCGCTCGATCGCGATCGGATGGCGCCCGGGGCGCGAACCCGAGCGGATCATCGAAGTGCCGATCAGAACGCTCGACGACATTCTGATCGAAGCCGGGGCGCCAGCGCAGTTCGATTTTCTGTCGATCGACGTCGAAGGTCACGAGCTCGAAGTGCTCAGCGGGTTCGATCTCGTGCGCTGGCGTCCGAGGCTCATTCTGCTCGAAGATCACGTCGGCAGTCTCGATAAGCACCGATTCTTGAAGAGCGCCGGCTATCGCCTGATCCGTCGCTTCGAAAACAACGGCTGGTATGTTCCGCGACGATGCGCCGGTCGCGGTCGGCCTGCGCGAGCGCTGGGACATCGTTCGCAAGTACTATCTCGGCCTGCCGTTCCGGATCGCACGCAACCGGTCGCGCGCCTTGCGCCGGCGTCTGGCGGGAGCGAACGATCAGGGTGAACTGCGGCTGGCGGACAGCGCGTACTGCGCGAGGACGTCGCCGTTATTCTCTATCCGCTGTCTGCGCAGGCCTCGCGGGTGCCGCAGCGGGAGACATCCGGCCGCCGCAACGGAGGGCTCGCCGGCGGCGCCCATGCCTGCATGTCCTCGTAGCGCTTGGCGTAGCGGTAAAATGTGCCTTCGAAATTTCCCAGCGCGATGACGAAACCCGCCCAGCCGTCGCGATAGCCGTGCTTGAGCAGGTAGTGCTTGATGAAATGCCCAGATGCCGTGCCCGACCGCGCCCGCCATCGATACGCGCTTGCCCGAGAGCTTTTGCACGCCGAGCGAGGAGTAGCGGTTCATCTTGCTGATGATTTCCGCGAGGTTGCGAAATGGGATCTGCCAGATGGCGCTCTGCAATCGTCCGAGCGGCTGTTGCGTCAAGAGCTCGTAGCCTTCATGGACGGGATCGTTGTCGTAGCGCATCGCGCCCTTGCGGAAGAGTTGCGGCTGGCGAAAATTCGGATACCAACCCGAGCCTTTGATCCAGCGCCCCATCATATAATTGCGGCGCGGCACGAGATACGCATCGTGCGGCAGGCGTGGACGACAGGATCGAAAGAATCTCGTCGCGGACCTCAGGCGTGCAGCGCTCGTCAGGATCGAGGCTGAATATCCACTCGTGCCGGCATTCCGCGATGGCGCGATTGCGCAGGTCGCCGAATCCATCGAAAGGGATCTGCACGACCCGAGCTCCCAGGCCTTGCGCGATCTCGGCCGTGCGGTCGGTGCTGCCGGATCCGCCACCACGATCTCGTCGGCCCAAAGCACGCTCGACACCGCGTCCGCGATCTTTTCGGCCTCGTTGAAAGCGAGGATGTAGGCCGATATTCGGTGCATGTTTCCTCGTTGTTGAGCCGCGGCGCGGCGCACGCTATCACAGCGCCGCAAGGCATGCAGAATGAAAGTCCGGAGCGGCAGCGACGTGCCTGATCTCATCTCGGTCATCATCACGACTTACGATCGCGAGGATGCGCTCGATGCGGTCCTGGCGGCGTTGTCGCGCCAGAGCGACCGCGGCTTCGAAGTCGTGATCGCGGATGACGGCTCCGGCCCGGGACCGCGGCCCTGGTGGAGCGCTGGCGGCCCCGGCTCGGCGTTTCGCTCGGCCATGTCTGGCAGCTGAACCGCGGGTTTCGCGCCGCCGAAATCCGCAACCGCGCCCTGCTCGCCTGCCCGGGGCGACTATTGCATCTTTCTCGACGGCGATTGCATCGCGCCGACCGACTTCATTGCGACACATCGCAAACTGGCCGAGCCAGGATGGTTCGTCACCGGCAACCGCGTGCTCCTTTCTCCGGCACTGACCGCTGCGGTGCTGCGGGACGGATTGCACCCGGAGGCATGGGGTCTTTCCCGCTGGCTGGCGCATCGCATGCGCGGCGGCGTCAATCGGCTTGCGGGCGTGCTGCGGCTGCCGCTCGGACCCTTGCGCAAGCTCCGGGCCCGACATTGGCGAGGGCGCGCGTTCCTGCAATCTTGCGGTCTGGCGGTCCGATCTCGATCGGGTCGACGGCTTCGACGCCAGCTTCAGCGGCTGGGGCCGCGAGGACTCCGATTTGCTGGTTCGCCTGCTGCATTGCGGGCTGGCGTCGCAAGGATGGGCGCTTTGCGACCGGCGTCATTCATCTGTGGCACCGCCAGGCCGACCGTGCGCAATTGGCCGCCAACGATGCGCGGCTTGACGCCGTGCTGCATAGCGACCATACGCGCGCGCAACGCGGCCTGTCGGCGCTACGCGCAGCCGCCGAGGCCGGTGAAAATGACCGCGAAAACGACCACCATGCCGCCAGCGCAATCTTGAATCAAACGCCATGACGGCGGCCATTCACGCGCCCCGGCTCGGCCAGATCGCCGACGGTCTCGCGGCGGCGGTCGCGGTGTCGCTGCCGTGGTCGACCTCCGCGACCAGTATCTTGATCGTGCTCTGGATCATTGCGGTCGTTCCGACACTCGATATCGTCTCGGTGCGGCGTGAACTCGTTGTCGGCGGCCGGTGGCCTGCCGGTCCTGCTGTGGGCGCTCGGTGCGGTCGGCATGCTGTGGGCGGACGTCAGCTGGAGCGAACGCATCGCGGGGCTGAGCGGATTTCACAAGCTGCTTCTCGTTCCATTGCTGCTCGCGCAGTTCCGCCGCTCCCAGCACGCGAATTGGGTGATCCTGGGCTTTCTCGCTTCATCCTTGGTGTTGCTGGTCGTCTCGTGGGCGCTGGTGCTCACGCCCGGGCTGTCATGGCGGGGCCGGGAGTTGGGCGTGCCGGTCAAGAACTACATCCTGCAGAGCGCGATCTTTGCCATTTGCGCGTTCGGGCTGTTCGGGCAAGCCGCCGAGCTGTGGCGCACGCGCACGCGTCTCGCCCTGATGCTTCTCGTTCTGGCGGCGGCGTTCATTGCCAATATCGGCTATGTGGCGACGGCGCGTACCACCCTCGTGGTCCTGGCGGTGATGCTCGTGCTGTTCGGGCTGCGGCAGTTCGGCTGGAAAGGCGCGATCGGCGCCTGCCTGGTCGGCGGCATGGTGGCCGGGGCAGTGTGGATGTCCTCGCCTTATCTGCGCGCGCGCGTGTCGGTGGCGGTCGGAGCAGGTGCGCACCTATGGCGCCAGCGACGTCAACACCCCGGTCGGGTTGCGCCTCGAATATTGGAGGAAATCGCTCGCCTTGATCGCCGAAGCACCCGCTATCGGGCATGGGACAGGAACGATTCCCGCAGCTGTTTCGGCGCGACGCGACCGTCGAAACCATCCCGGCGCTCATAACGACCAACCCGCACAGCCAGATCCTGACGGTGGCGGTCCAGCTCGGCGTCCTCGGCACCGTCGCCCTGATCGCGATGTGGATCGCCCATCTCGCGCTGTTTCGCGATGGCGTCGCTGATCGCGTGGTTCGGGCTCGTCCTCGTGACCTACAACATCGTGTCGTCATTGTTCAATTCGCATTTGTTCGACTTCGGTCAGGGCTGGCTCTACGTATTCGGCGTCGGTCTCACTGGCGGAGTGGTGCTGCGCGGCGCGGCGACCGAGGCCGGGGGCAAGCCATGAGCGCGCTGCGAATATCCCACAGGACATTCTGGTGCCGATCTCGGTCGGCGAATTGATCGATAAGATCGTGATCCTCGAAATAAAGTCGGAGCGCATCAAGAATGCGAACCAGCTCGCGAATATCGCCAATGAGCTCGGCGCCTTGCGGGCCGTGCGCCTCGGTGACGATCGATCGGGCGCGGCTCGACGCGCTCAGCGCCGAGCTCAAGCGGGTGAACGCAAAGCTGTGGGACGTCGAGGATGCGATCCGCGAATGCGATGCGCGCGGCGATTTCGGCGATGATTTCATCGAGCTCGCGCGCGCCGTCTATCGATTCAACGACGAGCGCGCCCGGCTGAAGAAGGCGATCAACGTCGAGTCGGGTTCGCGCCTCGTCGAGGAGAAGTCCTATAAGTCGTTCCAGCGCGAAGACCCCGGCCAAAGCGGCTGACCGGATGGGTCCGCGCCGCCGAATGTCGCCATGACGAGCATTGATCTGCCCGAGCGCCCGCGCATCCTGGTCGTCACGTTACGGCGCCTCGGCGACGTGCTGCTCACCACGCCGCTCGTGCGCACGATCCGGCGAGGTTTTCCGCAGGCCAGGCTCGACGTCCTCGTGTTCCGCGGCAGCGAGCGCATCCTCAAAGGCAATCCGGACATCGACAATGTGATCACCATCCCGGAGCGGCCGTCGGCCGGGGAAACGCTCGCTTTGGTTCGCCGCCTGTGGCGGCGCTACGATCTCGCTGTGACCACGCAGGCCGGCGACCGGCCGACCTTCTACGCCGTCGTGGCGGGGCGCCGGCGGGTTGGGCTGATACCGCATGCGGGCGAAACCGGAGCGTGGTGGAAGCGTCATGCGCATCACATTCCTGTCGCAGCCGAACCGGACCGCCACCGGGTCACCCAGCTTCTGGCGCTCGCGAGCGCGCTCGGTCTCGAGCACGCGCCGGACATCGTCTGTCCGCAGGGCTCATCGGCCGCCGAGGTCGCCCCGCCGGGACCCTACGCCGTCGTGCATGCCAACCCGTTCTATCGCTACAAGCGCTGGAACGATCTCGGCTGGCGCGGCCTGGCCCGCGGGCTTGCCCAGCGCGGGCTGGCGGTCGTCGCGACCGAAGGACGTGATCCGGCCGAGCGCGCCTATGTGGACGCCCTGTGGGACGCCGCCGAGCCGCCGGTTGTCCGCGAACGCGGGCGCCTCGATTGGGCCGGCCTGACAGCGCTCCTGCGAGGTGCCGCGGTCTATGTCGGACCCGATACGTCCATGACCCATCTCGCCGCCGGCAGCGGCTGCCCGACCATTGCGCTTTACGGGCCGACCAGCCCGCGGCTGATCGGTCCCTGGCCCGTCGGTGGCCTGTCCGCGCCCTGGGATCACGCCGGCACGATCCAGCACCGCGGCAATGTCTGGGTGGTGCAGAACCCGCTGCCCTGCCTGCCGTGCGAGCAGCTCGGCTGCGAACGCCATCTCGACAGCTACAGCCGCTGCCTCGACGAACTCTCGGCCGGAGCGGTCCTGATCGCGGTCGATCAGGCGCTGGGACGGCTAGCCGGACGCGCGTCCGTATGAGTCACGCATGTCGCCTACGTGCCGGGCTTCTTCGCGGCGGTGGCAGTCTCGAGCCGGCGTGTAGGTCTCTTTGTGACACTGGTCGATGACGATGCCGCCGCGCCAATCGATGACCTTGTCGCCCTGAATGAAAACCGCGTAGTGCTGCGGGGTCCCGCGCGCGTCAACCTTGAGACACGTCACCCAGGCGGGACCTTTGAGGTGATCGACCAGCCGCACGCCGGAAATTTCCACATCGCCGAGCAGGGGCTGGGTCGGGAAAATAAGCTTGATGTTGTCGGCGACGATGCGGCGATAGTTTGGCTGCGCCAACTCCGGCCCGGGAGCGGGTGCCCAGTTCTGAACGATCTCGCTGCCGGAGCAGCCGCCCAGGGCCACCGCAAGGGCTAGTACAAATGCACGCACCGCAAGATCTATTCCTGTTGCCGACCGTGTTCGTTCTTCGGATCACCCGTGATCGCAGATTGCAGCTAGCCCGGCGAAGCGGAAGGCCGATATTGCCGGCAGGGACGCTCAAGTTGCCTCATGGGCACTGTTAGGCAGTCGTGCCCGCCGCAGTTGACCATAAGATTCAGAATGCGGCTATTGATTGGTGCCGGACCTTGGCCCGGCCGCGCGAGGTAGCGCGTGCGCTCAAACGCCGGTATTGATGGCCTTTGATGCCGCGCTGGGCGGCGATATCGGGACAATGATTCGCCTTTCAACCTTCACGCCGCGCATGTGGCTCATTCTGGCGCACGATCTGCTCGCCACGGCGGCGGCGGTTGTCGCGAGCTTTTTCATTCGCTTCGAGGAAGCCGGGCTTGCCGAGCGTTGGCGCCTGCTGGTCGATCCTGCTGCCCGCTTTCCTGGTCTATGCCGGCTTCGTCTACGGCTTTTCCGGCCTCTACAAGGCGAAGTGGCGCGTTCACCTCGCTGCCCGATCTCTACAACATCGTGCGCGCCGCGACCGTGCTGGCGGTGACGCTGCTGGCGCTCGACTACGTTCTGCTGGCGCCGAATTTCTACGGCACGTTCTTCTTCGGCAAGATCACGATCGTCCTCTACTGGCTGCTGCAGATCGCATTCCTGTGCGGTCCGCGCATCGCCTACCGCTATTTCCGCTACACCCGCACGCTGCAGCACGCCAAGGCGGCCGATCCGACGCCGATGCTGGTGGTCGGGCGCACCGCCGACGCCGATGTGCTGCTGCGCGCGATCGAGAGCGGCGCGGTCACCAAAATCCGCCCGGTCGGCATCCTGTCGCCATCGTCGGCGGATCGCGGCCAAGCCATCCGCGGCATTTCCGTGCTCGGCGAACCTCGACGACATCGAGAGCGTCGTCGCCGATCTCGCGCAGTCGCGGCACCAATGTGACGCGGCTCGTGCTCACGCCGAGCGCGCTCGCGCCGGAGGCGAAGCCGGAAACGATCCTGATGCGGGCACGGCGGCTCGGGCTTGCGTCACCAGCCGGCTGCCGTCGCTCGACGAAGGCGGCGAGGCGCTGCGGCTTGCGCCGGTCAATGTCGAGGACCTGCTGCTGCGGCCGCGGCGTGAAGATCGACTACCGGCGGCTCGAAGGCTTCGTGACGGGACAAGTCGATCATCGTGACCGGCGGCGGCGGATCGATCGGCGCGGAAATCTGCGACCGCATCGTCACCTTCGGCGCCGCGCGCCTGCTGGTGATCGAGAACTCGGAGCCGGCGCTGCACGCGGTACTGGAGATGCTCGCGACCAAGCAGTCGCCGGCGCAGATCGAAGGCCGCCTCGCCGATGTGCGCGACCGCGCCCGCATCTTCCGCCTGATGAGCGACTTCCGGCCCGATATCGTGTTCCACGCCGCGGCGCTCAAGCACGTGCCGCTGCTGGAGCGCGACTGGGGGAGGGGGTCAAGACCAACGTCTTCGGCTCGGTCAATGTCGCCGACGCCGCCGTCGCCGCCGGCGCCAGCGCCATGGTGGTGATCTCGACCGACAAGGCGATCGAGCCGGTGTCCGTGCTCGGCGCCTCGAAGCGCTTTGCCGAGATGTATTGCCAGGCGCTCGACAACGACTTCGCGCGCCGCAGCGATGGGCACAAGCGCGGCGATGCGATTGATCGCGGTGCGCTTCGGCAACGTGCTCGCCTCGAACGGCTCGGTGGTGCCGAAGTTCAAGGCGCAGATCGAGGCCGGCGGGCCGCTCACGGTGACGCATCCCGACATGGTGCGCTACTTCATGACCATCCGCGAGGCCTGCGACCTGGTGGTCACGGCGGCAAGCCACGCCCTGGGGCCGGGCGCATCGGGCGTCGCGGTCTACGTCCTCAACATGGGCCAGCCGGTGAAGATCGTCGATCTTGCCGAGCGGATGATCCGGCTGTCCGGGCTCGAGCCCGGCCGCGACATCGACATCACCTTCACCGGCATCAGGCCGGGCGAGCGCCTGCACGAGATCTTGTTCGCGCGCGAGGAGCCGACAGCGCCGATCGGCATCGAAGGCATCGTCGCCGCCAAGCCGGTCAGTCCGTCGCTCGAGGCGATGCGCGGCTGGCTCGCGGCGCTGGAGCAGGGTCTCGCGCGCGAGGACCGCTCCGTGATCTTCGGCGTCCTGCACGATGCGGTGCCGGATTTCGGCGGCGAGGCGGCGTGAGGCTTCACCGCCTGGCGCGCGCGAAGGTCAGCGAGCAGCCAGGCGACGATCGCGATCGCCGCCGCCAGCGCTGCCAGCGACACGGCAGTGCTCCGTACCGCGACGGTGACGAGCCGCGAGCGCCGCCAGCGCGAGATTGACCAGCAAGACGCGGGCGACGATCTGCGGGAACGGTGAAGCCGTTGTCGGTCGCGCGCTGATAGAAATGCTGGCGATGCGCCTGCCAGAACGGCTCGCGCTTGGCCGATGCGGCGGATGAGCGTGATCGTCGCATCGGCGAGATAGTAGAGCGGAAGGATGAGCGCCGCCGCCAGATGGCCGTCGGCGGCGAGCGCGCAGCAGGAGCCAGCCGAGCACGAGACCGATCGGCAGACTGCCCACGTCGCCAAGAAACACGCGTGCGACCGGCTTGTTGAAGGGCGCAAAGCCGAGCGATCGCGCCGAGCAGCGCGGCCGCGACCAGCGAAGGCCATGGCGCGATCGTGCCGGCGAGACCGAGCAGGACGATTGCGCCGGTCACCGGCACGAGTTCGGCGACGGTCATCCAGTCGATGCCGTCCATGAAATTGACGAGGTTGACCAGCCACACCGCGCCGACAAAAAGCCCGGCGCGCTCGAGCCACCAGGGCAGCTGCGGCAGGATTCGCAGTTGGCTCGGAAGCGCCGCGATGAGGGCGCCGACCGCGATGCACTGTATGGCAAGCCGTACGCCGCCGACAAAGAGCGCATGTCGTCCATCGCGCCCACGACGGCCAACAGCGCGGCTGGCGGCGGTCAGCGCCAGCGAATTGACCGCTCTCATTCTCGCAGCAGCGCCGGCGATGCGGCCACGGCACCCCAGGCGACCACGAAGCGTTGCGACCACCACCGCTATCCCGCCGCCCTGCGGCGTCGGCTGGCGATGGGACGAGCGCGCGTTCGGCCGCGCCATCGCATAGCGTGCAAGCCATGGCTGCAGGAGGACCATCAGTGCTAAACTGAGGACAAGCGCAAGAAGCGCGACTGGTCCGAGGACCAAGAAGCGCCCAATGGCTTGCTCTGATCATTGCTGCTGTTCGCCGAAGACCATCATCCGCACGATAGCATTCGCGCACCGAGAGCGTCCATCAATCGTCCCATCCGTGGAGTGGCGCTTCGAGGCTGGCAATGCGCTGCCGCGCGACTACCGTTGCTCGATCCAGCTTGTACCAGCCGGTGTTTGTGCTGCCGTGTTGTCTCTCGATCACCTCGACGCGATCCGGCTTGCGGAAATCGACAAGATTGTTCCGTTTCTTCCTCCCGGCGCGCGCGCATTCTCGACCTGGGAGCGGGGACGGCAAACAGGCGCTGGAACTCCAGCGCCGCGGTTTCGACGTCGCCGCGATCGAGATCGCCGGCTCGAACTATGCCATGCAGCGCGTCTTCCCCGTCACGGACTACGACGGCCGGACGATCCCGCTGGCCGATGCCAGTATCGACGTCGTTTTCTCGTCAAATGTGCTGGAGCACGTGCCGGATCTGTCCCGTATGCATGGCGAAATACGCCGCGTGCTGGCGCCCGGCGGCATCTGTCTTCACGTTCTTCCAACTCATACGTGGCGGCTCTGGACCACGCTGGGATCGTACCTCGAGGCGATCTCGTTTTCCGCTTCCTCCCTGCCGCGGCTTCTTCCGCAAGCAGCGCCGAACGTAGCCGAACGGCAGCGATTGCGGCAGGCCTGGTACCGGACCGCCCGTCACACGATCGGCCTCTTGCCTCCCCGACGGCACGGTGAGCGCGGCAATGTCGTCTCCGAGTTGTGGTTGTTCCATCCTCGCTGGTGGCGGCGGAATTTTCGCGACAATGGCTTTTCCGTCGTCGGCGACGAGCCCATGGGGCTGTTCTACACCGGGGAAGTGCTTTGGGCCTGCACCTTGGCCTTGCCAAGCGTGAGCGCCTGGCGCTGCGTGCTGGGCAGCTCTTGTCACCTCTTCAGGCTTGTGCCGCTGCAGCGACGGAGCACGCTTCGACGTTGCTCAGCCGAATTCGCGCGCGATCTGCTGTGCAGGACGTCCGGCCGTGAGTTGAGTGAGAATATCTTCACTCCTGCGCACCATCGCCGCGAGGCCGTAGTCAGCAACAGATGGCGTTCGCGGACGTTTTCGCGCAGGCTCGGATCGAGCGCCAGGCGCTGCCGCAGGGACCGCCACGCGGCGCACAGCAGATCAGGGTTCCTGGGCGGCACCACTTCGCCAGAGCTCCAGCAGCGATCGCACGCACATCACCGACATCCGTTGCCGCCACCGGAATGCCGCAGGCCATCGCTTCGCCGACGACATTGGGAAACCCTTCGCCGAAGGCCGACGCCAAGGTGGCGATGTCGAACGCGTTGTAGACCGCCTTCATGTCGGCGATCTCGTCGGCCCATAGTACGCGATCTGCCAGTCCGAGCGAGCCCGCCAGCCTCATGAGCTCGTCGCGGTAGGTCGCCGGTCCGTGCCCGACGCACACGAAACGAACATCGGAGTCCTCCCGTGCAAACTGCGCGGCGGCATTGAGAAGGTTGGCATGATCTTTCATCGGATCGAGCCGCGCTACACAGCCGATAACGAACGCCTGGTCCGAAAGTCCCCAAATACGGCGCAACGCGCGTCCCGCCGCCGCATCCGGCCGCATCAGATCGGTATCGATGCCGTTCGGCACGACCGCAATGCGATCGGCCGGCAGGCCGCGCGTGATCGCATCGGCGCGTACGGCGCGCGCATTGGCGATGACGAGGTCGGCGCGCCGCGAGAGCCACGCCTCCGACCGGTAGGTAAGCGCATTCAACGCATCATAGTGGCGCAGCTGCATCCCGCCGGCGCGCAGCCCGAACACCAGTTTCGTCTCGATCCGCGCCGGCAGCAGCAGCGCCGCCAGCGTCGTCTGCATCGGGAGAAAGGCGTAGATCAGGTCAGGACGTTCGTTCAGAAAAAGCCGGCGCAATCGGACGAGCGGTGCCACCATGTGCCAACGGCTCGACTTGCCGATGGAAAGAAGGCGTACGCCGCCGTCGCCGAGCAATCCTCGAGCGCGCCTCCCGTGTACAAGCACGGCTACCGCCACATCATGCCCGTGGCGCGCGAGACCGGCCGCCAGGACGGCGACTTGCCGCTGGCTTCCGCCGACGGCCAGATCGCGAATGAGGAAGAGCACCTTCATCGCACGCTCCAGTCTCTGCAGCTTTGGCCTGCCCGGCGGCCGCGTCGCCCGCACATTCGCAATGCGCCCGAGAGGCCGGTCAACCCTTATCGGTCCAACATCCGGCTTAGCACATCGTCCTTTCAAGCGACCTGCCCCTCGGCGCAGCAGCCGGACAGGACGCCCCCTGAAAGCCTTTGCGCGGCGGAGCCGAAATGGGCAGCCCGGGACGACTGTGCTTGCTCGCTCGTTTGATGCCGACCTATTGTTCTCCTCTGTCGCCGTCGCGAGGAGCCGCGCAGTGCAATATGGCGCGTTCGTGATTTCGCTGGATTTCGAGCTTTTATGGGGCGTTCGCGACAAGCGCACGGTCGCCGATTACGGCGCCAACATCCGGGGCGTTCGCGACGCCATACCGGCGTTGCTCGACCTCTTTGCCGAGCGGGGCATCGCGTGCACCTGGGCGACCGTGGGACTGCTGTTTTTCGGGACGAACCGAGGCGATGCTCGCGGCCGTTCCCGCGCGCAAGCCGGACTATGCCAACCCGCGAATCTCGTCCTATCACTATCTCTGCCGAGGTCGGCGCGGACGAAGAGCAGGATCCCTATTACTATGGCCTTTCGCTCATCCGGCGAATTCTCAGCTACCCCGCCCAGGAGATCGGCACCCATACCTTCTCGCATTTCATTGTTTGGAGGAAGGCGGCGGTGTTGAGGCCTTTCGCGCCGATCTCGCGGCTGCGCTGCGCCGCTGCGGCTCGATCTGGGAATCAGCCTCGCAAGCATCGTGTTTCCACGCAACCAAGTCAGTCCCGCCCATCTGGCGGTCAGCCGCGAATTCGGCCTGCGTGCCTTTCGCGGTAACGAGCGCGCCTGGTTCCACCGGGCCCGGCGCGATCGCGAGCAGAATTTACTCGTACGTGGATGCCGCTTGGCCGACAGCTACCTGCCGCTCGGCCGGTCCGCACGACCGGGAGCCAGCGCTCGTCGGCGGCATGGTCGATGTTCCGGCAAGCCGTTTCCTGCGGCCCGTGAGCGGGAATGCGCGCTGGAGCGCTTGCGCCTTTGGCGCATCACCTCAGCCATGGAAACGGCGGCGCGTCGCCGAAGGCTTTTTCATCTATGGTGGCATCCGCACAATTTCGGGGTCGACTTACAAGAAAATTTGGCATTTCTTCGCAAGATCCTCGATCATTTTCGCATCCTGCAGGACCGCTATGGCATGCGCTCGATGACAATGGCGGCGGTCGCCGACGAGGTACTCAATGCCCACGGACAAAGTGGTGCTGCTCACCAGTGAAGGTGAGTCCGGCCGCGTCGCTGCACGCTATCTCGCTGCCCGCTTCCCTGCCTTGACAGTGATCGTCGAGACCCCGGTGGCACGGTCACTGCTGCTGCGCCGGCGGATCAAGCGACTGGGAGCTCGTCCACGTCGGGGGCCAGTTGGCTTTCATGCTGTTTCAGCGCATCCAGCAGAAGGCTGATCGAGATCGCGCATCACCGAGATCGTCCGCAGGGCGGACCTCGACGCGCGCTGGCCGGATGAACGGGCAGATCATCCGGGTGCCATCGGTCAATTCGCCCGCATGCATCCGCCATCTGCAACAACTGCAGCCGCGCGCGATTCCCGTGGTGGGCACCCGTATCATCGTCGCGCCGAGGTCCTGCGTTCCGTCGATGCGCCGTTCATCAACTACCATGCCGGCGTGACGCCGAAATATCGTGGCGTTCATGGAGGCTATTGGGCAAAGGCGCAAGGAGACGACGGCAATTTCGGCGTCACCGTCCATCTCGTCGATGAAGGCATCGACACCGGGCACCGTACTCCATCAGGCCCGGCTCGCCGACGAGCACCGCGGACAATTACTCCACCTATCCCTACCTTCAAGCTGGCCGCCGCCCTGCCGTTGCTCGAACGGTCAGCGCGCGATGCGATCGCCGGCACCCTGCGGCCGCAACGGGTCGATTTGCCGTCCCGGCAGTGGTCCCATCCGACGCTATGGGACCTATATCCAGACCGGGTTGCGACGGGGCGTATGGTAGACTGCGCAAAGTGGCAAAATGAGACGATCGCGCGCGCTGGGCCCGGCGACCATCGGCCTCGACTAACGCCAAAAGCTTCGGCACAAGCTCACCAGCCGCGGCCAGCGCGAGCGGTATTCTGGAGTCTGGGAATGTGCGGCATTGCCGGGATGGTGGATTGGCGCGCGGCGACGTCGGCTGACGCCTTGCGCTCCATCGGCGATGCCATGATCGAGACGGTGCGGCATCGCGGGCCGGACGCCGGTGAAGTCTGGGTCGAGGCCGAAGGCGGCGTGGCGCTGGGCCAGCGGAGACTCGCCATCATCGATCTCAGCCCCGGCGGCGCGCAGCCGATGCATTCGGCCGATCGGCGATACGTCATCACCTTCAATGGTGAAATCTACAATTACCGCGACATCCGCCGCGAGCTGCAAGCGGCCGGCCATCCCATGCGCAGCGACTCCGATACCGAGGTGCTGCTGGAAGCCTGCGCGCTTTGGGGCGTGGAAGCCGCGATCGAGCGCGCGATCGGCATGTTTGCCTTCGCGCTGTGGGACCGCAAGACGCGCACGCCTGACCCTGGCGCGCGATCGCCTCGGCATCAAGCCGCTCTACTACGCGGCAACGCCGGAGCGTGTTCTCTTCGCCTCGCAGCTCAAGGCGTTTCGTCCGGCTCCGCATTGGAAACCGACGATCGATGAGGATGCCGTCGTCGGTTACCTGCGCCATGCCTATATCGCGCAACCGCGCACGATCTATCGCGAAGCCGAGAAGCTTGCCCCCGGTCACATCCTGACCCTGCGGGACGGTGCGACGGCGCCGCCGAAGTGCTTCTGGGACTTGCGCGGCATTGCGGTTGCCGGCCAGCGGCGCAACGATCCCGCGCCCGACGCGCACGAAGCCGCGGATCGACTCGACGCGCTGCTTCGCGATTCCGTCAAGCTGCGGATGATTGCCGACGTGCCGCTCGGCGCTTTTCTGTCCGGCGGGATCGATTCCTCGACCGTGGTGGCGCTTGATGCAGGCGCAAAGCACGCGACCGGTGAAGACCTTCTCCATCGGCTTTCACGAGAGCGGCTATGATGAAGCGCAATGCGCCAAGCAGGTGGCCGACCCATCTCGGTACCGACCACACCGAATTCTACGTCGAGCCGCGACACGCGCTCGATGTCATTCCGCATCTCGCCGACTGGTTCGACGAGCCGTTCGCCGATCCCTCGCAGATCCCGACGTACCTCGTTTCTGAATTGACCCGCAAGCACGTGACGGTGGCATTGTCGGGCGACGGCAGGCGACGAGTTGTTCGCGGGCTATAACCGCTATCGTGTGGGCGGAGCGGCTGGCGCGCGCGCGTGAACCTGGTGCCGCGCCCATTGCGCGGCGCCTCGGCCGCGGCGTTGCGCGCGCTGGCACCGCAGACCTGGAATCGGCTGTTCGGATTCGTGCCCGCCGCCTGGCGTCCGGCGCTGCCCGGCGACAAGCTGCACAAGATCACGACCCTGCTCGACAATCCGCAGCCGGATGCGATCTACCGCCGCCTGGTGAGCCAATGGGAGCGTCCCGACGAGGTCGCCGCAGCCGGGCCGCGAGCCGCGCGGGCCGCTGTGGGATCCGACCATCGCGCAGCGATTTCCCCGATCTCGTCCCGCGCATGCAGTTCCTCGACATGATCACCTATCTGCCGGACGATATCCTGACGAAAGTCGACCGGGCGACGATGGCGGTGGGTCTCGAGGGTCGGGTGCCGCTGCTCGACCATCGGGTCGTGGCTTACTCCTGGAGCTTGCCGCTCGAATTCAAGCTGCGCGGCGGGCGCAGCAAATGGCTGCTTCGACAAGTCCTCGACCGCTATGTGCCGAGGTCGCTGATCGACCGGCCGAAGATGGGGTTTGGCGTGCCGATCGATGCCTGGCTGCGTGGTCCGCTGCGGGAATGGGCCGAGATCGCTGCTGGCGCCGGCGCGGCTCGCGTCCGACGGGTTCGTGCGGGTCGAGCCGGTGCGCCGCGCATGGCAGGAACATCTCGAGGGCAGCCGGAACTGGCAATATCCGCTGTGGACCGTGCTGATGCTGCAGGCGTGGCGCGCGAGGTGGGCGTGACCGGGCGACCGCGAAAGATCGTCTATGTGACGGCGGGTCTTGCGCGGGCGGCGGCGCCGAGGCCATGCTGACGCGGCTGGTCACGGCGCAGCCGGGCCTCGCCGACGAGATTATCCTCGTGAGCCTGTCTCGCCGGCGGAGGGCACATCGAAGCGCCTGACGCGCGGCGGGCGTCACGGTCGTCGAACTGCGGTTCGACAGAGCCGGCGGCGTCGCGGCGGGCCTGATCGAAGCTCGCCGAAGCTCATCGCCGATAGTCGCCCTGACATCGTGCAGGGCTGGATGTATCACGGCGATCTGGCGGCGCTGGTTGCGCTCGTCATGTCGGGACGGCGCAAACAGACGCGCCTCGTTTGGAGCATCCGCTGCTCGGATATGGACCTGCGGCACTACGGCCGCGGGCTGCGCCTGGTGGTGAAGGCCTGCACCCTGCTGTCGCGGATGGCCGGATCTGGTGACCGGCCAACTCGGCTGCCGGGCTCAAGTCGCATCTGGCTCTGGGCTATCGCCCGCGGCGCGCGAGGTTGTCGCCAACGGCATCGATATCGACGAGTTCAGGCCCGACCCGCTGTGACGCCAGGCCGTGCGCAGCGAGCTCGGCATCCCGGCGGACGCAACGGTGCTCGCTGCACGTGGCGCGCGTCGATCCGATGAAGGACCATGGCAGCTTTCTTGCGGCGATGATGGAGCTGCCGGATTTGTTCGCGTTGCTGGTCGGCGCCGGGACGGAAAATCTTCCAGCCGCGGGCAACGTTCTGCGCCTCGGCCGTCGCCACGACGTCGCCTCGTCTGTTCGCGGCCGCGGATTTCGCGGTGTCGAGCTCCGGCTTCGGTGAAGGCTTCTCGAACGCGCTTGCGGAGGGAATGGCGTGCGGCCTCCCGGCGATCGCGACCGACGTCGGTGATGCCACGCTCATCCTTGGCGATACCGGCCTGGTGGTGCCGCCAGGAAGATCCCGGCGCGCTGGCCGCGGCGATTCGGACGCTCGGCCCAGGAGCCGGCGGCGGCGCGGGCCGACCGGAGGATAACGCGCGCGCGTGCGCATTGTTGACAACTTTGCCGATGGCCCATGCGGTCCAGCGCTACGACGAGCTCTACGCGTCTCTCGGCAGATCGCGCGATTGACAACTTCCGGTTTGAGTTTATGAGGCACTTCAAATCGAACGGTGGATGTGGCAAGAGTGCCGGATCCCACGTAATCCGAGGCGGTTAGGCGTATGAACCACGCGGAAAGCTTCTTCGCTGCGGCCGCGCAGATTTGTCACGATATTTCATTCGCTTCGATCGAGGATCTGGCATCCGAGCTCGACCGGCTGCGGGATCGCAAAGGACGCCTGTTCCTGATCGGCGTCGGCGGCAGCGCGGCCAACTGCAGTCACGCCGTCAACGACTTTCGCAAGCTCTGCGGGATCGAGACCTATAGCCCGGTCGACAATGTCTCGGAGCTCACCGCCCGTACCAACGACGAGGGCTGGGATACCGTGTTCGCGGCGTGGCTCGAGATCAGCCAACTCAACGAGAAAGACGCAATCCTGGTCTATTCGCGTCGGCGGCGGCGATGCCGAGCGCAATATCAGTGCGAATATCGTCAAGGCGATCGATCTCGCCAAGGCGCGTTCGGCGAAAGTGTTCGGGATCGTAGGTCGCGATAGCGGCTATACCGCCAGGCACGGCGATGTGGTCGTCCTGATTCCCGCGGTCAATCCGAGCTGGGTCACCCCCTGTCGGAGGCCTTCCAGGCCGTGGTGCTGGCACTGCCTCGTCAGCCATCCGGCCTTGCAGCGCAGGCAGACGAAATGGTAAGCCGTGGCCCACGGGCTGAGGCCGGCCGTATTTCTTGATCGGGATGGGGTCATCGTCGTTCCTGAATTCCGTGACCGCCGCAGCTTCGCCCCTAAGCGGCTGGAGGATTTCAGGTTTTATCCCGAAGCCGCGGCCAGTCTGCAAAGGCTGAAGGGGGCGGGCTTCCTGTTGGCGGTAGTCACGAACCAGCCGGACGTGGGAAATGGCTTGATCGCCCGGTCGGAAGTGGACGCTATGCACGAAATCATGACGCAGCGAACTGCCTGTCGACGCGATCAAGGCCTGTTTTCATCGGCAGGCCGACGGTTGCAACTGCCGCAAGCCAAAGCCGGGGATGATCCTGGAGGCGGCCGGTGGAACTCGGCGTTAACCTCGAATAAGAGCTTCATGGTGGGTGACCGCAGCAGCGATGTCGAGGCGGGCCGCGCGGCCGGCTGCGCCACCGTCTTCATCGATCTCGGCTATGACGAGCCGGCGCCTGATGCCCCCGACTATGTGGTGCATTCGATCATGGAAGCCGCCGACGTCATCATCGAAACAGCTCTAACCGCGCAGGAGGGACCATGAGCCGGATCACCGATCTCAAGGTCAAGATTTTCGCCGACGGTGCCGACTACGACGGCATCGTCAAGATGGCGAAGAATCCCGCTGATCAAGGGCTTCACGACCAATCCGACTTTGATGCGCAAGGCCGGGGTCAACGATTACGAGGCCTTCGCGCGCAAGGTTCTGGCCGCGATCCCGGACCGGCCGGTGTCGTTCGAGGTCTTTGCCGACGACTTCGCGAGCATGGCCGAGCAGGCGCGCGCGATCGCGGCATGGGGCCGAACGTGAATGTGAAAATCCCGGTCACCAACACCAAGGGGCAGTCCGCCAGCGAATTGCTGCGCGTGCTGTCGTCCGAGGGCGTGGTGCTCAACGTGACCGCGATCTTCACGCTCGAGCAGGTCCGCGCCGTCGCCGACGCGCTCGATCCGGCGACGCCGGCGATCGTTTCGGTTTTCGCCGGACGCATTGCCGACACCGGCGTCGACCCGATCCCGCACATGCTGGCCTGCAAGCAAATTCTCGGCTCGCGCCCGAAGGCGGAGTTGCTGTGGGCGAGCACCGCGGGAGCTGCTTGAACATCTTCCACGCCGAGGAGAGCGGCTGCGACATCATCACGGTGCCGAACGAGTTCCTCAGCAAGCTCGATCTCATCGACAAGGATCTCGCCGAATATTCGCGCGAGACAGTGCAGCTCTTCTATCGCGACGCGACGGCGGCCGCCTATCAGATCAAGACGACTCGCTTCGCGGCGGAGTGAAGGAGAGGTGAACATGGAACGGCTTTTCGACAAGGTGTTGGTGACCGGCGGTGCGGGCTATTGCGGGGCGCGTCTGGTGCCGCAAATGCTTGCGCGCGGTTACAAGGTGACGGTCTACGACATCATGTTCTTCGGCAACCAGTTCCTGCCGAGAGACAACCCGAACCTGCGCATCATCGAGGGCGATATCCGCGACACCGCCAAGTTCGCGGCGGCGGTGGCGCGGCCATCGACGCCGTGATCAATCTCGCCTGCATCTCGAACGACGCGAGCTTCGAGCTCGACGAGAAGCTGTCCACCTCGATCAACCTCGACGCCTTCGAGCCGATGGTGCGTCGCGGCCAAGAAGGCGGGCGTGAAGCGCTTCGTCTACGCCTCGTCGAGCTCGGTCTACGGCGTGTCCGACAACGCCCGACGTGACCGAGGACCATCCGCTCGTGCCGCTCACGCTCTACAACAAGTACAAGGGCATGTGCGAGCCGCTGCTGAAGAAGCACACGGACGCGAGCTTCACCGTGCGTGATCTTCCGCCCGGCGACGGTGTGCGGCTACGCGCCGCGCCAGCGGCTCGACCTGTCGGTCAACATCCTCACCAACCACGCGATCAATGCCGGCAAGATCACGGTGTTCGGCGGCTCGCAGCTGCGCCCGAACCTGCACGTCCAGGACTATTGCGACGCCGTACAGCTGCTGCTCACCGTGCCCGCCGACAAGATCGCAGAGCGAGACCTTCAACGTCGGCTATCCAGAACCTGTCGCATCATGGAGATCGCCGAGCTGGTGCAGCGCGTGGTCGCAGGAGGAGATGCCCGACAGCAAGGCGAGATCGACATCGTCACCACGCCGACCGACGACATCCGCTCCTATCACATCAACTCGGACAAGATCAAGCGCGTGCTCGGCTTCACGCCGCAAGCACACGATCGAGGACGCGGTGCGCGAGCTCTGCCAGGCGTTTCACGCCAGGCAAGCTGCCGAACAGCATGGACGACGACCGCTACTTACAACGTCCGCCGGCTGAAGAAGCTCAAGGCGGCATGAGCAGCGGCAAGCCCGTTGCGGTCGTCACCGGCGGCGCCGGGTTTCATCGGCAGCCACATGGTCGATGCTGCTGCTCGAGCGCGGCTTTGCGGTCCGCGTCATCGACAATCTGGTCGGCGGCCAGCGCAGCAATCTCGCGCATCATGCAAGGCAATCCGGATCTCGCCTGCGACTGGCAGCGACATCCGCGCGCTCGAGCCGGCGATCGCCGATCTTCGCGGGCGCGCAATATGTCTTCCATTTCGCCGGCATCGGCGACATCGTGCCCTCGATCGAGCAGCCGACGCGAGTACATGGACGCCAACGTCCAGGGCACCGTGCAGGTGCTCGAATGCGCGCGCCAGGCGCGGCGTCGAGAAGTTCGTCTATGCCGCCTCGTCGTCCTGCTACGGGCTCGCCGCCGATGCCGACGCGCGAGGACCATCCGATCGCGCCGCAGTATCCCTACGCGCTCTCGAAGTATCAGGGCGAGCAGGCGGCGTTTCACTGGCACCAGGTCTACAGGCTGCCGGTCAACTCGATCCGCATCTTCAACGCCTATGGCACGCGCGTCGCGCACCACCGGCGCCTACGGCGCGGTGTTCGGCGTGTTCCTGCGGCAGAAGCTCGCGGGCAAGCCCTACACGGTCGTCGGCGACGGCACGCAGCGCCGCGATTTCATCTACGTGACCGACGTCGCGCAGGCGTTTCTGCGCCGCGGCCGAGACGCCGATCAGCGGCGAGCGCTTCGAACGTCGGCGCCGGCAACCCGCAGTCGGTCAACCGGCTGGTCGAGCTGCTCGGCGGCGAGTGGTGCTACGTGCCCAAGCGCCCGGGCGAGCCCGACTGCACCTGGGCCGACATCGCCAAGATCATCGCGCGAGCTCGGCTGGAAGCCGATGGTCGCGCTTCGAGGACGGCGTCGCGCGGATGCTGGCCGACATCGACCGCTGGCGCGACGCGCCGCTGTGGGATCCCGACTCGCATCGCCAGAGGCGACCAAGACCTGGTTCCAGTACCTCGGCAAGCAGAGCGCCTGAGGCGCTGTCATGCTCGCTGACTGACCGCTACCGCCACAAGATCAAGACGGCCGGAGGAGCTGCGCGGCATCATCGGCCCGCGCCCGCGCAAGAAGCAGGTGATCATGTGCCACGGCGTGTTCGACGTCGTGCATCCCGGCCACGTGCGCCATCTGCTCTACGCCAAGAGCAAGGCCGACATCCTGGTCGCCAGCATCACCGCCGACCGCCACATCACCAAGGGCCAGCACCGGCCGCATCGTGCCGCAGGATCTGCGCGCGCGTCAACCTCGCCGCGTTCGAGATGGTCGACTACGTCGTCATCGACAAGAACGCCACGCCGATCGAGAACATCGCGCATCATCCAGCCCGACTATTTCGCCAAGGGCTACGAGTACACCGCGAGCGGCATGCCGCCGAAGACCGCAGGAGGAGGCGGAGGTCGCTGCAGTCCTACGGCGGCGAGATCATCTTCACGCCCGGCGACATCGTCTATTCGTCGTCGCAGCCTGATCGATCTCGCGCCGCCGTCGATCAAGCTCGAGAAGCTGCAGATCGCTCATGGAAGCGAACGGCATCACGTTCGACACGCTGCGGCGAGCGCTCGACGCCATGAGCGGGTACGCGCGTCCACGTCGTCGGCGACACCATCGTCGACAGCTACACCCACTGCGCGATGATCGGCGGCCAGACCAAGACGCCGACCATGAGCGTGCTGTTCGAGCGGCAGGATCGACTACGTCGGCGGCGCCGCGATCGTCGCCAAGCACCTGCGGCGGCTGGCGGCCGAGGTGACGTTCTCGACCGTGCTCGGCGACGACGCGCTGCAGGGATTTCGTGCTCGACGATCTCGAAGACGCCGGCATCGAAGTGCCGCGCGGTGATCGACCGATCGCGCCCGACCGACCAACAAGAACGCGATCGTCGTCGGCGGCTACCGGCTGCTCAAGGTCGACACGCTCGACAACCGCTCGATCTCCGACGCAGATCCTCGAGCGAGCTCACCGCAGGCGGTGCGCGACGTGCCGACCGACGCGGTCGTGTTCAGCGATTTCCGCCACGGCATTTTCAACCGCCGCACCATCCCCGAACTGATCGCAGGCGCTGCCCGACGGCTGCTTCCGGGTCGCCGACAGCCAGGTCGCGAGCCGCTGGGGCAACATCACCGACTTCAAGGGCTTCGATCTGATCACGCCGAACGAGCGCGAGGCGCGTTTCGCGCTCGGCGACCAGGACTCCGGCATTCGTCCGCTGGCCTCCGACGCTCTACGACGCGGCGCACTGCAAGACTGCTCATCCTCAAGCTCGGCGAGCGCGGCGTGCTGGCGTGCTGCAACGCCGACCACGAGTCGCTCGACAGCTTCTTCGTCATCGACAGCTTCGTCGACCGGCTGGTCGACGCGGTCGGCGCCGGCGACGCGCTGCTCGCCTATGCGACGCTCGCGATGCTGGCGACCGGATCCGACGCGATCGCGACCATCCTCGGCTCGATGGCCGCGGCGCGTGCGAGTGCGAGATGCGACGGCAACATTCCGGTCACGGCCGACGACGTGCGCGCGAAGATCGACGTCAGTCGAGCGGCAGATCGGCCTCGCGATGAGCGGTCCACCGATGCGGGTCGTGGTCGTCGGGCCTCGGCGTGCAGGGTCACAAGCGCCGCCGGTTCGCCGGCGCCGACTTCGTCGCGGCGGTCGATCCGGTCAACGCGCGAGGCGCGACTACCGGACGATGCAGGACGTTCCGCTCGCGGACTATGACGCCGCGCTGGCCTGCATCCCCGACGAGCCCAAGATCGACGCTGCTCGACCTACCTGCCTCGAGCAACGGCAAGCACGTGCTGGTCGAGAAGCCGCTGTGGGCGACGCACGACGAGCGACATCGCCGCGCTCGAAGCGCTGGCGCGCGCGGCAAGGCGTGCGTCTGCTACACCGCCTACAATCACCGCTTCGAGCCGCACTACGTGCGCATGCGCGACCTCATCGCCATCGGGCGAGCTCGGCGCGATCTATCACTGCCGCATGTTCTACGGCAACGGCACGGCGCGGCTGGTGCGCGACTCCGGCCTGGCGCGACCAGGGCGCGGGCGTGCTGCCCGATCTCGGCTCGCATCTGCTCGACACCTGCCGCTTCTGGTTCGGCGATATCGAGCGACGAGTTCCGCTGCGTCGGCGTCCACGCTGCTTCGAGAACCGCGCGCCCGACCATGTCGTCGATCGCATCGCGAGAACGCACGACCGCAGCTCGAGCTGGAGATGACGCTGCTCGATGTGGCGCAACCATTTCACCTGCGACATCCTCGCCGAGCAGCGGCTCGGCGCATATCCAGTCGCTGTGCAAATGGGGCGCCGTCGCTGTTCACCGGCGCACGCGGCGTGCTGCCGAGCGGCCGTCCGCCGGAGGAGACCGAGACGCCTGGTGCAGGACGATCCGACCTGGGCGCTCGAATACGCGCACTTCAAGGCGCTGTGCGAGCTCAGGCGCGACAGACCGACCTCGCGAACGACATCTGGCTCCATCGCGTGCTGGCAGCGTCTGAGCGCCGAGGCGAGCAGCCGTCGAGAGGTGGCGCGCATGAAGCCGCCGGTCGATCGGTTTCGCCGGCATGACCCATCTCGGCCTGGTCTCGGCGGCGGCCGTTGCCGGGCGCGGCTTCGACGTCGTGCTTCGATGCCGATGCGCGCGGTGATCCGACCGCCTGGCGCGGCAGGACTGGCCGGTGCTCGAGCCCGGGCTCGACGAGCTTGATCCGCAGCAACGCGCGGCGACAGCGTCTTCACCGACGCGCGAGGCGACCTCGCGGCTGCGATGTCGTCTACGTCGCGCCCGACGTGCCGACCGACGACCAGGGTACGAGCGACGTCTCGGGATTGACGCGCGCTGATCTGCGACGTCGCGGCAGCGATGCGTCCCGATGCGGTCATGGTCGTGCTCTCGCCAGGTGCCGCCGGGCTACACCCGCGCGCTCGGCGTGTTGCCGCCGCAAGCGCCTCTACTATCAGGTCGAGACGCTGGTGTTCGGCCAGGCGGTCGAGCGCGCGACGAAGCCCGAGCGGACCATCGTCGGCTGCGCCGACCCGGCGGCTGCCGCTCGAACCCGCGCTTGCGCGCCGTGCTCGATGCATTCGGCTGCCCGATCCCGCCGATGCGCTACGAAAGCGCGGAGCTGGCGAAGATCTCGATCAATTGCTGCCTCGTTGCCTCGGTCACGGTCGGCAACACCTTGGCGGAGCTGTGCGAGCAGATCGGCGCCGACTGGTCGGAGATCGCGCCCGCGTTGAAGCTCGACCGCCGCATCGGCCCCTATGCCTATCTCACGCCCGGCCTCGGCGATCGCCGGCGGCAATCTCGAGCGCGATCTCGCCACCGTGCAACGCCTGTCCGAAGCCCATGGCACCGAGGCGGGCCTGATCTCCGCCTGGCTGCGCAACAGCCGCCACCGACGGGACTGGCCGCTGCGGCAACTCCATGAACGCGTGCTGTCGCGGGTCGGCCGAGCCTGTCATCGGCATTCTGGGCGTGACCTACAAGGAGAACACCCGCTCCATCAAGAACTCCCGCGCGGTCGCGCTGATCAAGGCGCTGGCGAGCTGCCGCGCTGCGCGTGTTCGACCCCGCGGTGCGGGCGTCGGCGCGAATGGCATCCGCGCATGACCGTGACCGACGACGCGCTGGCGGCATGCGATGGCGCTGACGCCCTCGTCATCATGACCCCCTGGCCGCAGTTCCGCGCGCTCAAGCCCGGCGGATATTGCCGCGCGGCTGCGTGGGTGCGTTGTGATCGATCCTTTTCGATGTTAGACCGTGCCGCGACGGCTGCCGCCGGCCTCCGAACATGTCGTACCTAGGAGCGCCTTTGCCGATCCGCACGCATGACGCTGTCTCACGTTCATGGACCGTCCCGCACGCCCGACCGGGTGGTCGTGCTGGGAGCGGGCGGGTTCCTCGGCGCGCGGCCTTGCTCAGGGCCTGCGCGGCGCAGCGGATATCGTGCGTCCTTGGGGCTCGGCTCGCGCGATGTCGATCTGGCGGACGCCGCGGCGGCGCGCAGTCTCGCCGAGCGGCTGCGGCCGCGTGACGTGGTCGTGTTCCTGTCGGCGCTCACGCCCGGACAAGGGCCGCGACTCCGGCACGCTGATGCGAAATCTCGCCATGTGCCGGGCGGTCTGCGAGGCCACGCGTGCGCGTCGAAATCGCGCAGCTCGTCTATGCCAGCTCCGATGCGGTCTACTCCTTGCGACGCACGTCGATCTCTGAGGCGACGCCGCGCGGTCCCGACCTGACCTCTACGGCGTCATGCACCGGGCGCAGCGAGCTGGATGCTGGCGGCCGAGGCGCAGGCACCGCGTGGCGGTCCTGCGTCTGCACCGCGATCTATGGCGCGGGCGACACCCACAACTTCGTACGGGCCGAACCGCTTCCTGCGCCAGGCGCTCAAGGACGGCCGCATTGCGCTGTTCGGCAACTGGCGAGGAGACCCGCGACCATCTCGCATGTCGACGACGCGGTCGATCTCATCTCTCGAGGTCATCTCGCATGGATCAACGGGTCTGCATCAACGTCGCCAGCGGAAGATCGGAGACGTTCCGCGCGGTTGCCGCAGATGATCGCCGCGCGGGCTGGCCGGCCGGTCGAGATCGCCGCCGTCGGCGCGACAGAATCCCGGCGACCCATCGCCATTTCGACATCGCCAATCTCCTGCGCGCCTTTCCGCGCGCGCGCTTCAGGCCGCTTCGATGACGGCATTGGCCGCTGACGTTTGCCGACATGAAGGCCGCGGCCAGTGCGCTGAGATCAATCTGCTGGCGAAATATCCGCGCGCGAAGCGCAATCTCGTCGCGCGCAAGCAAGGGCAGGCGGAGAACCGGATCATCGCCCGGCGGTTCGGCCGGGACGTATTTCGACGGCACGCGCGAGCAGGGCTACGGCGGCTACCGCTACGACGGCCGCTGGCTTCCGATTGCGCGCGACATTGCCGAGCATTTCGAGCTCAAGCCCGGCGACCGTGTGCTCGACATCGGTTGCGCCAAAGGCTTTCTGATGCGCGACCTCGATGGCGGTCGTGCCGGGTCTCGAGGCCTGGGGGCTCGAAATTTCGCACTACGCGATCGAGAACTGCCACCCCGATGCGCGCGGCCGCATCGTGCGCGGCACGCGCGCAGGCGTCTGCCGTTCGCGCAGCGGCAGCTTCGCCGCGGCGCTGTGCATCAATGTGGTGCACAATCTCGGCTACGATGCCTGCGTCGAGGCGGTGCGGGAGATCGAGCGCGTTGCGCCCGGACGCGGCTACATCCAGGTCGATGCCTATCGCAACGACGACGAGCGCGACGCGTTTCTCGACTGGGTGCTCACGGCCGAGACCTTCGGCAAGCCCGACATGTGGCATCGAGCTGTTTGAGCGCGCCGGCTACAGCGGCGATTATTATTGGACGATCCTCGAGGCCGATCCCGAATGGACGGTGCGAGCGCCGCAGCCCGGCCTTAAAGTACCATCAGGAGCCCGAGACGATGAAGAAGACTTATGCTGTGCTCGGCGGGGGCGGGTCTGTTCGGCTCCACACCTCGAAATATCTGCTTGACCACGCCGATCCCGCGCCAAGGTGATCGCGGTCGGCCGCAATCTGCCGAAATACGAATGCTTCACACTTGGGCATCGGCGACGGCGATCCGCGCTACAGCTATCACGCCTATCACGTGAACCTACGAGCTCGACCTCCTGATGGAGCTGCTCGACCGCGAGAAGCCGCAGGTGATCGTCAACTTCGCGGCGCAGGGCGAGGGCGCGACGTCGCTGGAAGCACTCGTGGCGCTACTTCGAGACCAATTGCGTGGCGCTCGCCAAGCTCGCCGAGGAGCTGCAGTCGCGCGACTATCTCGAGCGCTTCATCCAGATCGGCACGCTCGGAGCTGTACGGTTCGGTCGAGCATGCGGCCGCAGGAGGACGAGCCGATCAGCCGACGAGCCCCTACGCGGCCTCGAAGGCGGCCTTCGACATGCATCCCGATGTCGGTCCACCGGTTCCTGAAGTTCCCGATGAACATCATCCGGCCGTCGAACGCCTACTGGGCCCGGGCAGCAGCTGCATCGCGTGATTCCAAAGGCGGTCTGTGCGGTCTCACCGGGCGCAAGCTGCCGCTGCACGGCGGCGGCGCGCGGAGAAGTCCTACATCCACAATCGCGATCTCGCCCGCGCGATCCACTCTGGTGGCGGAGAAGGCGCCGCTCGGCAGCCGTCTACAATGCCGGGTCCGAAGGAGCCGACCTCGATCCGCGCGCGTGGTCGAGCTGGTGCGCGGAGCGCTCGAGCATGCCGTTCGAGCAGCTCTGCGAGGTGACCGGCGACCGCCAGCACCAGGATCTCGCGCTATTGGCTCGACAGCTCGGCCGATCAAGCGCGACGTCGGCTGGGAGCCGCAGATCAGCCTGGCAGGAAGGCATGCGCGAGATGGTCGAATGGGGCGCAAATACCTCCCGCAGCTCAAGACGCTCCCTGACCGACTTCGTCATGCGGGCCTGATGTTGCGCCGAGGCGCCGAGCGTGTCCAACCCTTCCGGCGCGTTTCTCGGTTCTGCGACCACGGCTGCGGCCCGCCCATGCGGTGGCAGCGCTGCTGCAACTCGTCGGACGGCCGCTATCTGATGCAGCTGCGGGATTCCAACCCGGACATCTTCTATCCCGAGCACTGGGGCTGCTCCAGGTGCAGTCGATGCCGGCGAGGCGCCGGCGGCCGCGCCTGGTGCGGGAACTCGAGGAGGAGCTTGCGGTAAGCGTGATCCCTCCGGGTGTAACCCGCTTCACCGAATTCACCTGCTCGATTTCGGGTTTGCGGGCGACGGCATCCGGCTGCGGACCTATTATGCCGTGACCCTGCCGCGAAGCGACACCTCCGACGGGCTCGTGCTCGGCGAGGGCGCGGATCTCGCCGCGTTTCGAGGCCGAGAGCCTGCTTCGCAATGCCGCGCGTGGTCCCGTACGACGCTTTCGCGTTGTGGATGCACCATGCATGCGCGGCGGATTGCGTCGCCGTCGGCGTGGCGGGGCGCGCATGCGAGATGGTTCGTTCCGAACGGACCGGAAGCGCCTGGCAAGGTCGTGCGACGCGGTCTCGACTGGAGCAGTCTACTGCGGAAGGCGCATAGCGGATGTTGAGCGAATGACGATCATTCCACCTCGTGCCCGATCTCCGCCCGGCTCGGATCGTGATCGGACACAGCCGTCGATGCTGCCGCGCGACGAGCGCCTCGCGCTTCTACCGCTCGATGCTGAAGATCCGCCGCGTCGAGAGCGCGTCCAGGCGCTTTATTCGCAAGGGGACATGCGCTGCCCCACGCATTTCAGCATCGGCCAGGAGGCGGTAGGCCGCCGGCGTGTGCCGGAACCTGCGTCTGGAAGACTACGTCATCAGCGCCCATCACTCTACGCTCACTACATCGGCAAGGGCGGCAATCCGCGCGCGATGTTCGCCGAGCTCTACGGCAAGGTCGACGGCTGTGCCCTCGGGCAAGGGCGGCTCGATGCACCTCATCGACCTCTCCGCCAATTTCCTCGGTCTGCGTTCCGATCGTCGGCAGCACGATCCTGATCGAGGTCGGCGCACTCGTTCGGCGGCGCGATGCCGCGAGACCGCGCCGCGCGTCACGGTGATTTTCTTCGGCGATGCGGCGACCGAGACCGGGTGTTCTCCACGAGAGCGTCAACTTCGCGGCGTGTGCATCATCTGCCCGTGCTGTTCGTCTCGTGAGAACAAACCTCTACTCGGTCAACACGCCGCTCGATGTGCGTCGCCGGGAAACCGCACCATTCGCCGAGCTGGCGCGCGGCCACCTGGCATCAGGACGCTCGCAGCACGACGGCCAGCCGGGCCGAGCATCGGTCGATCGCCGGCCGCCTGACGCCATCGCCGCGTATGCGCGATAGCGGGCGGTCCCGGCGCTGCTCGAATTCATCACCTATCGCTGGCTCGAACATTGCGTCCCCCTCGGCGACCTGCATCTCGGGTATCGCCGCAAGAGGAGTTCGATGCCTGGTCGCGCGATGTCCGATCCGGCCTGTATCGCAAGCGTGCTGAGGATGATGGCATGATCGACGAGGCTGCGCATGTGGCAATCGATGCCGCCAGATCGCGGGCGGAGATCGACGACGCTGTCAGCGTTTGCCGCAAAAGAGCCCGTTTCGGAGCGGACGGGAACTCGAGCTGGCACTGTGTTCCGCCTGATCGGTCGCTCCATGATCAACCGCCAGCTCAAATCCTCCGAGGCCATCCACGAGGCGCATCGACATCTGCCTCGAGCGCGACCGCAGCACCTATGCTGATGGGTTTGGGCGTGCCCGACCCGATCGGCGTGTTCGGCACCACCAAGGGCTGCAGGAAAAGCACGGCCGCAGCGTGTTCGACATGCCGGTGGCGGAGAACGCCATGAGCGGCGTTGCGCTCGGCTCGTGCCGCCCGGTGGGAATGCGGCCGATCATGACCCATATGCGGCTCTGAATTCGCCAGTGACCGCGATGGATCAAATCTGCAATCAGTGCCAAGTGGACCTACGTTCGGCGGCCAATCCGGCGTGCCGGACGATCCGCATGCTAGCACATGTAACTGAACTGAAGCACACC
>ERZ1370068.8866-contig-7687_pt1 | contig 61043 bp, 74 predicted proteins | sample MGYA00561227_ERZ1370068 | MGnify/ENA primary metagenome ERZ1370068 (study PRJEB38410, sample SAMEA6850437) | metagenome | study: Metagenomic assessment of the ecological functions of the soil: analysis of the soil microbiota associated with the... | reverse complement strand
TGGACCGCTTCGACTTCAAGCTGGTCGGCAAGAAGGAAGTCTTCATGTGCCGTACAACGACTACAAGCTCTACTACGAGCAAGCTCGCCGACATCCTGAAGCCGAGCTTCATCAACCCCGACCTGAACCGCTTCGAGCTGCACCGCGTCTGGGTCGTCGAAGCCACCTGTAGGCCGGGCAAGCGCCACATCTACAGCAAGCGCACGTTCTATGTCGACGAGGACGGCGGCGGCTCGATGGCCGAGAACCTACGATGCGTCGGGCAAGCTCTGGCGCGTGATCATGACCTACACGGCGCCGTCGTACGACGTGCCGGCGCCGCTCGCGACGATGATCTCGCACTCACGACCTCGTGAACGGCATCTACGTGCTGCTCTCGCACCCCGGCGAGTACTACTGGCGTCAAGCATCCCGCGCCCCGGGTGTCGAACGTTCTGGACGCCCGACTCGCTGGCGGGCACGAGCATCCGCTGACGACGCGATGATCAGATAGGCGCCCGATGAAGCGCGTGGCACTCTGCTTGGCGCTCGCCGGGCGTGCTGGCCGGCATCGCCCCTGCGGGCGCGGCACCGGCCGATCCGCTGCAGCTGCCGTCGCGCGCCCAGCGCGCTCGCCGCGCGCAGCCCGCTCTTCGCGATCGCGAACGCGGGGCCGCGCCTGGTGGCCGTCGGCCAGCGCGGCCCACGTCCTGACTCTCCGACGACAGCGGCGCGCATTGGGCGCAGGTCGAGGTGCCGGTCAGCACCGACCTGGTGGCGGTGCATTTCCCGACGCAGCACGGCTGGGCGGTCGGCCACGACGGCGTGATCCTGCACAGCGACGACGGCGGGCGCCACTGGACGCGCCAGCTCGACGGACGGCAGGCCGCGGCGCTGATGGCGGCCGCCTACGCGAAGAGCGCGGCAGCCGCAGGTCGACGCGGCCCTCAGCCGAGGCGCGCCGCATGCTGGCCGAGGGTCCCGACCTGCCATTCCTCGCGACGTCTGGTTCAGCGACGAGCGCAACGGCTACGCGGTGGGCGCGTTCAACCTGATCTTCGCGACCAGCGACGGCGGCGAGCACCGGCGGCCGGCATCGCACTTGGCCGACAACCCTGAAGAGCCACCACCTCTACGGCGTTCGCGCGACCGGCGACGACGTGTACATCGTCGGCGAAGCTGGCCTGGTGCTGCGCCTCGACCACAGCACCCAGCGCTTTCAGCGCGCTGCCGCACGCCGTACCGCCGGCACGTTCTTCGGCCTGCTCGCGACACGAGACCTTGCTCGCCTACGGCCTGCGCGGCAACGCGTGGCGTTCGCGCCGATGCGGGCAAGACCTGGCAGGCGATCGACACCGGGTTGCTGACCGGCATCAGCGGCGCCAGCGCTGCTCGGCGAAGGCCGCATCGCGATGGTCAGCCAAGGCGGCCAGGTGCTGGTGAGCCGCGACAACGCTGCCAGCTTCCGAGCCCATTCGTGGCGTGCACCTCGGTGCCGATCTTCGGCGTCGGCGTCGCGGGGTGCCGGCACGCTTGCACTGGTCGGCGCGCGCGGCGTGCGCGCATGCAGGCCGTCGAATGAACCTCGCAAGGCGATGCCCGCCACGATGCCGGTCGTGGGCGACCGCAGCGACTTCGGATCCGCGCTCGGGCAGCCGGCTCGAGCGACTCCGTCTTCAACCACCGCCTCTGGGTGGTGCTGCTATGCGCCGCGATGTCGCTCTGGCTCGGCTTCGAAGCGACGAAGCTGCAGGTCAACGCCAGCTTCGAGAAGATGATTCCGCAGTCGCATCCGTACATCCGGCAACTACCTCGACAACCGGAAGGACGCTGGCACGGCATCAGCAACGCGGTGCGGGTGGTGGTGGAGAACACGCAGGGCGACATCTACGACCCGGCCTACCTCGCGACGCTTGCGAAGATCAACGACGCGCTCTTCCTGCATGCCCGGCACCGAGCGTGCCTGGATGAAGTCGCTGTGGACGCCGGTCGTGCGCTGGACCGAGGTCACCGAAGAAGGCCTGCAGGCGGCCCGGTGATGCCCGAGGACCAGAACGGCTCGCCCGCCGCGACTCGCGCAGCTGCGCGTCGAACGTCGGCCGCGCCGGCATCGTCGGCAGCCTGGTCGGCAACGACCTGCGCTCGAGCATGATCATCGTGCCGCTGATGGACCGCATGAAGACGGCCGGCCGCTCGACTACGCGGCCTATGCGCGCATGCGCTCGACAGGCGTGCGCAGACAGCTCGAGCACGCCGCGCGATCCGCATCCACACGGTCGGCTTCGCCAAGCTCGCCGGCGACCTGATCCAGGGCCTGTCGGTGGTGATGCTGTTCTTCGCGCGCCGCCGCGGCGATCGCCGCCGTCATCATCGGCCTGCACACGCGTTGCTGGCGCAGCACGTTGCTGCTGATCCTCAGCTCGCTGCTCGGCGTGGTGTGGCTGCTCGGGCTGATGCAGCTGCTCGGCTTCGTGCTCGACCCGTATTCGATCCTGGTGCCGTTCCTGATCTTCTCGATCGGCCTGTCGCACGGCGCGCAGAAGATGAACGGCATCATGCAGGACATCGGCCGCGGCGCCGCACAAGTACGTGGCCGCGCGCTACACCTTTCGCCGCCTCTTCCTCGCCGGGCTGACCGCGCTGCTGACCAACGTCGGTCGGCTTCGCGGTGCTGATGGTGATCGACATCCCGGTCATCCGCGAGCTGCGCGCTGACGACGAGCATCGGCGTCTGCATTCTCATCTTCACCAAGCTGCTGCTGGTGCCGGTGCTGCTGTCCTACGTTGGCGTCAGCCCGGCCGCGGCGCGGCGCAGCCTGCGCGACGATACCGACGAAGCACGCCGCAAGGGCCTCGGCAGGATCTGGGACCGCCTCGACCGCTTCACCGAGCGCACTGAGCACGCGCGCGCCGCGGTGATCGCCGCGGCGCTGCTGGGCGCCGGCGCATTCGCGCTCAGCCTCAAGCTGCAGGTCGGCGACCTCGACCCCGGTGCGCCGGAGCTGCGGCCCGACTCGCGCTACAACCGCGACAACGCCTACGTCACGGCCAACTACGGGCTCGTCGAGCGACCTCTTCGCGATCATCGTGAAGACGCCGCCGGGCGGCTGCGACAAGTACCGCGGTGCTGCTCGAAAGCGACCGCCTGGGCTGGGCGCCTGCGCCAGGACCCAAGCGTGCAGGACGTGATCTCGCTGCCCGAGGTCGGTGCGCCGCTACACGGCCGGCGGCTTCGAAGGCGCACCGAAGTGGATGACCCTGCCGCGCAACCAGACGCTCGTCAACCAGGGCGTGCGCCCTGCCCTCTTGAACAACCCGGAGCTGAGCAACCAGGGCTGCGCGATCACGCCGGTCATCGCTTACCTGGCCGACCACAAGGCCGAGACCCTGCAGCGCGTGCTCGGCATCGCCGAAGGCTTCGCCGCGCAGCACGACACGGCCGGACCTGCAGTTCCTGCCCGCCGCCGGCTCGCGCAGGCATCGAGGCGGTGACGAACATCGTCGTCCGGCAGGCCAACCGCACGATGCTGATCGTGCTCTACGGCGCGGTCACGCTGCTGTGCTTCATCACCTTCCGCAGCTGGCGCGCGGTGCTGGTCGCGCTGGTGCCGCTGCTGATCACCTCGCTGCTGTGCGAGGCGCTGATGGTGGTGCTGGGCATCGGCGTCAAGGTGGCGACGCTGCCGGTCATCGCGCTCGGCGTCGGCGTCGGCGTCGACTACGCGCTCTACCTGCCTCAGCGTGCAGCTCGCGCAGCAGCGCGCCGGCGTGCCCGCTGCGGCTGGCCTACAAACGCGCGCTGCGGTTCACCGGCAAGGTGGTCGCGCATGGTCGGCGTGACGCTGGCCGCCGGCGTCGATCACCTGGGCCTGGTCGCCGATCAAGTTCCAGGCCGACATGGGCATCCTGCTGACCTTCATGTTCCTCTGGAACATGCTCGGCGCGCTGGTGCTGATCCCGGCGCTGTCGCACTTTCTGCTGCAGACGAAGGCGCCGCGCCCTGTCGACGACGTGCGCGATCTCGACCGCCCGGTTCAGGCGACGCGCGTCGCCGAGCCGGTGAAATGCGCACGGGCAGCGTAGCAGCGATGCCCGCGGTGGTGAGCACCGAACCAAAGGCGCGACCGTTTCACGTCGCGATCCCCGAGGCGACGATCGAGCGCATCCTGATTCGCCTGCGCGACACGCGTCGGCCTGCCGCGCCGAGCGACGACGCGCGACTGGCGATACGGCACTGACATGGGTACGCTCGAGGCGCTGGTCGCGCACTGGACCTCGGCCTACGACTGGCGCAGCGCCGAACGCGAGATCAACCGCCACCCGCAGTTCCACGCCCGCATCGACGGCGGGGACATCCACTTCGTCCACGTGCGCGGCTCCGGGCGCCAGGCCGCTGCCGCTCGTGCTGACACACGGCTGGCCGGGCTCGTTTCACGAGTACCACAAGCTGATCGAACCGCTCTGCTTCCCTGAGCGCTTCGGCGGCGACCCCGTACGACGGCTTCGACCTGGTGATCCCGTCGCTGCCCGGCTTCGGCTTCTCGTCGGCGCCGCCGCAGCCGATCGGGCTGCGCAAGGTGGCGCGCCTGTGGCACGTGCTGATGCAGCGACGTGCTCGGCGTACCGGCGCTACGGCGCCCAAGGCGGCGACATGGGCAGCGCGGTGAGCATGTGGCTCGCGTCGACGAGCGCGAGCATCTGCTGGGCATCCACCTGAACCTGTTCACGATGGCGGCGGCCGACGCGGCCGCGCCGCAGTCCGACGAGGAGCGCGTTTGGGCGCAGGCCCTGCAAGGCGTGCAGCAGCGCGATGATGGCGTATGCGGCGCTGCACGCCACGCGGCCGCAGACCGTGGCGCTGGCGCTGGCCGACAACCCGGTCGGCGTGGCGGCGTGGATGCTGGAGAAGTTCCAGCGCTGGTCGGACGTCGGCGGCGATCTTTGGGCGCGCTACGGCCGCGACGAGATGATCACCGCGATCATGGTCTATCTCTGGTGAGCGACAGCATGCCGAGTGCGCTCTGGATGTACCGCGGCGCCGTCGAAGAAGGCAGCGGCGTGATCCCGGTCCGGGCAGCGGGTGCGCGTGCCGACAGCGTGCGCGGTCTTTCCCAAGGAGTTCCTGCCGTGTCCGCCGCGCTCGCGCGTCGAGCGCAGCTTCAACGTCGTGCGGTGGACCGAGATGACGGCTGGCGGGCACTTTCCGGCGCTGGAGGAACCGCAGGCGCTGGCCACCGATGTTCGCGCCTTCTTTCGCCGAGCTCGGCCGCGCGCCGCAGTCCGACGCCGAGAACCTTCGGACAGCCGGCCGTGTCCAGACGTGCCGACTCGACTTCGCTTTGACCTGGAGATTGCGCCATGCAAGAGACCGCCCCGCACTGGACCTTCGACCCGCTGAGCGAGCAGACGCTGAACAGAGCCTGGCGCTGCGTATTCGGCGCTGCGCGAGCGCTGCCCGTTCCATCATCACCAAAGCGACGAGCACGACTTCTACGTCACCAGCCGCTACGACGAGATCAAGCGCGAGGTGCTGGCCGACAACCCGGTCTGGTCGTTCAAGTTCGGCAATGCCGCGAAGGACACGATGAGCGACGTCGGCTTCGTCACCGACCCGCCCTTCCACCAGGCGTTTCGCGCCGTGCTGCAGCCAGGCCTGCCGCCCAAAGCCCTGCAAGGCTACGGGCCGAAGATCGAAAGCGATCGCGCAGGGCCTGATCGACAAGATGATCGAGCACGGAAGCGGCGACTTCCAGGACGCCTTCGCGATGCCGCTGCCGGCGCAGGTGATGTGCCTGATGCTCGGCCTGCCGCTCGCGAACTACCGCACCTACAAGCGCTGGTCGGACGAGCTGCAGGCGCAGTTGTTCCACGAGACCAAGCCGGCTTCGTACGAGGAGCTGCTGAAAGAGATCGTCCCGTTCTTCGGCGCGCAGATCGCCGACCGGCGCGCGCGACTGGCCGATGCCGGCGTCGTCGAGCCGGAGCCCGCGCACCTGGGAACGGTGCTCGGCGAGGATTTCGTCGTCGCGCTGCGTCGTATCCACGGTCGAGGGCCGGGCGCTGCGCGACGCCGGAGATCCTGAACGTCTGCCTGGCCTTCCTGACCGGCGGGCAGGAGACCACCACCAACCTGATCGGCAACCTGGTGTGGCGGCTGCTCGAGGTCCCCGAGCGCTGGCAGGCGTTGCGCGCCAACCCGGCGCTGATCGAAAACGCGATCGAGGAGAGCCTGCGCTACGACCCACCGGTGCTCGCGCACTTTCGCACCAGCCTGTGCCCGGTGGCGATGCACGGCCACGAGCTGCCCGAGCACAGCAAGCTGATGTTCAACATCACCGGCGCCAACCGCGACCCGGAGAAGTTCCTCGACCCGGAGTCGTTCCGCCTCGACCGCCCGCTCGCCGAGGTGCGCCAGCACCTGTCGTTCGGCAACGGCGTGCACCTCTGCATGGGTGCGCCGATCGCCCGCATGGAAGCCCGCATCGCCATGCGTCTGCTGCTCGAGCGCCTGCCGCGGCTGCGGCTGCTGGGGCGCGGAGAACGGGTGCGGACGTGGATGTACTGGGGCGCGCCTCGCTGCCGCTGGCGTGGGATTGACAGCGCGACCCGTGACGAAGCTGCCGGCGCGCGAGATTCCGGTGCCGGGGCCCTCGTTGCTGCGCCGCCAGGGCTTGCCGCCGGACAGTCGGGGCGTGATCCGCGACATGCATGGCGGCGCGCTGATCCGACCTCACGCACCCCTATCCGTCGCCGCTGCTCGCGGACTTCCGCAAAGGCTTCCCGCCGACCATCCTGACCACCGGCACGCGCGACCGTTCGTGTCAAACACAGCGCGACTCGCACCGCGCGCTGCGGGTCAGCTGGCGTTCCAGCCGAGCTGGCATCTTGCTGGAGGCCGTATGCGCATGCATCTGCGCTTCGCCGGAGCGCCCGAAAGCGAGGAGAGCTCAACATGCGGAGCTTCGCCGCTCGTGCGGGAGATCTGGGCGCGTAGCGTGAGGGCTGTGCAACACCACAACATGTTCGCACCGCCTCGGGTGTCGACACGACCCTTGTCACGGATTCTGATACGGACTAGCACTGCCGAGAATCAACTACCGCTTTCGGCGGCGGGCGCCTGCGCGACGACTATGCCCTCCGCTCGCCAAGCGATGCCTTGTGCCTGGTTGATGGGGTGATCCTCGGTTTCCATGCATTTTGTGGCGCTTGGTCGCTTGCGCCTGGCAAAGAACGCTCGCGGGGTGCCACACCGCTATTCCGCCGACGCCTGGGAAGCGCCACTTGTCGTGGTCCACCATGGATAAAAGCGCGGCATGTCGGAAGCTTTACCTGTGAACGCCGCGGGGCGTTTCTCCCTGAACGCACTCCACCCTCTTTGCCATCGCTGGTGCTCGTATAGAACATCGCGAGCGACTCAACGCAATGAGCCTCGGCCGGGTGTTCAAGAGCACTTGTTTCGGTAGAGCATCTGCCTCATGAGGGGCGGTCGCTATAGGCGAGCGATGCCTCGAATATCGGGTGGCCATGGCATGCGCCTCGGCGAGCAAGGCCTCTGGCGGGAATACAGCCTTTAGCAAACCGGCTCGCTGTGCCTCCTCAGCCTTAACTATTTCTGCCCCGTAAGCCCAATCAAGAGCTTGCTGCATGCCCACGAGCCGCGGCAAGAACCAACTAGAACAGGCTTCCAGCGTTATCCCAAGCTTCCCAAAACGAATCCGATTCGTGCGCTGCTCGACGCAATTCTGACGTCCATAGCCAACGTCATGGTCGCACCGATCCCGATGGCTGGCCCGTTGATGGCGGCAATCACTGGCTTCTTGCATTCTGTAAATCGCGAGGGTGACTCTCCCCCGGTGTCGCGTACGCCATCCACGACATCGGGATCAGCGAAACGCTGCCGAAGGTCGGGCAAGGTGGTTTCATGCGCTCGTCGAGACCGAACACATTGCCTTCGCTTGAGAGGTCCATTCCCGCGCAGAACGCGGTTCCCTCGCCGGTAACAACGATGGCACCGACCTGGTCGTCCTCGGACGCGGAGCTAAACGCAGCGACCAATTCCCGCGCCATTTGAGGAGTGAAAGCGTTCAACTTATCCGGTCGATTGAGCCGGATGGTCAAGACCCCTTCTCTCATCGAGCATTTAATGGTGCTCGAGTCCGACTTCACTTCTGTACCCATGTGCTCTCCAAATCGACCGTCTCGCGAAGTTCACATAAAAAGAGCCGCTGCCTACTGCGCGGTGAATCCACCATCTATGGGAAGTGCTGTTCCGGTGATGTTCAATGCGTCGTCCATCAGCGGCATCGGCATGAAGACCCAGCTCAGGAATCCTCGCCACGGTCGGGATCAAGCCGATCCTGCTGATGGTCGGCGAAACGGCGTTTCTGGCCGCGCTCGTCGTGGTACTGATGCGCTGGGTTGCGTGATCCAATGGTCGACTTCCTCGCGTAGTGCCCTCTCGACAGATGGCAGAGCCTCGCCGAGCGGCACTTCATGCACAGGAGACTCTGAATGAACCTCACCGATTGCCCGCTGCCGCTCCTGGATGGCTCGAAGCGCCGGCGCGCGAGACGAGGTGCTTCCGAGCGCCTCGTGGCGCTCTTCGATGCACCGGCAATACCTCGGGCAGAAGATCCCGACCGACCATTGCGCGTGCGTAGAAGTGGTTGTCGCGGGCCCGCTCGCTGAGCTCGTCGAGGTTCACTCGGCCTTGTGCATCGCAAGGGAATGCGTAGCCGCAGCGGTGCGCGGACAGACTGCGATAGCGAAGCTCGAAGCGCGCTTCGTCGGTGCGCGATGGACGGCCGGTGGGGTCATGGTGGTCACTCTGAGGAATAGATGCCGGGGCGTATGGAAAATCTAGAGCTCACGGTGTTCGTTTCCTGTACCGATCCTGAAAAGTCGTTCAGCGCAGTCAGTCGACCTGCTCGATGCCCGGCGGTCGGTAGCGCCCGTCGAGCAGTTCGGGCTGCGGCCAATACAGCCGCGCCACGACCTGGAACGGTCGCGCCGGCACCGGCAGCCAGTTCGCGTTTGCCCCGTCCGCGGGCTCGCGATGCTGGAGCTGCAGCACGAAGCCGCCGGCCGCATCGCGCTGCAGACCGGGATCGCGGTCACGCACGGCATAGCGTCCGCTCGGATGCTCGACCAGCAGGCGTGTCGCGGCGTCGTAGACCGTGAAGGACCAGAACGCCTGCACCGGCGGCGCGCGGTCGAAGCGGATCGTGAACGCATGCGAAGCGCCATCGAGCGGCCGCCCCTCGGAGTCCTCGTCGCTGACCATGTACAGGCCCTCTTCGGCATCCACGCCCCAGATCGCATAGCGCGCCGCCGCGGCACGGTTGCAGCAGCGCGACCTCGTCCGAGGCCATGCGGCGGCGGTCGCCGCGCAAATGCAGCGGCATCTCCCAGCCGTTGACGCGCTCGTCGAGGCGGACCGCCTTGGCCTCGACGCGGGCCAGCGCGCGCGGCTGCGCGCCGTCGGCGATGGCGTCGCGCAAGGCCGGCGACGGCATGGCGGCGTCAAACGCTCGCCTAGGCCGACGCCGATGCGCGCCAGCCGTTCGAAGAGCGGCGCTTCCGACGTGGGCAATCGGCACAACGAGAGCAGGAAGTTGAACGGTGCGATGAAGTCCGCGCCGCGCGGTTCCGAAGCGCGCGCGCGGGTCGTGGCCAGGCGCTGTTGGGAAATCGATCGGCGGAAAGCGCGGGGCGCAGCCTGGCCGAGCGCGTCGGACAAGCGTTCGAGCCGGTAGCCGTCCTCGAGCGAAGCGACTGCGTCGGCGGTCTCGCCGCCTTCGAGCAGGATGCGCGTGACGACCTTGACGAGCACGGTCTCGGCACGCGCCAGCAGCATCCCGGCCGGCGTCTCGCCGCGCGCCAGTCAGGCCCGGCGATCAGCACGCGGGTGGCGGCGTTGCCGCTCGTGCGCGTGCCGGAAGTAGGCGAAGTTGTGCGTATAGAGATCGAGCAGCTGCACGTTGTGGAAGCGCCGCTCGGGAAACTCGGGCACCGTCAGCACGAAGGGCTCAGGGCGCAGATCCAGCCAGCCGGCGCCGTACGGCGTGTCGTTGTTGATCCACGGGATCGTGTTCAGCGCCTTCGGCCCGCCGAGCTGCCGAAAGTGATGCAGCCGGTCGATCCCCGGTGCATCGAGCTTCGACGGATCGCCGATCTGCGTGTGCATGTAGCCGTAAGCGACCAGCATCGGATACGCATACAGGTATGCCTCTTCGGCGAAGGCAGCGCGCCTCGGCGGGGGTGACGGGGCGAGATCACGACCCGGCTTCCTCTTGCACGCCGAAGCGCTGGTGATAGAAGGCGAGCGCGCGGCGCCGCTCGGCGAGGTCGATGCCGAAGTCGGCCGCCGCGTAGTCGTGCGCGCCGTGCTTCGCTCGCGGATGGGCCCCAGGTACTCGCGCATCGCCGCCTCGGCCTCGCTCGTACGCGCGGCCGCGTGCCGCGTAGAGGCGATGGACCAGGCCAATCGGATCGCGCATCAGCTCGGCGAAGTGGATGTCGAAGAAGCGTCCGTCGCCGTCCGCCCGGTCGCGGTCGAGGGCGTGAAGCAAGCGCTCGACCGCGGCCGAGATGCTCTGCCCCATCACGAGCGGATTCGGATGGTCGAAATAGGCGCGCACGCCGTAGCAGGTCAGACTGGTCAGCGACACGCTGGTGACGGCGGCGTCGCGATGCGTCTGGATCACGGTCGCGTCGGGGAACACGCTCAGCAGAGGCCGCAACTGCTCCATATGGCTCGGCGCCTTCAGGATCCAGGTGCCGGCCACCGCGCAGCCACCTGCAGGGTCTGCAAGACGCGGCGGAACAGGCGGTAGCCTTCGGTGTGGTCCTGCAGCGCGTACCAGCGCACGTACGCGGGGACGGTGAACGAGAACTCGAACCCCATCGAGCAGAAGCCAGAGCGCGAGCAGGTTGAGCTCCTCGTCCGGCTCGAGCGCATCCATCTCGTGCATGCGCACCAGGTCCGGCGCAACGCGGTGCAGCCCTTCGAGCGCCTGCTCGGCCATTGCGATGCGCGGCTCAGGGCGATGGCGGCGCCATCGCCATCGGCCGCGGGTCGCAGAGCGGCAGCAGGTGCATCAGCTTCCACAACGGCGCGCTGCCAGCGCCGGATCGCGCGCCAGGAGACGGTGCAGCAAGGTCGTGCCGCTGCGCGGCAGGCCGACGATGAACCAGGGTTCGGCGACGTCGATCTCCAGGATCTCGAGGTGGCGCTGCCACAGCGCCTGCAGGCGTGCACGTGTGATCAGCAGCTGCAGCAGCCGGCGATGCGCGCCGAATCGGCCGGCGGCGCTGAGCTCCATCTCGTCCTCGAGCGAACGACACAGGACGCGCAGCGGCTCGTGCACCGGGCCGTCGCCGAAGTCGCTGCTGCCCGCCTCGCGCGCGCCAGCCCGAGCAGCTCGTCAGGATCCAGCGTCGCGGGCGGCACGCCAGCGGACGACATGCCCACAGTGTCCGGGTAGGCGTAGCGAGCGGCGCGCGCGCCGAGCTGCTCGCGCGTCGGAATGAGATGGCCCTTCAGCATGGGAGGCTCCTGATCGGGTCAGTCGTCGAAGCGGCGGCCAGCGCGGTCGCGGCCGTGCGCCGGAGTCGAGAAAGCGCCCGAGCTTGTAGTCGCCGACGATCGTGGTGCGCTGGGCGTAGCGCTCGACGTCGAACGGCACGCCGGTGGCACTGTGGATGGTGCGCCAGTTGTCCCAGATGATCGCGTCGTCGGCTTGCCAGGTGTGAAGTAGGCGAAGCGCGGGTCGACCAGATGGTCGGCGATCTCGTGCAGCAGAGCGTCGCTCTCGGCCGCGTCGTCGATCCCGAGGATGCGCTGCGCGTGCATCGGCGAGAAGCCTCGAGCACCTTGCGCCCGGTCTCGTGCTGCGTGATGACGAGCGGGTGCACGACGGGCGGGAAGTCGAGCCGGTATTGCACCAGCGCCGCGTCCGCCTTGGGATTGCGCTGCACCACGCGCAGCCCGCGCGGAAAGCCGAAGCGGTTCTGCTCCTGCGCACCGGTGAAGTGATACACCACCTCGAGCCCTTCGACGCGCCGCTGCATCGTCGGCAACAGCCGGTCGTACGCGGCCGCCGCGTCGATGAACCCGGTGCGCCCGTCGATCCGTGCCGGCGTGATCATGCGCAGCAAGGCACCGCGCACGATCTCCGCGGTGAACGACTGGTCCCAGTGCCAGCCAAGCCACCCCGTGCGCTGCTGGCCGTCGAGTTCGAACAGCGTGAAGGTCTCCTTGCTCGCATCGCTCAGGGCGCTGCTCGAGCGCCATCAGGTAGGGGTTACGCGCGTCGTTGATGCGCGAGATGGCCGAAGGCTGCGGGTCGCCGAAGACCCGGCTCAGGGCGCAGGTGCGCGTCTTCAGAGTGCAGCGCGTTGCGGAAGAGCAGGATCGCGTGCTCGACCCAGGCGTCACGGAGGGATTGGCAGACCGCCGGCGTGAGCGCGGAGGGCGTTGTCGAGATCGAGGCCGATGACTTCGGCGCCGAACGGGCTCAGCGGTCGGATGATCATGCTCATGAAGAAGCTCCTGTCGTGAGATCGGCCAGCAGCCGCCCGGGGGCGTCGCCGAAGTCCAGGGTCGAGCCGCGCACGCGCCGCGCCAGATCGGCGACGCCCCGCCGGAAGACATAGCAGGCACCGTCGACGTGCCCGGTGCCGCTGGCGCGGGCCATGCGGTCCATGTCGAACATGCGGTTGCCGGCCACGAAGATCGCGCGCCGCAGCACCATCACGGCTTCGAGCGTGTCGCGGTGGATGAAGCGCGACTTGGCCCACGGCATCACCGTGCGCACGTCCTGCCCGGCGAAGGGCTCGGGCGCGACGATCGAGTTGCGCTCGAGCGTCCAGCGCAACACCTCGCGGCCGTCGACGCGCAGGCGCGCCCGGCGCGGCTCGTCCGGGTCGATGCAAGGGACTTCGATGTCGTACTCGCGCTTCGTTGTGCCGCGCGCCGCGTGCGCCGCGGCCAGGCCGGCGAGGTCGAACAGATGGGTGCACTGCGCCCGGCCGTTGCTGTGGCGATAGACCGCCTGCGCGTCTGGCGACAGCGGCATGCCGGCGAGAAGCCCGAGCATGCCGGTCGACTTGCGGCACAGATCCCACGGCGTGCGCAGCGCGATTCCTCCGCGGCGGTGATGCATTCGCCGTCGTGCCGGACGATCACGCCGTAGCGGTGCGGGTCGTCCTCGAGGTCGGCACGTGCCTCGCCCGGCGAGGTTGCGATGCGGATGCGGCGGCGGTAGAGGCCCGGGCGCTGATAGTGCTCGAGCGGAAAGTAGTCGATCGCGTCGGCCACCGGATCGTCGTGAGTTGTCGCGTTCATGCTCGCTCCTGCAAAGGTCCGGCCAGCTCGCCGAGGTGGAATTGGGAATTGCCGAGCAGGCTGTCCAGCACCATCAGCCGCTTGAAGCAATGGCCGACGATGCATTCATCGGTCACGCCGATGCCGCCGTGCAGCTGGATCGCCTGCGCGCCGACGAAGCGGCCGCTGCGTCCCGCCTGCACTTTGGCGATCGCCACTGCTCGGCGCCGCACCGCAGCGTCGTCCTGCACGAGCGCCGCGAGGGCGCCATGCTGGGCGGCGCGCGCCTGCTCGTGCGCGATCAGCATGTCGGCGAGACGGTGCTGCAGCGCCTGGAAGCTCGCCAGCGGCACGCCGAACTGCGAGCGTTGCTGCAGATAGTCGCGCGTCGTCCAGAGGGCCCGGTCCATCACTCCGACGGCTTCGGCGCAGAGCGCCGCGCGGGCGTGGGCGAGCGCGAGATCGAGCGCCGCTGCGGCGCCGCCCGCCGCGCCGACTTGCGTGCTCGTGTCGAGCGCGACGGAATCGAACAGCAGGTCGCCAGGCGGCGCTGCCGTCGATCAGGCGGTAGTCGTGGCGGACCAGGCCCGGCTGTGTCGCGTTGCAGCAGAAACAGCGACACGCCACCGCCTCGCCTCCGCACCGGCAGCAGAAAGTGCGTGGCCAGCGGCCCGCCGGCGAGCAGCACCGCGCGGCCGCGGCCCAGGGCAAACGGTCGGTGCAGCGTACGAGCGCGACCACGACGCGGGCGCGCTCTTTCGATCAGCGCGCCGAGCAGCGCCTCTGCGCGCGCGCCGCCTGCGTGCAACAGCGCCTGCGCCGCCAGCACGGCGACGGCAGCGTAGGGCTCGACCACCAAGCCACGGCCGAGCTGCTCGGCGATGAGCGCCGTCGCGACCGCATCGCCGCCGAAGCCGCCCGCGTCTTCCGGCAGCGCCGCGCCCAGCCAACCCAGGCTGGCGAAATGCGCCCGAGTGGCGCTCGGCGAAACCGCCCTGCCCTTCGATCACCGCACGGCGCTGCTCGAAGCCGTAGTCCTGTTCGACGAAGCGACGTGCGCTGTCGCGCAACATCGTCTGCTCGTCGGTGAACGCGAAATCCATGGCGTTCAACCGGTGAGACAGAAGCGCGCGATCAGGTTGCGCTGGATCTCGTTGCTGCCGCCGTAGATGGTGACCGCGCGCCGATAGAGAAAGTCGGCGGTGATTCCCGCGGCGTGCTCCGACCCCGGCGGATCGCCCGACGGCGGCGCGTCTTCGTGCCACTCGGGGTAGGCGACGACGGCGCGCTCGACCAGCGCCTCGACAAGCAGCGCGCCGATCTTCTGCTGCAGCTCCGAGCCCAGCACATGCAGCACCGACCCTGCCGGCCACGCGGTCGCGGCCGCGCTGCCGTGTTCGCTGAGCGCGCGCAAGGTCAGCCATTCGAGGCTCTGCAGCTCGACCTCGAGCTTCGGCAACGGCGCTGCGCGAACATCGGGCTCGTCGAGCCGCCCTTGCGACTGCGCAAGCGCCTTCAGGCGCGCCAGCATGCGCTTGCTGCGCGGCACCTCGGCGCTGAAGGCTCGTTCGTTGTCAGAGCAGCAGCTTGCCGAACGACCAGCCCTGCCCTTCTTCGCCGATCCGGTTCGCGACCGGCACGCGCACGTCGTCGAAGAAGACTTCGTTAAGGCTGTGCGCGTCGTCGATCGAAATGATCGGCCGGATCGTGATGCCGGGCGAGCGCGCATCGACCAGCAGGAAGCTGATGCCGCGCTGCGGCTTGCTCGGGTCGGTGCGCACCAGGCAGAACAGCCAGTCCGCGTAGTGCCCCTCGGTGGTCCAGGTCTTCTGGCCATTGACGATGTAGTGGTCGCCGTCGCGCTCGGCGCGGGTCCTCAGCGACGCCAGGTCGGAGCCCGCGTTCGGCTCCGAGAAGCCCTGGCCCCAGAAAGTGTCGCCGCGCAGGATGCGGCGGCAGGTGCTGCCGCTTCTGCGCCGCGCTGCCGTAGGTGTAGATGACCGGCGCCACCAGGCTGAAGGCCGAGGTGCAGGTGGGAGGCGCGCCGGCGAGCGCGCATTCCTCCTCGAACAGATGGCGCTGCAACGGCGACCAGCCCGGGCCGCCGTGCGCGACGGGCCAGTGCGGCGCCGACCAGCGGCGTTCATGGAGGATGCGCGTCCACGCCACCATGTCGGCCTTGCGCGTGGTAGCCGCGCAGCGTGCGGCGCGCCATCTCGGGCGGCAGCCGGTCGCGCAAGAAGGTCGCGCACCTCCGCGCGGAAGGCGGCGCTGGCCGGATCGGGTTCGAAGTTCATGCGGCGCGCTGCGCTCGAACGAAGCCGCCGAGTCGCGCGAACTCGGCGACGTGGTGCGCGCTGTCGCCGAACTGCGCTTCCATCATCGTCAGCCGCTTGAAGCAATGGCCGATCGCGTATTCCTCGGTCACGCCGATGCCGCCGTGCAGCTGGATGGCCTGCTGGCCGATGAAGCGCGCCGACTCCCTGATCTGCACCTTGACCGCCGAGAGCGCCTTCCGCCGTCTCGACGGCATCGGCTTCGCCCAGCATCAGCGCCGCATACATCGCCATGCTGCGCGCCTGCTCGAGCGCGATCAACATCTCGGCGGCGCGGTGTTGCAGCGCCTGGAAGCGGCCGATCGGGCCGCCGAACTGTTGCCGCGTCTTGAGGTACTCGACGGTCATCGTCGAGGCGCCTCCGCCATCGTGCCGACGGCCTCGGCGGCGAGGCGCCGCGATGGCGGCCTCCGCCACCGACTCGATGATGGGCAGCGCCTCGCCGGGGTGCCGATCGCGTCGGCCGCATCGACGCGCGACCTGTCGAAGACGATGTCGGCGGCGCGCACGCCGTCCTGCGCCAATGTGCCGCGGCGCGTGATGCCGGCCGCGCTGGCGTCGACCATGAACAGCGCACATGCCGTCGCGGTCGCGGCGCTCGCCCGCGATGCGTGCGCTGACAAGCAACCGATCGGCGCTGTCGCCGTGGCGGCACGAGCGGTTTCTGGCCGTTGAGCAACGTAGCCGCCGCCGTCGCGCGGCGCGCCGCGTGCCCACGTCCGCCAGGCGATAGCGCGAGCCGGCCTCGGCGTGGGCCCAGGCGAGCGTCATCGCGCCGGCGCAGATCGGGCCCACCCAGCGGTCGAGTTGCGCGGCGCTGGCGGCGCGCAGCGCGGCGCTGCCGATCACCATGGTCGGCAACAGCGGCTCGAGCGGCATCGCGCGGCCGAGCGCCTGAAGCACCAGCATCACGTCGATCGGGCCGCCGTCGAGGCCGCCGTGGGCCACTGGAAGCGGCAGCGCCAAGAGTCCCGATCTCGGCGTAGCTCGACCAGACCGCGCGGCTGCAGCCCCCAGGCTCACGCGCGTAGGCCTTGCGCTGTTCGAAGCCGTAGTCGCGGGCGACCAGGCGTTCGACGGTGTCCTGCAGCATGCGCTGGTCGTCGCTGAGCGTGAAGTCCATGCGCGTGATCCGCTGACTAAAGGCCGAGCTCGGCTTTCGCCAGGATGTTCTTCTGGATCTCGTTGCTGCCGCCGTAGATTGACGCGGCGCGCAGCGTGAAGTAGTTCGACGCGATCGTGGTCCCCGCATCGGCCGTGTCGTCGAGCTCGTCGGCCCAGCGCGCCGCTTCCGGCCCAGCCGCTTGCAGCAGCAGTTCGCTTGCGGCCTGGCGCAGCTCGCGTGCCCTTGACCTTGAGGATCGACGTGCGTGCGTCGGGCTCGGGTGGCGTGCGCCTTCATCGCGTCGAGCACCCGCATCTGCGTGATCTCGAGCGCCTTCGAGCTCGATCTCGATCAGCGCCGCCTGCTCACGAAAGCGTCGCTGTCGGCGAGCACGCCGGCGTCGTCCTCGATGGTCGCGGCGAGCGTCTTGCGCGCCGCAGGATCAGGTGCTTCGACATGCCGATGCGGGCGATGCCGGTGCGCTCGTTGCCGAGCAGGAACTTGGCGATATCCCAGCCCTGGTTCTCGTCGCCGACGCGGCGCTCGACCGGCACGCGCACGTCGTCGAGGAAGACTTCGTTGACCTCGTGGCGGCCGTCGATGGTGATGATCGGCCGCACGCGTGACGCCCGGCGTCTTCATGTCGATCAGCAGCATCGTGATGCCGGCCTGCGGCTTCGGCGGCGGGATCGGTGCGCACGAGCGTGAACATCCAGTCGGCGTACTGCGCCATGCCCTGCCAGGCCTTCTGGCCGTTGACGACGTAGTGGTCGCCGTCGCGCCTGCGCGCGCAGTCTTCAGCGACGCCAGGTCGGAGCCCGCGCCCGGCTCGCGAGAAGCCCTGGCACCACCAGTCGTCGAGGTTGGCAATGCGCGGCAGGAAGCGCCGCTTCTGCTGCGTCGCTGCCGAAGGTGAACAGCACCGGCCCGATCATGTTGACGTTGAAGCGACAGCGGCTCGGGCGCCGGGCGCCTGGTGCAGCTCGTCGAGGAAGATCCAGCGCTGCACCGCGCTCCAGCCCGGGCCGCCGTGCTCGCGCGGCCAGCTCGGCGTCGCCCAGCCGCGCTCGTTGAGCGTGCGCTGCCAGTGCGACGATCTCGTGCTTGGCGAGCGCGCGGCCTTCGACCATCTTGCGCTGGACGCCGGCGGCAGCGCCGCATCGGATGAACGCTCGCACCTCGGCGCGAAACGCGTTCTCCTCGTCGCTGAAGCGCAGGTCCATCGGTCAGGCACCGATCGACCGGCCGGTCGCGGCAAGCCCGGCCTTGCGGCACTTCGACAGGTAGACCTTCAACACCAGTCCCGGCGTCGAGGATCAGCGTCACGTTGCCGGCCGCGTCGAGGTTCAGGTTCGGGCCGCGGATCGCGAACCAGCACGTCGGTGACTTCGCTGTTCGACGGCAGCGCCTGCAGCGTGTGGATCGATCCGGCCGGCTCGTAGAGGTACGAGCCTGCGCTGATTGACTTCCGGGATACTCGAGGTACTTCCAGGCCCCGGCGAGCGTGAACGCGAACACCTCGCCGCCATGGCGGTGCGTCGGCAAGCGTCGCGCCGGGCTGCAGCCGCATGCGGATCACCCACAGGCCGGTGGGGATGTCGACCTGCAGCACCTGCATCTCGACGCCGGGCTCGAATTCGACGAACGGCAGCGCGTTCTCGCCGCGGTGCAGCGCCGCGGGAACGCCTTCGACGGGGACGATGTAGCTGGGCGGGTGTGCAACGGACTGCTCCTGGTTCCTCATCAAACGATCAGCGCTGCCGTTGCAGCGCTTCGATCTGCTCGGCACTGCATGCCCAGCGGCGACGACGCACGTCACGTGTGTGCGCCGAGGCAGCGGCGGCGCCGCGTAGCCCGCCACCGGCGTCGCCGACATGCGGACCGGGCTGGCCAGCAGCTTGCAGCGTTCCGGCCTGCGCATGCTCGGCCTCGACGACGCATGCGCGCGGTGCCGGACCGGGATGCGGCGAACACCGCGGGCAGCTCGTTTACCGGGCCGGCGGGCACGTCGGCTGCATCGAGCCGCCTCGAGCCATTCATTGCACGGTGCGAGCAGCGAACATCGTCGTCAGGAGCTGTCAGCAGCGCGTCGCGATGGACGACGCGCCCGGCCGCGTCCGTCGAAGCGCGGGTCGGTCGCGAGCTCGGGCGCAATCGACCGCACCGGCACAAGCGCCGCCGAACTGCTTGTTGTTGCCGCGCGACGATGAAGATGCTGCCGTCGCTGCAGGCGAAAGCGCCTGCGACGGCACGCCGCCGAAGCCGCCGTTGCCGCGCCGCTGGGGCACCTCGCCCGACACGTGATAGCTCATCGCGTAGGTGCGACAGCGATGCGACGCCGCAGTCGAGCAGCGCCAGGTCGATGTGCTGGCCCTCGCCCGACACCTGGTCGCGGTGGCGCAGCGCGGCCAGGATCGCGATGCCGGCGTACAGGCTGGTCAGCACGTCGACCATGCTGATGCCGATCTTCATCGGCTCTTCCGGCATGGCCCGACGAGCTCATCATGCCGCCCATCGCCTGGAAGATGCCGTCGTAGCCGGGCCGCGCGGCATACGGGCCGTCCTGGCCGAAGCCGGTGATCGAGCAGTAGACGAGGCGTGGGTTCAGCGCTGCTGCAGGTCTCGCGTAGTCGAGCCGTACTTCTTCAAGCGCGCCGGCGCGGAAGTTCTCCAGCACGCACGTCGCACTGCAGCGCCAGCGCGCACGGATGATCTCCTGGCCCCTCGGCCGTGGCGAGTGATCAACCGTCACCGACTTCTTGCCGCGGTTGCAGGCGAAGTAGAAGGCCGCGGTGCCGGTGCTCTGCCGTCGCGGTCCTTCAGGAACGGCGGGCCGTAGCTGCGCGCTTCGTCGCCGCTGCCCGGGCGCTCGATCTTGATCACCTCGGCGCCGAGGTCGGCCAGGTGCTGCGCTGCCAGCGGCGCGGCGAGCACGCGGCTCAGGTCGAGCACGCACACCGTCGAGCCCCGGCATGAGCGCGCCCATCACACGCCCTTGAACACCGGCCTGCGCTTTTCGGCGAACGCGCGGATGCCTTCGCGGTAGTCGGCGCTCGCGTAGCAGGCCTGGAATAGCTGCTCGGCAGGTTCGAGCTCGCGCTGGTCGGGGTCGCGAACGATCTGCGCGATCGCATGCTTGACCTGCTTCAGCGTCAGCGGCGCGCCCTCGGCAATCTTGCCGGCCTGCTTCAGCACCGCGTCCATGAAGCCTTCTTCGGGCAGCACCTGGCCGATCAGACCCTTCGGCATCGCCTCCTGCGCGATCGAAGCTCGCGCCGCCGATCAGCAGCTCCTTGGCCGCCGCCGGGCCGATCAGGTCGGTGACGCGGCGCAGGCTCTTGTAGCGGTAGCCGATGCCGTAGCGCATCGCCGGCTGGCCGAGCTGCGACTTCGGGCGTGGCGATGCGCAGATCGCAGCACGATAGCCACCGAGATGCCGCCGCCGATGCAGTAGCCGTCGATCGCCGCGATCGTCGCCTTGCCCGAGTTGTAGAGCGCGGACAGGCGCCTTCTCGCCGGTCTTCGCATAGTGCTCGGCGGCGTTTTCGCCCATGCGCTCCTCTTCGTACTTCGAGACGTCGGCGCCGGCGACGAAGGGCCTTGTCGCCGGCGCCGCTAGAGCACGATCACCCGAACCTCTGCGATCGGCCTCGAAGCGCCTCGACCGCGTCGCCCAGGCCCTGCCACATCTCGAGCGAGATCGCGTTCAGCTTGTCGGGGTTGTTGAAGACGACGTGGGCGATGGCGCCGGTCTTGTGCGAAAGAATCTTGTCGGTCATCAGCAGTCCTTCGTGAACACGGGCGTGCGTTTGTCGAAGAAGGCGGCCGAGCGCCTCGGCGTGGTCTTGTGTCTCGTGGGCCAGCGCCTGGAATGCGGCAGAGAGTTCCAGCACCTCGGCAAGCCGCGCGTGCTGGGCTTCGCGCAGCAGCCGCTTGACCAGAGCGCAGCGTCTGCGGCGGGTTGGCGGCGATGCGTTCGCGCGAGCGCGTGCGCCTCGTCCATCAGCGCATCGGCCGGCACCACGCGCGACACCAGGCCGCAGGCCAGCGCTTCGTCGGCGCTCAGCGATGTCACCGGTGAACATCATCTCGGCCGCGCTGGCCAGCCCGACCGCGCGCGGCAGCAGGTAGGCGCCGCCGTCGCCCGGCACGATGCCCATCTTGATGAAGCTCGACGCCAGCTTGGCGCCTTGCGCGGCGATCCGGATGTCGCACATGCACGCCAGGTCGAGGCCGGCGCCGATCGCATGGCCGTTGATCGCGGCGATCAGTCGGCAGCTCGCAGTTCCACAGCGCCTGCGGGATGCGCTGGATGCCGCGCTTGTAGTTGTCGCGGGTGGCCAGCGGCGACGTCGAGCGGGCCGATACCCGACCGCGCTCGCGCATCGCCTTCAGGTTGCCGCCGGCGCTGAATGCGCTGCCGGCGCCGGTGAGGATCAGCACCGCCACCTCGCGGATCGGCGCCGGCGGCTCGACCGCGTCGACCAGCGCCGGCGCAGTCGGCGTGGCTGCCGATGGCGTTGCGCTCGCCGGGTCGGTTCATCGTCAGCGTGACGACGCGGCCTGTGCTGCTCGCAGCGGATGAAAGGTTCGCTCATCGTGTCTCCGTCACGTCATCTCGGTGCACACTCGGTGCATCTCGTCATCGCTGGTTAACGTAGTTTACTATGTTTACGGATTCAGAGCACAATCGGTCCAACGCAGAAATTCGGAGACGACCCCATGAACACTGATGAGCACCTGTCACTACGCACCTGACGGCAGCCGTCCGGCGGCAGTCGCCGTGCTGACCATCGACAACCCCCGGTCAATGCGATGAGCATGGCGGTGCGCGCCGACCTGCTGGCCGCCGTGCGTGTCGGCCGTCGGCCGACGAGGGCGTGCAGGCGCTGGTCGATCATCGGCGCGAACGGCAAGTTCATTCCCGGCGCCGACATCCGCGAGTTCGGCAAGACCCGATGACCGGGCCGAGCGGGCGCGACGTGATCGCGGCGATCGAGGCCGTGCGACCAAGCCCGTGGTCGCGGCGCTCGGCGGCAATGCGCTCGGCGGCGGGCTCGAGATCGCGCTCGGCTGCCACTGGCGCGTGGCGACGCCGGCTGCAAGCTCGGCCTGCCCGGAAGTCAACATCGGCCTGATGCCCGGCGCCGGCGGCACGCAGCGGCTGCCGCGCCTGGTCGGCGCCGCGAAGGCGCTGGAGATGATCACCGAGCGGCAAGCCGATCGACGCGGCCGAGGCGGCGCAGACTCGGCGTCGTCGATGAAGTGGTCGACAGGCGACCTGCTCGCCGGCGCCCTCGCCTTCGCGCGCCGCGCGCTGCGCAGAGGCCGGCTCGCTGCGCCGGGTCAGCGAACGCGGCGATCGAATAGCCGGCACCGACCGCGGCGCTGCTTCGCCGACATCCGCGCGAAGAACGCGAAGCAAGTGGCGCGGCCTGATCGCGCCGCAGCACATCGTCGACTGCGTCGCAGGCGGCCTGCAGCCAACCGCGTCGCAGAGGCGTACGCGCTCGAGCTCGACGGCATATCGAACGAATGCAAGGCCAGCCCGCAGCGCGCCGCGCTGATCCACCTGTTTCGGCGCCGAGCGCGAAGCCGCGACGCATCCCCGGCCTGTCGGCCGACCTGCAGGCCGACGCGATCCGCTCGGCGGCGGTCGATCGGCGCCGGCACGATGGGCGGCGGCATCGCGATGTGCTTCGCCAACGCCGGCATCCCGGTGCTGCCTGCTCGACGCCAACGCCGACGGCCTGGCGCGCGGGCGCGCGCTGATCGAGAAGAACTACGCGACGTCGGTCGCGCGCGGGCAGCCTGACGCAGGCCAGCGATGGACCGCGCGCCATCGGCCTGATCACCGACCACGCTGCGACTACGCCGCCATCGCCGATGCCGACATCGTCGATCGAGGCGGCGTTCGAAGACATGGCCGTCAAGCAGGCGGTGTTCCGCCAGCTCGACGCGGTGATGAAGCCCGGCGCGATCCTCGCCACCAACACGTCGACGCTCGACATCGACAAGATCGCCGCGGTCACCGACGCGGCCCGAGAGCGTGATCGGCGCGCACTTCTTCAGCCCCGCCAACGTGATGAAGCTGCTCGAGGTGGTGCGCGGCGCCAAGACCTCGCCGCAGGCGATCGTCGACGACGATGGCGCTGGCCAAGACGATCGGCAAGGTGGCAGTGCTGGCCGGCAATGCCGACGGCTTCATCGGCAACCGCATCCTCGCACGGTCTACGGCCGCGAGTGCGATTTCCTGCTCGAAGAAGGCGCGACGCCCTGGCAGGTCGACCGCGCGCTGCAGGGCTTCGGCTTCCGATGGGGCTGTACCTGATGCGCGACATGGCCGGGCTCGACGTCGGCTGGCGCATTCGCCAGTACCGCGAGCAGTTCCGCGACAAGAGCCTGCGCTATTCGCCGATCGCGGACCGGCTGTGCGAGCTCGGCCGCTTCGGGCAGAAGACGGGCCAGGGCTACTACACGTACGAAGGGCGCAACGGGACGCCCGATCCTGCCGTCGCAAACGCTTGATCGCAGCAGGTGGCGCACGAGCTGAACATCACGCGGCGCGCCGGTGACCGACGACGAGATCGTCACGCGCGTGCTGACCGCGATGGCCAACGAAGGCTTGAAGATCGTCGGCGAAGGCATCGCGCTTGCGCAGCCAGCGACATCGACGTGGCTTACGTGCAGGGCTACGGCTTTCCGCGCCACCAGGGCGGCCCGATGTACTGGGCCGAACGGCGCGGCTGGAGCGACGGTATACGACACCGTCCAGCGACTACCATGCCACTCAGGGAGCGTTCGTGGGCGCCGGCACCGGCGCTCGCCGAGATAGCGCCCGCGCGCGCTCGCTCGAGCATGGTGTAGATCGATGGAACACACCGGCTACCGAACAATCTGCTGATCCGTCGCGACAGGTGCGGATGCTGCGCGTCAGCCTGAATGCGCCCGGACGAGCTCAATGCCATCGGCTTCGCGATGCAGAGCGAGCTGCTTCGCCTGTTCCAGGACCTGCGCCGAGACCGCGTCACGGCGGTCATGGTGCTGACCGGCGAAGGGCAGTGCTTTCAGCGCCGGCGGCGACTTGAACCACAGTCTCGACCTGATCGGCGACACCGCGCTGATCAAGGAGGAGTTCGACCTGGCGCGGCGCTTCGTCCACACGCTGCTCGAGGTCGAGCAACCGATCATCTGCCGGCATCAACGGCGACGCCATCGGCCTCGGCGCCACGCTGGCGCTGTTCTGCGACCTCATCGTCGCCGTCGACAGCGCACGCATCGGCGACCCGCACGTGCGCGTCGGCCTGGTCGCCGGCGACGGCGGTGCGGTGATCTGGCCGCTGCTGGTGGGCTACGCGCGGGCCAAGCAATACCTGCTCGGCGGCGAGCTGATCGAGCGCTGCCGCAAGCGCAGCAGATGGGCCTCGTCAACTGCGTGCGTGAGCGCGGCGGAGCTCGATGCAGCGCGTCGACGAATGGGCGCTGCGCTGCGCCGACGGCGCGCGCAACGCGATCCAGTGGACCAAGGCCACCGTCAACCTCGGTCTGAAGGAACAGGCGGCGCGCATGTGCTCGACGCCGGCCTCGCCTACGAAATGGCCTCGCTGCAGTCGACGGACCATCTCGAAGCCGTGCGCGCTTTCCAGGAAAAACGCAAACCCGAATTCACGGGCCACTGAGATGCTCGAGCTGCCGGCTGTCGATCAGCGCTACCTCGAAGCGGTCGAGACGCTGCCGCGCACCGCGCTGCTGCGCGCTGCAGCAGGAGCGGCTGCTGCGCGATGATCGACTACGCCTACCGGCGCTCGGCGTTCATCCGGCACCACTGGGATGCCGCCGGGCTGCGCCTCGTCCGACATTCGCAGCACGGCAGACTTCACCCAGCCTCGCGCCGCTGATGGACAAGGACCAGATGCGTGCCTGGCGCGACGCAGCATGATGACCCGTTCTGCGGCCTGCTGTGCACCGATCCGTCCGAGATCAGCTTCATGGGGTCGAGCTCCGGCACCACCGGCGACCCGACGCTGTTCTGCTACCGCTGGGGCGCCGATGATGGCAACCTGCCGGCCGGCCCGGCGCTGCCCGAGGACGGCCCGCCGAGCTACTGGGGCGGCACGCTGCGCGACTGGTGGGAGATCGGCCTGCAGGCCCGGCGAGCACGGCATCTACTTCGGGCTGCGGATGCGCGGCCCGATGTTCAGGCTGCTGCAGATGCTCGGCGTCACGCCGATCATGCTCGGCTACGGCGCCGGCGACCTGACCCAATTCGTCGACCTGTCGCGGCGCTATCGGCCGACCGTGTTCTACGCGATGACCGCCTTCCTGGGCGCCGGGCTGCAGGACATCGAACGCAGCATGGGCGTCGACATGCGCGACGTGTTCGCGAGCTACAAAGGCATCCTCTTCGCCGGCGAGCCGGTGGGGCCGCGCATGCGCCAGACCTTCGAGCGCTGGGGCCTCGCCGGCAAGATTTTCAACCAGACGAGCTTCGGCGACCTGGGCCATGCCCATGACTGCCGCGAGCACGACGGCTGCCACGCCTGGGAAGACATCGGCGTCGCCGAAATCGTCGATCCCGAGAACGGTCTGCCGATCGCGGGCAACCGCCGCGGCGAGTTGGTGTGCAGCTCGCTCGTCAACCCGCTCGATCCGCTGCTGCGCTACCGCGGTGGCGACATCGTCGACCTGCGCCGCGATACCTGCGAATGCGGTCGAACGCATGCGCGCTTCACCCCTGTGGGCCGCAGCGCCGACGAGGCGGTTGTGCACGGCCGCTCGATCCTGCCGATGGACGTGTGGGGTGCGATCGAGGACGTGCCTGAGACGTCGCACGGGCTGTTCCAGATCGTGCGACCGCAGCGGCTGCTCGACGAGCTGAAGATCCGCGTTGGCTATGCGGGGACGCCGGAGCTCGCTCGCTTGCGCGAACGCGTCGCCGATTCGGTCGAGGCCGCGGTCGGAATCCGGCCGCTGATCGAGCTGGTTCCCAACGAGCGTCGTCATGCAGTCGGGGTCGCGGCACAAGATTCCGCGGACGGTCAAGCAATGAGCTCGGCGGCCACCGATCCGCGCGCGCCGGGCGAGCTAGCGAGCCGCTGGGCGATCGGCTTGCTGCGCCTACCGAGCGGCTGCCAGCCCTACACCGTGAGCCTGCGCGACATCGAGCGCGACACGGCGTGGGCGAAGAGCGTGTTCGAGCGGAGTCGGCCTCCGCAGCGGCGCGCCGCTGCACCTGATCGGCACCGGCTGCGACAACGAGATTCTGTGGCCCTATGAGAACGCGCTGATCGCCATGAAGGTGCCGTTCGGCGTGGCCGAGCCGGTGGCCATCGACGCGCCGCGCAGCGACATGTTCCTGCGCCGCTTTCGCTTGCAGGCCGTGGTCGGGCTGAGCGGCGAGCTCGTCGATGCGCTGCTCGCGCTCGGCCGCGACCTGCGTGCCTTGCTCGGCCATTCGATCGTCCTCGCGCTGCCCGACGCACTGCCCCGCTTGCGTGGCGCCGGCCTCGCACCTTGGACCATGCTGCCGGTGGGACCGATGTTCGCCTTCGGGTCGCCCGGGCGCGATGGCGCGCGCTACGACGAGACCGAATGGCTGGTAGAGGAAGAAGCGGGCGAGCTGCTGCTCACCAGCCTCGCCCGCGCGCCACGCCGTTCGTGCGACTGCGCACCGGCGTTCGTGGCCAGGTGAGCGGGCGGCGCGTCCTGCATCGAGACGCAGGTGCTGCCGTGAGCGTTCATTCGTGGTCGCTCGCCGAGATCCTGGAAGAGCATCGCCGCTCGCGACCGGCGCAGCGCGCCGTGATCGGCGCGACGGCACCACGCTCACCTACCCGCAACTCGCCGACCGCGTGATCCGCCTCGCCAACGCGCTCGAGGATGCCGGCGTGCAATCGGGAGACCGCATCCTCTGGCTGGCGCAGAACGACCACGGCGTGCTCGAAGGCATCATCGCCGCGGCGTTGCTGGGTGCGATGTTCTGCCCGGCGAACTGGCGCCAGACGGCGCCGAGAGATGGCCTTCGTGATCGACGACCTGGAGCCGCGCGCTCGTCGTCTGGCAGGACGAGGAGATCGGCGCCGCGGTGCGGGCAGCGCGCGCCATCGCCCGCCATCACGACGCGCGCTGGATCCCGCTCGACGATCCGGGCCCGGGCGGCTACGAGCACTTCGTCGCCCACGGCGACCCGGCAGCGCGGCGCGCGACGCCGATGCCGACCGGCCCGCACTGATCATCTACACCGCGGCGTTCGGCGGCCGGCCCAACGGCGCGATGCTGAGCCAGACGGCGATCGCTCTGGCAGGACCTGGCGTTGATCGACATCCAGGATCTGTCGACGGCGACACGTGCTTCCTCAACTCCGGGCCCGCTGTTCCACGTCGGCACGCTGATGGTGACGCTGGCGGTGTTTCACATCGGCGGCTGCAACGTCTTCATCCGGCGCAGCGACACGCCGTCAGATTGCCGAGGCGATCCACCAGCATCGCTGCACCTACGCCTTCCTGATGGAGTCGACCTGCCATGAGCTGGTCGACGCTGAACCGCGACGGCCGCCATGACTTCAGATGCCTCCGCTCAGCGCGAGCGTCGCGCCGGAATGGGACGCGATGGTGACGGTGATTCCCGGAGCGCAGCCTGTTCGGCTACGGACAGACCGAAGTGATGGGCGCCGATCACCTGGAGCTACTACGGCTGGGGCGACAACACCGGCCGGAACGGCCGCGACGGCGCCGGACGCGCAAGTTCGCATCCTGGACGACGCGGGCGCCGAGCTGCCTGCCGGCGCGGTCGGCGAGATCTGCGTGCGCGGCCCGACGGTGATGCACGGCTACTGGCGCCAGCCCCGAGCTCAACGCCGAGCGCCAGCGCGGCGGTTGGCACCACACCAACGACCTCGGACGGCGCGAAGCCGACGGCTCGTTGACCTTCATCGGCCCGAAGCTGCAGATGATCAAGTCGGGCGCCGAGAACATCTATCCGGCCGAAGTGGAAGGCTGCCTGAAGCAGCACTCGGCCGTCGCCGACTGCGCGGTGATCGGCGTTCCCGACCCGACGTGGGTGCAGAGCGTGAAAGCGATCGTCGTGCTGAAGCCGGGCGTGGCGGCCGACGCCTCGGCGCTAATCGAGCATTGCCGCGAGCGCATCGCGTCGTACAAGAAGCCGCGCGTCGTCGAGTTCGTCGGCGCGCTGCCGAGCAGCGCGAGCGGCGCGCCGGACTACGCGGCGCTCGATGCCGCGTTCGGCGGTGGCGGGTATCCGGGCGGCGAGACCCGCGGCGCTTGAACGTGGCCACATCGATGACGGATAAAGCAGCCGGCCGAGCGCCGGGCCGCCCTAAGCCGGCCGGCATCCCCTCGGCGGATCGACCGCGGTATTCCGCGGGCGAGGGGCAGACATGACGCGCGCGGCGACGATCGTCGGCGTCTATCAAACCAAGCAGGCGCGCACGCTGCCCGGCCGCACCTCGCAGGACATCGTCATCGAAGCCGTCAAGGGCGCGATCGCCGACGCCGGCTTGACGCCGCGCGACGTCGACGGCGCGGCGATCGACTGGCCCGGCCCGGGCGGCGCGCCGCGCGATGCCGAGAACTGGGCGATGTACCTGCAGCAGCCGCTCGCCTGGGTCGACAGCCACCATCTGGACACCGCCGGCGTGCGCGGCGTGTTGAAGGCCGCGGCCGCAGTCGAGATGGGCCTCTGCGACGTCGCGGTCGTCGGCAGCGGCCGCGCCGGTCCGTTTTCGACCGACGGCACTTCGCCCGGCGCCAACATGAACCTCGAGTTCGCCGAGCCCTACGGCAGCTTCGTCATGGCGCAGTTCGCGCTGGTCGCGACGCGCCACATGCATGAGTTCGGCACCACGCCAGGAGCAGATCGCCGCCGTGTCGGCGACGATCCGCAACCACGGCAACGTCAATCCCGAGGCGGTGATGTTCGGCGCCGGGCCGGTGACGGTCGCCGACGTGCTGGCCTCGCCTCCGATCGCGAGCCCGTTCCATCGTCTCGACTGCTGCCTGATGAACGAGGGCGGCGCGGCGCTCGTCATCACCACCGCCGAGCGTGCGCGCGATCTGCCGCGCCATCCGGTGCGCCTGCTCGGCGGCGGCATGGAGTTCTTCCGCGGCAACTACGCCAACCCGCCGCTCTATTCGCAAGTGCGCCAGCTCGGCCGGCAGGCGGCGGCGCGCGCCTTCGCGAAGGCGGGAGTGAGCGCGCGCGACATCGACGTGTTCTCGCTCTACGACCCAGTGTCGTTCGAGGTCCTGCGCCAGTTCGAAATGCTCGGCCTGTGCGGCGAAGGCGAAGGCGGCGCGTTCTGCGGCGAAGGCCGGCTCGACATCGGCGGCGACTGTCCGAGCAACCTCGACGGCGGCATGCTCGCCGGAAGCTGGACCGGCACGGGCCAGCTCACGCTCAAGGTCATCGAAGGCGTGCGCCAGTTGCGCCGCGTCAATCGGCGCGCGCCAAGTGGCCGATGCCGAGCTCGCGCTGATCAGCAATGCCGGATCGGGCGCGCAGCACATCGAGCTGATGGTGCTCGGAAGGAGTTAAGAGTGAACGACTTCCGGCCCGCGGCCGGCGTGATGCCGACGCCTACCCTGCCCGACATCACAGCGCTGACGCGCCCGTACTGGGATGCAGCGGCGCAACGCCGCTTGCTGCTGCCGCGCTGCCGTGTCTGCGGCAGGCATTTCTTTCGCCCCGAGGTAGCCTGCACGCATTGCTTCGCGACCGACTGGACCTGGACCGAAGCGAGCGGCAACGGCAGCCTGTACAGCTACTCGATCCTCCACAAGGCGCCAGCACCGGGATTCGTGGTGCCGCTGGTGCTGGCGGTCGTCGAGCTCGACGAAGGACCGTTCGTCTTCTCCAACCTCGTGCGCTGCGAACCTGCCGAGATCCGCATCGGCATGCCCCTGCGCGTGCAGTTCGACGAGGTCGCGCCGGGAATCCATCTGCCGCGCTTTCATCCACGGAGCTGAGGTTGCCATGGCGATCGACCACTACTACACCCTCGGCCGCAGCGGCCTGCGCGTCTCGCGCCTGGCGCTCGGGACGATGACCTTCGGGACCGAATGGGGTTGGGGCGCAGACAAGCAGACAGCGCGGGCGATCTTCGACCACTACGTCGACGCCGGCGGCAACTTCATCGACACGGCCGACGTGTACACCCAAGGCACCAGCGAGACCTGGCTCGGCGAGTTCATCGCCGACCGCGGCCTGCGCGACAAGGTCGTGCTGGCGACGAAGTTCAGCCACCCGATCGACCCCGGCAACCCGAACGCCTGCGGCAACGGCCGCATGCACATCGTGCGCGCGCTCGAGGCGTCGCTGAAGCGGCTCGGAAGCGACCACGTCGATCTGTACTTCCTGCACACCTGGGACCAAGTCACGCCGGTCGACGAAGTGATGCGTGCGCTCGACGACCTCGTGCGTGCCGGCAAGGTCCGCCACGTTGGCTTGAGCGATGTGCCCGCCTGGTATGCGTCGCGCGCCCAGGCGCTGGCCGAATTCCGCGCCTGGGAGCCGGTGTGCGCGCTGCAGCTCGAATACTCGCTGGTCGAGCGCCAGATCGAGTTCGAGTTCACGCGATTGGCCACCGACCACGGCATGGGCATGGTCGCCTGGAGCCCGCTCGCAAGCGGGCTTGCTGAGCGGCAAGTACCGGCCCGGCGACACACCCGCGGCGATGGCCGAGGGACGCATCAAGTCCAACCTCGGCCGCGCCAACCCGATCTTCGATCGCCTGAACGAGCGCAACTGGGCGATCGTCGCCGAGCTCGAGAACGTCGCCAGGCAGGCCGGGCGAACGATGGCGCAGGTCGCGATCCAGTGGACCGCGCAATCGGCCGGGCGTCGGCGCAGTGATTCTCGGCGCGACGCGGCAGGCTCAGCTCGACGAAACCCTGGCCGCGCTCGACGATGAGCTGCCCGCCGAATTTACGGCGCGCCTCGACGCCGTGAGCACGCCGCCGCCACGCTTTCCGTACACGCTGTTCACGCCGGAGTTCCAGCGCACGCTGCATGGCGGCGCACGCGTCGGCGACAAGCCGGCGACCTATCGCCCGGCGGTGGTCGTTCCCGGACGCAAGAACACCCGCTCGTCCTGAGTGGCTTCCGACCGTCCCGAGCTTGTCGAACGGGGTCTGCGCGGCAGCGCTCACGTCACGACGATGCCCCACAAGCACAGCAGCGAGATCACCGTCAACGTCAGCACGTAGGAAGATGGCGACGGATAACGACCCGGCCCTGCCGCCGAATTGCTGACGGTCGAGTAGCCGAGCAGCACGGCGATCATCTGCGAGCCGACGGCGCCGAACACATAGCGAAGCACCGACGACATGCCGGTGACCTCGCTGGTGCGCTCGGGCGGCGCCACCTCGACGATCAGCATCGGCGTCACTGCATACGATGCCGCCATGCCGATGCCTTGCAGCACGATCATCGTGACCACGAAGGGCAGCGATTCGTGGCTCAGCGCGATGCCGCCCCAGCCCGCGAGCAGGAAGCCACAGGCCCACAGTGCCGGCGAGCGCGCGCCGTGGCGCGCCGCGAGCAGGCCGCAGCCTGGGCCGACGAACAACGCCAGTGCCATCGGCGGCGCCAACACCAGGCCGGCGAGGGTCGCGCTGAGGCCGAGTCCGGCGCCGGTCCAGGTCGGTTGCTGCAGCAGCTGCGACAGCACCAGGCCCGACTGGAGCGGGCCGAGCGCCAGCAGCACCATGCCCAGGTTTGCCAGCGCCAGCTGCCGGCTCGGCGAGCAGGCGCACATCGATCAGCGGCGCGCGCGTTCGCAGCTCGTGCCACACCCACACCGCCAGAACGCCCAAGCTGGCTGCAGCGAGCCCCAGCGTTCGGCGCGTCGGCCCAGCCCCATTGCTTCGCCTGGCTGAGCGCGATCAGCAAGCCGGTGATCGCCGGCACCAGCAGCAACGCGCCCGGCACGTCGACAGGCTCGGTCGAAGGAGTACGCGGCGAAGGAGGCACGCCGAACCACACGGCCAGCGCCGCGACGAGCGCGGTCGTTGCCCCACGTAGAAGATCGCGTGCCACGAGAGGTGGTCGATCAGCACGCCGCCGAGAAAGATCGCCGCGCCCCCCGAGACGAACGCCGCCGCCGACACCACGCCGATGCCGAACGGCGCACGCGCCGCGGGCAGCTTCTCGCGCACGAGACCGAAGCAGAGCGGCAGCACGGCGCCCGCCACGCCCTGGATCGCGCGTCCCGCGATCACACCGCCGATACTCGTCGCCAGCGCGCTCACCAGGGAGCCGGTGCCGGCGACAGCCAACACGCCGAGCAGCATGCGGCGGCGGCCGAACATGTCGCCGAAGCGTGAGCACACCGAGGCCGAGGCGGCAGCGGCGAGCAGAAACGCGGTGACGATCCAGCCGACCATCACCGGATTGCCGAACTCGGCGTTGAATGTTCGCAGCGCCGCAAAGATCATCGTCGCCTCGACGGCGCCGGACGACTTCGGCCAGCACCAGTGCGGTGAGCACAACGGTCGCACGGCTCATGGACGGTTCTCCTGAGTGACAGTGTCGTGGAACTTGCGATCGCCGTGGGCGCGTTCGCGAAGGCTCTGCGGCGCCTCGAAGCGTTCGCCATGGAGGCGCGCAAGGCGCTCGCTGGCGGCGATGAACGATGCGAGGCCCACGGTCTCGACATACGACAGCACGCCCCCGTCCAGCGCGGATAGCCGATGCCGGCCACCGAACCGACATCGGCCTCAGCCGGCCCCTCGATCGTGCCATCGTCGAGGCAACGCACGCCTTCGAGCGCGACCGCAACCAGCAGGCGCCGGGCGATCTGCTCGATGCCCGGCTGGCGCGTCTGCGCTTCCACCGCCGCTATCGATCGCGGCGACGGGATAGCCGCCCAATCGACGCTGCGTGCGGCGTCGTCGACCTGCTCGGCAGAGACGCCTTCGCCGAGCAACATCGCTCACTTCGCGCTCGCAGGCACTGCGCAGGCGCTGCACGTAGGGATCGGATCCATCGGCGAAGCGGCGCGCAAGGTGGCGGTGGATGAAGCCGGTGCGCATGAGGTTCCGCGCCACGGCGCCGGGCAGAAGCGTCGCGGAATGCCGCGACTCGACGCGAAGGCCCTCGTCGATCGCCAGCGTGACACCTTCGCGCACCGCGTCGAAACAGGCGAGCGGTGCCGGATAACGGCCGTGCGTGTGCGCGACGAGCTCGTCACGCGCTCGCGCCCAGTCGAAGCCCTCGGCTCCCTGCGCGCGAAAGCCTGGAGCATCCCAAGGCTGCATCGCACGTGGATGCGCGAGCACCCAGGCACGCGCGGCGCTCAACAATTCTTCGCGCGGCACGACCTCGTCGATCGCGCCGCAGGCCAGTGCCTCGGCCGGCGGCAGCCGCCGCGCCTCGAGCATGAGCGCCAGCGCCGCTGCGACGCCGATCAGGCGCGGCAATCGCTGCGTGCCGCCTCCCGCCGGCAGCAGGCCGATGCTCACTTCGACCAGGCCGATCCGTACCTTGTCGTCGTCGACCACGACACGGTGGTGGCAGCACAGCGCCAGCTCGTAGCCACCGCCCAAGGCCGTGCCGTTGATCGCCACGGCGATCGGCTTGCCGCGAACGTTCGATGCGGCGCAGCTCGACGTTCCACCGGTCGCTGAGGGCGAACGCCTCGGCCTGGGTCATGCCGCGGTCGTGCGCACCGACGAAGTCCCTGATGTCGCCGCCGGCGACGAAGCTCCTGGCTTGCCCGAAGTCAGCACGGCGCCGCGGATCGCCGGGTCGGTGCCGACACGGTCGAGCGCGGCCATCAGGTCGGCAACGAGCTCCGGCGAGGTCACGTTTATCGTCCGCGACGGATCGTCGAGCGTGATCAGCGCGATGCCGTCGGCATCGACCGCGAGCGACAGCGTGCGCACGGCGGGTCAGCCGTTGAAGTCGAGCGGGTCGTCGGGCAGGAAGAGCCGGTCGGCCGCGGTGGCGATGTCGAATGCCGTCACGTCGCGCCCGTTCAAAAGCGCCGGCGACGCGATCATCTTCAGCTCCATGACCTTGCTGCCGGAGGCGGAACAGCGTCTTGTTGGTGCGCTGGCCCGACAGCGAGCTCACCATGTACAGCAGCACCGGGGCGACTCGCTCGGGCGACCAGGCGGCGATCATCTCGGCAGTCATCAGCCCCTCGGTCATTGGCGTCGCTGCGGCCGGGCACAAGGTCCAGACGCGGATGCCGTACTTCTGACCTTCGAGCGCCAGGCAGTTCGAAAAGCCCCAGATGCCGGCCTTGGCCGCGCCGTAGTTGGTCTGACCGAAGCTGCCGCCAAGACCCGACGACGACGCGGTGTTGACGATTACGCCGCTGCGGTGGTCCTTCATCCAGCGGAAGACGGGCTGGGTGACGCAGAAGGCGCCCTTGAGATGCACCTTGATCACCCGCGTCCCACTGTTCTTCGGCCAGGTTGGCGAAGCTCTTGTCGCGCAGGATGCCGGCGTTGTTGACCAGGATGTCGACGCCGCCGAACGCCTCGGTCGCGGTCGCCAGGATCGCCTTCGCCAGCGGCGACGCTCGCGACGTCCATCACACACGCGACCGCGCGGCCGCCGGCGTTGGAGATCTCGGTGACCACCTTGTGTGCCGCGTCGGCGCTGATGTCGTTGACGACGATGGCCGCGCCTTCGCTGGCCAGGCAGTCTGGCGTAGGCACGTCCGAGGCCGCCCCCGCGCCGGTGATGATGGCAACCTTGCTCTGCTAGCAGTCCCATGGAAGTCTCCTGTGACATCGAATGACGGAGGCGTTCGCCGTCACGCCGCAGGCGTGAACTCGGCCCCGGCCGTTGTTGAGGATGATCTGCTCGCGCTCGAGCCACTCGGGCGCGAAACGCGGCGCGGCCCGGGCCTTCTGTTCCACACTTCGGTGCGGATCGTCTCGCCCGGGAACGCCGGGCTCGCGAAACGCAGATCGACGCGCTTGAGCCGCGCCGCCTCGTCGCCGCACAGCAGGGTGAGGAGCGCGCGCGCGGCGATGCCGTAGCTGCACAGGCCGTGCAGGACGGGCCGCTCGAAGCCGGCCGCTGCTGCGACCGCAGCGTCAATGTGCAGCGGGTTCAGGTCGCCGCTCAGGCGGTACAACGCGGCCTGGTCGACACGCGTCGGCTGGTCCAGCTCATGGTCCGCGGCACGCTCGGCCGGGATGGCATGCGGCTTGGGCGCACCGTCGGCACGGCCGCCGAAGCCACCGTCGCCACGCATGAACACCGACGAGCCGACCGTCGCCAGCAGGTCGCCGCTGGCCTGGTCGTACAAGCGGCGGCTGAGCAGCATGATCGCGCCCTTGTCTTTGCCCTTGTCGATGATCTCGTCGATGCGATGCTCGCCGATCACCGTGGCCGCGGCCGGCAGCGGCCGGTGCAACTCGAGCCTTTGCTCGCCGTGCAGGATGCGGCGCCAGTCGATGCCGGTCGCGGGGTTCTGCATCCAGAACGGGCCGCTCGCCAGCACCACGGCCATGCTCGGCAGCGCGACCAGGCCGCCGGGTGCGCCTTCGTACACGTAGCGCAGCAGCTCCGGCGGCACCGGGTTGGCGAAGCGCCACACCGAGCCCCAGCGCATAGAGGATGGTGTCGCGCTCGCTGTAGGTCTGCGTCACAGCAGGCAACGGCCAGTGCATCAGCGTGTCGTAGTTGATCATCGAAAGGTGTTTACATATCTAACGTAGTTAACTATACTACCCACATTGGCGGAGGCGCAACCGGGGTGATCCCGCAGCAGGGACTTGAGGAAATACGATGAAAGACAAGGCTCCGCATTGCCGGCGTCGGCATGGTTGCCTTCACCAAGGCCGGACGCAGCGCGCCGTACGACGCGATGGCCGCCGACGCGGCACGCCAGGCGCTGGCCGATGCCGGCCTGGACTACAAGCAGGTGCAGCAGGCCTACGTCGGCTTCGTCATCGGCGACACCACATCGGGGCAGCAAGCGCTCTACTCGCTCGGCCTCACCGGCATTCCGATCGTCAATGTCAACAACGCCTGCGCCACCGGATCGACGGCGCTCTTCCTTGCGCGCCAGGCGGTGCGAAGCGGCATGGTGGATGTGGCGCTGGCGGTCGGTTTCGAGCAGATGCTGGCCGGCGCGCTGGCCTCGCCGTTCAACGACCGCCCAGGCGTCAACGGCATGCTCAACGCGATGATCCAGCCGCAACCAGGGCTGGGACGAGAAGGCACCGCTCGCGGCGCAGTACTTCGGTGGCGCCGGCCGCGAGTACCAGCAGAAATACGGCCTGCGCAACGAGACCTTCGCCAAGATCTCGGTCAAGTCGCGCCGCCATGCGGCGCAGAACCCTTTGGCAGTGTTCCGCGAGCCGACCACGGTCGAGGAAGTGCTCGGCGTCGCCGCACATCTTCGGCACGCTGACGCGGCTGCAATGCTGCCCGCCGACCTGCGGCGCGGCAGCGGCAGTGGTGGTGTCGGCCGAGTTCGCGCGCAGCCGCGGCCTCGCGCGCAGCGTCGCGATCGCCGGCCAGGCACTGACCACCGACACCGGCACCAGCTTCGACGACGGCAGCATGATCGCGGGCGTCGGCTTCGACATGACGCGGCGCGCCGCGCAGCAGGCTTACGCGCGAGGCCGGCGTCGGCGCCGACGAGCTCGACGTGATCGAGCTGCACGACTGCTTCACGCCGAACGAGATCATCAGCTACGAGGCGCTCGGCCTCTGCCCCGTTGGCGGCGCAGAGAAGTTCATCGAGGACGGCGACAACAGCTACGGCGGCAAGGTGGTGACCAACCCGTCGGGAGGCCTGCTTGTCAAAGGGCCATCCGCTCGGCGCGACCGGCCTCGCGCAGACGGCCGAGATCGTCTGGCACCTGCGCGGCGACAGCGGGCGAGCGCCAGGTCGAGGGCGCACGTTTGGGGCTGCAGCACAACGTCGGCCTCGGCGGGGCCTGTGTCGTCACGGTGTTCGAGCGATAATCGATGCACCTCTCTAGCTGATCTAACCCAGATGACCCATTCAACCGCCGATACCGAGCTGCGCCAGCGCCGGTCGCTCGACGTTCATGCCGATGCGGACCAGCCGTTTCGCGTGCCGAAGACCGCCGAGCTGGTCGCGCGCGACCTGCGCAGCAAGATCGTTCGCGGCGAGCTGAAGGACGGCGACAGCCTGCTCCTCGGAGGGCGAGCTGGTGACCCGCTATTCGGTGTCGCGGCCGACGCTGCGCGAGGCGCTGCGCATCCTCGAGTCCGAGGCGCTGCTCACGGTCACGCGCGGTTCGCGCGGCGGACCGCGCGTGCACAAGCCCGATCCGCGCCTGGCGGCGCGCCACTTCGGCCTGGTGCTGCAAAGCCGGGGCACGACGCTGGCCGATATCTACGGTGCGCGGCTCCTGATCGAGCCGTCGTGCGTGTACCTGGTGGCGACCACCGCGCGCCGTTCGGCGCCGGCGCTGCTGAAAGACATCCTCGAGCTCGAACGCAGCACGTTCGCCGCCAGGACGAGGCCCAGCACGCGCGCGCGTCGGCGCGCTTTCACCGCGCCCTGATCGAGCTCACCGGCAACCGCCCGCTGATCCTCCTGATGAGCATGCTGACGCACATCTACGAGAGCCACATCTCGACGGCGGCATTGGCGGCCAACGTGCAGCGCTTCGACTCCGGCGTCGCGCCAGCGCGGCATGAAGGCACACGAAAAGCTGCTCGCGCCTCATCGAAGCCGGCGACGGCGACGCGCGCCGAGACCTTCTGGCGCAAACACCTCGAGTCGATCGACAAGCTGATCCGCGAGAGCTACGCGGTCGACAAGCCGATCGACTTGCTCGGAATGAAGCGCTTGCCGAGGTTCTCGGTTACCTGAGCGGCCACAGCGCCGGCACGCCGTGCGCGGTGTTGCGGATCACCCGCTTCAGCAGGTGCTTGAGCAGGTGGGTCTCGAGTAGTCGATCTGCTGCAGCGCGTCTTCCTCCGGCGGCCTTCGAGATCGCCGCCAGCTCGAGCATCGCGCGCCGGCCCGGCATCGCTCAGGCACACGCTCGGCCTCGTCGCCGGCGAGCGCGACCAGGCCGCGCTCGACCAGTGACTCGATCTGCGCGGCGCTGACGCGGCGCCCGGCGTAGGCCAGCAGCGCATCCAGCTCGGCGACGGCGCGCGGCGTGCCGACCGCCGAGCACGTTGAGAACGAAATAGTCGTCGTCGCTCAGACCCGCGCGCACGCAGGTCGGGTCGGACCATCGACAGCAGCATCGAGTGGGCGCAGCCGAGCAGAGTAGACGAGCGCTTCCTTGCTGAAGCTGCCGTCCGGCGCGCCGCCGCTGCCCTCGGCCTTGCGGCCGGCGCCGGCGCGCGGCTTCTTCACCGCGACCGCGTAGCTGCCCTGCTGGAACACCAGCGGCGCCGCGTCGAAGTGCTCGAACGTCAGCACCTCGCCGACGAAGATCTCGTGGTCGCCGCCCTCGTGGCGGTAGGCGGTGCGGCATTCGAAGCGCGCCGCGCAGCCGTCGAGCAGCGGCACGCCGCCATGGCCGCGCGCGAGCGCCGATGCCGGCGAACTTGTCGGCGCCGCGCTGCGCGAACAGGTTCGACAACGCCTCCTGCCGCGCGCCGAGGATGTGCACCGCGAAGAACTCGGCCTCGACGAAGGCGGCGAGGCTGCCCGAGCTGCGCGCCAGGCTCCACAGCACCAGCGGCGGTTCGAGCGAGACCGAATTGAAGCTGTTCGATCGGTGAGCCCGACGTCGTGGCCCAGCCGCATCGCGCGTGGTGACGATGGTGACGCCGGTCGTGAAGGCGCCGAGCGCGTTCCGGAAAGCCGCGCGTCGATGCCGCGGCGCGGTGTGCTCATGCGCAACGCTCAGCGATCGGCGGCCGTCGGCACGTCGCGGAACGGCCCGCGGTCGGCGCGCGGCTCGGCCGGCAGGCCCAGTGCCGCGCTCGGCCAGGATGTTGCGCAGCACCTCGTCGGTTCCGCCCTTCGAGCCGGTGGATCGCGCCGAAGCGAGAACATGCTGTGAAACTGCCTGCACGACTCGTCGTCCGCGTCGATCGCGCACGCCGTGGGCGACCGAGCAGATCGAGCCCGAAGGCGGCGATCGCCTGCGTCGTGCGTGCGCGCCGACCAGCTTGCCGACCGCCACTTCGGCGCCCGGGCTGACTCGCCGCTGCGCCATCGCGCTGAGCATGCGGTAGACGCCGAAGCGCATGCCCGGTGACCTTGGCGTACCACTCCGCCAGGCGCAGGCGCACGTCTTCGGAATCGATCGCGGTGCGGCCGTCGTCGCCGCTGCGCGCGGCGCGAGCTCGAAGACCTCGTCGAAGCCGACCGGCGTGCTCGCGCCGAGCGTCATGCGCTCGTTGCGTCAGCGTCGTCAGCGCCACCTTCCAGCCCTTCGCCGATGCCGCCCAGCCGCTGCGCGTCGGGCACGAACACATCGTCGAAGAACACCTCGTTGAAATGGCTCGCGCCCGAGAGCTGCCGGATCGGCCGCACCGTGATGCCGGGCGCGTCCATGTCGACGAAGAACATCGTCAGGCCCTTGTGCTTGGGCGCGTCGGCGTCGGTGCGCACGAGCACGATGCCCCATTCGCTGTGGTGCGCGCCCGAGGTCCACACCTTCTGGCCCGTCAGGCGCCAGCCGCCGTCGCATGGCGCGGCGCGCGTGCGCACGCCGGCGAGGTCGGAGCCGGCGCCGGGCTCGCTGAACAGCTGGCACCAGATCGCCTCGCCGCTCGCGCAGCGGCGGCAGGAAGCGGCGCTTGTGCGCCTCGCTGGCGTACGCCATCAGCGTCGGCGCGACGAAGCCCTGGCCGATCATGAACGTGCCTGTAGAGCTCGGCGAACGGCCCTTCCTCTTCCTGGAAGATCACGTTCTCGGTCGGGCTCAGGCCGCGGCCGCCGTACTCGCGCCGGCCACACCAGGCAGGCCCAGCCGGCGTCGAATGCTTGCGAGCTTGCCAGCGCGCGCGCCAGCGCCAGCCATTCGTGCTCGTGCGTCGAACGGCTGCGCCGGCAAAGCGCACTTGGCTGGATCTGCGCCGAGGTGGTCCCACGGCGCGTGGCGCGCGGATCCAGTCGCGCGCCTCGGCGCGAAAGGCCTCGTGGGCGGGCAGATCGTCGAGGGTCATGATCGGCCACCGGCCTGTCGGTCCTGTGCGCGACGAGCGCTGGCTTCAGCAAGCCACTTGTGGTCGGGACGTCTCGGCACGCCGCTGCAGCAGCGCCACCAGGCGCTCCTTCCAGCTGCGCAGCGATCCGGGCTGGCTCGCGAGCAGCCTGGGCGCGCGCGATAGTACAGGTGGCAGTCCGACTTCCCAGGTCACGCCGAGCGCGCCGTGCACCTGCGTGCTGCCGACGGCGCAGGCGCGAAACGCCTCGGTCGCCGAGATGCGCGCCACCGCGGCCGCCTCCGCAAGCACGTCGCCGCCGGCGCCAGCGCAGCGGCGCCGAAGTAGCAGTTCGAGCGCGCGAGGTCGATGCTGACGAGCATGTCGGCCATCAGGTGCTTGAGCGCCTGGAACGATCCGATCGGGCGGCCGAAGGCATAGCGCTCGAGGCTGTAGCGGCGCGCGGCGTCGAGCGCGCGCCTCGGCGCCGCCGAGCTGCTCGAAGGCGACGAAGAGCGCATAGCTGTCGACCATGCGCTCCCACGGCCGCTGGGCCGCCGTCGCACGCCAGCACGCTGCACCGGCAGCGCGTCGAAGACGAAGCTCGCGCACGGAGTGCAGCAGATCGAGCGGTCCGCACCGGGCGCGCGGCACGCAGGCGCGGATCGCAGAGTCGAGTAACGACCAGGCGCCGCTCGGCGCCGCTGCCCACGCAGGCCAGCGCGTGCGTCGCCGCGCTGCCGTCGAGCACGTTGAGCGCGCGGCCTGAGAGCGCGCGCCGGCAGCCGCGCGCGGATCGTCGCTGCAACTGCGGCGCGCTGCGGCCAGCAGTCGTCGGTCAGCAGCACGCCGCGCGCGCGTGCCATCGGCCAGCTCGCGGCGAACAGCGCGCTGCAATCGGCAGTCGCCGGCCACGCGCACCAGCGCGTCGCGTGAAGCGCGCAGGCCGACGCAGTGAACGGCACCGGCGGCCAGGCTGCGGCCCGATCTCTTCGGCCAGCACGCACAGCGACCACGCGGCTCGAGCCCGCTGCCGCCGTGCGCCTCGGGCACCAGCGGTCGCCAGCCAGCCGAGCTCGGCGAGGCTGCTGCCAGAGCGGCGTCGTCGCCGAGCCCGCGAAGCGCCGTGGCTCGCGCTTCGAAGCGCGGCGCGCGGGTCCGCGCCAGCCAGCACCTTGCGGAACTCGTCGCCGCATCGCCTCATGTTCGGCGCTGAAACCCAGGTTCATCGCGTTCTCGGTCGTTCTCGTCGAGGTCGGTCGACTGCGATCAGCGCGGCTTGGTCGGAGCCCCATCGCCTTGCCTCGTCGTCGGCGCCCTTGCGGTCGCCCATGCCGTCGAGCGCCACCGGCGCGCACGCGCTGCCGCGCCGCAGCTCGGGCACATAAGGCGTCTTGCGGTTGCGTGTTCTGGCGCGCCGCTCGGGCGCGCGCGACTCGATGCGGCCGCTCGGCTCGGCCTTGAAGCCGAGCAGCTGCAGCTCGCCTTCGCCGAGCGACGCGTACACCGCGTCCTGCAGGTTCTGAACGGGATGTTGTCCATCGGCTTGACCCAGTGCTGCTGCCACAGCGTGGTGAGCGAGTAGCGGGTCTTGTCGGACGTCGAGATGCCCGACTGGTGCCAGGTGCGGCTCTCGAAGAAGATCACCGAGCCGGCCGGCGCCTCGACCGCGACGGTGTCGATCGGCTCGGGGTTGTAGGCGCCGCGCTCGGCGTCGAAGGCCTGCGTCGGATAGCGCGCCGAGGTGGCTGCGCGGCACGACGCGCGGTCGCGCCCATCGCCTCTTCGAAATCGCTCAGGCACAGCATGCAGTTCAGATAGGTCGGCACCTCGGTGTAGGGCATGAACTGCTGGTCGACGTGCACCACCATCGGCTCGGCGCCGCGCGCGCACGACCAGCCCGGTCATCGCCGACAGGTGCGCACGACGCGCCGCGGAACACATGCTGCGTTGTAGGCCGCGAACAGCGGGTGCTTGCATGTAGTCGATGAAGACGCGGCCCTTGTTGTAGAGCGCGCGCGATGCCCTGCCAGCCGGGCAGATGCGCCGGCTTCCGGGTGGCCGTACCAGGTCTTGCCGCCGCGGCTCTGGCCGCTCAGCAGCGCGACGCCATATTCGCATTCGAGCTCGGCCTGCTCGACGAGGCGCTCTCGCAGCGCCTGCAGCTGGTCGCCGCCGACGAAGGCCCTCGTGCACGCACAGGCCGTAGTCGTCCATGTCGCGCTTGCCTTGCTTCGACGTCGCGCGTGTAGCGGCGGCAGCTTCAGGCTGCGCGCCGGGTCGTCGGTTTGTCTGGATGGGCGTCCATGCTTGTCTGCCGGTCGACGCTCAGGCGGCGAGCTTGTGCTCGCGCTTTGTCGCACGCGACCGCCACGCTCAGCAGCCGCGCAGCCGTGCCGCCGAGGATGTCGGCCTTGCACCTCGGCGCGAGCTCGATGCCGCCGAACACCCGCTCGATCACCTGCCGCGAACTCGGGAACGTGCCTTCCATGTGCGGATAGTCCGAGGCCCACAGCAGGCATTCGTGGCCGGTCAGGTCGATCGTCTTCAGGCAAGCGCGGTCGAACTGGAAAGTGGCCTTGACCTGGCTGTAGCAGGATCTCGCTCGGCTTGCGGCTGAGCTTGGGCTTGACGTAGTACTGGTGCGCCTCGTTGACCTCGTCGAGCCGCTCGCCCAGCGCCAGCCATCCACGAGGCGCCGGCCTCGATGACGACCATGCGTCAGGCCCGGATGCCGGTCGAGCGCGCCGCCGGCCACCATGTAGCGTCACGAGCTCCTCGGTGGCGAAGCCGAGCCGCATGTAGTTGATGATCGCCGCGCCGGGACCGCGCTCGGTGATCGGCGTCAGGCCCGAGGCGACGTGGAACGCGAGCGGGATCTGCTGCTCCTGCGCGTAGGCCCAGATCGGATCGAAGTCCTTGTTGTTGTAGCGCAGGCCGAGCGGCGGCAGCGTCGGCAGCATCACCGCGCGGTAGCCGAGCGACGACGCGCGCTGGAACTCGTCGAGCGTCTCGCGCCACGTCGCGCATCGGCAGCACCGGCGCATCGGCACGAAGGTGAATCGGGGTAGGCGCCGAACTGCTGCATCAGCCAGTCGTTGTAGACCTGCATGCAGGCGAAGCTCAGCTCGGCGTCGTCGATCGCGTAGGTCATCATGCCGAGGTTGGGGAACAGCAGCTCGGCGTCGATGCCGTCCTTGTGCATGTCCTGTGAAGCGCAGCTCGGGGTTGGTGCCGCCGATGCGCGGGTTGTCGGAGTTGCCGTCGCCGACCTGCATGCGGTGCAGGTCCTTGCCGTCGGCCGTCATCACGAGGTAGCCCTCGCGCCGCTCGGCGCGCAGCGCCCGGTCGCTGAAGGTGCGCCGGCAGGCCGTCCTGCCACAGCGGCGCGGCTCGACCACGTGCGAGTCCATGCTGAAAGATGTAACGGTTTCATGGGCGGAGCTCTGCGGTGCCTTCGAGCAATTTCACCATAGTTAACTATGTTAGACTAGAGATTAGAGCATTTGCGCCGCGCTGTAAAGCCGCGCGACCTCGTCTCTCGGGCGTCTCACCGGCGGTGCTTCGAGTTGCTGCACCGACCAGGCGCTGGCGCCAGTTCGGCCGGGCTGTCCAGAGCAGGGCCATCAGCCCTCTCGCGCGGCGGTAGAACAGATGCATGTCGGCCTCCCAGGTGGCGCCGATGCCGCCGTGGGTCTGGATCGTTTCCTTGGCTGCGAATTCGAACGCCTCGCTCGCGGCCATGCGCGCCGCCGCCGCGGCCAGCGGCAGCTCGGCCGGGCTTGCGTCGAGCGCCCAGGCGGCGTACCAGGCGTTCGAGCGCGCCAGCTGGTTGCGCGTGTACATGTCGGCCAGCTTGTGCTTGATGGCCTGGAACGAGCCGATCGGCCGGCCGAAGGCGTGGCGAATCTTGGCGTACTCGGCGCTGACATCGCGAGCGCCGCATCGGCGCCGCCGATCTGTTCGAAGGCGACCAGCACCGCCGCGCGGTCGAGCGTGCGGCGCAGCGCGCCGCGCCGCACTCGGCGCGGTCCGAGCAGCAGCGCCGGCGCGCGCGTCGAAGACGATGCGCGCCTGCGGCCGGGTCGGGTCGAGCGATTGCAAGGCGCTGCGCGCTCGACGCCCGGGCCGGCCAGATCGACGAGGAACAGGCCGATCGCCGCGCCGTGCCTGGCGTGCGCGCCGATGACCACGGCCCAAGTCGCGCGACCATGCCGTCGGCCACCGGCAGCTTGGTGCCGGTGAGCCGCCCGTCGACGCGGCGTCGTGCATCGCGCTCGTAGCGCGGCTGCGCTGACCAGGCCTTCGGCTGCGGCCAGCGTGGCGATGCGCTCGCCGCTGGCCAGCGCGCGGCAGCAACTCGCGCTGCTGCGCCTCGTCGGCCGCCTGCAGAATCGCCTCGGCGCGCGAGGTAGATCGACGAGCTGACCGGCAGCGGCGCCAAGCGCGCGGCCGAGCTCCTCGGCGATCACGCACAGCGTGCCGTGGCCCAGGCCGAGGCCGCCGTAGGCCTCCGGAATCGCCACGCCGAGCCAGCCGAGCTCGGCGACCTCGCTTCCACAGCGCGCGCGTCGTACGGTGCCTCGCCGTCCAGCACGCGCCGCACGGCGCGCAGGTCGCATTGCTCGCCAGCAAGCGCTGCGCGCCTGGTGCTGGATCTCCTTCTGCTCGGCGGAGAAATCGAAGTCCATGTCGGTCCCAGTCGCGCCGCAACCGATCTGGTTGAACGGCACGGCCTTGTCGACCCGCACGTCCTCGGGCAGGCCGAGGATGCGCTCGCCGATCACGTTGCGCATGATCTCGTCGGTGCCGCCGCCGAGGCGGTCGACCACCGAGCCCAGCCACTCGGTCTGCCACACGCCGTGCGAACGGCGCGTGCGCCGGGTCCATCACCACGCCGTGCGACTCGCATCAGGTCGAGCGCGAAGCGCGGTCATCTCCTGCACCAGCGTGCCGAGCACCAGCTTGCCGATCGCGATCTCGGGCCCGGCTCCTCGTTGCGCGACAGCGCCGTCAGCATGCGCTGCACCGTGAAGCGCACGCCTGCCTCGCGGATGTAGAACGAGGCGATGCGCTCGCGCACAGCGCCGTCCTCGATCGCGGGCCGGCCGTCGATCTCGGCCCTGCCGGCCAGCCGCACCAGGCTCGCGATCAGCGGCTGCAGCTCCTTGATCGCGATGTTCGAGCGCTCGCCGGCGAGGAAGGCGATGACCACCTTCCAGCCTTCGTTGACGCCGCCGATGCGGTAGGCATCGGGCACCCGCAGGTTCTCGAAGAAACACCTCGTTGAAGTTGCTGCCGCCGGTCAGCTGCTTGATCGGCCGCGTCGTGGATGCCCGGCGACTTCATGTCGACGATGAAGAAGCTGAGGCCCTTGTGCTTGGGCACGCGTCGGATCGGTGCGCGCGACCATCACGCCCCAGTCGGCGAGGTGGGCGTTGCTGGTCCAGATCTTCTGGCCGTTGACGACCCAGTCGTCGCCGTCGCGCTCGGCGCGCGTGCGCACGCCGGCGAGATCGGAGCCGGCGCCGGGCTCGCTGAAGAGCTGGCACCAGATCAGGTCGCCGCGCAGCGAGGGGCGGATCAGCTCGCGCTGCTGCGCCGCGCTGCCGCGTCTTCATCAGCAGCGAGCAGCAGCCGCGGTTGACGATCATGAAGTGGTTGGTCGCCGGCACGTCGAAGCGCGCCTCCTCCTCCATGAAGATCATGTTCTGCAGCGAGGTGCCGCCGCGCCCACCGACTTCGTGCGGAAAGTAGATCGCGCCGAAGCCGCCGTCGAACTTCTGCGCCTGCCAGGCGCGCGCGTGCGGAAACTCGGCGGCTGAAGTCGCCGGTCTCCTGGTTCACCAGCAGCGAGATCGCGCAGCTGCGCGGCGCCGCGTTGGCGCGCCAGCCAGGCGCGCGCCTCGGCGCGAAACGCGGCTTCGTCCGGGGTGTCGTTGAAGTCCATGCTCAGCGCTCTGCGAGATCGACGCAGACCTTGCCGAACTGCTCGCTCTTCGGCGCAGCGGCAACGGCATCGGCAGCGCCGCTCAGCGGCAGCGACGCGCTCGACGACCGGGCGCAGGCCCGACCGCGGCGATCGCATCGGCCATCGCGCGGTGCGCGCGAAAGCGACCCGGCGTTGCTGCCTCTGCACGCGCAGGTTGTGGCCCAGCAGCCAGGGCAGCGAGACGCCGATGTCGGAGCTGCCGCCGAGCCCGCCGAGCGCGTTGAACGACGCTGACCATGCCGCCCGGACGCAGCGCGCGCAGCGATTGCGCCATCGTCACCGTGCCGCCGGGATCCGAGCACGAGGTCGGCGCCGCGGCCGTCGGTGAGTATCGAGCACCGCGCGCGACCATTCGGGCACGGTCTGGTAGTTGATCGTGTGGTCGGCACCGAGTCGCGCTTCGCGCGCTCGAGCTTCTCGTCGCTCTTCGAGGTGACGATCACCTGCGCACCGCGCCAGCTTGGCGAACTGCAGCGCGAACAGCGGGATGCCGCTCGGTGCCCTGCACCACCACCGTCGCCGCTCGGCACGATGCCGGCCTGCTCGCGCACCGCGCACCACGCCGTCGAGTCCGGCGAAGGGCAGCGTGGCCGCCTCGGCGTCGCTCAGGTGCGGCGGCACCTCGACCAGGCTGCCGGCGCTGGACCAGCATGTGATTCGGCGAAGGTGCCGTGAGCCGCGGCCCGCCCGAGCGTCAGGTCGCGATCGACCTCGGGATGCGCAAGCTCCTCGGTCCAGCCCTGCACGAACAGCGGGTTGACGCGCTCGCCGACGCGCCATGCGGTGACGCCGGCGCCGCACTCGACGCACCTCGCCCACGCCTTCGCCGCCCAGCACCAGCGCGCTCCGCGCGAGCCTGCCGCCATAGGCGCCGGTGGCGACCTTGTAGTCGCGCAACGCCACCGCGGCCGCGCGCATCGCAGCAGCACCTGTCCCGGCGCCGGGACGCGGCAGCGCTGCGCTCGACCAGCTTCAGGCGATCGAGCCTCGGTCCGTCGGAAACTATGCGCGCATGCATCGTTCAGGTGCCGACGCGGACTTGGCCGCCTTCAGCGACGTTGTCCATGCCTGCGCGCGCCGATGTCCTTGAACTCGCTGCGTCGACGAGCTCAGCAGGTGGGTGTCGAAATGCGCCTGGATCGAATTGCGAAAGCCCTGCATGTCGGCGCGTGCGGTTGAGCGAGCGCTTGAGCATGCGGATCGCCATCGGCGGCGCAGCGGCGATGCGCTCGGCGAGACTGCCAGCGTCGCCGCTTCGAGCTCGGCGCGCGGCACGACATGATTGACCATGCCCCACTCTCGCCTTCGGCGGCAGCTGATGCGCTGGCCGGTGAACAGGAACTCCTTGGCCTTGCGCGTGCCGAGCACCCAGGGATGCGACCAGCGCTTCGACGGCCGCGGCGCACCCAGGCTGTGGCGCGACCGGGTCGCTGAAGAAGGCATCGTCGGCAGCCACCATCAGGTCGCACATGTTGGCGACCATGAAGCCGGCCGGCGATGCAGGCGCCCTGCACCTGCGCGATCGTCGGCTTGGGAAAGTCCCAGATGCGCAGCGCGTTGCCGAGGTAGTGCTCCTGCTCCCACAGCCAATGCTGTCTGGGCGTGAAGTCGCTCGCGCTTGGCGTAGCCGTCGAACAGGTCGTGGCCGGCGCAGAAATGGTCGCCCGTGGCGGCGAGGATCAGCACCCTGCACGCTGTCGTCGCGCGCCGCGCGCGCCAGCGCATCGTCGAGCTCGGCGAGCAGGTTCTCGCTCTCGGCGTTGCGCGCTGCCGGGCCGGTTGTGCGAGACGCGCACGCACCGGGCCGAGCCGTTCGTAGAGGATGTCCTGGTAGTCCATGCGTTGTGCTCCTCGATGTTCAAGCGATCTTCGAGCAGCGCCGCCGCGCCCATCCCGCCGCCGACGCACATCGTCACGCACGGCGTACCTCGCGCCGCGGCGCTGCCTTCGATCAGCGCATGGCCGACCAGGCGCGCAGGCCGCTCATGCCGAACGGATGGCCGATCGAGATCGCGCCGCCGTTCACGTTGAGGCGCTCGGGCGCAATGCCCAGCCGGTCGCGGCAGTACAGCACCTGCACCGCGAAGGCTTCGTTGAGTTCCCACAGTCCGATGTCGTCGACCGTCAGGCCGTGGCGCTCTCAGCAGCCGCGGCACCGCGAACACCGGGCCGATGCCCATTTCGTCGGGCTCGCAGCCGGCCACCTCGAAGCCGCGGAAGCATGCCCAGCGGCGCCAAGCCCGGCGCTCGGCGCGGCGCGCTCCATCAGCACGCACGACCGATGCCCCGTCGGACAGCTGGCTCGAATTGCCCGCGGTGACGACGCCGCCGTCGCCCAGCACCGGCTTGAGCTGGCGAGCGCTTCGGCTGTCGTGTCCGGGCGGTTGCCTTCGTCGCGCGCGAGCGTGGCCTCGTCCGCCGATCACCTGGCCTTGCTTGTCGACGAGGTTTTGCGTCACATCGAACGGCACGATCTCTCGGCATCGAAGCGGCCGCGCCTCCTGCGCGGCGGCGGTGCGGCGCTGGCTCTCGAGCGCGTAGCGCGTCCTGCGCGTCGCGGCGCGATGCCGTAGCGCGCGGCGACGTTCTCGGCGGTCTCGATCATCGTGCGCGTAGACGCCGGGCGGTGTTCGCGCCAGCCCAGTCGTCCTGCATGCGAAAGCTGTTGCGGTGGTCCTGCACCAGCGACACCGATTCGAGCCCGCCGGCGACGATGGCATCTCGGCTTCGCCGCAGCGGATGCGGTTGGCCGCGATCGCGATCGCGTTCAGGCCCGAGGCGCACTTGCGGTCCAGGGTCGCGGCCGGCACCGACGACCGGCAGGCCGGCGCTGAAGCGCCGCCTGGCGCGCGATGTTGCTGCCGCGTCGCGCCTTCCTGCCAGGCGCAGCCGAGCAGCACGTCGTCGACCGCGTCGTCGCGGACGCAGGCGCGTCGCAGCGGCCGCGGCGATCACGTGGCCGCCGAGCGCCGCGCCGTGCGTGTTGTTCAGCGCGCCGCGAAACGCCCGTCCGATGCCGGTGCGCGCGGTCGAGACGATGACGGCCTCGTTCATGCGATCGCTCTGCACCATGCGCGCTTCGACGCGTCGCGCAGCGTCGCCGCTGGCGCGGTGCGGCATCGCCGCGTCGGTCAGGTCGGCCCAGAACGCATCGACGCCGCGCGCGATCACCGCCTGGCCCAGCGTCTCGCCCAATGCCGGTCGTTGCCGAACTCGCTGCGCCACGACCAGAGCCGCTGGGTGAAGTGGCGCAGCTCGTGCTCGTGCGTGAAGCCGATCGCGCCGTGCACCTGGTGGGCGATCGCGGTGCCGGCGTCGATGGCCGAGGTTGGCGCGCAGCTTGGCGGCGGCGATCTCGAAGCGCCGCTCCGCCCGAGCGCCGCCGAGCGGAACTGCGGCGCGCGCCGGCGCAGCCCACCGCCGCCACCTCGGTGCCGAACACCGCGAGCTGCTGCTGCACCGCCTGGAAGTTGCCGATCGGCTTGCCGAACTGCACCCGCTCGCGGCGTACGCGCGATCGAGCGCTGCAAGCACCGCGTCGAGCGCGCCGGCGATCTGGCCGACGCGCATCAGCGCGCAGTGGTAGGCAGGTCGCGCGGCAGCGCCGCATCGCAGGGCACCGCCTGCGACCGGTCGCGGCATCGAAGTACGAGCTTGTCGCGCGGCTCGCCGGCCGGGTTGCGGCTCTTCGCGCAGCGCGCTCGCGGACGCGCGGCGGCAGCAGCATCAGCGTGCGCTGCCCGTCATGCTCGACCAGCGCGACCAGATGGGTCGAGATGCCGACCCCAGGGCACCGAGTGCAGCGTGCCGGTGAATCTGCCACGCTGCCATCGTCGGCGGCTCCAGCGCACCGACCGCCGTCGGCGCGAGGCCGACCGACACCGTCGGGCAGCTCGCACGCCGGCCTGCGGCGCAGCGAGCCGGCGCGCCAGCATCGCTTCGCACGACCGGCAGCCCGACGGCGCATGGGCACCCATGGCGTGCGCGACCACCTGCGCGTCTTCCCAGCCGCCGCCGATGCCGCCCGCCGATTCGTCGACGAGCAGAAGCGGCACGCCCATCTCGTCGAGCTGGCGCCAGAGCGCGTCGTTCCAGCCTTCGGAGACAGCCGCCTGCGGTCGTCGCGCTGTCGCGCAGCAGACGCGTCGAAAGGTGTCGGCCAACATCACCCGTTGCTCGGGCCGATGTCGAGTTCATCGCAAGCCCCAATCCTCTGGCGATGATGCCGCGCAGGATCTCGCGCGTGCCGCCACGCAGCGAGAACGACGGCGAGGTCTGCAGCAGCAATGCGAGCGCGCGCGCCAGCGGCGTGGCGTCCTCGAGCGCCAGGCCGGCATCGGCGACGGCCTGACGCGGCGCGGCAGGTCCTGCTCGAAGCCGTTGCCGAGATCCTGACGACGGCGGCCTCGATCGCCGGGTCGCTGCCCTGCCGCGAGCTGCCCGGCGACCGACAGCGACATCTGGCGCAACGTCCAGAGCTCGGCGGCCATGCGGCCGACGGTCTGGCACAGCGCGTCCGGACACCGAGCCGGCGCGCGCGCAGTGCCAGCGCAGCAGCTCGACGAACAGGGCATGGCTCGACAGGTAGCGCTCGGGCCCGCTGCGCTCGAGCGACAGCTCGCTCGTGCACTGCGCCCAGCCTTGGCCTTCGACGCCCAGCACGCCGTCGTCGCGGCGAGGTGGACGTCGTCGAGGAAGACTTCGTTGAAGTGCACTTCGCCGGCGAGGTCGGCGATCGGCCGCACCGTGATGCCGGCGGGCCTTCAGGTCGATCAGGAACTGGGTCAGGCCTTCGTGGCGCTTCTGCTGGCCGTCGCCGCCGGTGCGGACGAGCGCGATCATCATGTGCGCCTGGTGCGCGTGCGTCGTCCACACCTTCTGGCCGCTGATGCGCCAGCCCGTCGCGCGCTCTTCGACGCCGCGCGGTGCGCACCGACGCGAGATCGGAGCCGGCGTTCGGCTCTGCTCATGCCGATGCAGAAGAAGCACTCGCCGCGCGCGATGGCGGGGAGATGGCGCATGGCGCTGCGCCTCGGTGCCGTAGCGCAGCGGCGTGGGCCGCTTTGGCGGTCGGCGATCCAGTGCGCGCCGACGGGTGCGCCCGCGGCCAGCAGCTCTTCGAGCAGGACGTAGCGCTCGAGCGCGCTGCGCTCGCCGCCGCCGTACGCGTCGCGCCAGGTCAGTGCCGATCCAGCCGCGCGCCGCGAGCTTGCGGCTGAAGGCGGCGTCGAACACCGACCAGGTGTTGGCGCGGCGCTCGGCGGCGAGATCGCCGAGCTCTTCGCTGCACGAAGTCGCGACCACGGCGCTGCGCAGCTTGCGCGATGCCTCGCGGGCAGCGTGCACCGGCTCGAATGCGAACGCGCCCATTGTTCAGGCCGGCAGCGCACTGGCGCAAAGCCGGTCGCGCAGTTCACGCTTGCTGACCTTGCCGGTGGCGGCGCACCGGCAGCGCGTCGACGAAGGCCACCGACTTCGGGCACTTGTACGAGGCGAGCCGCCTGCGCGCCTGGCGCGATCAGCGTCGTCCTCGTCGAGCGTGCGCGCCGGGCGTGCGCACGACGATCGCCTTGCACCGGCTTCGCCCCAGTACGCATCGGGCACGCCGATCACGGCGACGTCGTGCGACGGCCGGTGTGCTCGAGCATGCGCCTGCTCGACTTCGCGGCTGTAGATGTTCTCGCCGCCGGAGATGATCATGTCCTTCTTGCGGTCGACCAGGAACAGGTAGCTCCTCGTCGTCGAGGTAGCCGACGTCGCCGTGTGGACCCAGCCGTCGCGCAACGCCTGTGCGGTCGCCTCGGACTGTTCCAGTAGCCGCGTCATCGCGGTGCTCGCAGCGTCGCCAGCACTTCGCCCGGCACGCCGACCGGCACAGTCGCTGCCGTCGTCGCCGACGATGCGGATGCTGTGCTGCGCGGATGCGGCTGGCCGACCGACGCGAGCCGGCGTCACCTCGCTCAGGCGTGCCGTCGGCCCGGTGCTGCCACGCATGCAAGCAGGGTCGGCAGGTTGATCTCGGTCTGCCCGTAGCCGTTGACCAGGATGGGGCCGAAGGCAGCGAGCGCGCGGCGCAGCAGCGCCGGCGGCATCGGCGCCGCGGCGTACATCAGCATGCGCAGGCTCGACAGGTCGTGCGTCGCCGAAGTTGGGCGCGTCGAGGATCGCCTGCGACCATGGTCGGCACCAGGTGAACGGCGGTGATGCGCTCGCGCTCGATGTGCAGCGCATGCACCGCCTGCGCGTCGAAGCCGCGCTGCAGCACCACCGTGCCGCCGCGCCAATGCGCGCCCGAAGCGAGGCTGCGCGCGCCGATGTGGAACAGCGGTGCGATGGCGAGCAGCCGGTCGTCGCCGCCCAGCCTGCAGCTCACCCGAGAGGATTTCGGCACAGGCCGCATGCGCCCGGTTGCCCTGCACGACGCCCTTGGGTCGGCCCGTCGTGCCGCTGGTGTAGATGATGCAGAGCGGGTCGTCTTGCGCGCGCGGCGGCGTAGCGTGCGTCCCGGCGGGGTCGAGCGCTCTCGCGCAGGCCGCGTAAGGCTGGGCGCGCCGCGCACTGCTCGGCGTCGCCGATGCAGACCCAGCTGCTGGACGCCGCCGCAGGCGCGCGCGCATGCCGTCGACCAGCGCGGCGTACTGGCGCCTCGAACACCAGCACGGTTGGGCTCGCGTCGGCGACGATCCATTCGAGCTCGGCGCGGCGCAAGGCGCCAGTTCATGCGTGTTCAGGACGAGGCCGGACCACTTCGACCGCGGCGTAGACCTCGAGGTACTCGATGCCGTTCATCGCCAGGATCGCGATGCGCTCGCCCGCGCCGCAGCCCTTGCGCATGCCACGCTGCAGCGAGCTGCCTGGCGCACGCAGCGCGAGCTCGGCGTGCGTCAGGCGGCGCTCGCCGCAAATCACAGCCTGGCGCTGCGGAAAGCAGCGCGCGTTGCGTTCGATGATCTCGCCGGCTGTCGGCATGTCGGTCTCGGGATGGCCGCTGTTGCCCGACAAGACTAACATAGTTAACTAGGTTGTATAGGTAATGGATATCCCTGAGAAAAGATCGCCTGCGGGGTCGGTTTGTTCAGCTAAACTGCAGTGAACTCTAGATAACCTATGTCAGGACTCCAACGTGGCCATCGAAGTGCAGACTCGACGGTGCCGTGGCCGATCGTCACGCTCGACCGCCCGGAGAAGAAGAACGCCATGCTGCTGGCGATGCGCGACTCGCTCGCGGAGGCATGCGAGCGGCTCAACGACTCGGCCCGAGGTCACGCGCCGTCGTGCTCGACCGGCGCCGGCAGCGACTTTGCGCCGGCGCCGACATCGGCGAGATGGGCATGGGCGGCCTGAACGGCTCCTTCCTGCGAGCGCGCCACATGCATAAGGTGATCCGAGCCATTGCCCGGGTGCAAAAGCCCGATGATCTGCGCCACACGCGGCGTCGCCGTGGGGATGGGCTTCAGCATGGCATTGGCGTGCCGACGTGATCGTCGCTTCCGAGACCAGCCGCTTCTCGCAGATCCAGAGAAGATCGCGCTGCGCGCCCGATGCCGGCGGCGCGTGGTTCCTGGTGCGCCAGCTCGGCATGGCCAAAGCCAAGGATCCCGGCCTTCTCGGCGCGCATGGTCGGCCTCGGCCGAGGCTTTGGCGCTCGGCGCTTGTGCACAAGGTGGTTCCCGACGCGGCGCTGATGGACGACGGCGCTCGCGTTGGCGCGCGAATACGCGGCCGCGCCGACGATCGCGCTCGGTCTGGCCAAGCGCATGTTCGACGTGCGCGTCGACGCTTACGCTCGACGAGTTCATGGACCTCGAAGGCAGCATGCTGCCCGCTCGCCGTGCAGGCCGAGGACTTCAGCGGAAGGCACCCAGGCGTTCAAGGACAAGCGCCCGGCGGCTTCACCGGACATTGACCGATGAGCCGCGCGCCGGTGAAGCCCGAGGAGGACTACCGGGGCCATCTCGCCGCGGGCCGCTTCATGCTGCAACGCAGCCGCGCGAACGGCGCCTTCGTCCATCCGCCGCGCGTGGCCCAGCCCGGCACGGGCGTCACCGACCTCGAGTGGGTCGAAGCGAGCGGCCGCGGCACGTGTATTCATTGACCACGGTGCGCTGCAAGCCACCCGCGAGCGACTACAACGTCGCCCTGGTCGATCTCGCCGAAGGGCCGCGCGTGATGAGCCGCGTGGTCGGCATCCCAGCGGCGCACGTGCGCATCGGGATGGCGGTGCTTGCCCGCATCGTCAGCGAAGACGATGCGCCGCTGGTCGTCTTCGAGGCGGCGCGCTGACGATGCACGGATTCCCGCGCGGCCAGACCGCCATCGTCGGCGCGGCCACCTTCGGGGTCGGCAGGTCGCCCGGCTTCCAAGCGATCGACATGGCGGCCCATGCCAGCCTACTGGCACTGGCCGACGCCGGCATGACGCCGGCCGACGTCGATGCGCTCTTCATCGCCCAACCGCAGGACACGCTCGCGAGCCTGAGCTTCACCGAATACCTCGGCCTACGACCCAAGCTGACCGACAACAACCGGAGCGGCGGCTCGTCATTCCTCCTCCACCTTGAGCATGCGGCGCTCGCGCTCGGCGGCGGGCCTGTGCGACGTGGCGCTGGTCGCCTACGGCAGCAACCAGGCCACCGCCACCGGCAAGCTGATTCAGACGAGCCGTGCTTCGGCCTGGGAGGAACCGCACAAGCCGCTGCGGCCGATCTCGTCGTATGCACTGGCGGCAGCGCGCCACATGCACCAGTACGGAACGACCAAGCGCCAGCTCGCCGAGGTCGCGGTGGCGGCACGGCGCTGGGCGCAGCTGAATCCCGAGGCGGTGGCGCGCGACGATCTGAGCCTGACAGCGTGATCGACGCGCGCATGGTCAGCGATCCGCTCGGCACGCGCGACTGCTGCCTCGTCACCGACGGCGCCGCGGCGATCGTCATGACCCGCGCCGACCGTGCGCCCGACCATGCGCGCACTCCGGTGCACCTGCTCGGCGCGGCGGCAGCGGTCACGCACGCCGACATCGCGGCCATGCCCGACCTCACCGTGACCGGCGCAGTGCAGTCCGGCAGCCGAGCCTACGCACAAGCGGGAGTCAAGCGCGTCCGACATCGACGTGCTGCAGGTCTACGATGCCTTCACGATCAACACGATCCTGTTCCTCGAGGACCTCGGCTTCTGTGCGAAGGGCGAAGGCGGCTCGTTCGTCGAGGGCGGGCGCATCGCGCCGGGCGGCGCGCTTGCCGGTCAACACCAGCGGCGGCGGCCTCTCGTATTGCCACCCTGGCATGTTCGGCTTGTTCACCGTCGTCGAGTCGGTTCGGCAGCTGCGCGGCGAAGCGGGAGCACGGCAGGTCGCGGGCGCGCAGCTCGCGCTGGCGCACAGCAACGGCGGCGTGCTATCGAGCCAGGCGACGGCGATCTTCGGCACGGTAGCAACGCTCTGAGCACCGAACGGAGACAACATGAGCACAGACCACGACAGCTACGACAAGAAGTACATCGCGACTCATGCGCAGGCGCACACGCCGCCGATCACGCTCGAGGACGAGACGGCGCAGTTCGGCGTGCTGCCGCACGAGCAACGACTCAGGGAGGAATGTTGAACTGTTCAACCGACGATCCCGCGTGAAGAACGAGGCATCGTGGCGGGCGCGGAGTATTGATCTCAGCCTCGGCTGCCGCCAGCATAGCCCGGCTTTCTGTGCTGATGCCGAACAACGAGTATGTGGATGCCGGTATCGAGTTCTCGGTAAACGACCGAGTAGGGAAAGACGCGCAACGGAAAACTCTGCGTCCATTCTTCGATGGCGTGCCCAAACTGGGGTGCTCGACCAGAAGACGCGCCGACGCGCTCGAACTCGCCGAGGAAACGCAACGCCACGAGCGGTGCAGCCCGGGCGGCATAGAAATCCAGAGCTTCGGCGATGTCCTGTTCTGCACCTGTGGTGCAGCGTGTAGCTCACCGCGGGATCGACTGAAGACGGGAGATCGCCGCATGGTCCGGGACTTCGAGACCGAGCCCGACCCAACTCGGCTTCACGCCGGTCTGCTTCGCGTTCCCACGCCTCCTCGATCTCGGGGGTCCGAATCGCTTGCGACGAGGCGCTCTTCGAGCAGGCGCGACCGATCTGCCGGTGCGAGTTTGTATCCCCGGCTTCCAGGGCTTCCAAGGCGGGGGCGGCTCATACGTGCTGGGCCTCCGGGGAATGGGGGACTCAAGCGTTAGCCTTGCCACGGCAGCGCCTGCGAGCGACGCTACCCAGCAGATCGATCGCCATCCGCCACTGCGAGTTCTCGCGGATGAGCTTGTCGATGTCTCGAGGTGCTTGCGCCAGAAGGCTCCGGCCGCTCGCCGTCGCCAGGCTCGATCAGGCGTGACGAGCTTCGCGTGCGCCTTCAACCTGCGCTGGCGCGAAGCCGAATCGAAGCGCTGCACGTTGGCGCGCCAGCGCCGTGGTCGAGATGTGTTCTCGTGATGTGAGTGAGCATGCTCATCAGGAGCGTCAGCGGCCGCGTTGCGGTCAGCTCGATGAGCGCGCGTGAAAGCGCGCCGGACGCGTGCGCGTGCCCGACCTCGTCCTGGCCGCCAGCATTTCGCGCTGCTGCGCGATGACGCTGCACCGCCGCCGGGCGGTGCGTCGCGCCGTCGTCGCCACGAGATGCACGCAGGACGGTTCGATCAGCAGGCGTGCGCCGTAGATGTCCGCCAGCGTGGTGCCGCTGGCTTGCAGGCCCAGGCCGAAGTGGCGCGCGGCCAGCGCGGGTCGTGCACGCGCGGGCCGCCGCGTGAGCCGCGGCGTCACCGTCAGCAGCGCCTCGATCTCGAGGATGCAGCGCCCGCAAGGTCGGGCGCAGACCGAATAGCGCGTGACGAGCTCGCCTTCGGGGGCAGCGTCGCCGTCCTTCAGCTCGCCGCGCACGATCTTGCCGCGCAGTTGTGCGCCACCAGTTCCGCGGTCTTGGCACGCGGAATGCTGGTCGTCGTCGCGCGCATGTCCAGCGAGCGCTGCTTCCGATCGGGGCTGCCGATTGAGCCATGGCTGGCTGAAGTAGACAAGTGCTCTGATTATCGCGCGAACACGGTCACTACACACGCCCCGCCGAGGCCGACGTTGTGCTGCAGGCCGAGCTCGGCGCGACGACTGCGCTCGCCGGCTTCGCCGCGCAGGCCAGACGATCTCGGCCGTCTGAGCCAGGCCGGTCGCACTCAGCGGGTGGCCCTTGACAGCAGGCCGCCTGAGGTGGTTGGTGACGACCTCTGCCGCCGTAGGTGTTGTCGCCGTCGCGAACGAACTTCTCCGGACGCCCGGCGGGCACAGCGCCCAGCGCCTCGTAGCTGATGATCCTCGTTCGGGGTGAAGCAGTCGTGCAAGTTCCACGCACGTCGAGGTCGCGTCGCCGTGATCGCCTGGCCTGCGCGTAGGCCTCGCTGCGCGCGCGCTGCGTCATGCCGTAGCCCACGCCGTTGATCATGCCGCCGGCCTCGAAGCTGTCGACCGCGTCGGTGGTCAGCGCCGGCCGGCGATGCGCATCGCTGCGGCCGTGTGTGACGCCTGGCGTCTGTGCGCGTAGGCCGCTGAACGACCACAGCCGCGGCAGCGCCGCAGGTCGGCGGGCAGCATTGCAGCCGTCAGCGTGCCGAAGATGTGCGGCGAGTGCTAGCACCTCCTCGACCGTCGGCTCGCGGAACACGGCCACGGATTGCGCGCCGCGTGCCGGCGCGACTTGACCGAGATCATCGCGAAGGTCCGTCGGCGATGCCGTACTTCTGCTGGTAATTGTCGCCTCGCGCCACCGAAATACTGCGCTGCCAGCGGCGCCTCGCGTCCCAGCCCTGGGTGCGGTCGATCATCTGCGTTGAGCATGCCGTTCACGCCCGGCCGGTCGTTGAACGGCGAGCAGCCAGCGCGCCCCGCCAGCATCTGCTCGAAGCCGACCGCGAGAGCGACATCGGCCGCGCCGCTCTCCGACCGCCTGGCGTTGCAGAAGAGCGCAGTCGAGCCGGTCGAGCAGGCGTTGCGTAGACGCTGATGATCGGGATGCCCGTCAGTCCAGCGGGTAGAGCGCCTGCTGCCCCGACGGCGGTGTCGCCGATCACGAAGCCGACATAGGCCTGCCGCACCTGCGGCGTAGTCAGGTCGATGCCGGCGCGAGCGCCTGGCGCGGCGGCGGCGTCCGCGCCCATCGCGTCGTAGGCGCGCTGCGCCCGGCTTTGGTGAACGGCACCATGCCGACCCCGGCAATGCGGGCGTCCTGTTCCATCGTCGTCTCCTGGCTGGGTTGACCCGTGGTTGCCAGCGATCCGCGGCTCGCCAGTATAGTTAACTACGTTAGATAGGTAAACAATCCGCTCGATCTACGACAAAGGTCCGTGCACTGGCCGCTCGCGCCGACCACGCAGCGCTATCGACCAGCGCGACATCATCCTCTCTGCGCTCGGGCCTCGCGCCGGCCGCGAGCAACCCGGTCTCCTGCGACGACCTGAAGTTCGTCTACGAGGGCGCTCGAAGGCGGTTCTGGCCTGCCTGCCGACGATGGCGGTGGTGCCGCCGACCGGTCCGTTCTGATGCGCGACCCGGCGACCGGTCATCGAGTGGCAGAAGATCCTGCACGGCGAGCAGACGCTGACGCTGCATGCCGCCGCCGCCGGCGTCGCGGCCACCGTGGTCGGCGAGCATTCGGTCGACGAGATCGCCGACACAGGCGCGGGGCAAGGGCGGCGCTGATGCTGCTGACGCGCGGCGCTCTACGACCAGGCGAACGGCGACCTGCTGGCGACCGTGGGCTGACGGTTCTGCGCGGCGAGGCGGCTTCGGCGGCAGGGCGACGCGCGCCAAGCTGCACCCGGTGCTGGCCGAGCGCGCGCGCCGACGCTCGATGCTCGATTCGCCACGCTGAACTGGCGGCGCTGTACCGGCTGTCGGGCACTGAACCTGCGTGCACGTCGACCTGGCGCGGGCGGTCGCCGGCTTCGCAGCAACCCATCCTGCACGGCCTGTGCAGCTGCGGTATCGCGGCGCCGCGCGGTGCTGGCGCGTTGTGCGGCAACCAGCCCGGCGCGCCTGAAGCGGTTTCGACCTGCGCTTCGCGAGCCCGGTGTCTCCTGGGCGAGGCCGATGCCGCACCGAGGTCTGGCGCGGCCGGGCCGCGCGCTTCGCGCCCGCGTGGTGCGAGCGCGACGTGGTCGCTCAACAACGACGGGTCGAGTTCACCGATTGAATCAATCGAGGTTTGCGCGGAGACACCATGGGACTGCTCACAACAAGGTCGCGATCATCACCGGCGCTGGGGGCGGCCTGGGGCGCAGCTACGCGCCTGCTCAGCCGCGAAGGCGCCGCGATCGTCGTCAACGACTTCAGCGCCGACGCGCGCGCGAAGGTGGTCGACGAGACGTCGCGGCCGGCGGCCGCGCGGTCGCCTGGTCGCCGATGTCGCGAGCGCCTCGGGCGAGGCTGATCCTGAACACCGCGCTCGCGGCCTTCGGCGCGCGTCGACATCCTCGTCAACAACGCCGGCATCCTGCGCGACAAGAGCTTCGCGAACCCGAGCGAAGACAACTGGGATGCGGTCGTCAACGTGCACCTGAAGGGCGCGTTCTGCGTCACGCAGCCGGTGTTCCGCGTGATGAAGGGAGAATCAAGCGCGGCGGCGTCATCGTCAACACCAGCGTCGTCGTCGGGCCCGGGCGGCAGCTTCGGCCAGACTATCTACGGCGCGGCCAAGGCGGCATCTGGGGCTTCTCGAACTGCCTCGCGCTCGAAGGGCTAGAAGTACGGCGTGCGCGTCTGGACGCTGTGCCCGGCCGCTGCCACGCCGATGAGCATGGGATGATGACGCCCGAGATGATCGCGCAGTGGTCGCCCGATCGCGTGGCGCCGGTGGTGCTCTACATGGTGAGCGCGCCGTCGGGCGATCGAACCAACAAGACCTTGTTCGCCTCCGGCAGCAAGGTGATGGAGCTGAAGATGGTCGCATGTCGGCACGGATCCCCAATAGCGCAGGTTAGGCATGGCCGATGCGCCGACGCGCGGCCGAGCGCTGTTCCCGCCGAACACCGACGTGCCGCTGACTCCAATGACTGGAGCGACGCCTGGCCACGCTGCGCCTCGAGGTCGGCGCCGACGGCGTCGCACTGATCACGTTCGACGATCCGCGGCACGGGCTGAACGTCACGTCGCCCGAACTGATGCGACCTGTTGGCCGCGCTCGCCCGCGTGGCGCGCGATCCGGCCATCGTCGGCGCGGTGCTCACGTCGGGCAAGCGCGGCGGCTTCGTCGCCGGCGGCGACATCAAGGACTTCGTCGGCGCGCGCACGAGCGCAGGCATGACGCCGGGACTCGAGGCCTTCGAGACCAGCCACCGCTGGAACGTCTGGCATGCTGCCGCCTCGAGCGCCGCCCGGCAGCCGCTCGCCGCTGCGCTCAACGGCCTCGCGCTCGGCGGCGGGCTGCGAGCTGGCAGCTGTGCTGCGAGCTACCGCGTGCTCGCCGACGACGACCGAGGCCGTCGTCATCGCCCCGAGGCGATCGGCCTGCTGCCGGCCGGTGGCGGCACGCCAGCGCCTGCCGCGCCTCATCGGCAACGAGCCGGCGCTGGCCATGATGCTCGAGGGCACGGCGCCGCGCCCGGCGCGGGCGCTCGCGCCGTCGGCGCCGTCGATGCCAGGTCGTAAAGCCGCGCGAGCACGTGGTCGATGACGGCGCGCGCGCATGCGCGCGTCGGGCACCGGACCGCGCGACGCAGCCCTGGGACCGCGCCCGGCTATCGGCCGCGCCCCGGCAGCCGAGCGCTTTCGGACTGGGCGTGGCATGCGCGCGCGCTGGCGCGCGTGGTCGAGCGCACCCGTGGGTCGATACCCGGCGCCGCCTCGCGCCCCTCGCCGACGGTGCGCGACGGACGCGCGCTGGCCGCATCGACGAGCGGCCTGCGCGTCGAGTCGGAGCGGCGTCGGCGGCGCTGCCGCCCGGCGCCGTCGCGCGCAACCTGATGCGCACCGGTTTCGTCCATCGCCAACTTTCGCGCGCCGCTTCGCCGGCGCGCCGGGGCCGTATGTGCAGCGGCTGAGCCGCGCCTGCCAGATCGAGGTGGCGGCACTGCTGGCCGAAGCGCGCCAGCCAGCGGCTGCAGCGGGCGGCAATAAGACGCCGATTGGCCCGCTCCTGCTGTGGCCTGACGTTCGATTCGACCGCTATTCGTGAAAGCAATAATACGTAACCGGAACGGGCGCATACC
>ERZ1370068.9829-contig-8578_pt1 | contig 61091 bp, 89 predicted proteins | sample MGYA00561227_ERZ1370068 | MGnify/ENA primary metagenome ERZ1370068 (study PRJEB38410, sample SAMEA6850437) | metagenome | study: Metagenomic assessment of the ecological functions of the soil: analysis of the soil microbiota associated with the... | reverse complement strand
GTTACGTATTGTCGATCAGCCGCCGACCGTGGCGGCGGCGAAGACCCCGGTGAGAAACCTGACGGCAGAAACGAACAGCGCCGGTCGGAGGCCCACCAGCCGGTGATCAGGTCGGTGGCGATGATCGCGTAGCCCACCCGCTGAGAATCGTCACCGCGGTCGCGACCGCCGTCTTCGAATCGGGGGTTCCGGCGCCTGCCGATCGCTACCGGCCTGGCCCGGGGATGCAGCGTGGCTCGCTGCCTGGCTGAGCGCCGATGAGCGTGGCGCGGGATTCGTCGATTGCGGGTACCGGCCCGGAGGGAGGCACGCCGAATGATGCCGGTCTTCGGCGCGGAGACGAATCGTCGTCAGGAACGGTCAGGCCGGTCCGGGCCACTCACGCTTCTTACGGAGAGTAATCGCCGGGGCCGGGCAGTCCCCGTTTGGCCAGCCATCCGACCGAGGTCGACGCGGTCGGTGCCGTTCTGAAGCACCTCGAAGCGCAGGTGCGGACCGGTGGAGTCGCCGCGGCTGCCGATGGTGGCGATCTGGTCACCCGCCCAGACCCGCTCGCCGATGTTGACCGTCCAGCTGTTGACGTTGGCCGTACAGAGTCACGGTGCCGTCGGCGTGCCGCGGATGCTTGACCCAGCGCGCCGTAGCCGGCGGTCGGGACCTGCGTCGATCACCACGCCGTCGGCGGCCGCGAAGATCGGGGTGCCGATGGAGTTGGCGATGTCGATGCCGCCGTGCAGCACGCCCCAGCGGTAGCCGAAGCCCGGACGTGAACACGCCCTTGGTCGGCATCACGAACAACGGCCGTTGCAGCGCGGGCCTCGCGCTCGCGCTCGCTCCTGGGCGAAGGCGGCGCGCCTTGTGGTACGACCTCCTCGCGTGCACCGACGGAGTCGGGCCGAAGCGACCACGCAGCCGATCTGCGCATGCCGTCTGTGGAGCCGGAGATGACCGCGCCGCCGGCATGACGGACTGATCAGGCGGCAAGCACGGCGTCCGTGCGTTGTGGTCTCGCGTGTGCGTTCAGCCACGGAGTGCGCGGCTGCCGCGGTGGCGCCCGACGGCCATCGCCGCGATCATCAACCGGCCCTTGAGGGCGCTGGCGCTGTCTTGCGGTGCTGGCCGCGACGGCGAGCGCCATGTCGATGACGTCGGTGGCCGCGACGCCGTTGCTCGGTGTCGGTGTGGCTGTCGCGATAGGCGGGTCGAGTTTACGCACGTGCGAGGAAGGCGACCGCGCTCGTCGCGCGGATCCGGCCGGAACTTGGACGGCACCGCCAGCCGCAGCGGGATCAGGTCGTCGGTTGTCCGACATAGTCGTCGAGCTCGGGCGCATGGATGACCTGGCGACTCGCGATCGAACGCCGACTATTGTCGTGAAAGTCCAGGTCATCGAGGTCACCGAACTCGTTGAACGGAATGATGTCGGTGATCTCGACGGCTTCGGGGTCGATGCCACCGTGTGCCGAGCGTTCGTCGCGTCATCTCCATCCGGAGAACCGAGACAAACGATGCCGCTGCCAACCTGAAATATCCTTCTATTCGTGACCGAGACCGTTATCTAGACCAGAGGCGACGTTAACCAAATCCCAATGTTCGTGGCAACTCGAGCGGGCTATTCCGCCGGGGATTGTGACTTGTATCACTGCGACTCGGAGCGGTGAGATCTACCCACATGAGCGGTAGGCGGTGCCGATAGCTTCAGTCGTGTGGATAAAGTTCCCCCGAGCCCGTCGGGCGCAAACCTTCGAAGTCAACGCACAAAGACAGTGAGTCCATGGATCTCTTCGAATACCAGGCGCGAAAGAGCTGTTCGCCAAGCACAACGTGCCCACCACGCCGGGCCGGGTGACCGACACCGCCGAGGAGCGCCAAGGCCATCGCCGAGGAAATCGGCAGGCCCGTCATGGTCAAGGCGCAGGTGAAGACCGGCGGCCGCGGCAAGGCCGGCGGCGTGCAAGTACGCGGCCACCCCCGACGACGCGTTCACCCACGCGCAGAACATCCTCGGCCTGGACATCAAGGGCCACATCGTCAAGAAGCTGCTGGTCGTCCGAGGCCAGCGACATCGCCGAGGAGTACTACATCTCGTTCCTGCTCGACCGCGCCAACCGCACCTACCTGGCGATGTGCTCGGTCGAGGGCGGCATGGAGATCGAAGAGGTCGCGGCGACCAAGCCCGAGCGGCTCGCCAAGGTGCCCGTCGACGCCGTCAAGGGCGTCGACCTGAGGCGTTCGCCCGCTCGATCGCCGAGCAGGGTCACCTGCCCGCCGAGGTGCTCGACGCGGCGGCCGTGACGATCGCAGAAGCTGTGGGAGGTCTTCGTCGACGAGGACGCCACCCTGGTCGAGGTCAACCCGCTGGTGCGCACGCCTCCCTCGGGGAGAACGACCGGCAGATCCTGCGCGCTGGACGGCAAGGTCACGCTGGACGCCAACGCCGACTTCCGCCATCCGGACCACGCAGCAGTTCGAGGACCGCGACGCCACCGACCCGCTCGAGGCTCAAGGCCAAGGAGCACGACCTCAACTACGTCAAGCTCGACGGCGAGGTCGGCATCATCGGCAACGGCGCGGGCCTGGTGATGTCGACGCTCGACGTCGTCGCCTACGCCGGCGAGAAGCACGGCGGCGTCAAGCCCGCCAACTTCCTCGACATCGGCGGCGGCGCCTCGGCCGAGGTGATGGCCGCCGGCCTCGACGTCATCCTGCGACGACCCGCAGGTCAAGAGCGTGTTCGTCAACGTGTTCGGCGGCATCACCGCGTGCGACGCCGTCGCCAACGGCATCGTCAAGGCGCTCGCAGATCCTCGGCGACGAGGCCAACAAGCCGCTGGTGGTCGCGGCTCGACGGCAACAACGTCGACGAGGGCCGCCGCATCCTGCGCCGAGGCCAACCACCCGCTCGTGACCGAGGTCGGCACGATGGACGAAGCCGCCGACATCGCGGCCGCCAAGGCCGCCGAAGCCGCGAGCCGCCTGAAAGGACGCATAGGACAGACATGTCAATCTTTCTGAACCAAGGACAACAAGGTCATCGTCCAGGGCATCACCGGCGGCGAGGCCACCACGCACACCGCGCGGATGCTCAAGGCGGGCACCCAGATCGTCGGCGGCGTCAACGCCCGCAAGGCCGGAACGACGGTGTCGCACGACGACAAGGACGGCAACGACGTCGAACTGCCGGTGTTCGGCACCGTCGTCGAGGCCATCGACGAAGACCGGCGCCGACGTGTCGATCATCTTCGTGCCGCCGAAGTTCGCCAAGGACGCGATCATCGAGGCCATCGACGCCGAGATCCCGCTGCTGGTCGTGATCACCGAGGGAATTCCGGTGCAGGACACGCGCGTATGCGTGGGCCTACAACGTCGCGAAGGGCAACAAGACCCGCATCATCGGGCCCAACTGCCCCGGCATCATCACGCCGGGCGAGTCGCTGGTCGGCATCACGCCGGCCAACATCACCGGCCCGGGCCCGATCGGGCTGGTGTCCAAGTCCGGCACGCTGACCTACCAGATGATGTACGAGCTGCGCGATTTCGGCTTCTCGACCGCCATCGGCATCGGCGGCGACCCGGTCATCGGCACCACCCACATCGACGCGCATCGAGGCGTTCGAGAAGGACCCCGACACCAAGGTCATCGTGATGATCGGCGAGATCGGCGGCGACGCCGAGGAGCGTGCGGCCGACTACATCAAGGCCAACGTGTCCAAGCCGGTCGTCGGCTACGTCGCGGGATTCACCGCGCCCGAGGGCAAGACGATGGGCCACGCGGGCGCGATCGTGTCCGGCTCGTCGGGCACCGCGGCCGGCGCAAGAAGGAGGCCCTCGAGGCCGCCGGCGTCAAGGTCGGCAAGACGCCGTCGGAGACCGCCGGCCTGGCCCGCGAGATCCTGACAGAACCTCTAGCTTCTTCCGCGCGAGAGACGCAAAGTCCCCGCACGCTCGGCGGTCGGAGACTTTTGCGTCTGGCTGGCCGTTAGTTCGTTAGCCTGACGAATTAACATCTCGTCAGGAGGTCTGTAATGGCTGCGTCAGGGTCCTCGCGCGAGTGCTCGTCCGTCGACCCGCGCACTCCCGTGATCGTCGGCGTCGGGCAGTTCACCGAGAACATCGACGACCCTGGCTACCGGGGGATGTCGGCAGTCGAACTGGCGACAGCGGCGGCGCGCGCGGCGCTGACCGACACCGGCGCCGACGAGGACGCCGTCGCCAAGGCCATCGACGTGGTCGTCGGCCTGAGGCAGTTCGAGATCTCCGGGCCCATGCCTGCGAAGCTGGGCAAGTCGAACAACTACCCGCGGTCGGTGATGCAACGGGTTGGCGCCGACCCGGCCCGCGCGGTGCTGGAACCCGTCGGCGGGCAGGGCCCCCAGAAGCTGGTCACCGAGTTCGGCGGCGCGATCGCGGCGGGCAAGGCCGATGTCGTGATGATCATCGGGTCTGAACCCGGGTCGACGGCTCGATACTTCGCCGAGCGGGACGACAAACCCGACTTCACCGAGCACGTCGACGGGCAGCTCGGAGGATCGCGGTCATCAGCTGTTCGGCTATATCAGCGAGTACACGATCGCGCATGGACTGACCGGTGCGCCTGCGCAGTACGGGTTGATGGACAACGCACGACGCGGCCGGCTCGGCCTCAGCGTCGCCGACTACCGCCAGAAGATGGCCGAGCTGTTCGCGCCGTTCTCGAAAATCGCCGCCAAGAACCCGTTTTCGTCATCCCCCGTCGAGCGCTCGGTGGCGGAGATCGTCACGGTCACCGACGACAACCGGATGATCTGCGACCCGTATCCACGGCTGCTGGTGGCCCGCGACCAGGTAAACCAGGGTGCGGCGGCCGTCTTGATGTCCGTGGACGCGGCGCGTCGCCTCGGCGGTGCCTGAGGAGCGGTGGGTGTATCTGCACGGGCATTCCGACATGGTCGAGCAGGGGCTGCTGGAACGTGGCCACCTCGGCGCCAGCCCTGCGGCGGTGACTTGCCGCGCGCGAAGCATTGCGGGTGGCGGGAATCGGTGTCGACGACATCGCCACCTTCGACCTGTACAGCTGCTTCCCGTTCCCGGTGTTCGTCATCTGTGACGCACTCGGCATCGACGGCGACGACCCGCGCGATTTGACGCTTACCGGCGGGCTGCCGTACTTCGGCGGCCCGGGCAACAGCTACTCGCTGCACGGCATCGCCGAGACGGTCAGCGAGATGCGGGACAAGCCAGGGCAATTCGGTTTCGTCGGCGCCAACGGCGGCATCATGAGCAAGTACTCGGTGGGTATCTACTCCACCCTGCCGGTGGATTGGCGAGCGGACCGCAGCGCGGCGCTCAATGAAGAGATCGCCGCGTTGTCGACGGTCTCCGTGACGAAGACGGTCGACGGCCCCGCGACGGTCGAGACCTACTCCGTGCGCTACGACTGGCCGGTGCGCACCGGGATCATCGTTGGCCGGTTGGACGCCGACGGCTCCCGGTTCATGGCTACCACCGAGGACGAGGATCTCGTCGGTTTGATGTCCGACGGCGATCCGCTCGGCGCGCGATATCGTCGTGACGTCGACCGAGCACGGCAATCGCGCACGCCTGGCCTAGTTCCACGTAAGCAGTCGCAGGTCAAAATCGGACCATCGCGGGGCGTTCGACTGTGGCAACCGCGTCACCTTGACTTACGTCTTGCCACCCGTCCTTTGGACTCGAGACGGGATCCGTCGCGTTCACGCCTGACGCGGCGATGGTTGGCGTGTGGATCGTCGAATATACGGACGATGAGTGGGCTGATGGAGGGCATGACATTCCTTTCGGATCAGTGGTGCTCGGTCAAGGAGGGACACCGTGTCGGTTGGGCTTGAGTCCCCTTGCCCATGAAGTGTTGTGCCGAGCTCTGAGCACGGCACGCGTAGTCGACTACTCGAATATCTCGCCCACTACCTCACCGTCGCCCGACATTCGTGTACCATATGGTACATGATTACCGATAGTGCCATCGAGATCGACGCACCCCCGACGCTGGTGTGGGACGTCTTCACCGACGTCGAGCGCTGGCCGGAATGGACCGCCTCGGTGACCAGCCTGAGAGCGCTCGACGGGCCGGGACTGGCGGTCGGGAAAACGGTTCGAGATCAAACAGCCCCGCCTGCCCAAGCTGGTCTGGGAGGTGACCGACGTCGTCGAGGGCACGCTCCTGGACGTGGGAGCAGCGATCGCCCGGCGGCCGGACCGTCGCCAACCATGAGGTCATCCCGAAGGCGGGCGACCGCACGCTGGTCCGTCAGCGGCTCGACCAGCGCGGCCCGATCGGCGCACTGCTGGGTCGGCTCATGCACGGCACCACCAAGCGCTACCTCGAGCTAGAGGCCAACGGCCTCAAGGCGCGCAGCGAGCAGTCAAGCACCCGCGTGGCTCGGCCACCTGACCTCGAGCGGCGCAGGCAACTGCTCGACGCGCTCATCGACGCCGTTTGCGGACGGCGGCATCGGGGACCGCTCGCTGCGGGAGGTCGCAGACGCGGTGGGCACCAGCCATCGAATGCTGCTGCACCACTTCGGATCCCGCGACGAGCTGCTGCTGGCGATCGTCGAGGAGGTCGAGCGCCGCCAGATGGCCGTGCTACCCGATTCATCCACCGAGCCCGCCGACGGGGTGGCCGCCATGTGGGCCGACCTTCGCAGGGCCGAGCTTCGCCCGTTCGAGCGGCTCTTCTTCGAGTGCTACGCCCGCGGGGCACAGGGCGAGCAGCCCTTCGCCCGCATACGCCGGGCGCCGTCGAATCCTGGCTCACCGAGGTCGACGCGAAAACCGGCCGGATCAACGACCCCGCGCTGGTGCGGCTCGGGCTCGCGGTAATTCGCGGCCTGCTGCTCGATCTGGTTGCCACCGACGACGAAAAGGGTGTCGACGCGGCCGCCCAGGCGTTCGTCGAGCTGCTCCGCAGTCGGGGGTCTCAGCCAGCCAGGGCCGCCAGCTTGCCCGCGAGCCGATCCACGTAGCCGGCGATCTGGTCCTCGTCGCGGTCGGGGAGGCCGAACAGCACCTCGGTCACGCCGAGTTCCGCCCAGCGGGCGAGCTTGTCGGGGTCGGGCTTGAAGTCCAGGGCGACGATCTGCGGCGCGCCGTCGCGGTCCGCGGCCGCCCAGCTGTCCTGCAGCAGCTTCACCGGCTCATCGATGTCGAAGTCGCGCGGCGTGGTGATCCAGCCGTCGGCAGACTCGCGCGATCCATTTGAAGTTCTTCTCGGTGCCCGCCGCACCGACCAGCACCGGGATGTGGGCCTGCACCGGTTTGGGCCACGCCCAGCTGGGCCCGAAGTTGACGAACTCGCCCTCGTAGGAGGCTTCTTCCTCGGTCCACAGCGCGCGCATGGCCTCGAGGTACTCGCGCAGCATGGTGCGCCGCCGTCCAGGGGGACGTTGTGGTCGGCGAGTTCGTCTGTGTTCCAACCGAATCCGACGCCCAGGCTGACGCGGCCGCCGGACAGGTGGTCGAGTGTGGCGATCGACTTGGCCAGCGTGATCGGGTCGTGTTCGACGGGCAGCGCTACTGCGGTCGACAGCCGCACCCGCGAGGTCACCGCGCACGCGGTGCCCAGCGACACCCATGGGTCGAGGGTGCGCATGTAGCGGTCGTCGGGCAGCGACTCGTCGCCGGTGGTGGGGTGGGCGGCCTCGCGCTTGACCGGGATGTGGGTGTGTTCGGGCACGTAGAACGTGGTAAAGCCGTGGTCGTCTGCGAGCTTGGCTGCTGCAGCCGGCGTGATCCCGCGGTCGCTGGTGAAAAGTACGAGCCCGTAGTCCATGCCCAGAATTAGAACGTGTTCCAGTCTGCGGGCAAGGGGCGGGTACCTCGATTGAGGTAGTGCGTTACTCGCGACTCTGTTTGCTGCGAGCCAGACGACTCAGGACATGGAGGCCAGCGCGCACCACCCGCCAGAAACTCATGGAGTGGGTTCGTCGCTACCTGCCGTGCGAAATCGCCGGGAACGGTTGGCGAGCTGGGTGGTGCCGCAGTCGCCTACCTGCTCACCGGATCGCTGGCGGCCGCCGCGATCGCCGCGACGGTCGGCGCATCGGCGGGCTACTACGCGGCCGCCTACATCAGTTCGGTGCGCTGGGCGTACCGCGAGCGGAGTCGTCGAGGGTGGGCGGCGCGCATCGTGGTCGCCAATCTGTTCGCGTTGCGCAGCGTCGCGATCGAGTTCGGCCCGCCGAACTGATCGACAGCATCGCGATCCGGCCGCTGGCCTACTACATCGGGCCGCTCATCTTCGGCAACGTCGGTTGCCGGCTGGATCTTCGGAAAGTTGCGTCTCCGACATCGGTTTCTACGTTCTCGCCATCTTCAGCTACGAGCGTTTCAACGGACTGCTGGCGGGACGCCGGCCACGCATCGAGGAGGCAGACGGTGGAACCGTCCCGGCGGTCGAGGCTGCGTGAGGCCATGCGGGTTCGGGCCGAACACCGAGGGCTGGCGTGCGCTGATCGGAGCAGCACGGCACGCCACTGCTGGTACTCGATCGCTACCGCGTCGTCGAGCAGTACCTGGACTGCTGGCGTCGCACCTACGCGGCTTTCGGCTGCACTACGCGGTGAAGGCGTCGCCGCACCCGGCGGTGCTGCGCGCGTCGCCGCAGGCGGCGGCGGCTTCGACGTGGCGACGAACGCCGAAATCGATCTCCTGCGCGCGCTGGGCCTTCCGTGGAGCGCTGCATCCACACCAATCCGATCAAGAAGCCCGCCGACATCGACCACGCCTACGCGGCCGGCGTCCGCACCTTCGTCGTCGACAATCCGGTCGAGGCTCAGAAGTTCGCGGGCCGACGGACCGACATCGACATCCTGGTGCGGCTCGCGTTCCGCAATCCATCGGCGAAATCGGATCTGTCGACGAAGTTCGGCGCTGACCCGCCGACGCGGAACTGGTCGTCAAGCACGTATTGGCAGCCGGGGTGCAGTTCGCCGGTTTCAGCTTCCACGTCGGCAGCCAGGGTGCGACCGCCGAGCCGTACCGAGCCGCGCTGCGCGGCACCCTGGAACTGGACACCGGATCACGCGAAACGCTCGGCGTGCCGACTCGGATCATCGACATCGGCGGCGGCTTCCCCGTGAGCTACCGCGAGCCGATGCCCGCGATCGGCGCCATCGCAGACATCGTCGACGAGGTACTCGGCGACCGCAGAGACGAGTTCGTGCTGCTGGCCGAGCCCGGTCGATTTCTGGCCGCCGACAGCATGACTCTGTTGACCAGCGTTGTCGGCAGCGCCGTGCGGGACGGTCGGATGTGGCACTACCTCGACGACGGGCTGCTACGGCAGCTACTCGAATGTGATGACCGAGCACGTGCATCCACCGATCCTGGCGCTGCGTGAGGTGGTCGACGTGGCGACCGACTACGAGCCGGTGACGCTGGCCGGGCCGACATGCGACAGTGCCGACGTCATCGCCCGCGACTACCCGATGCCGGCGCTGAACGTCGGCGACGTGGTGGTCAGCCCGTTGATGGGTGCGTACACGTCGGTCACGTCGTCGCGCTTCAACGGGATCCCGGCCACCCCGATCGTCGAAGTCTGACTTTCCCGTCAGCGCGAGCGTTACCCGCGACGATGGCCGCGCCTCTGCTGTTGAGATGGCACTCCATGACAACCGAACGGATCGCCAACCACGTCCAGTTCGCGTACTGGGTGCCCAATGTCAGTGGCGGCCTGGTCACCAGCGACATCGAGCAGCGCACCGACTGGGGCTACGACTACAACGTCAAGCTGGCCCAGACGGCGGAGAACAACGGGTTCGACTACGCGCTGTCCCAGGTGCGCTATGAGGCCAGCTACGGCGCCGAGTACCAGCACGAGTCGACCAGCTTCAGCCTGGCGCTGCTGCTGGCCACGCAACGGCTCAAGGTGATCGCGGCCGTCCACCCGGGACTGTGGCAGCCGGCCGTGCTGGCCAAGCTGGGCGCGACGGCCGATCACCTGTCCGGCGGCCGCTTCGCCGTCAACGTGGTGTCCGGCTGGTTCAAGGACGAGTTCACCCATCTGGGCGAGCCGTGGTTGGAGCACGATGAGCGGTACCGCCGCAGCGCAGAGTTCCTGCAGGTGCTACGCAAGATCTGGACCGAGGACGACGTCGATTTCCGCGGCGACTTCTACCGCATCCACGACTTCACCCTCAAACCCAAGCCGCTCAACACCGCCTCGCGGCCCAACCCCGAGCTGTTCCAGGGTGGCAATTCGACCGCTGCGCGGCGTAACGGCGGTTACTACGCCGACTGGTACTTCTCCAACGGGAAGGACTTCGACGGGGTGACCGAGCAGGTCGTCGAGGTGCGTAACCATGCGCGTGACGCCGGTCGCGACGTCCGATTCGGCCTGAACGGATTCATCATCGCCCGCGATTCCGAAGCCGAGGCCCGCGACACGCTCCGCGAAATCGTCGACAAGGCCAACCGCCCCGCCGTGGAGGGGTTCCGTGCCGCCGTGCAACAGGCTGGCAACTCGACCGCGGACAAGCGTGGCATGTGGGCCGATTCGACGTTCGAGGACTTGGTGCAGTACAACGACGGCTTCCGCACCCAGTTGATCGGCACACCCGAGGCAGATCGCGGAACGCATTGCGGCGTACCGCAAACGGGGTGTCGATCTGATTCTCGGTGGGTTCCTGCACTTCCACGAAGAGATCGAGTACTTCGGTTCGCGGGTGTTGCCACTGGTCCGCGAAATCGAAAACGCCGAGGAGAAATGGGCGGACGCTCCCGTGCTTGCCTCCGCTTGACGCGTGGTGCGCTAGCGTGGTGTCGAATCGCTCAAGCGGTCTTCAGTTCACGATTCAGTGAACGGCGTACCGACGCAGCGTCGCGGGGAGCGGCGCCCCAACAAACGCAGGAGAGGTCATGACCTACCCGCCCAGTGGCTCCGGATACCCGCCCGGCCAGCAGCCGACCACTCAGTTCAGCGCCCCGACGCAGCAGTTCGGCAAGGTCGAGCAAGCCTCGCAGGCGCAGGCTCCTGCGGCGGCCGCCGCTGGTCCGAGCAAGCTGCCGGTCTACCTGCTCGCGGTGGTCGCCGTGTGCGGCCTGCTCGTCTACCTGTTCAGCTTCGGGCCGATGTTCACCATCAGCAACACCGACTTCCCGCAGTTGGGCAGCGCCAGCGGTACGTCGCTGGGCCTGGGCTTGCCGTGCTGGCTTCGCTTCTTGCCGCGCTGCTCGCCGGGGCCAGCCTGCTGCCCAAGCAGAAAGCCATACCGGCGGTCGTTGCGGCCATCTCCGTGCTGGCCTTCCTGCTGGTGATCGCCGAAATCGTGAACAAGCCGGAACGGGTCAGCATCGACTGGGCGCTCTACGTCGTCATCGCGGTCACCTTCCTGCAGGCGGCAGCCGCGATCGCCGTCCTGCTACTCGACGCGGGCATCATCTCTGCGCCCGCGCCACGGCCGAAGTACGAGCAGCAGCAGCAGTACGGCCAGTACGGCGGGCCCGGCCAGTACTACGGTCAGCACGCGCCGCACCAGGGCGGCGCTCCCCAGCACCAGCAGCGTCCGGGCTATTCGTCGCAATACGGTGGCTACTCGGGTGGATCGACCTCCGGCGGCTTCTCGGCGATCGGCCAGCAGGGTGGGCCGCCCACGCCGCCGACCGGCTTCCCGACCTATGGCCAGCCGCCGGCATCCCATCCCGCGCCAACGGGGCAGGTTCCGGCACAACCGCAGCAGTCGTCTTCGTCGAATAAGTCCGGCCCCGAGCCGTCATAATCCGGGCCTCGCGTGCGTGAACGTCGCGCGCGTGAGCGAAGAGCGATACCGCTAGTGGTGGAGAACAGGTCGGTCGGCACTCGCCAGGCTCGTGACCTGTTCAGGGTTGCGTTCGGCCCGTCGGTGGTGGCGCTGGTCATCATCGCCGCGGTAACGCTGCTGCAGTTGCTCATTGCGAACAGCGACATGACTGGCGCGCTCGGCGCGATCGCCAGCATGTGGCTGGGCGTGCATCAGAGTCCCGGTGTCGATCGGTGGCCGCGAGCTGGGCGTGATGCCGCTGCTGCCGGTACTGGCAATGGTGTGGGGGACCGCGCGCACAACCGCGGCCGCCACCCCTCCGCAAGGGTCCTGGTTCGTCATCCGGTGGATCGTCGCTTCGGCGTTGGGTGGACCGCTGCTGATCGCCGCCATCTCACTGGCCGTCGTCCACGACGCCGCGTCGGTGCTGACCGAACTGCAGACTCCCAATGCGCTGCGCGCGTTCTCCGGGGTACTTGCCGTTCATGCGATCGGCGCCGCGATCGGTGTCGGATCGCGGGCGGCGCACGCGGCTGGTGACCGCGTCCGGGATGCCGAGCTGGGTGGCCGACGCCGGGCGGCCCGCGGTCGGCCGGGTGCTGGCGCTGCTCGGGTTGTCCGGCGTGGTCACGGCCTTGTCCCTGGTGGTCCATTGGTCGACCATGCACGAGCTGTATGCGATCACCGACTCGGTGTTCGGCCAGTTCAGCCTGACGGTGTTGTCCGTGCTCTACGTGCCCAACGTCATCGTCGGCACCTCCGCGGTCGCGGTCGGGTCCAGTGCCCATGTCGGGCTGGCAACGTTCAGTTCGTTCACCGTGTTCGGCGGAGACATTCCGGCGCTCCCGGTACTGGCCTGCGGTTCCGACGCCGCCGCTGGGCCCGGTGTGGGTGGCGCTGCTGATCGTTGCGGCCGCGGCCGGTGTGGTGGTCGGCCAGCAGTGCGCCCGGCGGCCACTGCCGCTGTTGCCCGCACTGCGCGAAGCTGATCATCGCGTCGGCCGTCGCCGCGGCGACCATGGCGCTGCTCGGCTACGCCGGCGGCGGCCAGTTGGGCAACTTCGGCCACGTCGGGGTGGACCAGGCCACCTTCGGACCCGCGGTGTTCCTGTGGTTCGTCGGGATCGGCGGGCTGACCCTGGCCATGGCGGGCGGCATCGCCTGCAGGCCGAGGTTGCGAGCACCCCTCAAGAAGTCGGTCCAGCCGGTTGAGCCGGAACCGTTGCCCGAGCCTGAGCCTGAGCCTGAGCCCGAAGACGCCGAACCCAGCCTCGAACCCGAGCTCGAATCCGAGGAAGAGCTGGCACCCGACGACGAGGCGGCGCCCGTCGAGAGGCCACGCCCACCGAGGCGGAGTTGCCCGATTTGGACGACATGCCCGACCCGGAGGACCTCGGCCTCACTTCGACGAGGACGAGCGCCACGCCGGGCCCGATTGGCGACCAGACACGCCGAGCCGACGACTCGAGCTCGTCGCGTGCAGCAAACCGCTCCCGTGTGCCCCGAGCGCACCGGCGCGGGTGAGGTGGTGCTGGCGTCCGGCACCGGTTCGCTGCTCGAGTCCCTGCTCGAGTCCGCGGTCGCGCGACTACCCGGCCCGCATTGTCGCCGTCGGCGTTGACCGTGACTGCGGTGCCGTCGAAATCGCGGCAGCGGCAGCGGTGCCGAGCTACCAGGTGCGTCGGGCTGGCGACTATCCCGACCGCGGACGCGTGGGACGCGGCGCATCACCGACGCCACGCGGCGCACAGAGCCCGACTGGGTGGTGTCGGCCGGCTTCATGTAAAATTCTTGGCCCGCAGTTCCTTTCACGGTTTCTGGGCCGTGTCGTCAATACCCATCCGGCGCTGCTGCCGTCGTTTCCAGGTGTGCATGCCGTACCGGCGACACTGGACTACGGCGTCAAGGTCACCGGCTGCACCGTGCGCACCTGGTCGATGCGGGAGCCGACACCGGGCCGATTCTGGGCCCAGCAGCCCGTCCCGGTGCTCGACGGCGACGACGAAGCCACCCTGCACGAGCGGATCAAGGTCGTCGAACGGCGACTGCTGGTAGACGTCCTGGCCGCGCTCGCAACGGGCGGAGTGACCTGGATTGGACGAAAAGGGCAACCATAGGTTGACGTCCTCCCCGGACTTGAAGTCCGGGGATTCCAACCCCATCCCATCGACTTAGGCGGCAGGAGTGAAGAGTTGAGGTTCACGGTTCGCAGACCGCCCATCGGCGAGGTCTCCCGTGCGGTCACCGCCCGTCCGGCGGCGATGTTGCGTGCAGCGTTGACGTCGGCGTTGCACCGGCCAGCAGTGCAGGCTTCGCACTCGAAAACCGCTTGGCTCTTACGGTTCCCGGGTGCGACGTGCCCGCAGGCGGAGCATCGTTGCGACGTATACGCGGCCGGGATCTGCTCGACCCGACCGTAAGCCTTGTGCTGCAAACGCGCGGCGAGCAGCCCCCAACCGCTGCGGCTGATCGCCCGGTTCAGCCCGCGTTTCTGAGCAACGCGCACACCGGGCTGCTCCACAGTTCCGCGCGCAGTGCGGGTCATCGCCCGCACGTCAAGGAGCTTCGATCCTGATCGTGTCGAACGCGGCGCGCAATGTCAGTGCGTGACTTGTTCGACCCAGTCCTTGCGCCGGTCGGCCTCACGCGCCTTCAGCTTCGCGATCGCCCGTTTCGTTCGCGCACGCCGGTTCGAGCCACGCTTGGCCCGGGCGAGCCGCTGCTGCAGCACCTTCAACCGCTTGGCCTCACCCCGGGTCAGACCGGGTGCGTGCAGCAGTTCACCGGTCGACAGCGCCGCCGCCACGACAACACCACGGTCGATGCCCACCACGCTCCCATCGCGCGGCCCGCGATCGGGGCGGGGATGTGGGCGAACGCGACATGCCAGCGGCCGGCCCGATCACGGGTAACCCGGTAGGACTTGACACCCGCTGGCACCGGCCGCGACAGCGCGAAACCGCACCCAGCCCACCTTGGGCACCCACACCCGACCGAAGCGGCGGTTCAGCCGCTCGACGTGATGCGGTTTCACCGCGACCTGCCGAAACCCTTCATGCACACCGGCCTTGCGCCACGTCGGGCGACGGTGCGTGCCGGTGAAGAAGTTTTGCATGGCCTGTGCGAAATCCCGCAGCGCCTGCTGCTGCACGGTCTGACTCCCGGCACGAAGCCACGCCGTACTCGGCGCGGGCCTCGGTCAACTGCGCGGCCTGCTCGACGTAGCCGGGAGCCTTGCGGCCCGGTTGCCAATGCCGCTGCTGCTCCACCGCCAGATTCCACACATACCGCGCATCCCGGCAGTGCGCCAACAATGCCTCCTCCTGCTCAGGAGTCGGCAGCAGCCGGAACCGCGACATATCCGCACCGTAACCACCACCACCGACACCGACATCCCGACGTGGCACGCCAGCCTCACACCGGGGATCGGCTTCCTCCCGCGACTGAAGTCCAGGGTTTCCAGCCGAAGGAGATTCGATGACCGACGACGGGCGCAGGCCGATCCGGCGCGCATTGATCAGCGTGTACGACAAAACAGGATTTGGCGGAGCTGGCCTCTGGGCTGCACTGAGGCCGGGGTAGCCATCGTCTCGACCGAGTCGACGGCCGAAACCATTGCTGGGCGCTGGTGTTCCGGTGATACCGGTGGAGGAGCTCACCGGCTTTCCTGAGGTGCTCGATGGCCGGGTCAAGACGCTGCATCCGGGCGTGCACGCCGGACCGCTGGCCGATCTGCGCAAGCCCGAGCACGCCGCCGCGCTGGATGGAACTCGCGTATCGCGGCATCTCGATCTCGTCGTCGTGAACCTGTATCCGTTCAGCGAGACGGTCGGATCCGGTGCCGAGCGTCGACGAATGCGTCGAGCAGATCGATATCGGCGGTCCGTCGATGGTGCGCGCGGCCGCCAAGAACCACCCCAGCGTTGCCGTGGTAGTCGACCCGCTCGGCTACGACGGTGTGCTGGCAGCGGTTCGCGCCGGTGGCTTCACGCTCGCCGGAGCGGAAGATCCTGGCGTCGTTGGCGTTTCGCCACACCGCCGAATACGACGTGGCCGTCGCGAGCTGGATGGGGCCGACGTTGGCGCCGGAAGAGCCGGCGCAGAAGCTGCCCGCCTGGTTCGGCTGGACGTGGCGGCGCACCGGGGTGCTGCGCTACTGGCGAGAACTCCGCACCAGCAGGCGGCTTTGCACCGCGACGATATCGGCGTGGCCCGGTCTGGCGCAGGCCGAGCAGCTGCACGGCAAGAGAGATGTCCTATAACAACTTCACCGACGCCGACGCCGCCTGGCGGGCGGCAGCTTCGACCACGAGCAGACCTGCGTGCGCCATCATCAAGCACGCGAACCCGTGTGGCATCGCGATCTCGTCGGCGTCGGTCGCCGATGCGCACCGAAAGGCCCACGAGTGTGACCCGCTGAGCGCGTTCGGTGGTGTTATCGCGGCCAACACCGCGGTCAGCGTCGAGTATGGCGGAGACCGTCGCCGACATCTTCACCGAGGTCATCATCGCGCCGGCCTACGAGCAGGGCGCGGTGGAAGTGCTTGCGCGCAAGAAGAATATCCGCGTGCTGGTGGCGTCGGAGACCGCATGTCCGGCGGCACTTGAGACCCGCCAGGTCACGGCGGACTGCTCGCTTCAGCAGCGCGACGCGCTCGACGCGCGCCGGCGACGATCCGCACCAACTGGACGTTGGCCACCGGCGAGCCCGCCGCCCCCGCCACTCTGGCGGATCTGAAGTTCGCGTGGCGGGCCTGCCGCGCGGTGAAGTCCAATGCGATCGTCATCGCCGCCAACGGCGCGCGACCGTCCGGCGTCGGCATGGGCCAGGTGAACCTGGTCGACGCGGCACGGCTGGCGGTGGAACGCGGCGGGCGACCGGGTGCGCGGTGCGGTGGCGGCGTCCGACGCGCTCTCTTCCCATTCCCGGACGGGTCGAGACGCTGACCAACGCCGGTGTGAAGGCGATCGTGCATCCCGGCGGGTCAATGCGCGACGACGTCGTCACCGAGGCGGCGACCAGGGCAGGCGTCACGCTTGTACGCTGATCGGTGCAAGGCACTTCGCGCACTGATAGGTTGCGCGTCCATGGTCGTGACGCACGATCGCGTGCGGTGGCGCGGTACTGGTGGCTACGTCGCACTCGTGCTGGCTACGTCCTGTACTCGGATCGTCGACGACGCCTCGCGTGGTCGCGCGCCGCCGATATGGGAAAGGCCGCTTCGGATGGATCGGAGTGCACGCCGGTTGATGCGTCGCTGACAACGGTCACGGGCCGCGGCGACGACGACGAGCCGGTCATGAAGCATCCCGCAACCCGAGGGTGGGAGCGGCGTGACGATGATGGACTCGGAGCTGATCCGGTTCACCATGCGTAACACGAGCCATGGCCAAGGATGGATTCGCGCCGACCGCCGTGGTCAACGCTCGAAAGTGTGGAGGGTGTCGCCGACTCGAGAGTGTTCGACTCCCAGCACGCGGCGCTGGAGTCGGGATTAGGCGCCACCGACTTGCGCATCACCGAGGACGTACTCTGTGCGGGCTGCCGGCCGAGACCCTGCGACTACGCCAGTTCCGACCATGGGACCGGTAGGGCCACATCCGGCGACGTCGGTGGTCGCGGTGCTGCACACCGATGAGACACGACGTTCGTGGCGACGCTGTCGGTCCACAACGCCGATCCCGACGATCCGACGTACCAGCGTGATGCCCAGACGATTCTGACCGGGTTCCAGATGCTCCCACCGTCTGACGCGTAGAAGCCCGCGCGCAGACGCAAAGGTCCCCGGACACGCCGCAAAAGGGTGCTTTTGCGGCTGCTCGCCGCACAGTAAGCCGTGCCGCACTTCGGCAGCAGTCGTAGCGTGGAGTGGTGACCCCACCCCATGATCTGCCCTCGCACCGTCGGCGAGCTACGTGCCTCCGGCCATCGCGAGCGGGGCGTCAAGCCGAAATCCGGGAGAACCTGCTGGCCGCGCTGCGCCGAAGGCCGCGACGTGTGGCCCGGCATCCTGGGCTTCGAGGACACCGTGCTGCCGCAGCTCGAGCGCGCCCTGATCGCCGGCCACGACGTCGTGCTGCTCGGCGAGCGCGGTCAGGGCAAGACGCGGCTGCTGCGCGCACTCGTCCGGCCTGCTCGACGAATGGACACCGGTCATCGAGGGCGCCGAGCTGGGCGAGCACCCGTACACCCCGATCACGCCCGAGTCGATCCGGCGCGCCGCCGACATCGGGCGACGACCTGCCAGTGGCCTGGCGGCACCGCAGCGAGCGGCTACACCGAGAAGCTGGCCACCCCCGACACCAGCGTGGCCGACCTGGTCGGTGACATCGACCCGATCAAGGTGGCCGAGGGCCGCAGCCTCGGCGACCCGGAGACCATCGCCTACGGCCTGATCCCGCGCGCACACCGCGGCATCGTCGCGGTCAACGAGCTGCCCGACCTCGCCGAGCGCATCCAGGTGTCGATGCTCAACGTGATGGAGGAGCGCGACATCCAGGTGCGCGGCTACACGCTGCGGCTGCCGCTCGACGTGCTCGTCGTGGCCAGCGCCAACCCCGAGGACTACACCAACCGCGGTCGCATCATCACCCCGCTGAAGGACCGGTTCGGCGCCGAGATCCGCACGCACTACCCGCTGGAACTCGAGGCCGAGGTCGGCGTCATCACGCCAGGAGGCGCACCTGGCCGCGGAGGTGCCCGAGTACCTGCTGCAGATGCTCGCCCGGTTCGCCCGCAACCTGCGCGAGTCGAGCTCCGATCGACCAGCGCTCCGGGCGTCTCGGCGCGGTTCGCGATCGCGGCGGCCGAGACGGTCGCCGCGGCCGCCCGGCACCGCTCCGCCGCTGCTCGGCGAGCAGGATCCGGTGGCCCGGGTGGTCGACCTCGGCACCGTGATCGACGTGCTGCGCGGCAAGCTGGAGTTCGAGTCCGGCGAGGAGGGCCGCGAGCAGGCGGTGCTCGAGCACCTGCTGCGGCGCGCCACCGCCGACACCGCACAGCGGTTGCTCGGCGGCATCGACGTCGGCCCGTTGGTGATCGCGATCGAGGGCGGCTCGGCGGTCACCACCGGTGAGCGGGTGTCGGCGAGGGAGGTGCTGGCGGCGGTGCCCGAGGTGCCCGCGATCGCCGAGGTCGCAGGAGCGCCTCGGCGCGCACGTCCGACGGCCAGCGCGCCGCCGCGCGTCGAATTGGCGCTGGAGGCGCTTGTATCTGGCCAAGCGGATCGACAAGGTGTCCGGAGAAGGCGAAACCGTCTATGGCTAGAGGCCACGTACGCGGTCATCCGCGACTGAGCCACGCGGCGGACCCAGACCCGCTGGCGCCGCCCGATCGACCTGCGGCGAGCGCGCTGCGAGACAGATCGGCGCAGGACGTGATGGAGGGCTGCATCGCCGCGGCGCGCACTGTCGGAGCTGACTGCGGCGCGGCACCAAGAATATGCGCGGCGCCGACAAGCTGGCCGCCGAGGCCAACCGCCGTCGCCGGGAACTGTTGCAGCGCAACAACCTCGACGGCACTCTGCAGGAGATCAAGAAGCTGCTCGACGAAGCGCGTGCTGGCCGAGCGCAAGCGAGCTGGCCCGCGCGCTCGACGACGACGCCCGCTTCAGCGAGATGCGGATCGAGTCGTTGCCGCCGTCGCCGGCCAAGGCCGTGCAGGAGCTGTCCGACTACGAGTGGCGCAGCGCCGGAGGCGCGGAGAAGTACGAGCAGATCAAGGATCTGCTCGGCCGCGAGATGCTCGATCAGCGGTTCGCCGGGATGAAGCGAGGCGCTGGAGAACGCCACCGACGAGGACCGTCAGCGCGTCAACGAGATGCTCGACGATCTCGAACGACCTGCTGGACAAGCACGCCCGCGGCGAGGACACGCAGCAGGATTTCTGATGACTTCATGGACAAGCACGGCGAGTTCTTCCCGGAGAACCCGCAGCAACGTCGACGAACTGCTGGACTCGCTGGCCCAGCGGGCGGCCGCGGCGCAGCGGTTCCGCAACAGCCTGTCGGCCGATCAGCGCGCCGAGCTGGATGCGCTGGCGCCAGCAGGCGTTCGGCTCGCCGTCGCTGATGAACGCGCTCAACCGGCTCGACGGGCACCTGCAGGCGGCCCGGCCCGGCGAGGACTGGGACCGGTTCGTCGCGGTTCTCCGGCGACAACCCGATGGGCATGGGCGAGGGCGCCCAGGCGATGGCCGACATCGCCGAGCTCGAAGCAGCTCGCCGAGGCGCTGTCGCAGAGCTACGCCGGGCGCCGACGATGGACGACGTCGACCTCGACGCGCTGGCCCGCCAGCTCGGCGACGAGGCCGCGGTCGACGCCGCGCACGCTGGCCGAACTCGAGCGGGCGCTGGTCAACCAGGGCTTCCTGGACCGTGGCTCGGACGGGCAGTGGCGGCTGTCGCCGAAGGCGATGCGGCAGCTCGGCCAGACCGGCGTTGCGCGATGTGGCCCAACAGCTTTCGGGCCGGCACGGCGAACGCGACACCCGGCGCGCCGGGGCCGCCGGCGAGCTGACCGGGCGCGACGCGGCCGTGGGCAGTTCTGGCGACACCGAGCCGTGGAACGTCACCCGCACGCTGACCAACGCGGTGCTGCGGCAGGCGGGTACCGGCGTCGACGGAGCTGCCGATGCGCATCACCGTCGACGATGTCGAGGTCTCCGAGACGGAGACCCGCACGCAGGCCGCGGTGGCGCTGCTGGTGGACACCGTCGTTCTCGATGGTGATGGAGAACCGCTGGCTGCCGATGAAGCGCACCGCGCTGGCGCTGCAACCATCTGATCAGCACCCGGTTCCGCTCGGATGCGCTGCAGATCATCGCCTTCGGCCGGTACGCGCGGACGGTGCAGCGCCGCCGAACTGACCGGGCTTGAGGGCGTCTACGAGCAGGGCACCAACCTGCACCACGCGCTGGCGCTGGCCGGCCGGCACCTGCGCCGTCATCCCAACGCGCAGCCGGTCGTGCTCGTCGTCACCGACGGCGAACCCACTGCGCACCTGAGGACTTCGACGGCGAAGGTGCATGGGTCTCTGGTGTGTCTTCGATTACCCGCCGCACCCGCGGACGATCGCCCACACCGGGCGCGGCTTCGACGACATGGCCCGGTTGGGCGCGCAGGTCACCATCTTCCGGCTTTCGGCGTCCGGATCCCGGCCTGGCCAGGTTCATCGACCAGGTCGCGCGCCGGGGCCGAGGGGCGTGTTGTGGTGCCCGATCCGGACGGGCCTGCAGCGCGGCGGTCGAAGTCGGCAGACTCATCTGCGGTCGCGCCGACGCCGGCAGCCCGGCGAAGGCGCGGTGGGCGGGTCCGCCGAGCGCTCCGTACGGATCGCCGTGCAGCATCATCTGCGCGCATTTTCGGTGATTGCGTGGAAGCACGCCGCCCGAGCTGGCCGAGGTTCAAGCAGGCGTCGAGTGCGGCGCGGCTCTTCACAGGCAACGCCGGATATGGCGGCTGGAGGTATTGCGTGAGCCTCGCGTGTGCGCGGTCGCCTTGACGCACCTGATATGACATCGCACGCTCAGTCGAGTCGCATGCTTGATGTTTGCGGAGCTGGTGGTGAAGCCTGCGTTCGCCAATTTGCCAACGAGGTCACAACGATGTTTCTTGCTGTCAGCCAAATTTTGCCGAATCCCGCCGGAGGTTAGCAGCAGCATCTCCGTGGTCTCTTGAAGTGTATGTTGCTCTTAACGGACAGGGGCTGTTCCCGACTCCTCGATGGCATTAATGTGGTCTTGCGGTCGAGTGGTCCGCATCCGGAGAGAGGTTAACGACCGTGTGGGCTAAGATTTCTACTTCAGCAACGTCGCGATGGCGTGCGCGGCGTGCCTCGTCGCGGTATGCAACGCCGCCGGCGTGGCGGGCACGGCCGCAGAACAGCTCGCGAGGACCGGTGGGGTGAACTGGCACGTCGACTTCGTGGTGGCAGGCTGAGCCGCCTTTCAGATCGCGATACCGGCATACATTGGCTTGCTCGGCGGTGACTTGACCCAGCTGGACAACTTGGATGCGTTGAGCGCGATCAACCCGCACATCGGCTTTGCTCGGCGGTGACATGACCGCAGCTGGACAACTTGATGCAGCTGGAGGCAGGCGTGGCATCAAACCCGGCTACATTGGCTTCTTCTGCTCGGCGGTGACTTGACCCAGCTGGATCAACTTGATGCGTTGAGCGCGATCAACCCAACTGCATTGGCTTGCTCGGCGGTGACTTGAACCCAGCTGGTACAACTTGGATGCTGGAGCGCGATCAAACCCGCTACATCGCTCTTTGGCCGGCGGTGACATGTAACCGCGACGGGTGACCTGACCCGGTGAGCGCCGTGGACACGTTCTTCGGAGACGCACCTGATAGGGGCGGACGGTGTTGTCTGGTCGGGGTGTTCACTGGCGGAGGTATCGACGCGCTGGCGCCGAACGCGGACGGCGGAGCACCGCGGTTACGCGCGCCTTGAGCGCCCTACCGGTGTTCTTCGGGAGCAGTGCGCCGAACACTAGCGTCGGTCCGGGTGTGTTCGCCGGTGGCGGTGTCGACGCGCTGGCCAACTACGACGCGTGCTGAGCGCCATCCTCGCGCACCTCGCTGCTCCTGCTCCCCGCCGCGGCCACGCGCGCGTAGTGCGGCGCCTTCCGAGGGCCTTCCGTCGACCCTGTCTACGACGTCGACCCCGTCCAGCTGGTGGTCCGGGCCGGGTGGAGGTCGCTTCGTCGGCGCGGCTGGCCTCTGCGCGGCCGAGGCGCGAGGCGGCGGCATCGATGGACCCCGTCCACTCAGGGCGGGCGCCAGCCGTGGTGAGGCCGTTGTCGTCAACGCCGTGAGCTCCGCCTTCCGAAGCCCACCGCCAAGCCCGCGCCGGAGGCGGCCGCCAGGCTACGAGGAGATCACGCCGACGGCGGACGCCAGACAACAGTGGCTCGGCCGCTCCCAGAACGTCATTCGGGATTCCTTGAGGTTCACCCCCGAGCCGAACGCGAATGGCGTTGCCCCTTCCTCCTCGGCGGCGGTGGCCCGGCTGTCGCAGACAACAGCATTCGCGGCTGGGGATCGGCCCTCAAGCAAGCTGGACCCGGAGGCGGGGAGTCGCCCAGCGGCGACGGCACATTGAGTAGTCAGGTGCTCAACGAACACCGGCGGGCTCTCTCGAGCCCGCCCGCCGACCATCGCGCGCGTTCCCGAGCGTTGCGGGGTGCGGCGGCTGCTTGCGCTTGACGCCGACCTTTGCCCCACAGGGAGAAGCCGCGGATCTTCACGCAGCAGGTGCGCCGGGCAGACCCTCCTGGCCGGCGACGATGTGGTCGAACGTGCCCATCACGCCGACACCATGCAGGTCCACGCCGCCACCCCGGCGCGGCACCAGGATGGTCTGTCCACCCGGCGATCGAGTACGAGTGGATTCTCCCACCTCGGGCGCGATGCGTGGAAGTCGGCATAGCGCAGGTCCACCACACCCCCGCCGCCCCAGAGGGCGAAGCGCGGTCATCCTCTTCGACGTTCCGCGGACTGGCCGCGGCGCTCGAATCCGCTCAAGATGGCCAGGGAGCAGCGAGGACGGCGCCGGCCGCGATCGCTGGGCCACCCCTGCGGGCGGTCGTCATCGCACCCGGCAGATCTGGCGCTCACAGGCGGGACAGTTCGTCGTAGGTCTTGGCGGCGTATGCCCTGCCTCAGCCGGTCCTCGTACTCATTCATAGGCGAGGCGCTCAGCAGCGGCGTGCACCGGAGAGCAGCGCCAGCTATGCCTGCATGCGATCTGGCGTCTGCAGCAGGCCCTGATCGGTTTCAAGCGACTGCTGAGTGCTCACTCACCGTCTGAGCCTACGACGAAGCTGCGAATAAGCACAGCAAAGCCGCGGAGCTCGCGCCAGGTGCTCGGTGAAGCTGATCGTCCCTGATTGGATTTGCCTGCACCAAGTTGGCGGGCTCCCGACCTCAGACTCCGCAGACGATGCCGCCGGGCACGGGAGAAGTTTCGCCACTCACCCGTCGCCGGGCTGCAGTTGCGGGATGCCAGATACATGCCATCCGCCCAAGCTCGTCGTGGTCGTATACGGCAGGTCCGCCGATGTCGTCGACACGGGCCAGCAGGCCCGTATCGTCGATAAAGGGAAACCAAGCGGGTCGCCACGTCGCGGGTGTCAATCGGCTGGAAGCGCACGCCAAAGCTGAATCGCGGAACAGCGCCGGCGAGAAGCGCTGGATCGCGAACATCGTCTCGATCAGGTCGCGGAACTGCGTGACCCGGATGATCGTGTGGCCGAGAGCCGGACGCGGCCAACCTTTCCTCGACGCGCAGCTTGGCCTTGTAGTAGCACATCGGGATGCGATCGATCCCGACGATCGAGATGTAGACGACGATGCCGGAGACGTGCCGGTCCGGCGCGCAGCGGCGATGAGTGCCGTTCGCCGACACCGACGTCTTTTTCCGCGGGCGCCCTCAGCTGCGCAGTGCACAAACCAGCCATCCATCACCCCCTCGAGGGCGGCATCGATGCCGGCTGCTGTGAGTAGGTCGCCCTGATACCAGTGCACGCGCGGCCGTAGCCGACGTGACCGCGCGCTGGCGGAGCGCGCGCACCTGATGGCCCGCTGCCCGGTGCGCTCTCACCCACCACTCTGGCGCCCGAGCGTGCCGGTCGCGCCGGTGACCAAAATCCCGCGGGCCACCACATATTGCGCCCACCGCGGAGGCCGCTTCTGCAGGAAGGCCATCATGCCCTTCGCGGGCCTCGTCTCGAGACGAACAACCGCGCGGACTGCTCCGGTCAGCTCGTCGGCGCGCGCGGTCGAACGCCTCCAGAATGCTCGCGGTGGTCAAGGCCTTTCGAGGCGGCCAGCCCCTGCGGCGAAGCCTCTGCGCGATCGCGGCGGTCAGCGACGCCACCGTGGCTACCCGACGTCGTCGGCGGCGACGGTGATCAGGCCGATGTCCGCGGCCTCGGCGGCGCCGAACTTCTCGCCGGTGAGGAAGTAGCGACCAGCGGCGCGGGCGGTCATCTTCGGCAACAGGCGTCAGCGAAATGATCGACGGCGCGACGCCGATGCGCGCCTCGGTCAGCGCGAACGTGCTGGCCGGCCCCGCGACGCGCGATGTCGCATGCGCCGACGCAGGCCGAGCCCGCCGGCGCGCGACATGCCCATCGATCGCGGCGATCACCGGCATCGGCAGCTTGAGGATCCGACGCAGCAGGTGCGTCAGCTCGCGGGCGCGGTCGACGGCGACCGGGTCGACGGCGATCCGCCGGCGGCACTCGAGCGAGATCGGCTCCCGCGCAGAACGTTCCGCCGGTGTGGTCGAGCACGACGGCCCGCACGCCGCGACTCCTCGGCGGCGTCGGTGAGGCCCTGGTGCAGCTGGTTGACCAGCGCCGTGGATAGCGCGTTGCGGTTGTCCGGCGAGTCCAGCGTGAGCCGGGCGACGCTGCCCTCGACGGTGTAGTGGACGAGTGTGCGCATCAGTACGAGCGTGGCAGACCAGCGAGGTCTGCGCCACGAAGTTGAGAACCATCTCGCGGCTGACCGGGGCGATGCGGGCCAGCTTCGACGCGGTGCACCGCCGCGGCGATGCCGTACTCCTTGGTCAGCCCGTTGCCGCCCAGCGACTGCACGGCCTGGTCGACGGCGCGTACCGACGCCTCGCCCGCGGCGTATTTGGCCATGTTCGCCGCCTCGGCCGCGCCCGCAGTCGTCGCCGGCGTCGTACAGCGTCGCCGCCTTCTGCATCATCAGCTTGGCCAGCTCGATCTCGATGTGGTTCTGCGCCAACGGGTGCGAGAGGCCCTGATGCGCACCGATCGGCGTCTTCCACACCTGGCGGGTCTTGACGTAGTCGACGGCCTTGTTGATCGCGAACCGGCCCATGCCCACCGCGCTGGCCGCGCCCATGATCCGCTCCGGGTTCAGGCCCGGCGAACAGCTGCGCGATCGCGGCGTCCTCAGATCCGACCAGCGCGTCGGACGGCAACCGGACCTCGTCGAGGAACACCTGGAACTGGCTTTCCGGGCATGACCAGTTCCATGTCGATCTTGGTCCAGCTCAGGCCCGGGAGTGTCCGTGGGCACGATGAACAGCGCGGGCCGGAGTGATTCGGACTTGGCTCCTGGCCTCGACTAGGTGCGGCCGACGATGAGCACCGCCTGCGCCTGGTCGATGCCGGAGATGAACACCTTCTGGCCCGACAGGATCCAGTCGCTGCCGTCGCGGCGGGCGGTGGTGGTGATGCGGTGGCGAGTTCGACCCGGCGTCGGGTTCGGTGATGGCGAACGCCATGGTGATCGAGCCGTCGGCGATGCCGGGCAGCCACCGCTTCTTCTGGTCCTCGGTGCCGAACTTGGCTGATGATCGTGCCGTTGATCGCGGGGAGACGACCATCAACAGCAACGGCGCAGCCGGCGGCGGACCATCTCCTCCATCACCAGCGACAGCTCGTACATGCCTGCGCCGCCGCCGCCGTACTCCTCGGGCAGGTTGACGCCCGATGAAGCCGAGTTTGCCTGCCTCGTTCCACAATTCGTCGGTGTGCCCGCCGGCGCGGGCCTTCTCCAGGTAGTAGTCCTGGCCGTAGTTGGCGGCCATCGCGGCGACGGCCTTGCGCAGCGCCTGCTGTTCCTCGGTCTCGATGAAGCCGGTCTGTGTCATTGGTGGGTCTCCTTGTTCGGTGTCCACTCGGGCGAGTACGGCGCCGACGTCGACCTGCTGGCCCGGCCTCGACGTTGAGTTCGGCGAGCACACCGTCGCTTGGCGCGGTCACGGTGTGCTCCATCTTCATCGCCTCCAGCCAGATCAGCGGCTGCCCGGCGGTGACGGCGTCGCCCACCGCCGCGCCGACGCGCAGCACCGGAGCCCGGCATGGGCGCCAGCAGCGAGCCCTGTGCGACCGCGGCGTCGGGATCCGGAAAGCGGGGCAGCGCAACGAGTTGCACCGGGCCGAGCGGGGAGTCGACGAAACACGTCGTCTCCGTAGCGGGCCACGTCGAACGGGCGGTCCACGCCGTCGACCGACAGCACTACTCGGTCGGGTTGCGCGCTCACCAGTGCCGACGTCATCGTCGACCGGGCAGTTCCACGCCGGTGCGGGTGAACCGGTAGCGAACCTCGTGGGTTTCACCGGCGCGTCGCTGTAGGACTTCGATCTGGTAGCCCGACGCGAGGTTGCGCCAGCCGCTGGGCGCCGCGGTGAACACCGTTGCGGTCCTGGCGGTTCTGCGCCGCATCGGCAAGGGCGGCGGCGACGGCCGAGAAGTTCGACTGCCGCGTTGGTCGGCCAGCGGTGCGGCCAGCTCGGCCAGGCCGTGGGTGTCGAAGAACGCGGTGTCGGTGGCGCCGTCGAGGAAGGCGCGGATGCCGCAGCACGTTCACCAGCAGGTCGCGGTTGGTGCGCACGCCGTGGATGCGGGTGCGGGCCAGCGCGTCGGCGAGCACGCCTGCGGCCTGACGGCGGTCGGACGCGTACGAGATGACCTTGGCGATCATCGGGTCGTAGAACACCGACACCGACCGAGCCGTCGACGATGCCGGTGTCGAGGCGGACGTTCGCCGAGGCACCTCGAAGCGATGCACGGTGCCGGCCTGCGGCTGCCAGCCTTGGCCGGGTCCTCGGCGTACAGCCGGGCCTCGATCGAATATCCCCGCGACGGCGGGGGATCGGGGTCGAGGTGGCCGCCGTCGGCGACGTGCAGCTGCAGCTCGACGAGGTCGAGGCCCGGTGGTCTCCTCGGTGACCGGGTGCTCGACCTGCAGCCGGGTGTTCATCTCGAGGAAGAAGAAGTCGCCGCGGTCGTCGGCCATGAACTCGACGGTGCCCGCACCGGTGTAACCGATCGCGGTCGCGCGCCAGCCGGGCCGCGTCGAACAGCTTGGCCCGCATGCCCGGCGTGCGTTCGACCAGTGGCGACGGCGCCTCTTCGATGATCTTCTGGTGGCGCCGCTGGATGGAGCATTCGCGTTCGCCGACCGCCCACACTGTGCCGTGCTCGTCGGCGAGCACCTGGACCTCGACGTGGTGGCCGGTGGCGAGGTAGCGCTCGCAGAACACCGTCGGGTCGCCGAACGCCGACTGCGCCTCGCGGCGCGCCGCCTCGACCTGCGCCGGCAGTTCGGACAATTCGCGCACCACCCGCATGCCGCGGCCGCCGCCGCCCGCCGACGCCTTGATCAGCACGGGTAGCTGATCCGCGGTGACGGTGTCGGGGTCGAGCTCGTCGAGAACGGGCACGCCCGCGGCGGCCATCATCTTCTTGGCCTCGATCTTCGAGCCCATCGCCGCCACCGCGGCTACCGGCGGCCCGATCCACGTCAGGCCGGCATCCAGCACGGCGGCGGCGAAGTCGGCGTTCTCCGAGAGGAATCCGTAGCCCGGGTGGATGGCGTCGGCGCCCGCCGCGCGGGCCGCGGCGATCAGCTGCCCGGCATCCAGGTACCCGTTGCGGCCCTCCAGGCGGACCCGGGCGTCGGCCTCGGCCGACGTGCGGGGAGGCGGCGTCCGGATCGGTGTAGACGGCGACGGTGCCGATGCCGAGCCGCCTGCAGGTGGCGAACACCCGCCGGGCGATCTCGCCGCGATTGGCGACCAGATGAATCATGGCTCGCTGTCGGCTCTTCGCGCATCGTCCGCAGCGAGTGCCCCACATCGCGCTCACATCCGGAAGACGCCGAAGTTCGACGTCCCCTTGATCGGGCCATTGGCGATGGCGGACAAGCACATTCCCAGCACGGTGCGGGTGTCGCGCGGGTCGATGACGCCGTCGTCGTACAGCCATCCCGGACAGCACCATCGGCAGCGACTCGGCCTCGATCTGCGCCTCGACCGCCGCCCGCATTGCGGCGTCGGCATCCTCGTCCACCTGCTGGCCGCGGGCCTCGGCCGCAGCGCGGCTGACGATCGACAGCACGCCCGCGAGCTGCGCGCCGCCCATGACCGCGGACTTCGCGCTCGGCCAGGCGAACAGGAAGCGCGGATCGTAGGCGCGTCCGCACATGCCGTAGTGACCCGCGCCGTAGGAGGCGCCGATCAGCAGCGAGATGTGCGGGACGGTCGAGTTCGACACGGCGTTGATCATCATCGAGCCGTGCTTGATCATCCCGCCTTCCTCGTACTGCTTGCCGACCATGTAGCCGGTGGTGTTGTGCAGGAACAGCAGTGGCGTGTCGGATCGGTTGGCCAGCTGGATGAACTGCGTGGCCTTCTGCGACTCCTCGGAGAACAGCACGCCGCGGTGCGTTGGCCAGGATGCCGATCGGATAGCCGTACAGCGTGGCCCAAGCCGGTCACCAGCGACGAGCCGTACAGCGCCTTGAACTCGTCGAAGTCCGAGCCGTCGACGATGCGGGCGATGACGTCCCGCGGGTCGAACGGGATACGCAGGTCGGACGGGAACGATGCCGACCAGTTCTTCGGCGTCGAACAGCGGCTCGGTGACCGGGCCCGGTGCAGGTCCCTGTTTGCGCCAGTTGAGCCGGGCGACGATGCGGCGGCCGATCCGGATGGCGTCGAGCTCGTCGACGGCGAAGTAGTCCGCCAGACCCGAAGTGCGGGCGTGCATTTCGGCGCCGCCCAGCGATTCGTCGTCGGACTCCTCGCCGGTGGCCATCTTCACCAGCGGCGGGCCCGGCCAGGAACACCTTCGAGCGTTCCTTGATCATCACGACGTGGTCGGACATGCCGGGGATGTAGGCACCGCCCGCGGTGGAGTTGCCGAACACCAGCGCGATGGTCGGGATGCCTGCTGCCGACAGCCGGGTCAGGTCGCGGAACATCTGGCCGCCGGGGATGAAGATCTCCTTCTGGGTCGGCAGGTCGGCGCCGCCCGATTCCACCAGGGAGATCACCGGCAACCGGTTCTCCATCGCAATCTGGTTGGCCCGCAGGATCTTTCTTCAGCGTCCACGGGTTGCTGGTGCCGCCCTTGACTGTCGGGTCGTTGGCGACGATCAAGCACTCGACCCCGCTCGACCGCGCCGATGCCCGACCACCACGCTGGCGCCCGACCGTGAAGTCGGTGCCCCACGCCGCGAGCGGGCTCGAGCTCGAGGAACGGTGCAGTCGGGGTCGAGCAGCAGTCTCGATGCGCTCGCGCGGGGTCAGCTTGCCGCGGGCGTGGTGGCGCTTCGACGTACTTCTCGCCGCCGCCCGCCAGCGCCTTGGCGTGCTCGGTCCTCGAGCTCGGCGAGCTTGGTCGTCATCGCTGTCTGCGGCCTCGGCATAGGCGGGCGACGCGGCATCCGAGGGTCGACGCGCAGCGTCGTCATGACTGGAACCCCAACGTCTTTGCGGCCAGCGCAGGTGAGGATCTCGGTGGTTCCGCCGCCGATGCCGATGATTCGCATGTCGCGGTACTGGCGTTCGACCTCGGATTCGGTCATGTAGCCCATGCCGCCGAACAGCTGCACCGCCTGGTTCGCGACCCACTCGCCAGCCTCGACCGCGGTGTTCTTGGCGAAGCACACCTCGGTGATCAAGGTTCGTTGATGTCGCCCTGAACGGCTGGCGCTCGACCAGGTTGTGCGTGTACACCCGCGCGACGTCGATCGCGCCGGGCCATCTCCGCCAGCGTGTTCTGTACCTGATTGTCGCGAGATCAGCGGCCTGCCGAAGGTTTCGCGGTTGCGGCACCACTCCACCGTGAGGTCAGAGGCAGCGCTGCGCGCTGGAGTAGGCCTGCGCGGCCATGCCGACGCGTTCGGACACGAAGGCCGCCGCGATCTGCGCGAAACCGGAGTTCTCGCTGCCGATCAGGTTGGCCGCGGGCACCCGCACGTCGGTGTAAGGACAGCTCGGCGGTATCCGATGATCGCCAGCCCATCTTGTCGAGCTTGCGGGTGACCTCAAAGCCCGGCGTGCCCTTGTCGACCACGATCAGCGAAACACCCGCGGCGCCAGGGCCACCGGTTGCGGGCCGCGGTCACGACGATAGTCGGCCCGCACGCCCGAGGTGATGTAGGTCTTGGCGCCGTTGATGATGTAGTCGTCGCCGTCACGGACCGCGCGTGTGGTCAGGTGCCCGACGTCGGAGCCGCCGCCGGGTTCGGTGATGGCCAGGCTGCCGATCAGCTCGCCGTGCAGGGTGGGCCGCACGTAGGTGTCGATCAGCCGCTGATCGCCGGAGGCGATCATGTGCGGCACCGAGATGCCACAGGTGAACAGCGACGCGAACACCCCGCCAGGCGTACCGGCGTAGTGCATTTCCTCGCAGATGATCACCGCGTCGGCGCCGTCGCCGCCGCCACCGCCGACCGCTTCGGGCAGGCCAGCGCCGAGCAACCGGCCTCGCCCGGCCTTGCGGTGAAGCTCGCGCGGCAGGTCGCAGATGCGCTCCCACTCGTCGACGTTCGGCAGCACTTCACGTTCAGCGAAGGCGCGCACCGGTCTTTCGCAGCTGCTCGCGTTCAGGGGTGTGCCAGATGCTCATGCGAAACTTTCCGGGATGTCTTGCACAACTCGACAGGTATGTCGATGGTCCTGCTGCGCAGCCACTCGCCCAGCCCCTTGGCCTGTGGGTCGAACCGCGCCTGATACGCGACGCCCTGCCCGAGGATGCCGTCGATGACGAAGTTGACCGCCCACAGGTTGGGCAACAGATGGCGGGTGACGGGTAAATCGGCTGTCTCGGGCAGCAATTCGCGTAGCTTCTCGACCGTCAGCGTGTGCGCCAGCCACCGCCAGTGGTCCTCGGTGCGAACCCACAGCCCGACGTTGCGCGCTGCCGCCCTTGTCGCCGCTGCGTGCGCCCGCGATCAGCGCCGAGTGGCGCTCGCCGGGTCTCCCGAACGGCAGCGGCTCGGGAAGCGCGAAAGGCGGAACGGGCGCCAGTTCCAGCGTCTGGGTGGCCGGGCGCGATGTCGACTCGCGTGCCGTCGGCGTGCACGGCGACGTGTGGCACTTCGGTGGCGGCGACATAGCCCGGCGTGAACACGCCGTACACCTGACCGTCACCGGGCGGCGCGGTGCTGGTGAAGCCGGGATAGCTGGCCAGCGCGAGTTCGACTGCCGCTGAAGAGAATTGACGCCCACGTTCGCGGGATCCGGATCGCGGACGACGCAGCGCAGCAGCGCGCTGGCCGCTTCCTCGGTATCGGCGTCGGCGTGGTCGGTGCGGGCCAGCGTCCACTGCATCTCGGCCGGGCTTGACCGTCAGGCTGGTCTCCGAGTTGCCTGCGCACCAGTTCGGCCTTGGCCTCGATGTCCAGGCCCGTCAGCACCAGTGTCCATCTCGTTGCGGAAGCCGCCGATGCTGTTCAGCGACACCTTCAGCGTCGGCGGTGGCGGCTCGCCCCTGACGCCGCTGATCCGCACCCGGTCGGGCCCGTCGTCGGACAGCTCGATGGTGTCGACCCGCAGCGTCACATCGGGATTCGCGTAGCGCGCGCCGCCGATCTCGTAGAGCAGCTGGGCGGTGACCGTGCCGACGGTGACCGCGCCGCCCGTGCCCGGATGCTTGGTGATCACCGACGACCCGTCGGCGTGGATCTCGGCGAGCGGGAAGCCGGGATGCGTCAGGTCGGCGACTTCGGTGAAGAAGGCGTAGTTCCCGCCGGTGGCCTGCGCGCCGCACTCGATGACGTGGCCTGCGGCCACCGCACCCGCGAGCGCGTCGTAGTCGGTGCGGCCCCAGCCGAAGTGGGCCGCGGCCGGGCCGACGATCACCGATGCGTCGGTGACGCGGCCTGTCACGACGACGTCGGCGCCACTGCGCAGGCGGTCGGCGATGCCCCACGCCCCGAGGTAGGCGTTGGCCGCCAGCGGCGTGCCGAACCCCAGCTCCTCGGGCGCGGGCCACGAGGTCGTCACCCTCGACGTGGGCGACGTTCGCGGACAGGCCGAGCCGCTCGGCCAGCGCCCGCACCGCGGTGGCCAGCCCCGCGGGGTTGAGCCCGCCGGCGTTGGCGACGATCCGCACGCCGCGATCGAGCGCCAGGCCCAGGCAGTCCTCGAGCTGGGTCAGGAAGGTCTTGGCGTAGCCGCGGTCGGGCGACTTGGCGCGGTCGCGGGCCAGGATCAGCATGGTGAGCTCGGCCAGGTAGTCGCCGGTCAGATAGTCCAGGTCGCCGCCGGTGAGCATCTCCGCATCGCGGCCAGCCGGTCGCCGTAGAAGCCCGAGCAATTGCCGATGCGGACCGGACCAGTCACGCAGGCCTCCCATCGCCAATCGTGGTGCCAACCAACCGGTAGGTTAGCGGTTGTGATTTCGGCGCGCGGTCAGGACGCTCAGCGTCCGTTACCGCGCCGAAATCGCTGTTTTGGAGCCTATGCAGGTCACCGGCTATCCTGAAGGGCAATTGCCGACGCCTGACCACGCGCGGCGCGCATTTCAGCACCCCTATAGAGGAGAGCTCGATCATGGCTGTGCCCAAGCGCAGAATGTCGCGCGCGAACACCCGTAGCCGGCGCGCGCAGTGGAAGGCCAAGCGCCCGGAACTCGTGAATGTGACCGTCGCCGGTCAGCAGCACAAAGGTGCCGCGGCGCCTGCTCAAGGCCGCCCGCCTCGGCCTCAGCTCGGCACTCTCGACCGTCGCTCGACGGGCAGGCCGCGCGCCACCGGCGGCGCGCCTCTCAGGCCAGTCTCAGGTGATGGATAGACACTGTGGCTGTGCGCATACTTGTCGTTGACGACGATCGCGCGGTGCGCGAATCCCTGCGCCGGTCGCTTTCCTTCAACGGGTACTCGGTCGAGTTGGCGCAGGACGGCCGCGAAGCCCTCGACCTGATCGCCAACGACCGGCCCGGACGCCCTGGTGCTCGACGTGATGATGCCGAGGCTGGACGGGCTCGAGGTGTGCCGTCAGCTTCGCAGCACCGGCGACGACCTGCCCATCCTCGTGCTGACCGCCCGCGATTCGGTGTCCGAGCGGGTCGCCGGGCTGGACGCCGGGCGCCGACGACTACCTGCCCAAGCCGTTCGCGCTCGAGGAATTGCTCGCGCGGATGCGGGCGCTGCTGCGCGCCGAACCACGCCCGACGACGGCGCCGAGTCGCCCGCGCTGACGTTCTCCGATCTGTCCCTCGACCCGGTGACCCGCGAGGTCACCCGCGGCGATCGGCAGATCAGCCTGACCCGCACCGAGTTCTCGCTGCTGGAGATGCTGATCGCCAATCCGCGCCGGTGCTCACCCGCAGCCGCATCCTCGAGGAGGTCTGGGGTTCGACTTCCCGACGTCCGGCAATGCGCTCGAGGTGTACGTCGGATACCTGCGCCGCAAGACCGAAGCCGAAGGAGAGCCGCGACTGATCCACACCGTGCGCGGGGTGGGTTATGTGTTGCGTGAGACACCGCCCTGATGTCTGCCCAGAAGTTCGGGTTCGGGCCGCAGGCGAACGTCGCGGCCGCCGCTTGCCACTGCCAGCTCGTTGTCGCTGCGTTGGCGCGTGATGCTGCTCGCCATGTCGATGGTGGCCATGGTCGTGGTGCTGATGGCCGTCGCGGTCTACGCGGTGGTGTCGCGGGCGCTCTACGACGACATCGACAACCAGCTGCACAGCCGGGCCCGGCTGCTGATCGAGAGCGGGTCACTGGCCGCCGATCCCGGCAAGGCCATCGAGGGCACCGCCTACTCGGACGTCAACGCGATGCTGGTCAGATCCCGCGCCGCTCCATCTACACGCCAACCAGGAAGGCCAGACGCTGCCGCTCGGCGAGCCGGAGAAGGATGTGGTGCAGGGCGAGCTGCTGATGTCGCTGCGCACCGCCAACCACCAGCGGGTGCTGGCCCTGCACCTGACCAACGGCAGCTCGCTGCTGATCTCCAAGAGCCTGGCGCCGACGGGCCAGGTGCTCAAACGGTTGGGAACGGTGCTGCTGATCGTCGGCGGGCTCGGCGTGTGCGGTGGCCGCGATGGCAGGCGGTGCGGTGGCCCGCGCCGGGCTGCGGCCGGTGGCCCGGCTCACCGAGGCGGCCGAACGGGTGGCCCGCACCGACGACCTGAGACCCATTCCGGTGTTCGGCAGCGACGAACTCGCCCGTCTCACCGAGGCTTTCAACATGATGCTGCGCGCACTGGCCGAATCGCGCGAACGCCAGGCCCGGCTGGTCACCGACGCTGGCCACGAACTGCGCACGCCGCTGACGTCGCTGCGCACCAACGTCGAGCTGCTGATGGCGTCGATGGCTCCCGGGTGCGCCGCGGCTGCCCGACGAAGAGATGGCAGAGCTGCGCGCCGACGTGATCGCGCAGATCGAGGAATTGTCCACGCTGGTGGGCGATCTGGTGGATCTGACCCGCGACGAGGCAGGCGGCATCGATCCACGAACCCGTCGACATGTCCGAGGTCGTGGACCGCGTCTTGGAGCGAGTTCGCAGGCGCCGCAACGACATTGAGTTCGACGTCTCGGTCACCGGATGGCAGGTGTACGGCGACGCGCGGCGGACTGGCGCGCGCGGTGCTCAACCTGCTCGACAACGCCGCGAAGTGGAGCCCGCCCGGCGGGCGGGTCGGCGTCCGGCTGACGCAGATCGACCCGTTGCATGCCGAACTGGTGGTGTCCGACTCGGGCCCGGCATTCCGCCGCAGGAGCGGCGGCTGGTGTTCGAGCGGTTCTACCGTTCGACGTCGGCGCGCGCGATGCCCGGTTCGGGGCTGGGCCTGGCGATCGTCAAACAGGTTGTGGTCAAACACGGCGGCACGCTGCGCGTCGAGGACACCGTGCCCGGCGGGCAACCACCCGGGACGTCGATCCATGTGGTGCTGCCCGGCCGGCCGCTTCCGGCGACACGCCCGCCGAGCGTTAGACGAGCCGGTGGTCAGCGCCGACAATGCTTGATCGGGGCGCGCGTTACTGGGGAGGAAAGTCTGGGGATGTCCCGAACGTTCTCTAAGTGGATTCTCAGCCCAATCGGGCACCCTGAGCTTGCATCCGTCGTTGTTCCAGATGTCGGAACCTACTCCAGGAAGAGCACCGCAGCGACATGACGAACCACCCGAGGTACTCGCCGCCGCCACCGCAGCCGGGCCATCGGCCCGGCGGCCATGAGCAGCACGCGGCGCCCGGATACCCCGGTGCGCACCGGCCCGTACCAGCAGCACCACGCAGCAGCCCTACGACTGGCGCTACGCGACCCAGCAGCAGCAGCTTCCGCACGCCCTACGACCCGTACCGCGGCGCCCCGCAGCCGCGCGGGCGCGCACTGCCGGGTACCAGTCGACCGTCCGCTGCCCCAAAAGCGTTCCCGCGCAGGTGCTTTTGACTGCTGGCGCACGGTCGCCGCTGGCGATCGTCTCGGCGGGCATCGGCGGCGGAGTCGCGCTGCTCGTGCAGCCGGACCGGCCCGCGGCCAGCTCGAGCGTCACCGGTCTGGCGCCCAGCGTGCCCGCCGCCAGCCTGCCCGCCGGCATCGGTCGAGCAGGTCGCGGCCAAGGTGGTGCCCAGCGTGGTCAAGTTGGAGGTCGACCTCGGGCGGCAGTCCGAAGAGGGCTCCGGGATCATCCTGTCCTCCGACGGCCTGATCCTGACCAACAACCACGTCGTGTGCCGCCGCCAAGGACGCGACCCGGTGGCACCGGCGGGCGCCCAGACGAAGGTGACCTTCGCCGACGGCCGCACCACGACATTCACCGTCGTCGGCACCGACCCGAGTAGCGACATCGCGGTGGTCCGCGCCGCAGGGCGCGTCGGGCTTGACCCCGATCACGGTCGGCTCCTCGGCCAACCTGCGGGTGGGCCAGGACGTGGTGGCCATCGGCTCACCGCTGGGACTGGAAGGCACCGTCACCACCGGCATCATCAGCGCGCTGAACCGGCCGGTCGCCGCGGGCGGCGACGCGCAGAACCAGAACACCGTGCTCGACGCCATCCAGACCGACGCGGCGATCAACCCCGGCAACTCGGGCGGCGCGCTGGTCAACATGAACGGCGAACTGGTCGGCGTGAACTCGGCCATCGCGACACTGGGCGGCGACGCCGGCCCGCAGGCCCAGAGCGGCTCGATCGGCGCTGGGCTTCGCGATCCCGGTCGACCAGGCCAAGCGGATCGCCGACGAGCTCATCCAGAGCGGCACCGCGTCGCACGCCTCGCTCGGCGTCCAGGTCGGCAACGACTCGGCCGTCGACGGCGCGAAGATCGTCGAGGTCACCAGCGGCGGCGCCGCGGCGGCCGCGGGACTGCCCAGCGGCGTCGTGGTGACCAAGGTCGACGACCGGGTGATCGGCAGCGCCGACGCGCTGGTGGCCGCGGTGCGATCCAGGGCGCCAGGCGACAAGGTGACGCTGACGTACCTTGATCCGTCGGGCAAGCCGCAGACCGTGCAGGTCCACCCTCGGCAAGGCACAGCAGTGAGCCGTCACGCTCCGGGCGCGCCACACTGAGAGTGGCCGCGCCACTGTCCGTTCCCAGATATACGGTTGCACTCATGGAACAGCCAGGGGAGTTGGTGGGCCGGGCGCTCGTCGTCGTCGTCGACGACCGCACCGCTCATGGCGAGGAGGACCACAGCGGTCCGTTGGTCACCGAGCTGCTCGGTGAGGCGGGGTTCGTGGTCGACGGCGTGGTCGTGGTCTCCGCCGACGAGGTGGAGATCCGCAACGCGCTCAACACGGCGGTGATCGGGGAGTGGACCTGGTGGTGTCGGTGGGCGGCACGGGTGTCACGCCGCGCGACGTCACCCCCGAAGCGACCCGCGACATCCTCGATCGCGAACTGCTCGGCATCGCCGAGGCGCTGCGCGCCTCCGGGCTTTCGGCCGGAATCGTCGAAGCCGGTGTGTCCCGCGGTCTCGCCGGGATTTCCGGCAGCACGCTCGGTTAATCCTCGCCGGCTCCCGGGCCGCGGTCCGCGACGGCATGGCGACGCTCGAGCCCGCTGGCGGTCCAGATCATCGGCCAGCTATCCAGCTTGGAGATCTAACCAGATTGGACTTGCTGCGCTTCCAGCTGCCGCGACGCAGAGTCGGCGTCGCGGTTCCCAGCTGGGCGTGCCCAGCGCAAATTGCGACGTCATACCGTCGGTTACGGACGAACGGCTATCTTTCCGGAATGTGATCTTCGTCACACTGGAGGTGGGCTGTGACGGACCGTCCAAAGCGCACCCGCGATGCAGTTAACAACGATTTTCGGTGATCCGTTGCGCGAGTTACCGGTTGACGAGCGTGACAGTCGTTTCGCCGGACGACGCTGCCGAGCACGACGAGTGGTTGCGGGACAACATCCCGCCTCACCATGATTGACCTGTGATTTCGCGTTAAGCGCGGGAAAACGGCAGGTGGCTCGTCCGGCGTCAGAATCTGCCACCGGTGTGCGAAGGCGAATGCGCTGGCGGTTGTCTCGTCGGTGCAACAGCGATCGGTCCTCAGACCGCACCGCCTGAACCCCGCTGACGCGCATCCAGCAAACTCCCACTACGGAGTGGCGGAATCGGCGCTAATGACGCCCACGCGTTGCCGGGGCGATGCCTCCCCGTTATGTTCCTCGTGTCAACGATGAGCGAAACGTAAGAGCAGCATGTGAGGTCTCTCATTTGCATCACATGCATGCTCATGCGTCGTGTGTGGTTTAGCGGTAGGGCCAGACACGGACTAACAACACGGTGGACTTGCCGGTCCACCGTCGACATAGCTAGGGAGAACATGAAGGCAATCAGTCGGGTGCTGATCGCGATGGTCGCGGCGATCGCGGCTTTGTTCGTGAGCACTGGCACCTCTCACGCAGGTCTGGACAACGAGCTGAGTCTGGTCGATGGTCAGGACCGGACGCTGACGATCCAGCAGTGGGACACCTTCCTCAATGGTGTGTTCCCGCTGGACCGCAACCGGCTGACCCGCGAGTGGTTCCACTCCGGCAGTGCCGTCTACAACGTGGCCGGCGCGGGGTGCCGATGCGTTCGAGGGCACGCTGGAGCTCGGTTACCAGATTGGTTTCCCGTGGTCGCTGGGTGTGGGCATCAACTTCAGCTACACCACGCCGAACATCCTGCTCGACGACGGTCAACCTGTCCGGTCTTCAACCCGTTCGGCTCGGTCATCACCCCGAACCTGTTCCCGGGTGTGTCGATCAGCGCCGACCTGGGTAACGGCCCGGGCATTCAGGAAGTGGCGACCTTCTCGGTCGACGTCGCGGGTCCGCACGGCAAGGTGGCGGTCTCCAACGCGCATGGCACCGTGACCGGTGCGGCCGGTGGTGTGCTGCTGCGTCCGTTCGCCCGGCTGATCTCCAAGGCCGGCGACAGCGTCACCACCTACGGCGAACCCTGGAACATGAACTAACTCCCAGCTCAGGGCATACAAACAGCCCCCGGCGAATCCGCCGGGGCTGTTTTGTCATAACCACCACAGTAACGAGAGAAATCAGCTACAACATCTGTAACGGTTGCATCACGGTTCGCGATCACCCGTTGTAACGCCAGGCCCTGACAGAGATGGGGAATACATGAAGGCAATCAGTCGGGTGCTGATCGCGATGGTCGCGGCCGATCGCGGCTCTGTTCGTGAGCACTGGCACCTCTCACGCAGGTCTGGACAACGAGCTGAGTCTGGTCGATGGTCAGGACCGGACGCTGACGATCCAGCAGTGGGACACCTTCCTCAATGGTGTGTTCCCGCTGGACCGCAACCGGCTGACCCGCGAGTGGTTCCACTCGGGCAGCGCCGTCTACAACGTGGCCGGCCCGGGGTGCCGATGCGTTCGAGGGCACGCTGGAGCTGGGTTACCAGATCGGTTTCCCGTGGTCGCTGGGTGTGGGCATCAACTTCAGCTACACCACGCCGAACATCCTGCTCGACGACGCGTCAACCTGTCCGCCGTCTTCAACCCGTTCGGCTCGGTCATCACCCCGAACCTGTTCCCGGGTGTGTCGATCAGCGCCGACCTGGGTAACGGCCCGGGTATTCAGGAGGTGGCGACCTTCTCGGTCGACGTGGCGGGTCCGCACGGCAAGGTGGCGGTCTCCAACGCGCATGGCACCGTGACCGGTGCGGCCGGTGGTGTGCTGCTGCGTCCGTTCGCCCGGCTGATCTCCAAGGCCGGCGACAGCGTCACCACCTACGGCGAACCCTGGAACATGAACTCAGCTCGGACGACGATCTCGTCGGCGCCCGAGGACATCGTCGTCGGGTCGGACTGTCACGGTCGGGGCTTGTCGGCCGTGGTCGGCACGCGTCGGCTTGCCGTGTCAGCGCTCAGCTGGTGCCGCGACCACGGATGCTGCGGATCTCGGTCAGCAGATGTGCGAGTTCGGTCGTCCTGCCTGCTCGACCTTGGCTGCTCGACGCTTCTTGCGAGCCTGTTGTACGGAACCACGACGAGGAAGTAGACAACCACGCGCGACGATCGGACGAAGTTGATCGCCGCCGAGATCACTGGCGTTCAGATCGATGGCGACTGTCGCCGCCCGATGCTGAATCCGCAGGATACCGTAGTCGGAATCGGGTGCCGCGCCGATCCGGCTGATCAACGGCTGCACTGATGCTGTCGGTGAACTGCCGTGACCAGTCCGTGAATGCCGGCGCCGATGACCACCGCGGCGGACAGGTCGACGATGTTGCCTCTGGCCGATGAACTCCTTGAAGCCCTTCAACATGCGCTCAGAATCCCTCCTGCAGTTTCGTGTGCTGATCTGACAGACGACGACGTTAGTCGTGTTGAGCATGCGGCGGAGCGGTCCGGTGCTAGCTTCGCGGGAATCAAGCTGTGCAGCAATGGGACCGACACGACGAGCGGAGTGGCTGCTGCGATGCGGTGGCGTGTTGGCCGGTCGGCGGCGGGGGTGCGTCGATTGGCCTCTCGGCGTTCGCGATCGGCACGGCCGGCGCCGAACCGACGCAGCCGCCCGGACCCGACCCGGACGACGTCGACGTCCGACGAGTTGGCCGACATGGTGATGGACGTCATCCAGCACGGCGGGCCCGCGGCGCCGACCACCACTCCGGTGCCTGCGCCGCCACACTGAACCGGATCAGTGGAAGGTGAGCGTCACCGTCTGCAGCAGCGCCGCGGCCGCGACGTCGTTGGCGGCGTGAGCCGGCAGGCCACCAGCACCACGCGGTCGCTTCCGCTGCCTGCGCCCTTCGGCTTCTCCGACACCAGGACCACGACGGCATCGGTCGCCACCAGCTGTGGTCGCGGCATCCGGCTGCCTGCTGGCTTCGACGCCCGCGGCAAGCACGTCCACCACGTCGCCGGGCGGACCAGATCCAGTAACGCGCTGTCGGCCAGGGGCAGCGGCACGATGCGCGCGTCCGGGCCTGCCACCGATTCGGCCAGCCGCGGGCCCAGCACGCCGCACGTCGGTCAGCACCTCCCGCGGCGGGCGGGGCCGGCCAGCGTCGCACCGATGACCGCGTCGACGTCCGACTGTGAACCGTCGGGAACCGTTGCCGCCGTGCGGTTTTCGAGCCGCACATCATCGGCGGTCAGTTCGACGCCTGAGGCCAGGTCGCGCGTCGCGACGACGATCTCGGTGCGATCGCCCTGCGGGTCGGAGCGCAGCGCGACGACGGCGGCCAGAACGACGAGCGCGCCCGCGGCGATCCGGCGGGCGGCCAGCGTGCGCGACCAGTCCGGCCGCAGCGCGGCCAGCAGCCGGCTCACGACCGACGGATTGAGAGAGTCCCCCATGCCGCCACGCTAGGCGGCAGACCGTCGTGACGGCGCGGGCTTGGCGCCGCGCCTGTGGATAACCCCGCGGGTCAGCTCGATGCCGCCGCGGCGGGCGCCGAGCTGGTCGAGCTCGAGCTCGAACCGCTGGACGAGGTGGAGCTGGACTTCTCCGACGACGACGCGAGCCGGTGGACTCCGAGCTGCCGACTGGCGGAGCCGTTGGACGAACTCTGGCCGAGCTCTTGGCCGACTCGCGGCTGTCGTTGCGGTAGAAGCCGCTGCCCTTGAACACCACTCCCACGTTGCCGAACAGCTTGCGCAGCCGGCCGTTGCACTCGGGGCAGGTGGTCAGCGCAGCGTCGCTGAACGCCTGCACCGCGTCGAACCGATTGCCGCACTTCGGTGCACGCATAGGAATAGGTAGGCACGAAAACCTCCGAGATGGTCAAACTTCTTAGCACTCTACCGGCTCAAGTGCTAGAACCGCTATGTGGGCTCGATCATTCCCGCCTGGCGGTCCGCTGTCATTCTCGTGATCGCGCTGCTTGCTCTCGCGGTCGCGGTGGCCGGATGGCTGCACTGGCGGACCTCCGCCAGAGCGCCCGACGCCCGCCGACCTCGTCCCGACTACGACGACGCGCGGGCGCAGCTGGCGGCGCTGCCCGTCAAGGGCTGGGATCGGCATGACCGACTTCTCCCGCTACCGGTTCGGCGAACCCTGGAGCGACGACGTCAACGTCGAGTTCGGCCACAACGGCTGCAACACCCGTGACGACGTCCTGCGTCGCGACCTCACCCAACCTGGTCGTGCGGCCGGGCACTTGCTACGCCCAAGAGCGGTGTCCTGATCGACCCGTACACCGGTGAGTCGATCGCCTTCGTCCGCGGCCCCGAGACCTCCGAGGCGGTCCAGATCGATCACCTGGTCTCGCTGTCGGATGCCTGGTACAAGGGCGCCCGCGACTGGGACGAGCAGCGCCGCCGCGATTTCGCCAACGATCCGCGCAACCTGCTTGCCGTCGGCGCAAAAGCCAACTTCGACAAGGCTTTTCGCGACGCCAACGCCTGGCTGCCGCCGAACCCGGCGTTCCGCTGCGAGTTCGTCGCACGGCAGGTTGCGGTGAAAACCGCCTACCGGCTGTGGGTTTCGGCGAACGAGAAGCGCGCGATGGCAGCGGTGCTGGACCGCTGCTAGCCGAGTGCGACCAGGCCGCCGTTCGGTGTCAGCGCGTGCGTCATCCGCACGTCGTGCGGTTCGGCGGGCAGCCGGTCGACGAGCTCGTCGTCGCGGACCACGGCCACCAGCCGCGCCGTCGGAGCGGCCAGCGGCAGCGAGCGGTCGTAGAACCCCGCGCCGCGCCCCAGCCGCACCCCGGCCCGGTCGACCGCCGAGCGCAGGCACCAGCACCACCGTGGCGGCCGCGATCGCGTCGGCGGGCAGCCAGGGCTCGGCGGCTCGCGCAACCTGAACTGCGCCCGCACCAGGCCGCCGGGTCGGTACTCGCCCCACTGCAGCGGCACGGGCAGGCCGGCGGCGTCGTGGCGGGCGACCGGCAGCAGCACCCGCACACCGCGCCGCAGCAACGAATCGATCAGCTCGGCCGAGCCGGGTTCCGAGCCGACGGGCACATAGGCGCAAACCGTTTCACCGCCGCCGATGAGCGCAGGCAGGTGCCCGCACAGCGCATGGGCCTCGGCGTCGTGCAGCTGCGGCGCCAACGTGCGGCGGGCCAGCAGGATCTCGGCTCGCAGCTCGGTCTTCGTCGGGCCGGCCACGGCGTCCACGATGACAGCCTATTCGCACGGCACCGCAAAACGGCGCAACTGAAGCCTTCGAGGTTTAACTGAGCTGAGGAGGTTACGTGTGTGAACGATGACACGGCCTCTGGTACCGATACCGCGCACTGCGGTCGTCCCTGCCGCTGGGTCTGGGGACGCGGTTCCTGCCCGCCACCAAGACGCGTGCCGAAGGAATTGCTGCCCGTCGTCGACACGCCGGGCATCGAACTGGTGGCCGCGGAGGCGGCCGAGAGCGGGTGCCGAACGGCTGATCATCGTCACCTCCGAGGGCAAGGACGGCGTCGTCGCGCACTTCGTCGAAGACCTCGTGCTCGAGGGGACGCTGGAGGCCCGCGGCAAGACAGTCGATGCTGGAGAAGGTGCGTCGCGCGCCCGCGCTGATCAAGGTGGAGTCGGTGGTTCAGGCCGAACCGCTCGGCCTCGGCCACGCCGTCGGATGCGTCGAGGAGAGCCTGTCCGACGACGAAGACGCGATCGCGGTGCTGCTGCCCGACGACCTGGTGCTGCCCACCGGCGTGCTGGAGACCATGTCGAAGGTGCGCGCCAAGCGCGGCGGTACGGTGCTGTGCGCCATCGAGGTGGAGCCCGACGAGATCAGTGCCTACGGCGTTTTCGACGTCGAGACCGTTCCCGACACCAACAATCCGAACGTGTTGCGGGTCAAGGGCATGGTGGAAAAGCCCAAGGCCGACGACGCGCCGTCGCTGTATGCCGCGGCCGGGCCGCTACGTGCTCGACCGCGCGATTTTCGATGCGCTGCGGCGTGTTCCGCGCGGAGCGGGCGGCGAGATCCAGCTGACCGACGCGATCGCGCTGCTGATCGACGAGGGCCACCCGGTGCATGTGGTCGTGCACCGCGGCTCTCGACACGACCTCGGAAATCCCGGCGGCTACCTCAAGGCTGCGGTTGACTTTGCGTTGAAGCGCGACGACTACGGGCCCGAACTGCGGCGGTGGTTGGTGGAGCGATTGGGGCTGATCGACTGCTGACACGCCACGACGGCCCCTGATCGGCAGAAAGGCGTGCAGTGCGTTCGGTTGAGGAGCAGCAGGCCCGGGTAGCGGCCGCCGCGGTGGCGCCACGACCGGTCCGGGTAGCGATCGCCGAAGCGCAGGGATTGATGTGCGCCGAGGAGGTCGTGCACCGAGCGCCCGCTGCCGGGATTCGATCAGGCCGCCATCGACGGCTACGCCGTGCGCAGTGTGGATGTGCTGGGCGTGGGTCCTCAGGATCGGCGACGACGACTCGGATTCTGCTGACGACGGAAACCAGCGAAGTCAGCCTCCCGGTGATGGGCTCGATCGAGGCCGGCGCCCGCACACCGAGCCGGCTGCAGCCGCGCCAGGCCGCGCGCGTGCAGACGGGCGCGCCGATGCCGACGCTCGCCGACGCGGTGCTGCCGTTGCGGTGGACCGACGGCGGTGAGTCGCGGGTGACCGTGTTGCGTGGCGTGCGCTCGGGCGCTATGTCCGCCGCACGCGGCGACGACGTGCAGCCCGGCGACGTCGCGGTGCGGGCAGGCACGATCATCGGCCCGGCCCAGGTGGGCCTGCTGGCGGCGGTCGGTCGTGAGCGCGTGCTGGTGCACCCGCGGCCCCGGCTGTCGGTGATGTGCGTCGGCGGTGAGCTCGTGGACATTTCCCGAACGCCGGGCAACGGGCAGGTCTACGACGTGAATCTCGTACGCGCTGGCCGCGGCGGGCCGCGACGCCGGCGCCGAGGTGAACTCGCGTCGGCATCGTCGACACCGAGCCGAACGAACTGCGGGAAATCGTTGAGGGCCAAGTCAACCGCGCAGAGGTGCGTGGTGATCGCGGGCGCGGTCGGCGGTGCCGCCGCCGAAAGTGTCCGGTCGGTGCTCGGCCCAACTCGGTGAAATGGAGGTCACCCGCATCGCGATGCACCCCGGCTCGGTGCAGGGCTTCGGCCAACTCGGGCCCGGAAGGTGTGCCGGTGTTCCTGCTGCCGGCCAACCCGGTGAGCGCGCTGGTGGTCTTCGAGGTCATGGTGCGGCCGCTGATCCGGCTGTCGCTCGGCAAGCGCCAGCCGATGCGGAGGGTCGTGCAGGCCCGCACGCTGTCCCCGATCAGCTCGGTCGCCGGCCGCAAGGGCTACCTGCGCGGCCAGCTGATGCGCGACCAGGACACCGGCGAGTACCTGGTGCAGGCCCTCGGCGGCGCACCGGGAGCGTCGTCGCATCTGCTGGCGACGCTCGCCGAGGCAAACTGTTTGGTGGTGGTTCCGAGCGAGGCCGAGCAGATCCGCACCGGCGAGATCGTCGACGTCGCGCTTCCTGGCTCAGCGCGGCTGAACGAAACCGGCGTGCCGTCATGAACCTGTGGCGTTCGAGTTCCTTGCATCCGGATGGCCGATGCCCGTCGGCCCGCTGCGCGTTCCCGCCGGTCTGGTGCGACTGCGCCCGGTGCGGCTGCGCGACGCGTCACACTGGAGCCGGATCAGGCTGGCCGATCGTGCGCACCTGGAACCGTGGGAACCCGTCAGCCGATGTGAATTGGGAAGTGCGACACGCGGTTTCGTCGTGGCCGTCGGTTTGTTCGGGATTGCGCTCAGAGGCCCGCAAGGGTCGGATGCTGCCGTACGTCATCGAGGTCGACGGGCAGTTCAGCGGTCAGCTGACCATCGGCAACGTGACACATGGCGCGCTGCGGTCGGCGTGGATCGGTTACTGGGTGGCCAGCTCGGCAACCGGTGGCGGGGTGGCGACGGCCGCGCTGGCGCTGGGCCTTGACCACTGTTTCGGACCTGTCATGCTGCACCGCGTCGAGGCGACGGTGCGCCCAGAGAACGCGGCGAGCCGGGCCGTGCTGGCAAAGGTCGGCTTCCGCGAGGAAGGACTGTTGCGGCGCTACCTCGAGGTGGACGGCGCCTGGCGCGATCACCTGCTGGTGGCGATCACCGTCGAGGAGCTCAACGGCTCGGCAGCGTCCGCACTGGTGCGTGAGGGCCACGCGACCTGGGCGTGACGCGAACGGTTCGTTCGCGGTCTCTGCCAATCAGGACCCGGCGCAGCGAAGCGGCTCCGCTGTTACTGATGTGACATTTGTGACTGATGGTGCTTGTCAGCTGTGAATTACAGGTGTGTAATTGACTTCGGCGCGCCGCTCATGGATGCGCTGGTCACGGACCTAGCCTGAAGGGGAAAGGAGCAGGCGACATGCCAAGCATCCCCCAATCCCTCCTGTGGATCTCTCTCGTCGTGCTCTGGCTCTTCGTGCTGGTCCCCATGTTGATCAGCAAGCGTGAGGCCGTTCGCCGCACCAGCGACGTGGCACTGGCGACGCGGGTGCTCAACACCGGTCGCAGCGCGCGGCTGCTGCGGCGCGGGCGGTCCTGCGGCCGGACATCGCAGCGATCCGGACTGGCAACCGTCCGACGGACGATCTCGACGATGACCTCGACGAGGAGCTGCCACGACGAGTCGACGGAACGCTCGGTGGTGCGCGCGGCGGCGGTCGAGTCCGAGATCGACAGCGAGCCGGACTACCTCGACGTCGACGTCGTTGACGAGGACTCGAGCGCGTTACCGGTGGGCGAGTCGGCGATCGACGCCGTCGAGGAGCCGGGGAGTTCGAGGAGCCGAGACTCAAACCGACGAGCTGCCACTGGATTTCGGCGAGGCAGCCCAGGAAGCGGACGAGCCGGAGGACGAGCACGAGAGCCCGACGGCACCGACGACGAGTACGAGTACGTCGCCGATTCATCGGGCCTGGAGGCGCCGTCGGACACCGACCTGCAGATGGCCGAGTCGCTGAGCGCCGCGCGCAGGCGGCGGTACGAGTCGAGGACCGCGACGATCGACGCCCGCAAGTACAAGTTCCGCAAACGGATGCTGACCGTTCTGGCGTTGGCGACGATCGCCTGTGCTGTGGCGGCGTTCACCGTGGCACCAGTCGGCCTGGTGGGTGTGCGGATCGGTGGGCGCGGTGACCGTGCTGTACCTGGCGTACCTGCGCCGTCAGACACGCATCGAGGAGCGGCTGCGGCGGCGCCGTGCCCAGCGGATCGCGCGGTCGAGGCTGGGTGTGGAGAACACCGACGATCACGAGTTCGACGTGGTTCCGTCGCGGCTGCGGCGGCCGGGTTCGGTGGTGCTGGAGATCGACGACGAGGACCCGATCTTCGAGCACCTCGACTACGCCCCGTTCGCACGCGACTTCGACCTCCCGCGCGCGGCCGGCCAGTAGCCCAATCGATTTTCGGCAGCGACGCCGCGACTGGTAGCCTGTGCTACCGGTATCAGGGGCTATGGCGCAGTTGGTAGCGCGACTCGTTCGCATCGAGTAGGTCAGGGGTTCGAATCCCCTTAGCTCCACCCAAGATATACCCAGCAGGTCAGCAGCGGTAGCTGATCACCCGGTCAGGCAGGCCGGCAGTCCGCAGTTGGTCCGCAGTAGATCGGATTGCCGAGTCCAATCGGTCCGCTACGCCGTCGAAGTCCTCGTCGAACAGGTCGGCGTAGATGTCGAGCGTCATCGACGCCTTGGCGTGCCCAAGCATCCGCTGGACCGCCTTTGACATTGGCGTGAGCACTGACGGCGAGGCTGGCCGCAGTGTGGCGGAGATCGTGCGGAGTGATCGCCGGGAAATGTCTCGTCCGCCGCCTGGCACTTCGCGACCGCAGGACTGGAACACCCGCGCACCGCCAGTTCGAGTTCCGCAGCACGCCGCCGCGCTGGTCGGTGAAGCACGAGGCTCGCTCGCGACCCTGCCGACCATCAAGGCGGCGAGTTCGTCGCAGCAAGCACCGCAGGGAATGGCACCGACCGCCGTTCCCACGTCCTCGGCGTGTCGCCACACCAGCCCACCCGACTCCGTGACCGAACGCGACACATTCACCCGGCGGCGCAGCATGTCGAAATCGCTGGACTCGCAGCGCGGCCATCTCACCCCACCGCAGGCCGGTGTAGGCCAGGAATCGGACGACCTCACGCTCTGCCGCTCCACGGCATCGGCGAGTGCGGCGACCTGGCGCGTGGCTCGAGATAGCCACGATCGGCGTGATGCCGCTTGGGCAGCGGAACGCCGTCGCATGGGTTGCGGGGGATGCGGCTGTCCTCGACCGCTGCGCCGAGTACCTGCCGCAGCAGGCCGAATGCGTTCTCGATCGTCGGCGCGCCAACCCCGTCTGCGGCCATCTTGGACACCCACGCCCGTATACCTGCGGTCTTCAACGTCGACCACAGCCACATCAGCCCAGCGTGTTTTTACCCGGCTGTTCCATACGCCTTACGTGTCGCCGCCGTTTTGGGGGAGATGTGGCCCCGAGACGCCGACCACGAGGAGTGGACCGCCCCGACGGTCATCAGGCCCGCCCTGGCTGCCACGTTAGTTGCCTGTCGCCAGTTTGGCGGTCACCTCGGTGTCCAGCCATCTCTGCGCGTCGACCTTGCGGTCGAAACTCTTGGTCTGCTCCCGGCCCTCGTTGTCGACAAAGCGGGCCATCCATCGCAACCCCTTGCCGTGTCTGGCGCTGGGCACCTTCCGCGTGTTGCCGTCCCTCGTCGCGAACTGTCTTGGTCCACGGCGGTCCTCGACAGCGGCTCCGGCGGTTACGCCTCATTGCGTGGTCTCCACGATTGAGGCGCTGACGAGTGCGGGCAAGGGTGCTGGCGCTCGATTGCGCTGTCTGCAGCGCCGCATCAATATTCTGGGCGGACTTGCCGCAGATCGTCGATGCCGGGGACGTCGAAGCTCTCTTCCACCGACTCCGGCTGGTCGTCGATGTCGGAGGCAACCTGCTGTGCGTGCTGAATTTGGCGCTGCGCGTCACCTGCGTAGTCGCCCAACACCGACAGTGCGAATGTCAGCGTGGAGTCGTCCGGTCCTGCCTGCCCAGCAGCGCATCCAGGGCGACCTCGAAAAGATCCGCCGCAATCCCGATTGCCTCGCCGAGCCGCACAGCCCGCGGTTTCCGCGTCGCCTCGATCTTCGCAATGGTCGAGGGATAGGTCGGGATGCCTTTCACTGGTCGGTCGCTGGCCAGGTCCTCTTGCGACCACCGTCGGCGTTCTCGCTCTTCGCGCACCCGCTTCCCAAATTGGGCGTCGATTAGCTCGCGTCTTCCCATCTCAGGAGTATAACCCCAATCGGGTTGACAGCCGCAGGGTGCTGGTCAACTCGATGTTGACCCACCCCACAGCAGACAGGGGAGAGCACACCATGACCACAAGACTGTCCGCCGCCGTCGCCGAGGCGATCGCCGAGATGCGGCACACCGGAGCTTGAGAACGCCGTCCGTGCGGTCATCGGCGACCGCGAGTACTTCAGCTCCACGGAGCTGGAGCGGCTCACCGGCACGCCATCTTCCACCTGGAGGTACTGGGTCTCCGTCGGCCAGGGACCTGAGAGCTTCCTGCTCGGCAAAAGGCGAGTGTGGCCGCGGACCCAGCTCATTCGGTGGCTAGTGGCCCAGGAGCAGGCGTCCCGTCCGCGTGGACGACTGAGGACAGTCCGACATGAACTGCACCAGAATGGCCGCGGGTCGCGACGGCGGTGATGGGCCGTGAACTGAGAAAGCCGCCCGGGGAAACCCCCAAGGCGGCCACCGAGCCCCAGCCAAGGACTAGGAGCAAATCGCGGTGCCAGTCGCGAGGGTACAAGTCGCCGTGAGCACTGACTCGATGCCGATGGTACGACAGCCTGGCGGATCAGATCAAGTACTTCCTGCTGAATGGCGGTGACTACCATGTCGCGCCGAACTTGGGTGCAGACGTACTTGATCGTAGTCGACACCTTCGCAGCCCGGTTCCTCGCCCTCCCCACGAGCACGCCCGTCACACACATGTGCTGTGGTGCGCGCACTGCTGGTTCATGGACTGCTGGGAGCACACGCCGCGCCTGCTGTGCACCTCACCGGAGGCGGGCTGTGGTACAAGACCCGTGCCCTGACTGGTCACCAAACATCTTGTGCCACGGCCGGATCACGTCGCGGACCTCACCCCGGCTGGCGCTGTATCACTCGATGTGACGAGGCGGCGTGAGCTCAAGGGTGGTCGGCCGACAGTTCTGTTCGATGAGTTCGACACCGTTTCCGGCAACTGCCGAGCGGAAGCCGAACTGAAACGAGGGATGCGCCGCCTGATCAACGCTGGTCACGACCGCAGCGAGACGGTTGCACGCAAGATGGGCAAGAAGACGCATAAGCGATCTCCAGGTTTTCAGCCCGATGGCGCTGGCCGGGAAGATGTCCGTTGACGACGTGCCGGCACCATCCGCACCCGCAGCATCGCCATCCAGATGCAACGCCGCCGACCGGAACGACAAGATCGATGCGGTGGAATCGCCATTACCAGTGCTGGCCGAGGCCGAGCCGTTGCGCTGGCTGTTGCAGTGCTGGGCCGAGCTCGTCCATAGCCACGCCATCGAATACGTGGGACCGGATCGCCCGGTGCTGCCTGGAGGGTAGGTCGAGGACCGTGACGCCGACGTGTGGGAGCCGCTGTTGGCGGTAGGCCGATTTGGCGGGCGGGCACTGGCCGGAACGGGCGCGTGTCACCGCTGTCACCGCTGTCACCGCTGCTGGAGTGAACGCTATGCCGAGTGAGGGCTATGCGCGCTGTGGGAAATCCAGGCGATCTTCGACCGCCTCAAGGCCGGCCACATTTCCAGCTGGCAACTAGTGAAGAAGTTGGACGAAACCGGAGAGTTCGGTTGGTCGAAACTCCCAGCACAACGCGCCGGAATCAGGATGGCGAACATCCCCAAGGGCTACGGAGTCGGTCCCGGTTCCTTCCGTGACGGCACGAAGACTTTCAAGGGATTACAGCTGCAGTGAGACTCCTTCGCCGATGCCTGGCTTCGCTACCCGCTGCCGGAAGCGGTGACAACGGTGACAGCGGGTGACAACGGTGGAGGACGACGAGTGGTGGACAAGCGGGCTGCCGGAAGCCGACATCGAGGTATCGGTGATGCCTTACGCACTACGCACGTTCAAGGCCGAAGGCGGCAGGCTGGTGTCCGATCTGCCCAGCGTGGAGGCTACTGGCAGGACGGCAAGTGCGAAGCGACCTGCGTAAGGCATCCCAACGACGCCGACCATGTGGTACCCGTGGAGAACTGCAGCTGCGGCGTCTACGCCACTGGACCGTCGAGGAACTGCCGGCCAGTATCTGGAATCTCGCCCGCCACATGGTCGCGGTCATTCGCATGGAGGGCACGACCACTCGAGGGCGAGGCCGGTGGTGGCCGGCTAGCGGCGCAGATCGTGGCGTGGTGGTGCGCCGAGGACGCCGCTGAGCCCGGGCCACGGCGTGTGCGGCCAGCGCTCCGGGCACGCGCCGGTACTTCGACCGAGACGTGATGCTCGAGTCTCACACCAGCAGCACCACAAAAGCCAGAAGAACCAGAAAAGACATCTCACGAAGTTAAGAGTCAAGCCGCGAGCGGGAGAGGAGGTGGAAACGCCCGGTGTTCGTCGTAGAGCTGGCCGGTTTGCAGGCAGTGGTGCAGTTGGCCGAGGAACTTGTTGAACAGGTGCCGTTGGGCTTGGCGGTTCCAGTCTCCGGCGGCGCGGCGGGCGTCGTAGTGTCGGCGGGCGCCGGGCGAGGCGCGCAGCGATCGCCAGCGCCCAGATCGGGCCGACGGCGGCCAGGCGCCGGTTTTTGATATGCCGGTGCAGCACAACGGTTTTCTTGCCGCTGGCGCGGGTGATCGGGGCGGATCCGGCGAAGGCTTTCAACCCGCGGGCGTCAGCGAAGCGGGCGCGGTCATCGCCGATCTCGGCCAGCACCCGGGCACCGGCCAGATTCCCCAGGCCGGGAAAGCTGGTGATGATCGCGGCGTCCGGGTGTTGCTCAAAATGGGCGATCGCCGCCTCGGCCAGCTCATCGGCGGCGGCGCAGGCGGCGTCGAACTGGCGCAGCAGCGCGCTCAGCTGAATACCCATCGCGTTTTCGACCGTCGGTGGTTGGTGCAGGTAGGTGTCGGCGAAGACCTGCGCGCAGCCGCTCGACGTCGCGGTCGAGGTCGCGGCGGCGGCCGGCGCGTGATCAGCAGCCGGCGCAGCCGCGCCGGGGTCAGCTTGGCGGCCTGGGCGGGCGTGGGCGCGGCCGCCGGGATGGTGCGCGCATCGGCGCGGGCCAGCCCGCCGCTGGGCAGCTCGGCGAACGCGACGATGGCGGCCGGGTAGAAGTCTTTGAGCAGGTCGCGGATCTGGTTGCCGATCTGGTCGCGGTCGCCCGCTCCATCCTGGTCATCGTCTGGAACCTGCTCAACGACCCCACCGCCCGCTTCCACGACCTCGGACCCGACTACCACACCAACCGCATCGCCACCGAACGCAGGATGCGCAACCACATCGCCCAACTCACCGCCATGGGCTACCGGGTCACCCTCGAACCCGCCGCCTGAACCAAACCCACACCGGCACAACATCACCCGGCTCCGCACGCCCCGCCGGGTACTGTCGCCTGCCCACTCACCTCGGCCATTTTTCCGATCAGACCCTCATTGGTCGTCTATTTCGATACGGCTCAGACCGGTCCTGCTGTCGGTTGTTCTAGTCGTCGGGGTGTTTGTCCGGTGACCTCAAAGACGACCCGGCGTCCGATCTCGACAGCATGGTCGGCGAAACGCTCATAGAACCGGCCCAGCAATGTGACGTCGACGGCGGCTGCCACACCGTGCTTCCACTCCTTGTCCATCAGCACCGTGAACAGGTGCTTGTGCAAGTCGTCCATGGCGTCGTCGTCCCGGCTGATCCGAGCCGCCTGCTCGGGATCATGCGAGAGCACAACCTCCTGGGCACTGTTGCCGAGGTCACCGCGATCGTGCCCATCTCGGCGAAGTACCCCTCACCTCTTCGGGCAGAGCATGCTCGGGTTGTCGGCGACGAGCGATTCTTGGCGACGTGTGGCGCCGGCCCACCATCAGGCTATGAAAAAAATCCGGCGACGTTACATCAGTGGGCGACCAATAACCAGCAGTCTGTGGCGACTGGTGCTGAACCAGAACTCAAAGGAGCGACCTCGCTCGTCTGAGATCACTGTGACCCAGTTCGGATCGTAGGTCAGATGAATGAACACCTTTCGGCGACACAGTTCACCTACGACCAATTGCCGTAGCCGCTCATCATGTGCTGCAGGTCACGTTTGTATTCGACAGTCTCGATCGCTTTTTGTGCTCGGTCGTGGGTACCCAGTGCTTTTACATGCTCAACCTCGAACATCCCGATAAATGCAGCTTCCTTTTATGAGTTGAAGTGTCATGGGCGAGATCTTTTCCGGTCAGTGAAAGGGTATCGAGCACGGCCCAAGACCGACAATAATTATCGGATTAAGACGGTTAGACTTGGAAGTCTCATAACTATCGGATATTGCTGAAGCCGGGATACATCCGGATCTCAGAACTAATATCAGAGACGTACCGGTCGGGGATATCATGATCGCGCTCCGGCACCGTCGCCACTTGTCCAGGCGACGGATCGTCGCCGTCACCACGGCCCAGTTTCGATAAACGACGCGCCGAGTTCAGAACGACATCAGGGTGGCGATCTGAAACTGACCGACGCCAGGTTGCCTCGCCGGGGACACCGACATCAAGCGACACCCTGGCTGCAATCGGATGACATCGGCAGTCCCGCGCTGGATCGCCAGAATAGCATTCCTGCAGTCACGTCTGCGACAAGCCACAGGTTACTTTAAACGCGCCGTTGCTCCCGCGACCAGGCCCTGCGACGGGCCATTTCTTGTTCCATAACATCCTGCGCCAGTCAGCCCCGGTGGTGAGAGCGTCCTGGAGACGGATCACCGTGGCGACATCCGTTATTGAGATCGGGCGATGTCGATCACCGGAGCGACTACTGCTAGTCGTCAGATCAGAGCTATCAGATCAATCGTTTGCCAGCTCGCCAGTTCTCAAACGATGGAATAACTCAGTTACAACCAAGTGCGCTGCCACCGCTGTTAGGTCGCGAACAAGCCTCTGTCGGGACCACGCACCGGCGATTCGCGTACTGAAATTGCACGGGCTGCATTGACATTTAGGACACTATTACATCTCATCTGTTTTTTGGCTCCGCTTTCAGTGCGCTTCTCGAACGATTCAAAAACCGACGACATCACTTTTTGATCTGATCGGTCCCGTATCACGACTCTTGCGATAAAATCGTGAGTCTGGACGGAATCGCTGATTCAGAACCGGTGCCATGCCAACGACGCCACTGGCGAGCTTTTAGGTGCTAACTTCGATGAGCGATCCGGCGCCAGTGCACGTTACCAGTTAATTGCCATCTTCTACAGGGCAGGCTGAAGGCTGATTGTGACGAAGTCATAATCAGTTCCCAGCCATGATCTGACATGACCCATATTACCAATTCACATGATTCCTCTTAGACATCTACGATTGACGATGTTCGGATCGGCCTGAATTGTTGGAGTTCGTCACTTTCCAAGCTAAGCTGCTTATTTTTCACCAGATCATTCAGGACGGAGATGCTGCGATCACCAGTCTGAAAGTATGCCTGGTCAGGATCAGTTAGTGTTGACGGCGGCAAGCTGAGCGCGTTAGTGGTGGGAGTTCAGTGGCGTTGTCGTGGCTCGTTGCAGACCAGAGCAATCCGGCCAGCTGACCTGCAGCGGGAGTGAAACTCATTACCTCCTGCGATCTATATCGTGATTGGTTCGGTTTCCCGGAGACCTCACTCTGGGATCGCCTCTGGTTGGAGATAGCCAGGTTGGTTAGTGCCCCATCATGATGCCGGGCGCAACCTTCGCATTCGTCAGGGCGAGACCACCCGAATACCGTGGATGCGGCGGGCGGTTACGACACGCCTCATCGTCTCAACGTTTGGCACCTTTACTCGCTTCGTGGCGAAGATTGGTTGCCAGGCCGATGGTCAACTCGATCGCGATGGATGACCGGGTTCTCCGAAGGGCATTATCGAGCTATCACCGATACCGGTCGTCAGACGTCTGGCGTCATTGACGCCAGATGATGATTCCAGATCGAGATATACCTGAAACATACCGTAAATGAAATAGCCAGTTAAACAATGGCGATCTCACCAAGATTTGTTAAACCGGGGATCTGTGAGTCGCTTACCAGTGAAGGTTATGGTCGATTCACCTCAGCTCGCTGCATTTCGAGTATCAGAACTATAGGGCGAAGTCTATGTTCGTGACTCATCGTTCTCAGACGGTGATCTGAGGTGAAGCTGTTGATGAAACACCATCATATCTGCAAGAGATGAAGTCTGTAAAACACTCTCGCTGTGGTCGACGTTTTCAGCCAGAAGTGCATGATGAAACCGGCGGGATGCCTACCATGGTAGGAATCCATGCGCATAGTTTACTGTGCGATGGATGTTCTCAGGGATAAGAGAGTTACTCATTGCGGCCGCAGCTGCGAGGCACATGAGAGACTTAAGTAATCAACTGACCGGATCAAGCAAAGGTCATCCGTGGTGCGGGCTGTAGAACACCGGCCGTGTCGCGGGGAGTGCCGCCGTGTTGGGATGGAATTCGTCGAGGTAGACGTGCAGATGGTCGATCACTTTCTCGGTGAGCGGCACGACGCGGGTCCTGTTCCCCTTGCCGGTGAGAGCTGACGTGGCCGGGATCGGTCAGGCAGAGGCTCCTGCAGTGTCAGGCTAGTGATCTCACCCACGCGTGCAGCGGTGTCATACAGCAAGATGAGCAGCATCCGGTTTCTGCGGGATTTCGGCGTCTGTCCGGTGAACGCGGCAAGGATCGCCCGGGTTTGGGGCTCGGTGAGGTACTCGATGGGCATCCTGGAGCGGGCCGGGGCCTTGAGGGCCTTGGCGGCTTGGCTGAGCGCGACGAGGGTGAGGTCTTCGTGGGCTGCGTAAGCCAGGAGCGCTTTGACGGCGCTGAGACGCAACGCGACGGTCTTGGTCGCGTAGTGCCGCTGATCGATCATCCAGGTCATCCATCCTTTCAGGTGCTGGCGATCGAAGTGGTCGAAGCTGACACGGTCGCGGTTGATGCGCTCGGTCTCGGCGAGGTAGCTCAGGAAGCACTCCAAACTGATCCGATATGCCTCGATCGTCTTCGGTGACAGTCCCCTGGTCTTGGGCATGTAGGCGTGCAGAAAGTCGCGGGCGAAGCTGAAGAAGTCCGGGGCGCCGGTTTGCGGGTCGCGTCTCATTGGAATCCGACCTCCGGCAGCAGTGCCTGGCTCGCCCGGGTGATCTCGGCGTAGGCTGTCGATGAAGTCGGGTGAGGTGTGAACGTAGTAGTAGGTGCTGTCAAAGGTTGCGTGGCCCATGTAGCGGGACAGGTAGGGCAGCAGCGCGGCGATATCGTTGCCCTGCTTCATCCATCGGTGGATGTTGGCGTAGGCGAAGTGGTGCCGGAAGTCGTAGGGTCGTGGCTGCTGGCCGGCCACGGGCCGGGGCAGCGCGGCCTGATCCCAGATGCGGCCAAACATCTTCCCGACTGTGGCCGCAGTGACCTGGTTACCGGTGGCAGAGACGAAAAACGTGTACCGCGAGGCGAAGCGGGCGCGCGAGGTCCGATCGCAGGCCTCGAGGATCTCGATGACCTGACCGGTCAACGGCAGTCTGCGACTGCGGTGGCCTTTGGACCAGACGATGTCGATGTGCCCGGCATTCAAATCGACCTGCCCGGCCTGCAGGGCGCGGGTTTCGCCGGTCCGCAGCCCGCACGAATGCATCAGCGTGAAGAACGCGACCGCCTGCCATCGCCACGGCGATTGCACCTGCAGTTGTGTTGCGGCGGCGAAGAATAACTCGATCTCACGTGCTGGCCAACAGGTACGGGTGAGGGGCGAGGATCGGTGCCTTCCACGATTCGGACAGCACGTAGGCATCGGTGGCTCCGTGCATGCTCAGCCACCGGCCGAAGTCCGCGGATATAGGACATCCAGGACCGGTAACGGCCCGAATGCTGCAGCTGGACGCCGACCCATTCTTCGACGGTGTCCCTATCGAATACGGTGCGGTTGTGTTCGCGGCAGTAGGCGTCGAACCTTTGCAGGTACCAGATGCGAGAGGCTCCGAAGAATCCCATGCTCGCCTTGAACGCCAGATAGGCCTCCAGGTCGGGCGCGAACGCGCTGGTGAAACCGTGACTGCTCATCGACCGCACGCTTTCTGGAACCGGCAGGACGCAGTCGAGCAGACGCTCCCGGTCGACGCTCATATACAGGTTCGTCGATTCCGCGCTGGCGTGACCCAGCACGGCCGAGATCGTCGGCAGCGGCACCGCCGCGGCCAGCAGCCGGGACGCGGCGTTGTGGCGCAGCCGCCGGGTCCCGGCCTTGACATCGGCCACTCCTGCCTTCGCGAACGTCGTCACCGTCACCCGGTGCACCGCCGCGTGATCGGTCAACCGGGTATGCGGGGCCACCGAGCGTAAGAACAGGTGAACATCGGCTGAGCTGGGACGCTCACCCAGGACGTAGTCGGCGAGCTTGCCCACCAGCAGCGCCGGCAGCGGCAGCGTCAGCGGGTTGCCCGTCTTTTGCTGCACGATCCCGACCGTGCGCCCACGCCAGTCGACATCACTTACACGCATTCCGACGATGTCGCAGGCCCGCAGCCCCGTCGTAAGCGCCAGCAGTGTGATCGCCGCGTCCCGGGCGCTCACCGCCCCCGACGCGCAGGCCTGTACGACCAATTCCTCATCGGCGTCACCAAGAACGGGGATTATCGCGTGGGATCGCTTGACGCCAGCCAAATTCAGCGCGTCGACCAAATCAGGGCGACCGGTGAACTTCAGAAACGGCCGAAAGTTCGACACCAGCCAACACAACGACGACTTGGCCCACCTGCCCAGCAGGGACTCCAAGAACGCCAACACACTGGCGCCGTCGGCCTCACTGAACTCAGCGATCCCGCGTCGCTTCCAGGAACACCAGGTAGCTGCGCGCCACCCGCCCGTAGGCGGCGCGGGTGGCCGCCGCCAGACCGCGACGGTCCATCTCCGCCTCCCACGCGGCATCCAACTCGACGAACCCGCTCACCGTAGGCCGTGGGCCTCCGCCGCCGCGTCCACGAACCGACAGGTCCATCCGGCCGGTACGCACATACGAATCGAACACCCCAACCAGACGCCGGTAATCAAACCGGCGCTGCGCACTGAACCGGCCAGTGCGCGGGCTGGTCGTCATCGACGCGAACTCAGCACCCAACTCAACGGAATACACACGCCCCGAAGCGAACTTCAGACAGCGCCTTGATCGTCTTCGCGTACTGGCCGATGGTCGACTCCATATACCCAGCCGTGCGCAACTCCGCAACGACAACCGCGCCGATCTGCACTGACCGTCATATCCATAACCGTCCCCTTCCACAGACGTACGAGATACGACGGACGCTAACCACAGCCCGAAACGTTAAGCCGAGGAATCCGACCAGCAACCCCCACCGGCACAAGCCATCTCCACAGATCCTCGGCTTAACGCAAACCTCGGCATAATCGCTGTTAAGCCGAATTCGGCTTAACAGCGACAAGGGCTGCCAGTACACCTCGATCCGGTTCACCCAGCGACTGGTCGACAGCCGGCATCCGCCCCGTCGCACCGGCGGCGTCGGGGATAGCTCTCGATAAGGGCTTGGCTTCATAGTGCACCTCCTGGCGTGGGTTAGGTGGAAACTCGTTTCCTGAGCGGGCTGCCTTGTCGTGCGGTGAGGCGGGGGTCGCCGGGTACAGGCGGTTCGTAGAGGCGCTCATTCTTGTCGTTTGCCTTGTGGGAGTTGAGGATTCCGGCCTTGGTCCAGCTCTTGACGGTACTCTCGTGCACGCCCAGCCGGGTGGCGATCTCGGTTTTGGTGAGTAGGCCGTTGGCGCGGAGCCGGTCGGCGTGGCTGGGCAGCTTGTTGCTGCGGCGCGCTTCGAGCACGATGCGGGCGGTGAACGGCTTGCCCTCGCCGGAGCGGTGGTCGGCGGCGTTGAGCGCGCCGGCGGTCTGGGCGTCGGTGTGGGTGTCGAGGAGCCGGTCGAGCGCGGCGAGGGTGTCGGGGTGGGTTTGGCGGACCTGCCAGGCCTTGGGTGGGATCGCGACGGCGAGGCTGGTGGTCTGCCCGCCGCGGAACCGCACGTGCAGGTGGATGCGGTCGGTCTTGTGCAGGGTGACGTCGTCGACGAGGGAGGCGGACCATGCGTTTGCGGTCCCGCTGCGGGGTGCCCGGGTTGGACCAGATGGCAGGGAAATCTGGCGCCAGGGAACGGATTCGATCCTTGAGCTCATCGGTGAGGGCGGCCGCGGCGGCGGCGCTGGCGCGGTCGTAGTCCTCGCGCGCGGTCTGTAGGGCGCGCAGGGCGTCGTTCCAGTCGGCTTCCAGGCTGTCGGCGACGAGCCGGTTGTCCGGGTCGACGGCCAGGTAGCGGCGGCGGGCCAGGTCGGCGCGGTGGCGGGCACGGTCGACGATCTGGCGGCGCAGCGCGTCGGCTTCGGCGGCGCGGGTGTCCAGTTCGGCCTGCACGGTCAGGGCCACCTCGAGCGCGTGCGGGGTGAGGGCCTCGAGCAGCAGGCTGGCGACGGCTGGTCGACGACCCCGCCGGGGATGGTTTGGCAGCGTTGCCCACCGTCCTGGATGCAGCGATTCATGCATTGGTAGTCGGGCACTTCGACGCCGCGGCGGGTGTGGTAGCGCACCGTCATCCGCCGCCCGCAGCGCCCGCAGATGGCCAGGCCCTGCAGCAGCGCGGACCCTTCCGGGCGGGGCCGGCGGCGCGGTCGGGGCCGTGCGCGGTGGCGTTGGCCAGCAGCAGCCGCTGGTTGGTCTCGTAGGTGTCCCAGCTGATGTAGCCGGGGTGCGCGTCGCGGATCAGCGCGATCCACTGCTCGCGGGGCAGGGTGTCGAAGGTCTTCTTGCCGTTGCTGTTGAGGCGTTCGCGGCGGCGAGCCGTAGGCGAACGCGCCGGCGTAGCGCGGGTTGTGCAGGGTGCGCAGCACCCGCCAGTGCTGCAGCGGCATCCAGGCCAGCTCGCCCTTGTGTGCGCCGGTGCGTACCCGCACCGGGAACAGCCAGCCCGTCGGCGTTGAACTGCTGCACGGTCGCGCGCGCCGAGCCGGTGCGGGCGAACAGGGTGAACAGGTGCCGGATGGCTTGTTGCACACCGGTATCCGGGTCGAGCACGACGTTGCCGACCGGGTCGTAGACCAGGCCGACGGGCAGGCCGATCTGTAGTTCGCCGCGGCGGGCCTTGGACCGCTGCCCGCCGATGAGGCGGGCCCGGATGAAGTGCAGTTCGGCCTCTTATGCGGACCACGCCGTTATGCCGACCGGTTCGGGTGGGCTGGTGGTGGCGAGCGTTGTCGGCGTTGGGTGTTCGGCATAATCACAGTCCGTCGAGGAAGGCCAGGACGGCGTCCGGGGTTGGTAGCGGCCGGGTGGGGCGTCTTGTGGCGCGGTGCGGGCCAGTGCCCGTTCCTTGAGCGCCAGGTCGGCGTGGATGTAAATCTGGCAGGTTGCGATGTTCTCGTGGCCCATCCATAGCGCGATCACGGAGACGTCGATACCGGCGCTGAGCAACCTCATGGCCGCGGAGTGACGCAAGACGTGGGGCGAAACTTTCTTCTCCTGCAGAGTCGGACACGACGCTGCGGCGATAGCCGCGTATCGGGCGACACGTCGTTGCAGAGCGTCCCGGCTCAGCGGGGTGCCGCGCCGGGTGACGAACAGCGGATCGGTTGGGCAGGCCGGCGCGTTCGGCGAGCCAGGCGTGCAGGACCGTGCCGGTGGCGGCGGTCAGTGGGGTGATCCGCCGCTTCCGGCCTTTACCGAGGCAGCTGACGTGCCGCCCGCTGCCCAGGTGCACGTCGCCCACGGTCAAGCCGGTGAGTTCGGTGGCGCGTAGCCCTGTCTGGCAGGCCAGCATGCAGCAGGGCGTGGTCGCGTCGCCCGGTCCAGGTGCTGCGGTCGGGCGCCGCCAACAGCGCGGTGATCTCTTCCTCGGTGAGGTAGGTGATCACGGCCCGGTCGAAGCGTTTGGGTGGGATCGCCAGCACCCGCGCGATGACCGCGGCATCCTGCGGGTGGTGCAACGCGCAGTAGCGGAACAG
>ERZ1370068.6079-contig-5080_pt1 | contig 61092 bp, 89 predicted proteins | sample MGYA00561227_ERZ1370068 | MGnify/ENA primary metagenome ERZ1370068 (study PRJEB38410, sample SAMEA6850437) | metagenome | study: Metagenomic assessment of the ecological functions of the soil: analysis of the soil microbiota associated with the... | reverse complement strand
TACGTATTGCTAAGATCGCCGCCGCCGATGAACGCGACCAGCGCCGGCGCATAGATCGGTCGCACGTCGACCGGGCCCGGATCCATCCCCAGCGACCCGTCGCCGAACGCCTGCTAGCGGCCGTAGCGATACGGTGCGAAGCCCCATGGCGCCTCGTCGATCCGCCGTCCAGCCCCACGGGTCGATCCACGCCCAGTGTCCGGTGCGATACGGCGCCCACCCGCTCGGCATCGAGCGCGGATACCAGACGTTGCCGTAATCGGCGACGACGCTCCAGCTACCGTACTGGGATCGAGATCCTGATAGCCGATCACGTCGCGCGATACATACAGCGCGCGGAAACCGACGTGTCGTAACTGCGATCGCGGTCCGCGGCCCAGCGGTCGAATTCGTCCGGCGCCCCGGATGTCGCTGTATTCGTAGTCGCGCAGGCCCGTTCCGCTGAAGCTGTAGCGCGCTCCTCGCCATGCCGATGCGGTAGGCCGCGCCTTCGCCGTAGGCTTCACCTTGTCCGGCCAACACTGCAAGCGTCGTGACGTTGCCATCGGCATCGTGACATCGATGCGATAGCGGCCGACGCTGCTGACGGTGAATGCGTGAGATTCGGCGTGGCGCGTCGATTTCCACCGTGCGTCGCCCCGATCGACCCGCCACACCCGGACGCAGCGAGCCTTGGGTGAGCTCGAGCTGCGTCGCGCGATCGTCGAGATTCAGCACGTTCACATTGGTCGAGGCACCCAGCCGAAGGGCGATGCTCCCGGCCTGCAGTTCGGCGCGCGGCCGCCTGCGTCAGCCCAGAGGCGGTCGCCGGTGATCAGCGGCCGGCCTCGGCGTGGCCAGCACCCACTCGTCTTCGCCGGCCGGCAGAGAAACTGACCGACCGCTGAAGAAGCTGAGCCGCGCCACGCGTGCCGGAGGATCGGCCATGCCTGCGCCGGAGTGAGCGGCAGCGCCGCGCCGGCAAAGACAGCCGCCGCAGGAAGCCGCAGCCTGATTGATCTTGTTCATGCCTTGTCCTCGCTTATCGATGGGTAGCGTGTCCTACCGTGCGCAAAATTACATTACCGCGCAGCTTGCATCTTTGCATCTATTACGCATGGCGGGTGCCGGTCGCGCCGTGGGAAAAACTCGAGCAGAAACTGTGCCGGTTCCGCTGCATTGCGCACTGCAAAAACGCTCACCTGGCCCTGGGTCACATCGATCGCCCGGACGCCGGCGACTTCGCCTCACTTATGGCGGAGCCCTGCTCAGTCCATAACGCGCCACCCTGAGGTTGCGCTGACGCACGTTGTGGGGCCAAAGGCAACGCGGAAAGCAGTGCGCGTCGTCTGCCGATCGGCGACAGCGGAAGGCGCGCGCGGCGCCCGCTCGCGCGTTTCGTCTGTCGACCGGCGTTTGATTCAGGCGTCGGGCGGCCGCAGCGTGCAGGCAATGCTCGATCCATTGCGCGGTGAGCTTTTCCTGCACCGCGTTCTGCGACAAGCCGCGCAGCGAGCGCCGGGAAGTCGACGCTGTCGAGCGGCTGGTCCTGGTTGAAGCACGAGAACACGTAGCTCGACCTTGCCGGTCGACCGGATCGCGCTGCGGCTGCAGGCACTGCGCGCAGATCTCCTTCATCATGCATTGCATCGGCGAGTTGATCGACGCCGATCGCCGCGTGCGCAGGGCTTCAGGTACGGCGCGAGCACGGCGTGCCGCGCCGCGCGCGACGGCCGCCATCATCTTGTCGGAGCCGATCGCGATGATGCGGTCGCACTTCGCCGAGCGCGATCGGCTGCGCGCCCAGGCTCGCCTGCCGCGTACGCGCGCATCGCCTCGCACGATGTTGCCGACGAACGCGCGGTCCTGCGGCGCGGTCGGGCGCGAAGCCGGGCGCCTCGTCGCAGCACCAGACGACGACGTCGGCGGCGCGCCTCGATCTCGGCGACCTTGTAGCGGTCGATCATCTTGCTTGTAGCCGGCGAAGTAGAAGCACCTTCGAGCCCGCGTCGCGAAACGCCTGCGCCGATCGAGAACAGCACGGCGTTGCCGAGACCGCCGCCGACGAGCAGCACGGTCTCGCCGGGCTCGATCTCCGTCGGCGTACCGGTCGGCCCCATCAGCACGACCGGCTCGCCCGGCTGCGAGCTGCGCGCACAGATCGGACGACCCGCCCATCTCGAGCACGATCGTCGACACGAGACCGCGCGTCGCGATCGACCCACGCGCCGGTGAGCGCGAGGCCTTCCATCGCGAGCCGCGTGCCGTGCGCCCGCGGCGCGAGCGCCTCGTAGTTCTGCAGCCGGTAGAACTGGCCGGGCCGAAAGCGCTCGCGCCGCGGCCGGCGCGCGCACGACGACTTCGACGATCGTCGGCGTCAGCCGGCTCGACGCGCTCGACGCGTCGCGCGCCAGTTCGCCGTCGAGCGTCGGCGAAGAACTCGCGCGTCGCGACGCGGTCGACGCGGCGCCGACGCGCGCGAGCATGCGCGACACGATCGGATAGCCCTGCTTCGCGCTCGCCATCGCCTTGACGACGTTGCCGAAGAACGACGGATGCAGATCGCCGAAGAAGCTGATCGCGCGCCCGTCGCCGCGAATGCTCGGTCAGCACGGCGGGCTGCGCGGGCTTCGGCGAGCCGCGCAGCGCGCTTCGACGCGCTGCCCGTCCTCGTCGAGCGACGCGGAAATACTTGCCGTCGAGATGGAAGTGCGCGGCATCCTCGCGCGCCAGCACGGTGTTCGGCTGCGTGCCCGCGGCGATCAGGATCGTGCGCGCCGGCAGCGGTCGTGCGCGCGCGACTTCGTGCCAGACGCCGTCGCCGTCGTTGTGCTGCACCGACACCGTCGAGGCCGATGCGCAGCGCCGCGCTCGTCGACTTCGATCGCGAGCGGCGTCAGGCCTTCGGCGAAGCAGGATGCCCTCCTCGAGCGCCTTCTCGACTTCCTCGTGGTTGAGCGTGTACGACGGGCTGTCGATCAGCCGCGCGCCGATACGCGATCGTCACGCCGCCCCACGACGTGCAGCAGCTCGCACGATCGCGCGGCGCGCGCCCTCGCGTGCGCCGCGTGCGCGCTCGGCGCGAATCGCGCGTCGCATGCGCCAGGTATTCGCTCGGCGATCACGCGCTCGTCCGATCGTCCACGCTGCCTCGACGGCGGCGCGCCCTTGCTCCTGCGACGAGCGTTCGTAGCGGGCGAGGAACTTCTCGACCTGCACCGGGTAGTAGGCGAGCGACTCGGTCGCCGGTGTCGATCGCGGTGAGGCCGCCGCCGACGACGACGACCGGCAGCCGCACCTGCATGTTGGCGATCGAATCGGCGCTTGGCCGCGCCGGTCAGCTGCAGCGCCATCAGGAAATCGGACGCCGTGCGCACGCCGTTGGCGAGGCCGTTCGGCAGGTCGAGCACCGTCGGCTTGCCGGCGCCGGCCGCGAGCGCGATGTGGTCGAAGCCCAGCGCGAACGCGTCCTCGCGCGTCGAGCGTGCCGCCGAAGCGCACGCCGCCGAACAGCGCGAACTGCGTCGCGCCGCTCGAGCAGCAAGCCGGATGACCTTCAGGAAGTTCTTGTCCCAGCGCACGGTGATGCCGTATTCGGCGACGCCGCCGAAGCCCGCCATCACGCGGTCGTCGAGCGGCTCGCGCAGCGCCGCGACGTCGCGGATCGGCTCGAACGGCGACGCGCTCGCCCGCGATCGGTCACGCCGGAGAGCGCCGGGTCGAGCGGCTCGATCTTGCAGGCCGTCGATGCCGACGACCGTGTGGCCGTCGTTCAGCAGGTGATGCGCGAGCGTGAAGCCGGCCGGCCCCATGCCGACGATCAGCACGCGCTTGCCCGTTGCGCGGCAGCGGCAGCGGGCGCCGCAGGTTGAGCGGATTCCAGCGCGTCAGCAGCGAATAGATCTCGAAGCCCCACGGCAGCGCGAGCACGTCCTTCAGCACGCGCGTCTCCGACTGCGGGATGTCGACCGGATCCTGCTTCTGGTAGATGCACGACTTCATGCAGTCGTTGCAGATGCGGTGGCCGGTGGCCGGCGACCATCGGGTTGTCGACGCAGATCATCGCGAGCGCGCCGAGCGCCCAGCCTTCGGCGCGCAGCTTGTGGAATTCGGAGATGCGCTCTTCCAGCGGGCAGCCGGCCAGCGTCACGCCGAACGGCGATTTCTTGAACGGGTGCGGCGGCCGCGTCGTCGGGCTTCTTCTCGAGCAGCCCGCGCGAGCACGAGTCCTTGCCCTGCTCGTGGCACCAGATGCAGTAATGCGCCTGGTCGAGGCCGCCGACGAGATCGGTCCCGGCGTCGGTCAGCGCGAAGCCGTCGCGGCGCCGCAGCATGGTCGGCCGGCAGGCTGCAAGCGCATCGACGCCGTGCGTGCGTGCTCGTGCTCCGACCGGGGACCAGCCGCATGTAAGTCGAGCTTGCGCGGCGCCCTGAACAGCACGCCGGCCGCGATGCGCGCCTTGCCTGCCGGCGTATGCGCCGCCCACGCCGCGTAGCGCAGCGCGAGGTCGATGTCGCTCGGCGTTGCGCGGCTTCGTCGTGCGACCCCAAGCGCCGACTGCGCGGGCAAACGCCAGCTCGGCCGAGCAGCCGTCCGAGCGGCGCACCGAGCGCAGTCTCGAGTCGCCGCGCGCAGCGCGGCGCCATCGAACGTCGCCGCGACGTCGGCCTTGTAGCGCGTTCATCGCCTTGCGCTGCACGACCTGCCGCTTGACGGCGAACAGCGGCGCGAGCTCGTGCTGCGCTGCCTGCAGCGCGCTGCACTTCGCGCTTCGATGCCGAACAGCAGCGCGACAAAATCCTCGACATGCGGCGCGACGGCGATCAGCAGCTGCCGACTCGTCCGTCGCGTCGAGCGCGTCGTCGGCTCGCGCGCGCGCGGCCGCCAGCCGCTCCGCCAGTCGCGCGCATCGGCCGCGCGCAGGATGCGTCGAGGAACGACGCGTCGACGCGGAGCAAGACCCGTCGGTCGCGTACAAGTCCGTGAAAAGTCAGTCCAAACGCGAGTTCAGCATCAAGGCGCTCTCGCAGCTACACGTCGGCGAAAAGCGATGCCGGCCGCCGGCAGGATCGCGTAAACCCGATATTTTACCTGTCGGCGACCGTCCGCGACAGGCATCTTCCGCGCATATCGCATAGAACGCGCAGGCATTGCGCGGCGATCAGAGCTTGGCTCCCTGCGTGGCACGGCGACCGCTATCATGTGCATACTTCAAGGCCGCGCTCGACTGCGCAGCGCGCCGTCGTGCCGAATCGGTGGAGTCCGAATGAAACGCAGCGGCACGCTGATCCGATATGTGCTCGCAGCCGCGGCGCTTTTGCGCTGTTCGGCGGGCGCCCAGCCGATCAAGCTGGGCGAGCTCAACAGCTACAAGACGTTTCCGGCGTTCCTCGAGCCCTATCGCAAGGGCATGGAGCTGGCGGTCGAGCGAGATCAACCGCGGGCGGCGGCGCTTGGCCGCCAGGTCGAATTGATCGTGCGCGACGACAACGGCAGCCCGGGCGACGCGGTGCGCGTGGCCGAGGAGCTGGTCTCGCGCGAAAAAGTCGACGTGCTGATGGGGACGTTCTCTTCGGCCGTCGGCCTGGCGGTCGCCGACTTCGCCAAGCAGCGCAAGGTGCTGTTCCTCGCCTCGGAGCCGCTGACCGACAAGATCGTCTGGGACAACGGCAACCGCTACACGTTCCGCCTGCGACCGTCGACCTACATGCAGACGGCGATGCTGGTCCCCGAGGCGGCCAAGCTCGGCAAGCAGTCGCTGGGCGATCGTCTATCCCGAACTACGAATACGGCAAGTCGGCGACGGCGGCGTTCAAGCAGCAGATGATCGCGCTGCAAGGCTCGGGCATCGAGTTCTCGTCGAATTCGCGGCGCCTTTGGGCAAGATCGACGCCGGGCCCGGTCGTGCAGGCGATGGCCGACGCCAAGCCCGACGCCATCTTCTCTTCGCTGTTCGCCGGCCGACCTCGCCAAGTTCGTGCGCGAGGGCGAGCTGCGCGGCCTGTTCAAGGATCAGGCCGGTGTTCAATCTGCTCGGGCGGCGAGCCCGAGTACCTCGACCCGCTGAAGGACGAGGCCCCGGCAGGCTGGTATGTCACCGGCTATCCGTGGTCTGCGATCGACGACGCCTGTGCACCGGCGCTTCCTCGACGCATACCGCGCGAAGTTCCAACGACTATCCGCGCCAGGGTTCGGTCGTCGGGTACAGCGCGGTGATGAGCCGCGGCTGCGGCGATCCGCAAGGCGAAGTCGACCGACAACGCCAAGCTGCGTCGCCGCGATGGCGGGTCTCGCCGTCGAAACGCCATTCGGGCCGATCACGCTACCGCGCGATCGATCATCAGTCGACGATGGGCGCTTATGTCGGAAGACTCGCGATCAAGGACGGCAAGGGTGTGATGGTCGATGCGAAGATACGCCGACGGCGCCGACTATCTGCCGTCGGACGACTGGGTGCGCGCACACCGCCCGGCCAATTGACGCCGCACGTCGTTCCTGACCCTCTCCGCGCTCCTCGTTCAGCTGTTCAACGGCCTGGCCGGCGCGTCGTCGCTGTTCCTGGTCGCCGCCGGACTTTCGCTGATCTTCGGCGTCACGCGCGTCGTCAACTTCGCGCACGGCTCGCTGATGATGCTGGGCGCGTACCTCGCCTACAGCCTGATCGGGCGCTTCGGTTCCGGGCCGCTCGGCTACTGGGGCGGGTGCTGCTCGCGGCGCTGGCGGTCGGCGCGCTGGGCGTGCTGATCGAGCGAACGCTGCTGCGGCGCCTCTACGGCGCGCCAGAACTGCTGCAGCTGATCGCGACCTTCGGCGTCGTGCTGCTGGTCAAGGATGCCGCGCTGGCCATCTGGGGCGCCGGAGGATCTGCTGGGGCCGCGTGCGCCGGGACTTGCCGGCGCGATCACGATCTTCGGCCAGCCGGTGCCCCAATACGATCTGTTGCTGATCGTGCTCGCGCCGGTCGTGCTGGCCGCGTTGTCGCTCGCGCTGGCACGCACGCGCTGGGGTCTCTTGGTGCGCGCGGCGACCGAGGATCGCGACATGACCGCCGCGCTCGGCGTCAATCCGTCGTGGCTCTTTTCGGGCGTGTTCTTCGTCGGGGCGCTGCTTGCGGACTCGCCGGCGCGCTGCAGCTGCCGCGCGAGCCCGCGAATCTCAACATGGACCTGACGATCATCGCCGATGTTTTCGTCGTGACCGTCGTCGGCGGCCTCGGCAGCATTCGCGGCGCTTTCGTGGCCGCGCTGATCATCGGCATAGTCAGGGCGCTTTGCATCGGCATCGGCGATGTCGCGCTGTTCGGCTCGGTCGTATCGTTCGCGAAATTGACGCTGGTCGCGGAATTCGTCGTGATGGCGATCGTGTTGATCGCTCGGCCGTGGGGTTTGTACGGCCAGCCGCCAGCCCCCCTCCCCGATCGCCGAGCAGCGCGATCTGCAGTTGCCACCGGGACGACGCTTCGCGCTCGCCGCGGCCCTTTGTTCGCAGCGCTCGCGGCTGCTGCCGCTCGTTGCCGACGACTACGCGCTGGTGCTCGGCGGCGACATGCTGATATTCGCGCTGTTCGCCGTCAGCCTGCATTTCATCATGGGTCCCGGCGGCATGGCCTCGTTCGGCCACGCCGCGTACTTCGGCCTCGGCGCCTGCGCGCCGCGGCGCTGGCGGCACGCGGCGGTGCCGATGGAGCTCGCGCTGATCGCTGGCGCCGCTCGCGGCGGGCATCGGAGCGCTGGTCTTCGGCTGGTTCTGCGTGCGCCTCTCGGGCGTCTACCTTGCGATGCTGACCGCTGGCGTTCGCCCAGATCGCCTGGGCCACTCGTCTACCAGTGGGACGCATTGACCGGCGGCAGCAACGGTCTGGTCGGCGTCTGGCCTGCCCCATGGTTCGTCGTCGCGCACGCGCTCTACTACTGGCTGACGCTGGCGATCGCCGGCGGCGCGATCGCCTTGTTGTGGCGGATCGTATTCGCGCCGTTCGGCTATGCGCTGCGCGCGGCGCGCGACTCGCCGCTGCGCGCCGAGCCGCGATCGGCATCGACGTGCGCGCCGTGCGCTGGGCCGCGATTCGCGCTCGCGGGCCTCGCCGCAGGACTGGCCGGATCGCTGTACGCGTTCTCCAAAGGCAGCATCTCGCCCGAATCCCTGTCGATACCCGCGTTCGGTCGACGCACTGGTGATGGTGCTGCTCGGCGGCGTTGCAGACGCTTGCTCGGACCGGCTGCGCCGGCGCGGCTTTGCTCGTCTGGCTTGCAGGACACGCTGGCGCGGCACACCGAGTACTGGCGCGCGATGCTCGGCGCGGCGATCCTGGTCCTGGTGCTGCTCTTCTCCGCAAGGCATCGTCGGCGCATTGGCTGGCGCCGCACGCGCTCTGCGGCAACGCGCGCCCCGGCGCTCGCGGTGCGGGGCGGCACGATGAGCGCCGCCGGACCGCTCCAGGGCGCGAATCGCGCCCCACCGGGGCAGTGCAGCGGCGCCGGCCACAAGCGTGGAGGGCCGATGACCGCACCGCTGCTTTCGGTGCACGACATCGCCAAGGCCTTTGGCGGCGTGCAGGCCCTCGCCGGCGTGAGCTTCGACGTAGCGGCCGGGCGAACGCGTCGCGCGTCATCGGTCCCAACGGCGCCGGCAAGACGACCTTGTTCAACGTCCTTGACGGCCAGCTCGCGCCCGATCGCGGCAGCGCGGCCTTGGCGGGACGGGCACTGATCGGGCTCTCGTCGCAGACGATTGCACGGCTTGGGCGTCGGTCGCACGTTCCAGGTGACGGCGACGTTCGCTTCGATGACTGTCCGCGAAAACGTCCAGCTCGCACTGCTGGCGCAGCGCGGAGGAACCGTACGCGCTGTTGTCGCGAGCTTGGCGCGCGCGGCGCGGCCGAAGCGCAACGGCTGCTCGAGCAGGTCGGCATCGGCGCGCTGGGCCAGAGCGTGCCGCCGCGACGCTCGCCTACGGCGATCTGAAGCGCCTCGAGCTCGCAATCGCGCTGGCCGATGCACCGCAACTGCTGCTGATGGACGAGCCGACCGCGGGCCTCGCGCCGCCCGAGCGCGCGCGCCTGATGCGGCAGGTTTCCGATCTTGCACGCACCGCCGGCGCCGCACTGCTTTTCACCGAGCACGATATGGACGTCGTGTTCGCGCACGCCGATCGCATCGTCGTGCTCAATCGCGGCCGCGTGATCGCCGCGGGTCCGCCTACGTGCCGTGCGCGCCGATCCGGAAGTGCGCGCCGTATATCTCGGCAGCGCCGCCGGTCCGGAGCGCGGCGATGCTTGAAGTGCGCGGCCTGGAGGCGGGCTACGGCAGAGCGACGATATTGTTCGACGTTTCGTTCGACGTCGGGCAAGGCGAAGCGGTCGCGCTGCTCGGACGTAACGGCGCGGGCAAATCGACGACCCTGAAGGCGATCGCCGGATGGCTGAAGCCGAGCCGCGGCAACGTCCGGCTCGATGGCCGCCGGATCGACGGCGCTCCTTCGTACCGCATCGCTCGGGCGGGTCTGGGCTTCGTTCCCGAGGGGCGACGCATCTTCAGCGGTTTGACCGTCGCGCAAATCTCGAGGTCGGCCGCCGCGCTGCGCACGCGGGCACGCCGTGGACGCCACAACGCCTGTTCCTGCTGTTTCCGCCCTCTCCGAGTTGCGCGATCGCCGTGGTGGCGAGATCTCGGGAGGCGAGCAGCAAATGCCTGGCGATCGCACGCACACTGATGGGCAACCCGACATTGCTGCTCCTCGACGAGCCCGGCGAAGGGCTCGCGCCGTTGATCGTCGTGCAGCCTCGCCGAAGCACTGCGCGAGTTCAAGCGAGCCGGTCTGTCGATATTGCTCGCCGAGCAAAGCCTGGTGCTCGCCGCTGCCGTCGCCGACCGCGCCTGTGTGCTCGAGAGCGGACAGCTCCGGTACACGGGGCCCTATGCCGGATTCGCGCGCGACGCCAAGGCGCGCGCCGAATATCTCGGCCTCGAATAAGCCGGTATCGGGCCTTGTTCCAGATTCAGAATTTGAACAGGTCCATCAAGTCGCCGATCGCCGGACGGTTCGAACGGGATGTAGGCGGTTCATCTGCGCATATCCGGATTGGGCAGGTTGTCGCGGCTGCGATCCGGACAGCGGCGACAGCCGCCAGTTGCGCTCGATGAATTTCAGCACCGACGCATGATCGTAGTAGGTGTGGTCGACATGGCCGTGCCTGGCGAACGGCGAGATGGCGATCAGCGGCACGCGCGTGCCGTCGCCGAAGAAATCGAGGATCTGGATGTAGCCGCTGTCGTAGTAGCCGCCGCCCTCGTCGGTCGTGACGAGGATCGCGGTCTTGCTCCAGACCGCCGGATTCGCCTGCACGCGTTTGCACCAGCGCCATCGACAAAGCGTCTCGAGCGCGTATACCGTCGAATACGCCGGATGGCCCGGACTCCGGATTGGGCGGAATGACGAACGAGACCGCCGGCAGCGTCTTGCTCGTCGCCGAGATCGCGGAAAAGCGCGCCGAGATCCTGCAGGTTCGCGCGCGACGCACCGGTCATCACTGCGGTCGAATGCGTCAGCGGATCGCAGATCGAGCAATAGAGGTCGCTTGTCGATCGCCGTCTGCCGATGCGTCCGCCGCTGTACCATTTCCAGCAGACCTCTGCTTTCGCGAGCGCGGTCGCCGATGTTGGGCGCGATCTGCGGCGGCAGCGACGAATTTCGCGGTCCCAAGCTGGCCTTCGGCGTCCCGTCGAACGCATAGCCGGGATCGTAGTTGTTCGACGAGGTAGTAGGTGCCTGGCGCGCAGTTGCCGTCGTTGAACGTCTTGTACGGCAGCGCTGCCAAGGTAATCGCGGATCGCCTTGACGCCCGGCTGGCTCGACATCGGCGCAGGCGACGTACGAGCCGCCGCGATAGCCGGATTCGTGTACCAGTTGTTGGTGCCGGGCCGCGGGTCCGGATCCTCGATCTGATTGACGCAGGTGGCACCGCGGGCTGTGCCGCCGCTGAGATATACGCGCCGGCGTGACCGGTGCTGAACGCGGCGAAAGTTGGCGCCGGTGCCGCCCATCACCGGCTGATGATAGTTGTCGGCGACGCGATAGGTCGCGCGCCAGCTCGCGGAAGTACGGCGCGTCGCCGCTGGCCATGCTGTAAAGCCCATGGCGACGCCGCCCTGGTTGGTACCCGACGCGGGTCGTCGCGCCTGAGTGAGCCCTCGCCCGGAGGTCAGCGGCGACCCAGGCGAAACAGATCCTTCCTGCCGCCGTCGATCTGCTGCCACATCTGGAAAAAGCGATGCACCGGATCGCCTACCGGCGCGCTATAGGTCGACGTAGCGCGTGATCCGGAACGGTCCGTTCGGCAGATCCGCCGGAAAGCGCGTGTCGAGCGAACGTTTCGAGGCAGGCCGTCGCGCTGGTCGTGCCCGGGTCGCGGCAGCTTGGCGCAGCGCGCGCTGCTCGGCGGTATCACCGCAGATAGCGCTCGCGAACGCTGGCCTCGCGCTGCGCCGCGTCGGCGAAATGCGGTCCCGGATCGCCGTCCCTGTCGACGATGCCGCGCGACAGCAGGTTGGCGACCGTCTCGCCCGGCGGCGGCTCGTAGGTCGCGAACAGGTTGTCGAAGCTGATGTTTTCGCCGACGACGACAATCCGGCGCTCGATCGGCGTCGCGGTCGCGCGCGAACGCTCGATCGACTGCGCGGTGGCGCCGATGCGAGCAGGCCGCAGGCGAGCGCAGCTGTTGCCGCATGAATTCATTGGTACTCGGGCGATCGTTGCACGCGAGTCAACTGTCAGGCGCGCAGCCGCGCCGAGCCGCCGGCCAGATCGTCGATCAGATCGTCGGGATCCTCGAGGCCGACATGCAGCCGGATGTACGGACCTCCTGGGCGCCCAGTGTCGCGCGCTGCGCACCGCGTCGTTGGATCAGGAAGGATCAGGCTCTCGAAGCCGCCCCAGCTGACCCCAAGCTTGAACCAGCGCAGCCCGTCCAGCATCGCGTCGACTCGCGCCTTGGCGCGGGCTTCAGGATCACGCCAGAACAGTCCGCAGGCGCCGGTGAAATCGCGCTTCCACAGCTCGTGCCCTCGCGCGCCCGGCAGCGCGCGGATAGACGACCTCGGCGACCTCCTCCCGGTCGCGCAGCCACTGCGCGATCGCGCAGCGCGCTTCGCCTGGTGGCGGTCAAGCCGCACCGCGAGCGTCCGCAGTCCGCGCAGCGCGAGAAAGCAGTCGTCGCTGCTCGCCGTGACGCCCATGTCGGTCCACAGCCGGTGCAGGCGCGGAAAGCGTCGCCTCGCTGCCGACGATCAGGCCGATGCAGCACGTCGGAATGGCCGCCCAGATACTTGGTGCCCGCATGCAGCGAAACGTCGACGCCGTGGTCGAAGGCGCGAAAATCCAGCGGCGTCGCCCAGGTATTGTCGAGCATGCACCAGCGCGCCGCGCGATGCGCGACCGCGGCGATCGCCGGAACGTCCTGAACCTCGAAGGTCAGCGAGCCCGGCGACTCGGTGAACACGACGCGCGTGTTGGGCGCATCTCGCGCTCGATGCCGCTCGCCGATCAGCGGATCGTAGTAGCTGACCTCGACGCCCAGTCGCGTGCAGATGGTTGTTGCAGAAGCGCCGCGTCGGGCCGTAGACCGAATCGGTGACCAGCACGTGATCGCCGGCGCTGCGTCAGCGCGAGCAGAGGCAACGTCGTCGCGGCCAGCCCCGAGGGCACCGCGAGCGCGGCGTAGCCGCCTTCGAGCGTCGGCGATCGCGGTCTGCAGGTCGGTGCACGGTGGGCAGGCCGTGCAGGCCGTAGCTGAGGCTCGTGACTCGCCGCGCTCCGACGGCTTCGTAGTCGGCGACCGAGCCGAACAGGATCGTCGACGCGCGATACACCGGCGTGTTGATCGCGCCCAGATGCTGTGCCGGATCGCGCCCGAGATGCGCGACCTCGGTCGCCGGTCGAGCTTGCGGCTCGGGTTGCGCTGCTCGTCATGCGCGGATCGGACGTCGATGCGCAGTGCCGCGGCGATCTGCCGCGACCTGTGTCCGCGACGGTCTGCCGGATGTCGACGACGATCGCGTCGCCGGGCTCTTCGAGCGCGGCGAACTGGCTCGTCCAGCAGCGACGCCGGCATGTAATGCCCGCTGCGCGAAGCGAGCCGCGGCTCGATCGTCGCGCGTGTCGCCCTTGAGATAGACGATGCGCACTCGTCGACTGCGCCCACGCTGCGGCGCAAGCCGGTCGCGGTACGCTTCCTTCAGCGCCGAGCAGGCGAGCACGCGCCGCCTGTCCGCGCGCGACGATGTCGCGCATCGCCGCGACGATCGCGATCGCAGCCACGGCCAGCGATCGTCGTCGGTCAATGCGACACCCGCTCGCCATCTTGGCGACGTTCGCTCTCCGGATGGAAATCGTCGGCATCGAGGAATCGTCAGCCCAGCTCGCTGGCCAGCGCGCGGCCGACGGTTGTCTTGCCGCAGCCGCACGACTCCCATCACGATCACGCATCATCGGCGCTGCCTCGCCTGGTCAATGCGCTGGACGTGATCTTGTGGCCGCCGAAGCCCTTGCGCATCATCGCCAGCAGCTTGTCGCGCATAGTCGCCCTTGCCCTGGCTCGAGAAGCCGCATCATCAGCGCGAGCGACAGCACCGGCGCCGGAACTCCCTGCTCGATCGCCTCCGACCGCGGTCCAGCGGCCCTTCGCCCGAATCGGCGACGCAGCGGCGCGATGTCTTCGAGCGTCGGCGTCCGTCGCTGCAGGAACTCCGCGCGTCAGATCGAGCAGCCACGAGCGCACGACGCTGCCGTGCCGCCACATTTCGGCGATCGCCGCGACGTCGAGCTCGAACTCCGTCCTTGCCTCGATCAGCGCGAAGCCCTCGGCGAGCGCCTGCATCATGCCGTACTCGATGCCGTTGTGAATCATCTTGACGAAGTGGCCGGAGCCGCTGGGACCGCAGTGCAGCCAGCCGCGATCCGGCGCCGGCGCGAGGATCTTCGCGTAGCGGCTCGATCTCGCGCGCGGCCGCCGGCGAGCCGCCGAACATCAGCGCATAGCCGTTCCTCGAGTCCCCAGACGCCGCCGGAGACGCCGCAGTCGACGAAGCGGATGCCGTAGCTGGCGAGCCCGACGGCGCGCCGCACCGAGTCCTTGTAGAACGCATTGCCGCCGTCGACGATGATGTCTTCCGAGCGAAGCCGCGGCGCCAGCTCGGCGATCGTCGCTCTCGGTGCCCTCGCCCGCCGGCACCATCAGCCAGACGATGCGCGGCGAACGGCAGCGCGTGGACCAGCGCCTCGAGATCGTCGGCCGCGCTGCAGCCGTCGACTCGCCGCAAGCGCAGCGCGCGTCCGCGGGCCGGATCGAACCCGGTCACCGCGACGCCGCCCGCGGCGAGCCTGCCGCGCCCATGTTGGCGCCCATGCGCCCCAGTCCCACCATACCGATATGCAAAGATCATGCTCGCGGTTCCTCGATGCAGTCGCCATGCTCGCTAATCGAAGCGCGTCGTCGCGGCGCTACGTCGTGCGGCGCTCTCGCGGCAGCCCTCGACGCTGGCCGCCCAGCGACGATGCGCCGACGATAAGGACGTCGCCGAGCATCGTCCGCGCGTCCGGACCTCGCCCAGCAGCACGACGGCCAGCGCGATGCCGTAGACGGGCTCCAGCGCCGCCACCACGCTCGCGGTATGCGCGCGACAGCACGCGCAGGCTGCGGATGAACAAGCGTGTGCGCAAGCGCCGTGCAGACGACGCCCAGCACCAGCAGCAGCGCCGAGGTCGCGCGCGGTCGGCTCGCGGGACCAGCGCGAGCGCCGGCAGCAGGCACAGCGCGGCGCACGACGTTTTGCCAGAAGGCGATCTCGCGTGCGGCGCGCCGCGCGCGGCCAGCGCGCGGTTGCGCCACCGCGAGCAGGGCGAAACGCGAATCCGGAGAACACGCCCCACGAGCAAGACCCTGCACGATACGATTGTCGAGACTGGGCTCGGGCACCAGGACGCAGCAATCCAGCGACGACCAGGCCGGCGATCAGCGTCCATTCACCGACTGCGACGGCGCGCTGCAACAGCGCGACTTCGAGCAGCAGCACGAACAGCGGAAAGCTCGCGAAGCCCAGCAGCCCGATCGCGACATTGCGCGATCTGTATCGCCTGGAAAAACGCGACCCAGTGCACGGCCAGCACCGCGCCGTTGACGGCCATGCGCCACTCGAAGCGCACGCGCGTCGCTGCCGGCAGCGCCCGAGCAGCAGTACCGAGCGCAGCGGCGGCCACGGCGGTTCGGCCGAACACGATCGTCGCCGCCGGCAGGTCGATCCATTTGCCGAACAGGCCGGCGAGGCCGAACAGCAGCACGGCAACGTGCAGCGATGCCAGCGCGGAACGCGCCCGGCGCCGGCATGACTTGGCGATCGGTCATCGCAAGCGATCGGTCGGTGACGGATGCCACTGTAGCAGCCGCCGCTCCCGACGCACGGATCGCGTCATCGCTCGCATAGGCTTCCGAGGCGCGGCGGGTTACAATCGACTCCGCTTCGCGCGACTTGCGTGGCGCGACCGACACGCGGCAATACCGACGATCGCGGCCATACCCGGAGGAATACGATGCCGCAGAACATCGCCCGAAGCAAGGTCCTCGACGCCGTGCGCGCAAGCCCCGGCAATCGCGTCAAGGTCGCGGTGTCCGACATCGACGGCGTGCTGCGCGGCAAGTACCTGCACAAGGACAAGTTCTTTTCGGCGGCCGAAGGCGGCTTCGGCTTCTGCGACGTCGTCTTCGGCTGGGACATGAACGACCAGTGCTACGACAACACGACGCTCACCGGCTGGCACAAGGGCTTTCCCGACGCGCTGGCGCGGATCGATCTGGGCACGCTACCGCAACGTGCCGTGGGACGACGGCGTGCCGTTCTTCCTCGGCGACTTCGTCGCGCAGAAGAACGGCAAGGAGGTGCCGCATCCGATCTGTCCGCGGCAGCTGCTGAAGCGCGTGCTCAAGCGCGCCGAGAAGCTCGGCGTCGCGCCGATGTGCGGCATGGAATTCGAGTGGTTCAACTTCGCCGAGACGCCGCAGTCGTGGGCCGACAAGGGCTACGTGCGGCCGCAGACGATCACGCCGGGCATGTTCGGCTATTCGCTGCTGCGCGCCAACCAGAACCGCGAGTTCTTCAAGGCGCTGATGGTCGAAATGGGCGCATTCGGCATCCCGATCGAAGGCTTGCACACCGGAGACCGGTCCCGGCGTCTACGAGGCGGCGATCCTGTTCTCCGAGGCGCTCGAAGCAGGCCGACCGCGCGATCCTGTTCAAGACCGGGCGCCAAGGAGATCGGCTCGCGCTTCGGCATCATGCCGAGCTTCATGGCCAAGTGGAGCGCGCAGTATCCGGGTTGCTCCGGGCACATCCACCAGTCGCTGTCCGACGGCAAGAAGAACCTGTTTCTACGATGCCAAGGGCAGCAACAGCATGAGCAAGCTCTTCGAGAGCTATCTCGCCGGCCAGGTCGCGTGCCTGCTGGAATTCGCGCCGATGTTCTGGCCGACGATCAACAGCTACAAGCGCCTGGTCGACGGCTTCTGGGCGCCGGTCAAGCCGACCTGGGGCCTCGACAACCGCACGGCGAGCTTCCGCGTGATCGCCGGCTCGCCCAAGTCGACGCGGCTGGAGACGCGCTGTCCCGGGCGCCGACATGAATCCGTATCTCGCCGCGGCGGCGGTGCATCGCGGCCGGCCTGTCACGGCATCGAGAAGAAGCTGAAGCTGACGGCGAAGCCGATCCACGGCACCAACCAGGGCGCGGAGAACGTTCCGCGCGCGCCGCGCACGCTGATCGAGACCACGCGCATCTTCCGCAATTCGCAGCTCGCGCGCGACTGGTTCGGCGACGATTTCGTCGATCACTTCGCCGCGACCCGCGAATGGGAATGGCGGCAATGGCTCGACGCGGTGACCGACTGGGAACTGAAGCGCTATTTCGAGATCATATGAGGCGCAACGCATCCGGTGCGGCAGCTTCCGCGGCGTGGCCCGCCGTCGGCGCCGTTGAGCGCTGCTGTCGTGCTGCTGACGGCGTGCCTGGCCGCCGTGGCCCGCTCGTGGCGAAGACACTGCGCTTCGCCAGCGCGTTCGATCCGCAGTCGCTGGATCCGCACGCGCTGGCCCTGCAGTACCAGACCCGTGTGGTGAGCCAGATCTACGAGTCGCTGGTGGCTCGCGACCGCAACTTCGCGATCGAGCCCGCGCTGGCGGTGTCCGTGGCAACCGGTCGACGCCAAGCGCTGGCGGCTTCAAGCTCGGCCCAAAGTCAAATTCCACGACGGGACGCCGTTTACCGCGGACGACGTCGTGTTCTCGATCCAGCGTGCGCTGGCCAAGAATTCGCAACGCGCTTTCCAGTTGCGCGGCGTCGCTCGAAGCGCGCAGGGTCGACGACCTCGACGGTCGACATCATCCTCGAGTCGCCCGACGCCGTCCTGCCGGAAAAATTGATCTACGTCGGCATCATGAGCAAGGCCTGGTCTGCCGCGCACGATGTCATCGCAGCCGCAGAACTACAACGCCAAGCAGGAGACGTACGCGGTTCCGCAACGCCAACGGCACCGGCCCGTACGTCCTCAAGAGCTACGAGTCCGATGTCCGTATGCGTGCTGGTCGCCAATCCGCAGTGGTGGGGCCAGCGCGGCAAACGTCGATGAGGCGACCTACGTCGTCATCCAATCCGACGCCACGCGCTTGGCGCGCGCTCGTTTCCGGCGAGGTTGATTTCGTCATCGATCCGCCATTCCAGGACGTGCCCGCGCCTGAAACAGGAAGCTCGCTTCAAGCTCGCCCAGATCAGTCGACATCGGCACGCAGTATCTCGGCTTCGATCAGAGTCGCGACGAACTGCAGTTCGCCGGACGTCAAGGGACGCAACCCGTTCAAGGACCTGCGGCGTGCGGCGCGCGGTCTACGCCGGCGATCGACATCGACGCCATCGTGGCCAAGGTATTGCGCGGTCAGGCGACGGCGAGCGGCTCGTATGTCTCGCGGCTGCTCGACGGCTATGTGCCGGATCTCGACAGCCGGCCTGAAGTACGATCCTGCCGCGGCCCGGGCGCTGCTGAAGGAAGCCGGCTACCCGGACGGATTCGCAGGTGACGCTCGACTGCGTCAACGTCGCCTTACCGCGCGGCCGTGTGCCAGGCGATCACGGGCATGCTGGCGCAAGTCGGCATCCGGACGACGTTCCAGCCCTGGCCGACGGCGACGTTCTTTCCCAAGCTGACGCAGGCGACGACCAGCTTTTTCGAGTTCGGCTGGTCGCCGCAGACCGACCCCTGGCCGATGCTGAATGCGATCGTGCACAGCTACGGCGTCGATGGCCCCGGCACGTTCAACGGCGGGCGGTATTCGAATCCCCGTCTCGATCAACTGATCGATTCGATCCGCGTCGAACCCGACATCGCGCGCCGGCGCCAGCTTGTCGGCGACGCGCTGCGGCTGATGCGTGCCGACCTGCCGCTGCTCCCGCTTTATCGCCGTACGCTGACTTGGGTGATGCGGCCCGAGGTCAGCGTCGCGCAATGGCCGAGCGACATCCTCGAGCTTCGCTTCGTGCGAATCGGCGACGGACGACAGCAGAGTAGGCTCGACCGTCCGATGAGCATCGAGCGATTCGCCTTCCCGACGGCCATTTACTTCGGCGCGGGCGCGCGCAAGCTCGTTGCCGAGCACCTGGCCGCGCAGGGCCTCGAGCGCCCGCTGATCGTCACCGACCGCGGCATCGCCCCGCTGCCGTCTGCTTTCGAAGTTCGTCGCCGAGCTGCATCGGCTCGACGTCGCCGTGTATTCCGACATCTGGGGCAATCCGGTCGAAGAGCCAGGTCGCGAACGGCGTCAGCCGCGTTCCAGGCGCATCGTGCCGATGCGATCATCGGACTCGGCGGCGGCGCGGCGCTCGATGTCGCCAAGGCGATCGCGCTGATGGCAGTCACGAGGGCGACGTGCTCGAGTACGCATGGGACCACCCGCAAGTCCGGCCGATCGAGCGCGAGCTGCCGCTATTTCGTCGCGCTGCCGACGACCGCCGGCACCGGATCCGAGGTCGGGCCGCTCGAGCGTGATCTCCGACGACGCGACGCACATCAAGAAGATCATCTTCTCGCCGCGAGCTCCTCGCCAAGGCGGTGTTCGCCGACCCCGAGCTCACGCTCGATCTGCCGCCGGCGATCACCGCGCGCGACCGGCATGGACGCGCTGACCCACAACGTCGAGTCGTACCTGTCGCCGGCCTATCACCCGCTGTGCGACGGCATTGCGCTTCGAAGGAGCGCGCATCGCCGCCACGGTCGCTGCGCACCGCGGTGCGCGAGCCGCACAACCTCGCAGGCGCGCTCCGACATGCTGATGAGCTCGATGATGGGTGCGATCGCGTTCCAGAAGGACCTGGGCGCGGTTCACTCCGTGCGCGCATGCGCTGCTCGACGCGTCGCCGATCTGCACCACGGGCTCGCCAACGGCATCATGATCGACCACGTGATGCGCTTCAATCTCCGACGCGCGACGGCGAAAATGGCCGAGCTGGCGCACGTCGTCGGCGCCGGCGCGAACGGCGCGCTGCCGGAAGCGAATGCGGGCAGCCTTCATCGACTGGCTGGCGACGCTCAAGCGCGACCTGGCGATTCCGCCGACGCTGTCCGGGCACGCGGCCAAGCGGCCGGTGACCAGAGCCGACATTCCGGCGCTCGTCGACGTCGCGATCAACGACACCTGCCACCAGACCAATCCCCGCACAGTGCACGCGCGCGGACTTCGAGCGGATTTTCGCCGAGGCGATGTGAGCGTCGGCTCGTAACGACTGCGCGCCTCGCGGCGCGCGCGACGCATGCTGAAAATCGGCATTTCCGCCTGTTTTTTCACGCCGACCCGCAGCGCGCGCTGTTCAAGGGCATGACGCTTGCAGTACATCGAGCAGAACATGGCGCACTGGGTGATGCAGCGCGACGCGCTTGCATTGATGATTCCATCGCCGGACGGCTCGACGCGGCGCGCCGGCAGCGCCGTCGACGGTCGACGACTACGCGCGCGAGCTCGACGCCCTGCTGCTGATGGGAGGGTCCGACGTCTGCCCGCATCGTACGGCGAAGCGGCGCTGCGTCCCGAATGGAACGGCGACCGCGTGCGCGACGACTACGAGATCGCGCTGCTGCAAGGCGTTCGTCGGCTGCAGGCTAAGCCGGTGCTCGGCGTCTGCCGCGGCGCCCAGATCATCAACGTCGCGCATCGGCGGCACGCTGTACCAGGACATCGCGACCCAGCGGCCGGGCGCGCTCGAGCACCGCAACTGGGACGTCTACGCCGCCAACTTCCATCGCGACCGCGATCGTGCCGGGCAGCGGACTCGCGGCGCTGTATCCGGGTCGCGTCGATCGCGAAGACCAACTCGGTCCACCATCAGGCGGCCAAGGACCTCGGTCAGGACCTGGTCGTCGAGGCGTGGTCGGAGCCGGACCGCCTCGTCGAGGCGCTGCGCTGGATCGGGACCTTCGTACGTGTTCGGCGTGCAATGGCATCCGGAGTTCCACGATCCGGGCGACGCGAGTCTTGCATCGACGACACGCCGCATCCTCGATGACTTCCTCGCGCGCGCCAGGCATTGATCGAAAGCACCCGATGAAAATCATCAATCCTGCGACCGGCGAGGCCGATCGCCGAAATCGACGGAAGACCGCAGCGCCGCGGTGCGCGCGAAATACGAGCGCGCACGCGCCGCGCAGCGGCGACTGGGCGGCGACTGCCGCTCAAAAAGCGGCTCGACGCCATCCGCGCCTTCCGCGAGCGGATCGTCGCGATGCAGGACACACTGGCGCGCACGCTGACCCGCGAGGTCGGCAAGCCGATCCGCCAATCGAGCAACGAGCTCAACGGCCTGTTGCCGCGCCTCGACTTCTTCCTGGCCGAGGCCGCAGGCGTGCTGCGCGAGGAGAAAGTCTTCGCCGACGTCAAGCAGAACCTCGAGGAACGCATCTCGCACGAGCCGCTCGGCGTCGTCGCCAACATCTCGGCATGGAACTATCCGTATTTCGTCGGCGCCAACGTGTTCGTGCCGGCGCTGCTCGCCGGCAACGCGGTGCTCTACAAGCCGTCGGAGTTCGCCACGCTGACCGGGCAGGCATATCGCCGAGCTGCTGCACGAAGCCGGCGTTCCGGAGGACGTCTTCGTTCCGTGTCATCGGCGGCGGCGCGACCGGCGCGGCGCTGCTGCGAGCAGCCGGTCGACGGCGTGTTCTTCACCGGCTCGTACGCGACCGGCACCGAAGATCGGCGCGGCCGCCGGCCGCCGGATGATCAAGGTGCAGCTCGAGCTCGGCGGCAAGGACCCGGTCTACGTCTGCGACGACGTCGACGTCGAAGACCGCCGCCGCCGGCATCGCCGACGGCGCGTTCTACAACACCGGGCAGTCGTGCTGCTCGGTCGAGCGCATCTACGTGCACGAGAAGCATCCACGACGCTTTCGTCGAAGCCTTCGTCGCCGAGGTCAAAGGCTATCGAGATCGGCGATCCGCTCGACGACAAGACCTACATCGGACCGATCACCCGCCGGGCGCAGCTCGATGTGCTGCAAAAGCAGGTGACGGACGCCAAACGGCGCGGTGCGACCTTGCTGACCGGCGGCAAGGTCATCAAGCGCAACGGCAACTGGTTCGAGCCGACGGTGCTCACCGAGCGTCGACCACCGGATGAGCGCTGATGCGGGACGAGAGTTTCGGTCCGATCATCGGCATCCAGAAGGTCAAGGACGACTCCGAGGCCGTGCTGACTGATGAACGACAGCGACTACGGCCTCACCGCGGGCGTTTACACGCCGGACGAAAAGCGGGCGCGCAGGATCCTGTCGCAAATAAGCATGCGGGCTCGGTGTACTGGAATTGCTGCGACCGCGTGAGCCCGCGGCTGCCCTGGTCGGGCGTCGGCCACTCCGGCATCGGGCTCACGCTGTCGACCTACGGCATCCAGACGTTCACCCGGCCGAAGGCCTGGCATCTGCGCGGTGCCTGATGGCGCGCAGGCCTGCCGCGCGCTTGCGGTAAGAATTCGCGCCGTCTCAGCGCATCACCTGAGGAAATGCGATGACGCTGTCTTACTCGCCGCAATCGTCGCCTTCGCCGTCCTGTCCGCCGTGTCGCGTGCGCGTGCATGCGCGGCGGATGCCCCAAGGTCGCAGGCTAGCAGCGAGCAAGGACGTCGAGCCGCGGCAAATACATCGTGCAGATCGGCGGCTGCAACGACTGTCACACGCCGGGCTACGCGGATGACCGGCGGCAAGGTTCCGGAAAAGGATTGGCTGGTCGGCGATCGGCCTCGGCTGGCGCGGTCGCTGGGGCACGACCTATCGCGGTCAACCTGCGCCTGTACATGCAGAAGGTGAGCGAAGCCGGAGTGGTTGTACGTCGCGCAGTCCGAGCGAAACTGCGGCCGCCGATGCCGTGGTTCACGCTTCGCGCGATGACCGACGCGGACTTGCGCGCCGTCTACCGCTACATCCGCTCTCTCGGCCCCGCCGGCGACCGAAGCGCCGGCCTACGTGCCGCCGGACCAGGAGCCCGAAGCCGCCCTACGTGCAGTTCCCTGCGCCGCCGAAGTAAGGTAAGCGCCGAGCCGCGGAGGTCTCAGCCGCGGTCCTGCAGCTCGGCGGCCTTCAGCGTGTTCGCCAGCAGCATCGCGATGGTCATCGGGCCGACGCCGCCGGGCACCGGCGTGATCCACGCCGCGCGCTCGGCGGCCGCGATGTCGACGTCGCCGCAGAGCCGGCCTTCCGCATTCCGGTTCATGCCGACGTCGATGACGATCGCGCCCGGCTTGATCCAGTCGGCCGGCGACGAAATAGGCTTTGCCGACCGCGGCGACCAGCACGTCGGCCTGGCGAACGATGCCCGGCAGATCGCGCGTCGCCGAATGGCAGACGGTCACCGTGCAACGCGCCATCAGGAGCTCCAGCGCCATCGGCCGGCCGACGATGTTCGACTGCCCGATGATCACCGCGTGCTTTCCGACCAGGTCTTCGCCGGTTTCCGCCAGCAGGCGCATGCAGCCGTACGGCGTGCACGGACGCAACACCGGGCGCTTCAGCACCAGCCTGCCGATGTTGTAGGGATGAAAGCCGTCGACGTCCTTGCGTGGGTCGATGCGCTCGGTGACTCGCTCGGGATCGATCTGCTTCGGCAGCGGCAGCTGGACCAGGATCCCGTGCACCGGCGGGTCCGCATTCAGCCTGTCGATCAGCGCCAGCAGCTCGGCTTCCGACGTGTCGGCCGCCGGCAGGTCGTGCGAATACGACAGCATGTTCGCCGCTTCGGTCGAATCTTGCGCTTGTTGCGCACGTAGATCTGCGAGGCCGCGTTTTCGCCGACCAGGACGACCGCGAGCCCGGGCCGTGGCAAGCCCGACGCGACGCGCGCCGCGACGCGCTCGCTCAAGCGCAGCGTTCAGCCGCGCGGCCAGCGTCTTGCCGTCGAGGATGCGTGCGCTCATCGCAGTGTCGGGCTTTAGGTGCAAAGCCGCGAATCTTACCGGATTTCGATCACCGGCCACGCCCTGGCGCGCGCCAGCGCCGCCAGCGTCGGATCGGGATTGACCGCAACCGGATGCGTGATCGCGCTCGAGCAGCGGAACATCGTTGCGCGAGTCGCTGTAGAACCAGCTCTCGCGGAAATCGTCGAGCCGCTGCCGCGCTGCGCCAGCCACGCCTCGAGGCGCACGACCTTGCCTTCGCGCATGTTCGGCGTGCCCGACACCTTGCCGGTGTAGCGCGCCGGCGATCATTTCGGGCTCGGTCGCGATCAGGTGCTCGAAGCCCAGCTCGTCGGCGATCGGCGCGGTCAGGAAGCGGCTGGTCGCCGTCGTCAGCACCAGCAGGTCGCCGGCGCTGCGATGCCGGTCGACCAGCGCACGCGCCGCTGCCGGGATCGCAGGTCGTATCGCGCGCGCCAGATAGTCGGCGCGCCAGGCGTTCGAATTGCGGCGGATCGCGACCTTTGAGCGTCGCCAGGTAGAACTCGGTGAACTCCAGCACGCCGACTTCGCCGCGTCGGTAGCGATCGACGATCGCGCGGTTGCCCTGCTCGAACGACGGCGCGGTCCAGCGCGCCCTCGCCGATCAGGAACTCGACCCAGGCTTCGTCGCTGTCGAGCGCGAGCAGCGTGTGATCGAGATCGAACAGTGCGAGTACGTCCGGAAGGCACGAACGAGGACGAAGGATACAATCGCCGAATGAGGGCCGACGGCATTGTACCCGCGATCCACGCGCGGCTCGTGCGGGCGCTCGCCGCGCCGCAAGGCAGTATGCCGCCGTTCCGCATCGACGGCCACACCGTCGGTTGGCTCGACTCTGCGCGCGCGCGCGCCTGTCCGCCTTTGCTGTCGGTATTCGCCCGCGCTGAAGACGAGATCCGGCTCGCCGCGACGCTGCGCCGACTGCAGCGCGCGAACTCGCCGCCGTCGACGCAGGTCGCGCGCGCGCTTGCCGGCGAAGGTCTGCTCTCCGCCTGGCGCGACGAGCGCTATGCGGTCGCCGTCGAGTTCGGCGCCGCCGCCGCTGGTCGGCATCGAGCGCGCTGCGGCGCGCTATTTCGGCATTCGCACCTACGCCGTGCACGTCAACGGGCTGGTGCGCAGCGGCGGCGACCTGGCGATGTGGCTCGCGCGGCGCAGTCCGACCAAGGCGATCGATCCTGGCCTGCTCGACAATCTGGTCGGCGGCGGCATCGCCGCGGCTACGGCCGTGCTCGACACCGTGCGCAAGGAGGCTTGGGAGGAGGCCGGCATCGCGGCCACCGTCGCCGCGCGGGCACGCCCGCAAGGCAGCGTCGATATCTGCCGGGCGCAGCCGGAGGGCCTGCAGCGCGAAACCGTATTCGTCTACGACCTCGAGCTCGATGCCGATTTCGGGCCGGCGAATCAGGACGGCGAGGCGGTCGAGCACCGGCAGCTCGACGATGTCCGACGCGGCGAAACTGATCGCCGCCGACGAGGGCCACGACGTCAGTCACGGCGGACGCCAGCCTGGTCATCCTCGACTGCCTGCTTCGCCACCGCGCGCTGCGATCGGATTGCCCCGACATTCGCGCGCTGTCGGCACTCGGCACGCGATGCTCGAGCCGCCGCGTCAGCGAAACGGTCGCGGCGCCTGGCCGGGCGGCGCGCAGTCCGGCGCTTACGCGGCGCTTGACGGCGGCCGGCGCGATGCTGGCGGATGCCCAGATCCGCCAGGCGTATCGCGTACGGCGTTGACCGCGTGGCGCATTTCGTCGGGGCCGATCGCGCCGATGCATCCGACCCGAAACGTCTCGAGCTGCGTCAGCTTGCCCGGATAGAGAATGAAGCCCGCTTGTCGCGCACCTCGTCGTAGAACGGCCTTGAACGCGTACCGCGGGTCCGCCGGCGCGTGGAAGGTCACGATGATCGGCGCCTGGATGCGCGAATCCAGAAACGGCCGGAAGCCCATTTCCGTCATCCCCGCGATCAGCGTCTCGCAGTTGGCGGCGTAGCGCGCGTAGCCGCGCAGGCTGCCCGCCTGCGGCGCATGATATTGCTCGAGCGCGGCGTCGACGCGCGACGACGACGTGCGTCGGCGGCGTGTAGCGCCACTGCGTCGTCTTTTCCATGTACGCCCACTGGTCGTACAGATCCGAGCGCCAGCGAGGTCGAGCGGCCGGCGCACTGCTCGAGCACGCTTCTGCGCGCGAAAACGAACGCCCATCCCGGGCGGACCTTCGATGCACTTTGCCCGATGCGGCGATCAGCGCGTCGAACGGAATCGTGCCGTGCGTCGATCGGAATCGCGCCGAACGAGCTCATCGCGTCGACGATCAGGCGTCGGCCGCGCTGCGGCAACGACGTCGGCGATTTCCGGCAGCGGATTCAGGATCCCGGTCGAGGTCTCGCAGTGGATCAGGCCGACGTGGGTGATCGTCGGATCGGCGTCGAGCGTCCGCGCGACGTCGGCCGCGGTGGTCGGGACATCGTCGGCGGTCTCGAATACCGACAGCCTGCGGCCCATCATCTCGGTGAGCCGCGCCAGCCGCCTGCCGTAGGCGCCGTTGATCAGGACCAGCACGTGGCCGTCGCGCGCGGCACCAGCGTGTTGACCGCCGCTTCGACCGAGAACGTGCCGCTGCCCTGCATCGGCACGCAGACATGCGTGTCGCCGCCGTTGACGACCGCGGTCAGCCGCTGCGCGCACGCGTGCGGTCACCGCGTTGAAGCTCGCGTCCCACGAGCCCCAGTCGCGCAGCATCGCCGCCTTGGTGGCGAGCGAGGTCGTCAGCGGGCCGGGGTCAGCAAGATGGGATCGCGGTCGCAATTGCTCATTGAGTATCTCTCGAATCGGGAGGTCAGACTGTCACCGGCTTTCGCCATTGCCTGCGTGCGGGTCAGCAGCAGCCGCGTGATCACCGCGTAAAGAATGCATACCGTCGTGTGACGCCATGACGATCAGCGTCGCCATCGCCGCGGCCGGTCCGATCTCGCCGGCCTCGTCCAGCGCAAGGATGGCCACCGAGGCGAGTTGCGTCTGGGGCGAGTACAGGAACACGACCGCCGATATGGTCACCATCGCATTGACGAACAGATAGCGGCCGATGTCGAGGATCGCCGGCAGGCAGACCGGAACGGTGACGCGGAAGAAGGTCTTGTAGAAGGCACCTTCAACGACGCCGACACGGCCTCGAACTCGTTGTCGAGCGCCTTGAGCGCGGTGACCGCGGTCAGATGGCTGGACGTGTAGTAGTGGATGATCGTCGACAGCACCAGGATGGTCATGCCGTGGTAGAGCCAGTTGAGCGGATTGTCGGGATGGTTGAAAAACAGGATGTAGCCGAGTCCGAGCACCATTCCCGGCACCGCCATCGGAATCGCCGCGAGCAGGCGGAAAAGCGCCCGCAGCGTGCCCATGCCACGCGTCTTCTCGACCAGGTACGCGGCGCCGAAGATGAGCATCGTGCCGACCACCGCCGTCAACAGCGCCATCTTCAGACTATTGAAAAAAGAGACGATGACGCCGCCGTCGACGAGGCCGAACGTGTAATGGCGGAGGCTGAACGACTTGTCATACGGCCACAACTTGATGAACGACGTATAGATCGCCATGCCCGAGAACCGCCAGCAGCAGCAGGCAAACGACGACGCAGTAACCGAGCATCAGCGCATCGAACCACGTCTTCGGCTTCGGCGCGTACGGAACTGCGCGGGCCGAGAATTGCGATTGCTGCTTGCCCTGCATGATCCAGTCGACGACGAATGCGAACACCACTGGCAGCAGCAGCAGCAGGCTCACGACGGCGCCCCGGTTGAAGTTCTGCTGGCCGATGACCTGCTTGTAGATATCGACGCGCGAGAACGTTGAAATTGCCGCCGATGATCTTCGGGATCCCGAAGTCGCTGACGGTATAGGAGAACACCACCATCGCCGCGCTGATCAGGCCGTATTTCGCGCCGGGCAGGGTGATGGTCAGGAACTTGCGCAGCGTGCGGGTGCCCAGCGATTCGGCAGCCTCGTACAAGCGGCGGTCGGCCAGCAAGCAGCGCCGTCAGGACGATCATCAGCGCATGCGGAAACGTCGCGTACACCGAGCTGATGATGATGCCGAGCGCACCGTAAACCTGCTTGCCGCCGAGCAATGCCTTCAGCACGCCCTGGTTGCCGAACCACTGGATGAACGAGATCGCCGACAGCAGCGAGGGGGCGAGGATGGGAGTGAGCGCAATGACGCGGAACATGCCCTTGAAGGGCATGCAGCTTCGGGTCAGCGCATAGGCGAAGGTGAAGGCGAGCGGGATCGTGATCGCGGTGACCGCAAATGCGACCCACAGAGTGTTCGATATCGATTGCTGCAGCGACGGCGTCGCGAGGTACTCGCGAAACTGCAGCAGGCCGACGAACGCGCCGTTGCGATCCTCGACGCTCTTGACCAGAATCGCGAACAGCGGCGCCAGCAGAAAGACGACCAGCACCGCGCACACGGCGACGAGCAGGCCCTGCCCGAGCCGGTCTTGCCAATGCGTCAGTCGGCCGGACGCGACTGGCCGGTGATAGCCGCCGGTGCGAGGACGGTGCTCATCGGCGTCGCGCGCTCAAGCCAGGATCCGCATGCACTCGGGAGGCAGCGCGACGTCGAGCGTCGAACCTCGGCGAGCGCCATCTCGTCGGTATCGTGGCGCGAGATGTTGATCAGCAGCGGCTGTCCGCTCGGCGCCGGCGACCGCGACCGTCACCAGACAGAACGCGCCCAGAAACTCGATCTTGGTCACCTGGCTCCTCGCCCGGTTCGGCAGCGTCGCGGCGCCGTTCACCACTACATCCTCCGGCCGCAGGTAGAGCTTGACGGTGGTGCCCGGCGCGATGCCCGGCATCGCCTGCCGCACCGTCGAGCAGCAGATTGCCGATGCGAAAGCGCCCCGCTCCTTCCGCGACCGCGGAGAGCACGTTGACCTTGCCGCACGAAATCGGCGACGAATGCCGACGCCGGCTCGCGATAGATCTGCTGCGGCGTCCCGATCTGCTCGATCGAGCCGCGGTTCATCACCACGACCCGGTCGGCCATCGACAGCGCTTCTTCCTGGTCGTGCGTGACCATGATCGTCGTCACGCCGAGGCGCTGCTGCAGCGAGCGGATTTCGCCGCGCAGCCGCAGGCGCTCCAGCGCGTCGAGCGCCGACAGGGCTCGTCGAGCAACAGCAATCCCGGCGCCGTCGCCAGCGCCCGCGCGAGCGCGATGCGCTGCTGCTGACCGCCGGATAGCTGCCCGGGATATTTCGGCGCCTTCGTCCGGGAGGCCGATCGAGCTTCAGCAGTTCCGTCGACGCGGCGCTTGATCTCGTCCTGGCCCTTGCGCCGGTTGACCAGACCGTAGGCGACGTTGTCGAAGATCGTCAGGTTCGGGAACAGCGCATACGACTGGAACACGATGCCGTAATCGCGATCGATCGCCGGCAGCCGCGAGATGTCACGCCCGTCCTGAACGATAACGCCGCGTATCCTGCGTCTCCAGTCCGGCGATGATGCGCAGCAGCGTCGTCTTGCCGCAGCCCGACGGCCCGAGGAAGATCACCAGCTCGCCGCGATCGATCGCGAGCGCGATTTCCTCGAGCGCCGTGAACCGGCCGAACGTCTTCGAACGCCGGCGAGCTTGAGATACGGATTGCCTGGTCGACTCGGTTTGCGGCACCTGCGCTCCTCGGGATCGCGCCGGACGCACCGATGCCGGTCGAATGGCAGGGAGCTGCGCCCCGGCGCGGGGCGCAGGCTCATCCGCTTACTTGGGCTCCGCCTTCGCGTTGTAGCGCTTGTTCCATTCGTCGAGGATCCTGTCGCGATTCTTCGCGCGCCCACGCGAAGTCGTTCTTGACCAGGCGCTTTTCGTAGTCCGCGGGAATGTTGGGCAATGGCTGAGCGATTCCCGGAATCGCGACGATCGCGTAGTTCTTGGCGTACAGCGCCGCGGCCTCCTTGGACGACGACCAGTCGGCGAACTTCTTCGCCGCCTCGAGCTTCTTCGTGCCCTTCATGATGCCGACCGCTTCGAGGTCCCAGCCCAGACCCTCCGTCGGGAAGATCAGATCGATCAGGCGCCCCGGACGCCTTGGTGGTGCTGGCGCGGTACTCGAACGCGATGCCGATCGGGAATTCACCGGCGCCAGCCTGACGACAGGGCTTGGAGCCCGAATGCGTGTACTGGGCGATGTTCTCGTGCAGCGCATCCATGAACTTCCATGCCTTCGGCCTCGCCCCACATCTGCAGCCACGCCGTCACGTCGAGAAAGCCGGTGCCGCTCGAGGCCGGGTGCGGCATCACGATCTTGCCCTTGTACACCGGCTTGGTCAGGTCCTTCCAGGTCGACGGGCTTCGGCAGGTTCTGCTTGGCGGCCTCGACCGTGTTGAAGCAGATCGTCGCACCCCACGTCCATCCCGAACCACATCGGCGGGTTGCGCGAGTCGCGGTACTGCGGGCTGATCGCCGCCAGGTTGGCCGGGGCGTACGGCTGCAGCATGCCGTCGAGATCCAGCACCACGAGGCTGGTCGCGGCAAGTCCCATCACGATGTCGGCCTGTGGATTGGCCTTCTCGGCCATCAGCTTGGCCGTGATGACCCCGGTCGAGTCGCGTACCCATTTGAGCTCGATATCCGGATAGGCCTTGTTGAACCCTTCTCGATACGCCTTGATCTGATCGGTCTCCGATCGCGGTGTAAACCAGGAGCTCCGTCTTTTGCGCCGCCGCGGACGTCACCCACTAGCGCTGCTCCCGCCGCGACGATCATCGCAACGCCCCGCCATCCTTGCTTGCCGCGAATTGCATGTTCACTCCCGTATCGTGGTGATTGTCGAACGACTGAAAAATCCTACGCTCGTCGCGCTGTGCGCATGATCGGACAAAAGCCGATGCCGCGATTCGCGTTTAGCTTGAGCGATGCCGATTGCAGATCGGTGACAAACTACACCGCCGTCGAGACTATCACCAAGCCGGCTATCATGCGACGCGAGTGAGCGGGCGCGCGGTTGCACCTCGACCTCCGGACTGCATCTGCTTCAGGTACCACCGGATGAAGGCGTCGACATTGTATTCCTTGCGCTGCGATAGCGGCCCCGGCTCGTAACCGATCGAATCGACGCCTTTCTGCTGCCACTTGCAGATCTCCCAGTCCTGCTCGTTGGTGAGGTGCCAGAACGGCAGCAACTGGTCGAGCTGGTAGTCCTCGCCTTCGCGCGCATCGTCACGCACCAGCCAGTAGCTGCGAACTTCTGGTTGTCCGCGGCCCCGCCGGCAACAGCCGCGTCGCGACCGCGTGGTCGCAGCTCGCGTGTACCCAGAAATTCGGCATGCTGCGCATCCGCAGCACGCCGACGTCCGCGTCCCGGTAATCGCCCATCAGCGGCGCCACCCGTCGGCCGTCCATCGACTCGGTGTCGAAGCCCTCGGCCAGCACGGTGCGATCGGCGGCGAACCACAGATCGTGATCGGGGTCCGGGAACGGCGCCAGGCCGCCGTGCGTGTGCGTGATGGCAATGCCCTGCGAGGCCCATTTCGATTGTGTCCGCTCGACCGCGGCCGCCATCTTCTGCCGGATCGCCTCGCTCGCATACGCCTCCTCGTAAACGTCGAAGTTCGCCTTGACGTATTGCGGATGGCGGCCGACGCAGTGGAAGCACTCCCGGTTGTTCTCCCACACGAGCTTCCAGTTCGATTCCACGTCGTAGTCCGTGATCTTGGCGATCTTCGCGCGGTCGAAGCCCTGCGGCCGCGCAGCCGCCTCGAATCTCGCGCGTAGCGGCCCAAAGTCCGGAGGGCTTCGGAGAGCGACACGTAGATCAGCCCGGCGCAGACCTCGGCGTGCAGTCGCCGCAAGCCCAGCGCCGATTTGTCGACGCCGTCGTGCATCCCCTGGCAGGCGATGAGATCGCCCTGGCGCGAGTAGGTCCAGCTGTGATACGGGCAAACGATCGCGCGGACATGGCCGGTATCGGTGCGGCAGAGCTGCGTGCCGCGGTGGCGACAAACGTTGTGGAACGCGCGCACCTCGCCCTGGTCGTCGCGTATCACCAGCACCGGAGTGGAATCGACGGTGAAGGTCAGGAAGTCGCCGGGTTTGGGCATCTCGAAGGCAAACCCGGCGAACAGCCAGCCGTCGTACCAGATCTTCTGCATCTCGAGTCCGTAGAGCGCATCGTTGTGATAGAACGTGCGCGGCAGGCCGTGGCCTTCGCGGCGCGAGCCGAGAAGGGTGTCGAGTTCGGGGGCCAGGGGGGACATGACGGGCTCCTGACGGTATGGAAGCGGGTGCGGGCAAGAAAAGCAACGCCGAGTTGGCGGCACTCAGGCAAGAATGGCCTTGCGCTCGGGATCGTATAGCGGCCGCGTATGGCGCAGCGCCGGGTAGCGCACGCCCATCACTTCAACCGCATAATCGGAATGCGCAGGCTCGTCGGCCGCAACATAAGCGCAGAGTATATTGCGGTCCACGGTATAGCCGTAGCCGGCGCTGGTGACGCGACCGAGCATGCGGTTCGCCAGCGAGCACGATTTCGCCGCCAAACATGTTGATCTCACCAGGTGCGGTAAACCATGTGAGCTTCTGCTTCGGTCCCGTGGCCCTCACATCGGCCAGCGCCGCCCGCGCCAGGTAAGCGCCTTTGTCCCGGGCAACGCAGAAGCCTAAGCCGGCCTCGTACGGATTGTAATCCGGCGTGATGTCCGCGCCCCAGACGAGATAATGCTTCTCGAGGCGCAGGCTGTTGATCGCGCGGTAGCCGGCATTGGCGATGCCGTGGCGCTCCCCGGCGGCCCACAAGCGCTCGTACAGGTACAGCGCATACTCGACCGGAACATGCAGCTCGTAGCCCTGCTCGCCCAGGTAGGTCACGCGCAACGCCAGCACCGGCGCGTAGCCCACATCGATCTCGCGCGCGCTCATGTAGGGAAACCGCGCATTGTCGAGCGGCGCCGCGCGTAAGCTCCCGAGCACCTCGCGCGAGCGCGGGCCGCACAGGTTGAGCACCGCTTTCGCCGATGTGTGCTCGACGATTTCGACGCTGCCGTCGGCGGGCAAACGCCGCTCGATCGTCGATCGATCGCGCACACCCAATGCGCTGCCGGTGATGAAATAGAAGCGGTCTTCGCCGAGCCGCGTGATCGTCACGTCGGCCTCGATGCCGCCGCGCTCATTGCATAACTGCGTATGATACGATGGTGCCGACCGCGCGGTCCGACATCGTTGACGGCCAGCGTCTGCAGCAATGCCAGCGCGCCCGGGCCGCGCACCTCGAATTTGGCGAACGAGCTCATGTCGATCAGGGCGACGCGCTTCGCGCACGGCGCGGTGCTCGGCGCCGACCGCGTCGAACGCGGCCCCGCGCTCGAACGAGGGTGGGTCGACCGCGGGCGTTCCCATCGGGGCGAACCAGTTGGGACGCTCCCAGCCGAATTTGTTGCCGTACACCGCGCCCGCGCGGACTAGGGTCGCATGCAGCGGGCTCCGGCGCGCGTCGCGACCGGCTTTCGGCTTCGTGGTTCGGCCAGCGCGATCGCGTAGTAGCGGCCGTAGCTCTCGATGGCGCGCTCGTACATGAACTGCCGGGGCCGAGTGCGGCGTGCCGAAGCGGCGCACATCGAACGGCCACAGGTCCATGCCAGGGTCGCCGTCAACGATCCAGTTTGCCGTCACGTAACCCGCGCCGCCGGACGCGGCGATTCCGGACGTAAAGCCGCAGCACAGGTAGAAGTTGTCGAGCTCGGGACTCAAGCCGATGATCGGCTCGCCGTCCGGCGTGATCGGGATCGGGCCGTTGATGAGCTGCCGGATGCCCACTTCGTTCAGCAACGGAATTCGCGCCGACGCCGCCTCGGCGAGCGGCGCAAAACGATCGAAGTCGGGCTGCAGCAATTCCGGGCCGAAATCCCTGGCAATGCCGTCGGCGCCCCACGGCAAGGTGTTCGACTCCCAGCCTCCCACGGCGAGCGCACCCGGCTCCGGCTTGACGTAGAAATTGCCATCGGGATCGCGCAGCGTGGGCAGATTGTCGGGAATCCGTTCGGTCTTTTCGGTGACGCAGATATTGATGCTCGACCGCGCACGCCGGAACCCGCGTGCCAACCATCGCGCGCAATCTCGCGTCCCCACATGCCGCCGGCGTTGATCACGCATTCCGTTTCGATCTCGCCCTGATCGGTGACGACCGTCGTCACCCGCCGGTCACGTTTCTTGATCGCCGTGACGGTTACGCCCTGGATCAGCTGCGCGCCGCCGGCGCGTGCGCCCGCGGCGTAGGCGTTGGTCAGACTCGTGGGATCGACGTAGCCATCGCCCTCGATCCAGGCCGCGCCGACCACACCTGCAGGTTCGAGCAAGCGGAAAAAGCTCGCGCGCCTGTTGCGCCGAGACGAGCTCGACGTGGAAGCCGAAGCCCTTGGCCATCGTCGCCGATCGTTTGAGCTCCTGCCAGCGGGCGGCGGACGAGGCGAGACGCAAGCTGCCCACGCCGTGCCAGCCGGTCGCCTGCCCCGTTTCGGCCTCGAGCTTGCCGTAGAGCTCGGCCGAATAGCACATCGAGCCGCGTCGAGGTTGCTGCTGCTGCGCAGCTGGCCGACGAGTCCCGCGGCGTGCCAGGTCGCGCCATGCGTGAGCTGCAGCCGCTCCAGCAGCACGACGTCGCGCTGGCCGCGCTTGGTCAGGTGATAGGCAATGCTGCAGCCGATGACGCCGCCGCCGATGATCACGATGCGGCTTGCGCACGGGACTCCCATGATCAGGGTTCCACTCCGAGGTCGTCGAGGAAGGCTCCAGGACGCGATGATGCGCCGCTGAGCTTTTGCAGATTGTTGACAATCTACACCCTCCGAAGGGTCTAATCGCAAGCATGCCCAAGACCGCGTTGAATAGATCGACACTCGTCCCGCGCCCGCCGCAGCGAGCGTCATTGCGCTGGTGCAATCGAACTCGCTGCCCATGCTGGTGCAAAAGCGAGCTGGAGCGCATGATACTGGCGGGCGACCTTGCCGCCGGCGCCAAGCTCAACGAAGCCGCAGTCGCGGAGCTCCTCGGCGTTTCGCGCGCGGCCGATCCGCGAAGCGTTCCGCGCACTCGAGGAATCGGGTCTGGTGCGCCTGGAAAAGAATCGCGGCGTGTACGTGCGGCAGATACCGATCGAGGAAGCCGATGACATCTACGAGCTGCGCGCGGTGCTCGACGCCTTCGTCGGTCGAAGGGTGGCCGCCACCGCCGGGCCGGACGAGGTGCGCGAGCTGCGCGGCCACGTCGCCACGCATGGAGAAGGCAGCCTCGCGCAACGACGTCGACGGTTACCTAAAGGCCAATGTCGAGTTTCACGAGCATCTGGTCATTCTGGCGGGCAATGCGAAGTTGTTGCTGACCTATCGGCGGCTCGCCAACGAGCTGAGCCTGTTCCGCCGGGCGACGCTTGCGCAGGGCGACACGCTGGCCATATCCACGCGCGGAGCATCGGGCGATCGTCGAACAGATCGCGGCCGGGAAAGTCGCCGCCTCAGGGCGGGCACTTTCAACCATGTCATGGCGAGCCGGGAGCGCATGCATCGCCTCTACGCCGCGAGGGAAATCCGGCGCCGCAGGAAGCGGCCCGGTATCACGCCGAACCGATAAGGGTGGCGTCTTCACCCACATCGGCCAAACAACGCGGCGCCACGATCGCTTAGCTCACACACAGGAGGAAACACATGCGCTCATTGAACCTTTTCATGGACCCGAAGGCCACGGGCCGGGGTGCTCAGCGGGTGATACGCGTCATCGCGCTCGCGGCATTCGCCGCGATCGGCACCTTCGCAGCGGTCGTGCCGCGCGCGGCGCTGGCGCAGGCTTGCGAAGACCCGAAGGTGCTCAAGTTCTCGATCATCCCGACGCAGGAGTCGATACGCGAGCTCACGCTGTACAAACCGGTGATGGATCTGATCTCCAAGAATACCGGGCAAGAAGATCGAGTTCTACATGCCGACTTCGTATTCGTCGGTGGTCGAGGCGCTGATGGGCAAATGGGTCGACGTCGCCGTGCTCGGCCCGGAGTCCTACGTGATCGCGCACAGCAAGGAGCCATCGATCGAGGTGTTTGCAACCTATTACAAGAAAAAGAACGGTGTCCAGGACGCGGGGCCGGGCTACAAGTCGCTGCTCATCACCAAGAAAGGCTCCAAGTTCGCCACCATCGACTCGCTCAAGGGCTCGGTGATGCTTCTGGTGGACCCTGCCAGCACATCGGGCGCGCTGATTCCGGAAGCGGTGTTCGCCAAGAAAGTCGTCAACATGCCGCTCAATCAGTATTTCGGAAAGCGTCAGCGTTTTCACGGGGGCCATGACCTGTCGACGCTCGCCGTCGCCGACGGCCGCGCCGACACTGCGTTCGTGGCCAGCCATCGCTTCATGAATCACCGTCGCCACCGGCAAGGTCAAGCTCGATGACTTCAATTATCTGTGGTCGTCGCCGCTCATTCCGCAGGACCTCCGCGTCTACCGCGCGCACGCTATGCGCGCCGCTGAAAGAGCAGATCGCCAAGACCTTCCTTACGCTCGATACGACGCCGGAGGGCAAGAAGTACCCCGAGAACGTCGACTCGGAGAAATTCGTGAAAATGACCGGACGCCGACTACGACATCATTCGTGGAAGCGCGGATCGATAAGCGAGGGCCTTGTCCGTCGAGCCCCACTTCTGCGGTTGCAAGATGGAACTCAAGCTGCGCCGCTTCCTGACCATCCGTCAGAGCAATCTGCCACAGACCGTCGCACTCGAGGTAAGGCATTTGCGCGCCGGCTACGCGGGCCGCGAGATCCTGAAGGACATCCAGCTTCAAGGTCGATGACCGACGATTTCTTCGCCATCATCGGCCCCAGCGGCGCCGGGCAAGTCGACGCTGATTCGCTGCGTGAACCGCCTCGTCGAGCCGACCAGCGGCAAAGTGCTGTTCCACGGCGTGGACCTGCTGGCGCTCGATCAGACCAGGCTGCGAGAGGCGCGTCGCAACATCGGCATGATTTTTCAGGAATTCACATTTGATCGAGCGGCCTCTCGGTCATGGACAACGTGCTGACCGGACGGCTCGGATACACCGGACGCTGAGGAGCCTGCTGCGCATGTTTCACCGCCGACGACATCCGGGCAGGCGCTGGCACTCCTCGATCGCGTCGGCCTAGCGAGCACGTCGAGAAGCGTGCAGATCGCTCTCTCCGGCGGCCAGCGGCAGCGCGTGGGCATCGCACGCGCATTGGATCCAGAACCCACGCCTTCTGCTCGGTCGACGAGCCGACGTCGCAGCCTGGACCCCAAGATCTCGCGCGAGGTGATGGGCCTGATTCGCGAGATCGCGCGCGAATTCCATGTGCCTGTGCTATGCAACATCCACAACGTCGAGCTCGCGACCGAGTTCTGCACCCACGTGATCGGCCTGCAGGATGGCGTGAAGATGTTCCGAAGGCCGCCCGGGTGAGCTCAACGCGCGCGCGCTTCAGGAAATCTACGCTGATGGAGGTCCTCTGAACGCGCCGGCGATCGACCCGAGTGTGCGCGCCTGATCGCCGCCGGCCGCCGCCACAACCGGGCGCTGCGTTCGCTCGCCTACCTGACGGTAATCGCCGCCGTGTTGTGGAGCGTCCAGGTCATCGTGATTGCCGACACCGATTGGGCGCGACTCGCCGCGAGCTCGGCCGGGAAGACGCTGAAGAGCTTCCTGGAGTTCGATTACGCGTTGCTGCCCGACCTGGTCGAGCCGACCATCGACACGGCATTGATGGCAACGCTCGCGACGCTGGTCGGCTTGTTGCTGGCGCTGCCGGTCGCCTGGCTAGGCGCCGCCAACATCACTCCCCTTGGGCGCATCTCCTATGCCGTCGGCCGCTTCCTGATGACCCTGTCGCGCTCGGTGCATGAGATCGTCTGGGCCTCGCTCTTCGTTTCCGGCGGTCGGCCTTGGCGCACTCGCCGGCGTCCTCGCGATGGGCGTGCGCTCGGTCGGGTTCATTTCCAAGATCATCGCCGAGGCTATCGAGGATGTTCAACCGGGTCCTATCGAGGCGATACGCGCGGTGGGCGGCAACCGGCTGCAGGTGCTGTTCTACGGCATCCTTCCGCAGATCGTACCGGTGGTTCTGGGGACGCTGATCTTCGAATGGGACATCAATATCCGCCGCTCGACCATCATGGGTTTGGTCGGCGCCGGGGGCCTTGGCCTCGTATTCTTCCGCCAGATGGCGATGCTCAACTACGGCGGAGTCGCCACGGTGATCCTGGCGGTCCTGCTGCTGATCATTCTCGGCGAAATCATCTCGTACTATGCGCGCAAAGCCGTCATTTGAGCCCGACGTGCCCATCGACCTGATCGTGGATCGCGCGATCTTCGAACGGCCGTCGAACGCGCGGGGCAGAGCCGCAGCGCATGGACGTACGGCAAGCGTGCCCGCGACATGGCGCCGCCATCGCTTTCCACAGAGCCTTTATCGTTACGCGGCGCTCCTCGCCACGCTCGCGTTCATCGCCTTTGCGCTCGATCGGCTGAATATCGATCTCGAGCGGCTGCCCGGGATGCTGGGGCGCATCGCCACGACGCTCGGGGAACGCTATTTTCCGCCCAATATCGCGCACATTGCCCGTCCCGACTACCTTCACTCGGTGCTCGAGACGATGGAGATGTCCTACCCGGCCACCGTGCTCGGCATCGTGCTGGCCATACCGCTCGCCTGGCTGGCGTCGTTCAATCAGACCCCGAGCCGCCGCGTGGGTTATTGGCTCGCGCGCCTCATCATCATGCGGCGTGCCGCTCCGTGCACGAGATGATCTGGACGATCCTGCTCGTCGCGATCCTCGGTTTTCGGCATGCTGCCCGGGACACTGGCGCTAACGCTGTTCTGCATCGGCTTCGCGGGCAAGCTTTTCACCGAGGCGCATCGAAGCGGTCGATCCCGGCCCGGTCGAGGCGATCCGCTCTGCCGGCGGCAATCCGCCTGCAGGTTTTCGTGTTCGCGGTGCTGCCGCAGGTGCGCGTCGCATGGACCGGCATTTCGATCTACACTTGGGACGTCGTTTTTCGTGCCGCGACCGTGGTGGGCTTTTTCGGCGCAGGCGGAATGGGCTGGTATCTGCGCGAAAGCGTGCAGCGAATCGCCTCGCACGACGTCGCCGCGATACTGCCTCGATCATCATCGTCGTCGTCGCCGCCGAGGTCTCTTCGGCCTGGCTGCGCCGACGCGTCGCCAGCGCCATCGCCTGACACCCACCATGGAAACGTCGCTTGCCAACAAGACAGGAATCAGCAATGGCTGAATCGGGGCAGTCCTCCGTCGTAGTCAATGGACGCACGTACCGCGCGCCGGAGAATCCGGGCTGGTCGTCGTTTGCGTCGATGGCTGCGAGCCCGACTACATCACCCAGGCGATCGAAGCCGGCGCGGCGCCGTATCTTCGCAGGATGTGCGAGCGCGGAACGTCGCTGCTCGGCGATTGCGTCGTGCCCAGTTTCACGAACCCGAACAACCTGTCGATCGTCACCGGCGCGCCGCCCTCGGTGCACGGCATCTGCGGCAACTTCTTCTTCGACCGCGACACCGGGCCAGGAAGTCGATGATGAACGACGCCCGTTACCTGCGCGCCGAGACCATACTCGCCCGTTTCTCGCAAACCGGCGCTAAAGTCGCCGTGGTGACGGCCAAGGACAAACTGCGCACGCTGCTCGGCAGCGGCATGCGCGGGCATCTGCTTTTCGGCCGAGAAGGCAGACCAGGCAAACGCCGCCGAGCACGGCGTGACCGACGTGCTGCGCGATCGTCGGGATGCCGTTGCCGTCGGTGTACAGCGCCGAGCTGTCCGGAATTCGTATTCGCGGCCGGCGTCAAGCTGATGGCGCGCGACCGTCCCGCGATCATGTATCTTTCGACCACCGACTACGTTCAGCACAAGCACGCGCCCGGCACGCTGGCAGCCAACGCGTTCTACGCGATGATGAGCACCTATCTTGCGCAGCTCGACGCGCTCGGCGCGACGATAGCACTCACCGCCGGATCATGGCATGAACGCGAAGACGGACGCCGGTGGCAAGCCGCAGATCATCTTCCTGCAGGATTGGTTCGACCGCGAGCTCGGTGCCGGCGTCGCGCGCGTGATCCTGCCGATCACCGATCCCTACGTCGCGCATCACGGCTCGCTCGGCTCGTTCGCAACCTGCTACCTGCCGGCGGGTGCCGACGCTGCCGACATCTGCGCACGGCTCGCGACGGTGCCGGGCATCGAGACAGTGCTTACCGCGCCGCGGCTGCCGCGCGTTTCGAGCTGCCGCCCGATCGGCTTGGCGACATCGTCATCACTTCGAACGTCTTTGCGTGCTCGGCACGACACCGGCGCGGCACGATCTTTTCCGGCCTCGATGCTCCCTTGCGCTCGCACGGCGGTATCTCCGAGCAAAGAGTGCCGCTGCTGTTCAACCGCGTGCTGCACGACGTCGAGCCCGGCCGGCGCTTGCGCAATTTCGACGTGTTCGACCTGGCCCCTGAACCATACTGAACTGAGACCGATGCCAAACGCCGCGCCTCCTGGCAGTATCACAATCCGGTCGCGATCTTCTTCGGCCCGGCTGCGCTGAAACGCTGCCGCGCGCACTTTGCCGGACGCACTGCCGCGCTGGTTACGTTCCCGGAAGCCGCGGACCTCGGATTGACCGCTCGTCTTGAACGAATACTCGGCGCGTCGCTCACGACCATAATCGATCGCACCCAGCCCAATCCCGACGTGGACGGCTCGTGCCGATCTCTATCGCGATTTCTGGTCCCGTCCCACACATGGCGACGTGCTGATCGCGGTCGGCGGCGGCAGCGTGCTCGATACCGCGAAATCGCTGATGGTGCGCACGGGTGACGGCAGTTTCGAAGCTCTGGTGGACCTGCTGAGCACCGGCAAGCCATTCGTTCCGCACCGGGTCAAGCTAGCTGATCGCGGTGCCGACAACCGCCGGCACGGGGAGCGAGGTCACGCCCCCTGGGCGACGATCTGGCACCGCGCTGCTGGCAAGAAGTATTCGCTGCACCTCGCGCAGACCTGGCCCGAAGCCGCGCTGGTCGACCCGGCGCTCACCCTGTCGCTGCCGGCGGGCGCCACGCTGGCCGCCGGACTCGACGCCCTGTCGCACGCGCTCGAATCGATCTGAATGTCAACGCCAATCCCGTCTCCGACACCCATGCTGTCGCGGCGGCGCGGATGGTGCTGGAGACGCTGCCCGATCTGATGCGGCGATCTCGGCAGCGCACCTTTGCGCGGCCGCATGTCGCTCGCGGCGCTGCAGGCGGGGCTTGCGTTCTCCAACACCAAGACCGCGCTCTGCGCATTCGATTTCTACGACATGACGCTGCACTGACACGGATTGCCGCACGGAATCGCCTGCTCGTTTTCCTTCGCCGATGGTGCTCGCGCGCGCGCTCGGCGTCGACGCCGGGCGCGATGCGGTGCTGGCACGCATTTTCGACGGCGCGCTGGCCGGCGCGCCTGCCCGGCTGGCGGAGTTTCTGGAAGCGCCTCGGTGTCATGCACGCGCTTCGCGAGTTACGGCGTGTCGGACGCGGATGCCTCCCGCATGGGTGGAAGCAGCACTGCAGGGTGTGCGCGGCAGGAAATTTCATCGGCGTCGCGCGCAGCGCGTCATCGCAACTCGACCACTCGAGGAGCAAGCCGCCTCATGAATGCCCGCGACTATCGCGTCAGGAATCGATGCGCATTGCCGGAGAGCGCGTCGCCGGCGACCGTGCCATCGAAGTCGCACAATCCGTTCACCGGCGACGTCGTCGGCACCGTGCCCAAGGCGACCGTCGACGATATCCGCCGCGCCTTTGCCATCGCGCGCGCCTACAAACCGTCGCTGACGCGATTCGAGCGCTCGCGGATCCTGCACCGCACCGCGGAGATCATCCGCGGCCGAACCGACGAGCTGTCCGATCTGATCACCGCCGAGTGCGGCATCTGCAAGAAGGATTCGCTCTACGAAGTTGGCCGCGCCTGCGACGTATTTGTCTTCGCCGGCAACGCGGCGCTGTCCGACGACGGCCAGATCTTCTCCTGCGATCTGACGCCGCACGGCAAGCGGCGCAAGGTGTACACGCTGCGCGAGCCGCTGCGTGGGCGTGATTTCCGCGATCACGCCGTTCAACCATCCGCTGAACCAGGTCGCGCACAAGGTCGCTCCGTCGATCGCCACCAACAACCGCATGGTGCTCAAGCCCACCGAAAAGACGCCGCTTGACTGCGATAGCCTGCTCGCCGACATCCTGTACGAGGCCGGGTTGCCGCCGGAGATGTTCTCGGTGGTCACCGGCGACCCGAGGAGATCGCCGACGAGATGCTGACCAATCCCGACGTCGACCTGGTGACCTTCACCGGCGGCATCGCGGTCGGCAAATACATCGCCGGCCAAGGCGGTCTACAAGCGCCAGGTGCTCGAGCTCGGCGGCAACGATCCGCTGATCGTGATGGAAGACGCCGACCTCGAGGAAGCTGCGACGCTGGCTGCCGCCGGCTCGTACAAGAACTCCGGCCAGCGCTGCACCGCTGTCAAGCGCATGCTGGTGCAGAAGTCGGTCGCCGACCGGTTTGTCGAGCTGCTGCTGGAGAAGACGCAAGGCGATCAAGTACGGCGATCCGATGGATCCGGGCGTCGACATGGGCACGGTCATCGACGAGGCGGCGGCGAAATCGTTCGAAGGCAAGGTCAACGATGCGATCGCGCGCGGCGCGCAGGCTGCTCTACGGCAACGTCCGCGACGGCGCGCTCTATTCGCCGACGGTGCTCGATCACGTGACGCCCGACATGCCGGTGGTCAAATACGAAACCTTCGGTCCGGTGTCGCCGGTCATTCGCTTCGATGACGATCGACGATGCGATCGCGATCGCCAACTCGACCGACTACGGACTGTCGTCGGCGGTGTGCACCAACCGCCTCGACTGGATCACCCGCTTCGTCGCCGAGCTCAACGTCGGCAGCGTCAACGTGCGCGAGGTTCCGGGATACCGACTGGAGCTCACGCCTTTCGGCGGCATCAAGGACTCGGGCCTCGGCTACAAGGAAGGCGTGCAGGAAGCGATGAAGAGCTTTACCAACCTCAAGACGTATTCGCTGCCATGGTAAGCGGGCATTCGGACCCTGCTGACTGCGATGATCCTGCGATGGCGCTGACGATCCCCGATATCTGCGCGCTGTACGAGCGCCACGGCGGCAGGATGTACAGCGGCGAGCCGGTGACGCAGCTCGAGCACGCGCTGCAGAGCGCCGCGTTGGCGGAGTCCGCCGGGCGCCGACGCCGAGCTGATCACCGCGGCGCTTGTTGCACGACCTCGGCCACTTGCTCAACGACCAGGGCGAGACGCCGACCGCGCGCGGGATCGACGACGTCGCACCAGTATTTCGCGCTGCCGTTCCTGCGCGGACTGTTCGATGACCGGGTGCTCGAGCCGATTCGCCTGCACGTCGACGCCAAACGTTATCTGTGCGCGACCGAGGCCGGGATACTACGACGCGCTGTCCGCCGACTCGAAGCGCAGCCTCGCCCTGCAGGGCGGCACTTTTTCCGCGACGGACGCCGCCGCATTCATAGCGCAGGCCGTGGCGCGGACGCGCCGTCGAACTCCGGCTCTGGGACGACGCGGCGAAGCTCGCCGGGCAGCCCACCCCTCCGCTGACGCATTTCACGGCGATCATGGCCGCTGCCGCTCGGGGAAGCCGGGATTGAAGATCCTGCTCAACCTCCTTGCCGGCGTCGGCTTGCTGGTGTGGGGCACGCATATCGTGCGCACCGGCATCCTGCGCATCTGGGGCGGCGACCTGCGCCGGCTTTCTGCGCGAGAGCGTCTCCAATCGTTACGCCGCGTTTGCCGCCGGGCTGGGCATCACGGCGCCTGATCCAGAGCAGCACCGCCACCGCGGTGATGGTGGCGTCGTTTGTCGGTCAGGGGCTGATCGCCACCGCGCCCTGCCCTGGCGGTGATGCTCGGCGCCGACGTCGGCACGGCGCTGATGACGCTGGTGTTCTCGTTCGATCTTTCTGGCTCTCGCTCCCTCCTCATCTTCCTGGGCGTGACGCTGTTCATGCGCCGCGAGTCGAGCCAGATCGGCCGTTTCGGCCAAATCCTGATCGGGCTGGGCCTGATCATCCTGGCGCTGCAACTGATCGTGCTTGCCGCGCAGCCGCTGACCAAGGGCGCAGGGGTCAAGGTCATCTTCGGCTCGCTGACCGGCGACGTGCTGCTCGACATGCTCGTCGCCGCGGTATTCACACCATGCTTTCCTATTCCAGCCTTGCGGTGGTGCTGCTCACCGCCACGCTGGCGGCGTCGAAGGTCATCTGCTGCACGTCGCGCTGGGCCTGGTGCTGGGCGCCAATCTCGGAAGCGGCCTGCTGGCGATGCTGACCACTGTGACGTTCGTCGCCCGAAGCGCGGCGCGTGACGCTGGGCAACCTTTTGTTCCGGCTGCTCGGCTGCATCATCATCGTTCCGCTGCTGCCCTATATCGAAGAGCTGTCTTGCGTCGATGCCGCTCGACGACGCTCAGGTCACCGTCTATTTTCACCTGTTGTTCAACGTCGTCATCGCGGTCGGGTTTCTGTTCTTTACCGAGAAGATCGCGCAGAGTGGCCGAGCGCCTGCTGCCCGCCAGGCACGACGCGGACGATCCCGCCAAGGCGCGCTATCTCGATCCGTCGGCGCTCGACACGCCCATACTTGCGATCGGCAACGCCGCCCGCGAAGCCATGCGGCTGGCCGACTTCATCGAGCAGATGTTGAACGGCATGCTGGCGGTGCTGAAGACCAATGACCGCGCTCTGGCCGAGAAAATACGCAAGATGGACGACATCGTCGACGACCTTTACACGGCGATCAAGCTCTACCTCACCCAGGTCAGCCGCGAAGCACTCGACGAAAAAGAAGGCCGCCGCTGGGCCGACATCGTCTCGTTCACGATCAACATGGAACAGGTGGGCGACATCGTCGAGCGTGTCGTGACCGACCTCGAGGAAAAGAAGATCGACAAAGGCCGCAGTTTTTCCGATGCAGGCATGCAGGAAATTGTCGATCTGCACGGGCGCCTGATCGCCAACCTGCGCTTGGGGATGAGCGTGTTTCTCCACGGAGACCTCGCCAGCGCACAACAGCTCCTGGCCGAGAAGGTGCTCTTTCGCGATCTCGAGCGCGCGTACGCCGATTCGCACATCGAGCGCCTGTCCATCAACACCTTGCAGAGCATCGAGACTTCATCGCTGCACCTCGATCTGATCAGTGACTTGAAGCGCATCAATTCGCATATCTGTTCCATCGCCTATCCGATCCTCGAGCAGGCTGGAGTGCTGGCGAAGACCCGGTTGCGGGAAGCGCCGGCGCCGCCCGCACCGCCGACCGAGGAGCCCGCTGCTCCCGAGGGTCCGGGGTCCAAGGATTCCTGGCAGAAGCGCAAGCCGCGAACGGCGTAGGACCTGTGGAGCTTCCCTCGGCGTCACGCTGGCGGTACTCGGCGCCGGCTTTCTTCATGCAAGCTGGAACGCACTGCTCAAGTCGTCGGCCGGTGGTGATGCGCTGCTGGATACGACCGCGGTGGTCGCCGGATCATCGCTGTGGGGGCTCGTGTTCGTGGGCCTGGTTCCGTTCCCGGCGCTCGAGGCATGGCCCTACATCGCCGCGTCATCGGTGATCCATTTCGGCTACTACGTTACCTTGTCGCAGGCGTACCGCACCGGCGACCTGTCCTTTGCCTACCCGCTGATGCGCGGAACGGCGCCGCTGCTGGTCACGATCCTGGGCGCCATCGTGCTGCGCGAGCTGCCCAGCGCGCAGATGGCGCTCGGCATCGCGCTGATCTCGCTGGGTATCGTCAGCATCGCCTTCGTCCAGCGACGCGCTCATCCGCCGTGCCGCGGCCTACTGGGCGTTCGCCAACGCATGCCTCATCGCCCTGTACACGCTGGTCGACGGCGCCGGGGCGCGCGCGTCCGGCAACGCGATAAGCTACGTCACCTGGCTGATCTTCCTCGAGGGCATGCCCTTTATCGTGTGGGTGATCGTGCGACGCGGCCGGCCCGCGCTTGCCTACTTGCGCGGCAGCGTGCGGATCGGGCTGGTGGGGGCGGCTGCAGCCTGGCCGCGTACGCGATCGTGCTTTGGGCCATGACCCGTGCGCCGATCGCCGCCGTGGCCGCGTTGCGCGAGACATCGGTGCTGTTTGCCGCCTTGCTTGGCTCGATCTGGCTCAAGGAAGGCTTAGGCTGGCGCAGGCTGGCCGGCGCGGCCAGCGTCGTCGCCGGCATCGCCGCGCTGAAACTCGGTTAAGGCTGGCCTTCGGACCATGACAGCTCCGCTTCCGAGTCACGCGCAGGTCGTCGTCGTAGGCGGCGGCATCGCCGGTGCGAGCACCGCGTACCACCTCACCAAGCTCGGATGCACCGACGTCGTGCTGCTCGAGCAAGGCAAGCTCACCTGCGGCACGACCTGGCATGCGGCGGGGCTGGTCGGACAGCTGCGCGCGAACCGCAACGCGACGCGCATGAGCCGCTACGGCATCGAGTTGTATTCCACGCTCGAGGCCGAGACCGGCCTCGCGACCGGATGGAAGCAATGCGGCAGCCTGAACGTGGCGAAGACGCCGGAGCGGCTCAAGCTGCTCAAGCGGCAGATGGCGCGCGCGAGGAGCTTCGGCATCGATTTCGAGTTCATCACCCCGGCCGAAGCGGGCGATATCTATCCTCTGCTGCGCACCGACGATCTTTCCGGTGCGGTATGGATTCCCGGCGACGGCAAGGCCAATCCGACCGATCTGACGCAATCGCTCGCCAGGGGCGCGCGGCTCGCGAGGCGCGCGCATCGTCGAGGAAGCGCAAGTCACCGGCGTCATCGTCGAGAAGGGAGCCGTTGCCGGAGTGCGTTATCGCCACGGCGGCGAAGATCGCGCGTTGCGCTGCGAAAGCCTGGTGAACTGCGGCGGAGTAATGGGCGCGCGAATTCGGCAAGCTCGCCGGTGTCAGCGTGCCGCTGTTCCCGGCCGAGCATTTCTACGTCGTGACCCGGCCGATTCAGGGCGTCCATCCCGAGCTGCCGGTGATGCGCGATCCGGACGGCTACATCTATTACAAGGAGGAAGTCGGCGGGCTGGTGATGGGCGGCTTCGAGCCGGTCGCCAAACCGTGGAAGGTGGCGCAGAATCCCCGAGCGCTTCGAGTTTCAGCTGCTGCCGGAGGATTGGGATCAGTTCGAGCCCTTGATGACCAACGCGATCCATCGTACGCCGTGCCTCGAAACCGCCGAGATCAAGCTGCTGTTGAACGGTCCGGAGAGCTTCACCCTCGACGGCAATTTCATCCTCGGCGAGGCGCCGGAATTGCGCCGCTACTTTGTCTGCGCCGGATTCAATTCCGCGGGCATCGCCAACGCCGGCGGTGCCGGGCGGCTGATCGCGGAATGGATCGTCGGCGGTGAAGCGCCGATCGATCTGTGGGATGTCGATATCCGGCGATTCGCGCCCTTGCACGCCAACCGCGCGCACCTGCACGATCGCACCGCGGAGACGCTGGGCCTGCATTACGCGATGCGCTGGCCGCGCGAGGAGCTCTCCACGGTGCGTCCGTTGCGGCGTTCGCCGCTCTACGACCGGCTCAGAGTCAAAGGCGCGGTCTTCGGAAGCAAATTGAACTGGGAACGCGCGAACTATTTTCTGCCTTCCGGTGCCGCCGAGCCGCCGCCGACGCTCGATACGCCCGGCTGGCTGCGCCTTCGTGCTCGACGAGCAGCGCGCGGCGCGCGAGGACGTCGTCGGTATTCGACCAGACCTCGTTTTCCGAAGCTGGTGCTTAAAGGGCGTGACGCCCTCGCGGTGTTGCAGCGCGCTGTGCGCCCGAGATCTGGACGTCGCTCCCGGCCGTATGGTGTACACGGCGATGCTCAACGAGCGCGGCGGCTTCGAAAGCGACCTTACGATCACACGCATCGCAGCGGACACGTTCTTCATCCTGACCGGATCCGCACAGGCAACGCGCGACGCCGACTGGATCGGCAAGCACATCGCGGAGAATGAGTTTGCCGCGCTGTTCGACGTCACCAGCGCATACTCGATCATCTCGGTCATGGGGCCGAAGTCGCGCGAGCTCCTCGAGCGCATCTCCGCGGACGATCTTTCCGCGCAGGCATTCCCTTCTCCGCCACGCGCGAAATCGACGTCGGTTACGCGCGCGCGGGCGGCGCGGATGAGCTACATCGGCGGCGCCGGATACGAAGCTCTGCGTTCCACCGACCAGTGCCTGACGCTCTACGACGCCCTCCACGCCGCGGGTTCCGACCTCGGCCTGCGCGACGCCGGGTATTACACCATCGACGCCCTGCGCATCGAAGCCGGCAGGCGCGCGTGGGGCGCCGAGCTCGGCCCCGACGAAACGCCCTGGGAGGCGGGACTCGGCTACGCGGTCGGCTCTGGACAAGGGCGCGGAGTTCATCGGCCGCGCTGCGCTGCTGCGTCAGCAGGCCGAGGGTGTACGCAAGAAGCTGCTGCTGTTTCGTTCTCGACGATCCGCGGCGCATTTCCCTGGGGCGGTGAGCCCATCCTCATGGACGGCATGAGCGTCGGTGAGCTGACCTCGGCCGGCTACAGCCGCAAATACGGGCGCGCGCTGGCCATGGGTTACGTTCGCGCGCGATCGCCCGCTCGGCGATGACGCCTGGTTGGCGGCGAGCTACGAGATCGATATCGCCGGCGAGCTGCTTCGCGGCGACGCCTCGCCTCAAGCTGGCTTGAATCGCTCCTGGCGCTGAACCCTCGCGCGGCCGTGGACGCGCTGCACCGCTTATGTTTTCATTGCTCCGGTAACGATCGCCGCCACTGCCGAGCAAAATGCCCCACCGCTACACGACGCCGCCCAATCGCGCTCGAACGGCGACCAAGGCCGCAGGCACGACCGGTCAGGTGCAAAGCCTGACCCGCGGCCTCTCCATCCTCGAAGCGCTCTCCAACGCGGAGGCGGGCCTCGACGCTGACCGACCTCGCCCACCGCGTGCTGCTGCCGGCGTCGACGACGCATCGCCTGCTCTCGACGCTCGAGAAAATGCGCTATGTCTATCAGGCCGGCGATCTCGGGCTGTGGTACATCGGCTTGCAGGCGTTCGTGGTCGGCAGCACTTTTCTCGCCAACCGCGACTTCGTCGCCCAGAGCCACGGTTACATGCGGCGATTGATGGAACAATCCGGCGAGACGGCCAATCCTGGCGATCCTCGACGGCACCGAAGCGGTCTTCATCTCGCAGGTGCAATGCCACGAAGATGATGCGAACGCTGGTCAAGCTCGGCAGCCGCGTTCCGCTGCACGCGTCGGGCGTCGGCAAGGCGATCTTCGCCTCGCTGCCCGACGAGCAGATCGACGCGATACTCAAGGTCATAGGATTGCCGCGCATCACCGAAAACACGATCGTCGTGCCGGAAACCATGTGGGCCGCGCTGCGCGTCATCCGCCAGCGTGGCTATTCGTTCGACGACGAGGAGCACGCGCGTGCGACGCGCTGCGTCGGCGGCGACGGTCTACGACGAGCACGCCGAGCCGCTCGGCGCGATCTCGCTCGCCGGGCCTTCGTCGCGCCTTGTCGGACGAGCGCATCCGTCAACTGGGGCCCGATCGTCGCGCACATCGCCGAAGAGCTGACGCGGAAGCTGGGCGGCAGGTGGCCGCATCCGTATTGAGAACGTCCGATCAATGTCATTACTAAATCAGCGGACGTTCGCGCATGTCGCTGAACGGCCAAATGCAGCTTCGCTAGCGCATCGCAATTCAAAGCAGCCATTGATTTCGCTCGAAGTCGCGGGCGATCATTCTGCGGCTCAGTACTAGGGGCGTACTATTGTGGCATGCGCCCGCTACTCGACGAGATGATTGGGTGAACGATCGCCGACGATTCCTGTGCTGCGCAGCCGCCGGCTTCCTGGTTGCTCCAGTTCGCGCCCTCGCGCAGCGGCAAAGCGCAAGATCTATCGGATCGGGATTATCATTTCGTCGGGCACAACGTCCGAGATGATCGGACCGGAACCCCGATCCGCCGACCGTTCACGCTTTCTGCGAGGATTGCGCGAGCAGGGGTACGCGCATGGCCGGGATTTCGTGACGGAAGCTCGCGGAGGTGACGGCAGGGCCGCGCAGTTTCCCGCGCTGGCCGCCGAGTTGGTTCGTTTGCACGTCGACGTGATTGATCGCCGCCGGCCCCATGGTGCCCGCAGTCAAGGAGGCAACCTCGACGATCCCCATTGTTATGGCCGGTGCGATCGATCCTGTTGCCGATGGGTTTAGTGCGGAGCCTCGGCCACCCGGGCGGAAATGTCACCGGGCTCAGCAATCAGTCGGCAGAAGCTCGCCGGGAAGCGACTGGAAGTGCTCAAGGAAATGGTCCCGACTGCTGCATTGGTGGCAGTCATGTGGGAGCCGTCCAGCCCGGCCAATTGGCAGGCGGCCGACGCTGTCGCGCGCGGACGGGGATGGAACCTGCTGTCGCTCGAGGTACGAAACGACAACGAGATCGAACCCGCATTCGCCGCCGCAATAGCTGCTCGCGCCGGCGCGTTGCTTGTGGTAGGTGGCGCGGCGCCGCTAGCCGCGCACAGTCGGGTCGTTGGGCTGGCCGCGAACCGATCGGCTCTCCGCCATGTATTCGCTGCGGCGCTATGTCGAAGCCGGCGGGCTGATGTCTTACGCCGCGGATCTCAACGATGTATTGGCGACGGGCTGCATTGTTCGTCGACAAGATCCTCAAGGGGGCGAAGCCCGCCGATCTGCCGGTCGAGCAGCCTACCAAGTTCGATCTCGTGATCAACCTAAAGACTGCGAAAGCCATCGGCCTCGCGATCCCGCAGTCGCTGCTGCTGCCGCGCGGACGAGGTGATTCAGTGAGCCACGATGCCCTGGAGTTCACGCGGCACTCCTGCGCGGCTGTCGATGAACGTCCGGCGTTGTAACGTCTGCTCTGACGAGGGCCGACTGGCCGGGTCAGCGGTCGATAGCGCCATCCGGGCGACCGCTGTTTCGTCGAGCGGTCAGCGGCGCCTTTCCATGCGCGCGGTCCCGACGCGCCAAATCTACGATTCAGCGCTGGCTGCCTGGCGCGACAGCAGCAGATCGGCGGCCGGCGCGTCGTTGCATACCAGCGCCATGTCGCAGCCCGCGGCGAAGGCGCGCCGGCGCCCGCGACGATGTCTCCGGCGCTGCCGGCGCCGGCCATCGACAGATCGTCGCTGAAGATCAGCCCGTCGAAGCCAAGCCGCTCGCGCAGGATCGTCCGCAGCCAGACCGCGCGAGAAGCCGGCGGGCCGATCGTCGATCGGCCGGATAGACGACGTGCGCCGGCATGATGCCCTCGAGTGCCAGCCGCGACGAGCGCGCGCGAACGGCACGAGGTCGTCGCTTTCCAGCGACGCGTCAGCGGCGCGCTCGTCGACCGGCATCTTCGCAGTGCGAATCCGCCGCGACGAAGCCGTGCCCGGGAAAGTGCTTGCCAACCGCGGCCATGCCGCCCGCTGCGCAACCCGCGGCACAGCGCGACCGCAGGTGCGCGACCGCGTCCGGGTTGCGATGGAAGCGCGCGGTCGCCGATCACCGCGCTCTGATCCGTGATCGAGGTCGAGCACCGGCGTGAAGCTGAAGTCGATGCCGTGCGCGCGCGAGCTCCGCCGCGATGACGCCGCCCGATGCGCTCGGCTTCGGCGACTGCGCCGCGCAGCGTCGCGATCCCACGACTCGCCCGAGCGTGCGCATCGGCGGAATCGCCGTGAAGCCGTCGCGGAAGCGCTGCACGCGGCCGCCTTCGTGATCGACCGCGATCAGCAGCGGCGGATCGCGCAACGCGCGAATCGCGTCGGTCAGCAGCATCGAGCTGGTCGGCGGCGAGCGTAGTTGCGCGCGAACAGGATGACGCCGCCGACCAGCGGATGCGCGATGCGCTGGCGATCCTCGGCGGTCGAGCTCCGGTGCCGGCGACGTCGAGCATCACCGGTCCGCGCGGCAGCGATCATCGAGGCAGGTCGTGTCGGCTGAAGGCGCCGTCAGCGCGTCGCCGCCGACCGCGGCTTCGCGGATCAGCGCCTTCATCTGCCGCACGGCCTCGCGCAAGCCGACGAACACGCGCGCGGCTGACGATGGCGTGGCCGATGTGCAGCTCGCGCACGCCGGGCAGCGCGGCGACCGGCTGCACGTTGAAGTAGTTGAGCGCATGGCCGGCGTTGAAGCGCATGCCCAGCGCGCGGACGGCGGCACCGGCGTCGCGGATCTTGTTCAGCTCGGCGACGACCGCCGAGCTCTCGGCGATCGCGCCCCTTGGCGTGGAACGCGTGCGCGTACAGGACCGGTGTGGATCTCGCACACCCTGGCGCCGATCCGCGCCGCGGCGTCGACCTGCTCGGGCAGTCGGCATCGATGAAGACGCTGGTGACGATGCCGGCGTCGGCGAGCTTTGCGACGACCGCTTTGAGGCGCGCTTCCTGCCCGGCGACGTCGAGGCCGCCCTCGGTCGTGATCTCCTGCCGCCCCTCGGGAACCAGCATCGCCATCTCCGGCTTGAGCGCGCACGCGATCGCGACCATCTCGTCGGTCGCCGCCATCTCCAGGTTGAGCTTGATGTGCACCAGCTCGCGCAGGCGGCGCACGTCCTGGTCCTGGATGTGGCGCCGGTCCTCGCGCAGATGCACGGTGATGCCGTCGGCGCCGCCCAGGTGCGCCTCCACTGCCGCCCACAACGGGTCGGGCTCGTACGTGCGCCGCGCCTGGCGCAGCGTCGCGACGTGGTCGATGTTGACGCCGAGCTCGATCATGAGTAGCCGTCCTCGTCGGTGATCTCGTCGAGCGCCTGAAGATCGCGCACCACGCGCCGGCTGAATATGGCCCGGCTGCTCGAGATAATGGTCGAGCACCTCGCGCATCAAGCGCTTGGCTTCGACGGCGGCGTCCGGCGCGCTGAAGTCCTGCTGCGCCAGCGCCAGCGAGCGTCGTGCCGCGCACCAGCGGATAACGCCGTCCCGGCTCCGACACAGCGGTAGCGCGGTCCGCGATCGAAGGCGTAATAGTACCGTGCGCCGGGATCGCACCGGCAGCGCCGCTGTCGACCTCGTGCGTCAGCGGCAGCGCGTAACCGAGCTGGGCCGAGCGAGCTGGACCTCGAACTGGCGCAGCGCCGGAGCCTGCTCCGCGCCGGCCGGCGAGCTTGGACGAGCGTGCTCTCGTAGTCGCGAAAGAGCTGCGGATGCGCGATCCTCGCGCGGCAGCATCTTGAGCAGCAGCTCATTGAGATAGAAGCCGCAGAAGCAGCGCCGAGCCGGCGACCAGCGGCAGGCCGCCGCGCCATTCGGCCCGGATCAGCGTCTTGATCTCGCCCGCGCCCGACCACGACAGGGTCAGCGGCTGGAACGCCTGCAGCACCCCGCGCAGCTCCGAGCGCGGGCGCTTCGCGCCGCGCGCCACCAGCGCGACGCGGCCGTAATCCGCGGTGAGCGCCTCGACGATGAGGCTCGTCTCGCGGTAGGGATGCGCATGCAGGACGAAGGCCGGCTGATCGTCGCGCCGTTCGCGTGCCTGTCTCATCGTCATGCGCATCTCATGACCGCTCATCGCTCGGCAATGATCAGTATCCGAGCTGGTCGAGCATGCGCTCGTCGTCGGCCCAGCCGCTTTTGACGCGCACCCAGACTTCGAGAAAGACCTTGCCTCCGAACAGGCGCTCCATGTCGCGTCGCGCGGCGCTGGCCATCGCTTTCATGCGCAAGCCGCCCTCGCCGACCAGCATCGCACGGTGGCTCGCCTTGTCGACGTAGACCGTGGCGTGGATACGGCGCAGGTCGCCTGCATGCTCGAACGAGTCGATGCCGACGCTGGTCGCATACGGGACTTCCTCGCCGAGCGCGCGGAAGATCTTTTCCCGGATGTATTCCGAGGCCAGAAAACGCTCGTCGCGGTCGGTGAGCTCGTCCGTCGGCGTAGCGAGCCGTCGCCGGGAGGCAAGCGGGCCGACGATCTCGGCGCGCAAGTCGTCGAGCTGCCAGCGCCTTTCGGCGCTGATCAGGACGATTGCGGCGAAGTCGCGGATCGACGAGAGTTGCGCGAAATAAGGCAGGAGCGAGCGACTTGTCCTTCAGCCGGTCGACCTTGTTGACCGCGGCGATCGCCGGCACCCCGGCGGGCAACAGCGCCAGCACGGCGCGATCGGCATCGGTCAGCCGGCCCGCTTCCAGCACCACGACGATGACGTCGATCTCGCGCAGGCTTTCGCGAACCGCGCGATTCATTCGGTCGTTCAGGAGCGATCCGTGCAGCGTCTGATATCCGGGCGTGTCGACGAAGATGCATTGCTCTTGCCGGCGTCGTCACGATGCCCAGCACGCGGTGCCGCGTCGTCTGCGGCTTTTTCGAGGTGATGCTGATGCGCGCGCCCACGAGCGCGTTGAGCAGCGTCGACTTGCCGACGTTGGGACGTCCGACGATCGCCACCTGACCGCAGCGGAACGCGGGTCCGGACGCCGCATCGCGTGAAGCGCAGCTCCGGCGCAGCGATCAGCCGCGGGCCGCTTGCTCATAGGCGTCGGCGGCGGCGGCTTGCTCGGCGGAGCGACGGCTGGCGCCGGCGCCGGTCGCCTCGATACCGAGGGCCGGGATGCGGCATACGACTTCGAAGCGTCTGCAGGTGCGCCTCGCCGCTCACGTTCACGATCGCGTATTCGGGCACCGGCGATGCGCTTTCCTGCAGCAATTCCTGCAATCGCGTCTTCGGGTCTTTGCTGAGCTCGCCCGGGTCGAGGCGATCGAGCTCCTGCTCATACACGCGAAGTATCGCCTCTTGCGCGGCGTCGAATCCTCCATCGAGCAAGATCGCACCGAACAGCGCTTCCAGCGTGTCGGCGAGAATCGATGGCCTGCCGGCGCCGCCGCTCTTGAGCTCGCCCTCGCCCAGTCGAACCGATCGGCCGAGCTCGAGCGCAAGTGCCAGCCGGTGCAGCGTCTCCTTGCTGACCAGGTTGGCGCGCACCCGGGACAGATCTCCCTCCGGAATCTGCGGGAAGCGACGATACAGGGTCAGCGCGATGGCGCAGTTGAGCACGCTGTCGCCGATGAATTCGAGGCGCTCGTTGTGATCCGCGCCGAAACTGCGGTGGGTCAAAGCCTGGCGGAGCAGCTCCGGTTGGCGGAAGTCGTGACCGAGCGCGGGGAGCTGGTCGCTGGACATTGAGGGAACGCGCTCTACTTCGTCGTCGTGGCCTCGAATTCGAGCAGCAGGCTTACGTTGCCGACGAGGTGTAGCGTTCTTGTCCATGATGGCAGTTGCAACAAGGTTATTGCCCTCCTTGGCTAACCTCGATGTCGCTGCCTTTCACGGAATCGATGTAATCCGCGCTGGCCTTCAGATCGAAATCACGGCGAAACTGGTAGAGCGAAAACGGTTGCTTTGTCTCCTCGAGCGTTCTACCCATGACTTTCTTGACCGTGAAGTACTCGATGTACGGCGGCAGCATCCGGAACCCGATCATCACGACCGCCACCGCGACAATGGCCGTGAAGAGGAACCCCGTCATCGTGAGGCCGCGCTTGCCGCTGTCGATTGCGCATATTCTCTCCCATCACCGAATGCTGCTGCCGATGCGCTTGAACGCCAGGCTGCTGATGTCGTCCCAATTGAACCAGATGAAAAACGCCTTGCCGCGGATGTGATCGTCGGGAACGAAGCCCCAGTAGCGGCTGTCGTCGCTGTTATCGCGGTTGTCGCCCATCATGAAAGTAGTTGCCGGCGGGCACCTTGCAGGTAAATCCTCGGTCATTGTAAACACAGTTCTCCCGTCCGGGGAACTGGCGCACGTTATGTGGATAGACCGGTTGCATCATGGGATTCTGGGCGATCGCATGCTCGCGCTCGGCCGTCCGCTCCAGAAACCGCTCGGTCGTCGCGTAGCTCAGGCCCTCGGAGGTAGCCATAGGCGCCGTCAGGTGTCTGCGGCCAGGGCGTGCCGTTGACGGTGATCTTCTTGTCTCGGTAGACGATCTCGTCTCCGGGAAGTCCGACCAGGCGTTTGATGAAATCCTGCGACGGGACGACTGGATATCGAAACACGATGACGTCGCCGCGTTCCGGCTCGCCGAGCGGAATGATCTTCTTTTCGATGATCGGCAGCCGAATGCCGTAGGCGAATTTGTTCACCAGTATGAAATCACCGACCTCGAGTGTCGGCCGCATCGAGGAGCTCGGGATCTTGAACGGCTCGGCAATGAACGAGCGCAGCAGAAAGACGATCAGCAGCACCGGGAAAAAACTCTTCGGATACTCGATCCACCACGGCTCCGGTTCGCCGTGGGCGCGGTTTCGCGCCAATAGCACGCGGTCGGCCAGCGCGATCAGCCCCGGTCGCGACGGTGAGCAGGAAAAGTATCAGGGCGAAGTTCATGAATCGATGCGTCTCGCGAGTCGTCGCTCGCTGAAGAGTCGCCGGGGATTGGCGCTCGCCGGAGCGAAGGGGCGATATTCCCACAAGCGCGAGTCGTCCGTATGCCCTAAATCCACCCTCCCGTCCCGGGAAGCCGGTGTTCGGTCTCATTTGTCACCGACCTGGAGAATGGCAAGGAAGGCTTCCTGCGGGATTTCGACGCTTCCCACCGCCTTCATGCGCTTCTTGCCGGCCTTCTGCTTTTCGAGCAGCTTTTTCTTGCGCGTGATGTCTCCGCCATAGCATTTGGCGAGCACGTTCTTGCGCATCGCCTTGACTGATTCGCGGGCGATGATCTGCGCGCCGATGGCCGACTGGATCGCCACGTCGAACATCTGCCGCGGGATCAGCGAGCGCATCTTGGACACGACCTGGCGGCCGCGATGCTGCGCTACCGAGCGATGGACCATCACCGACAGCGCGTCGACCCGCTCGCCGTTGATCAGGATGTCGAGCTTGACCACGTCGGCGGCGCTGAACTCCTTGAACTCATAGTCGAGCGACGCGTAGCCGCGTGAAACGGACTTGAGGCGGTCGAAGAAATCCATCACCACCTCGGCCAGCGGCAGCTCGTAGGTCAACATGACCTGGCGGCCCAGATACTGCATGTTCTTCTGTGCTCCTCGACGCTCGGTGCATAGCGTGATCACCGGCCCCACGTATTCCTGTGGCGTCAGGATGGTGGTGGTGATGATCGGCTCCCGGATCTCCTCTACCCGGGACAGATCCGGCAGCTTCGACGGGTTCTCGATTTCCAGCAGCGTTGCGTCGCGCAGCAGCACCTGATAGATGACCGTCGGCGCGGTCGTGATCAGGTCCATGTCGTATTCGCGCTCGAGCCGCTCCTGCACGATGTCCATGTGCAGCAGACCGAGAAAGCCGCAGCGGAACCCGAATCCCAGCGCCTGCGATACTTCCGGCTCGTAGTACAGCGACGCGTCGTTGAGCTTCAGCTTGTCGAGGGCGTTGCGCAGTGCCTCGTACTGATTGGACTCGACCGGATAGAGGCCGGCGAATACCTTGTGGCTTCACGTTCTTGAAGCCAGGCAGCGCCGCGGCGGCGGGCCGCGCGGCGAGCGTCACCGTGTCGCCGACCTTGGCCGCGTGAATTTCCTTGATGCCGGCGACGATGAAGCCGACGCCTCCCGCCGAAAGCTCGTCGCGCGCGACCGCCTTGGGCGTAAAAACGCCGACCTGCTCGCAGTTGTAAAGTGCACCCGTCGCCATCAGCAGAATCTTGTCGCGCGGCATGAGCGTCCCCTGCATCACCCGGACCAGCATGACGACGCCGACGTAGTTGTCGAACCAGGAATCGATGATCAAGGCCTGCAGCGGGGACGCGGGATCGCCTTCGGGCGGAGGGATGCGTGCGATGACCGCCTCCAGGATATCGTCGACGCCCTCGCCGGTCTTGGCGCTGGCGAGGATCGCATCGTGGGCGGGAATGCCGATGATGTCCTCGATCTCGGTGATGACCCGGTCGGGATCGGCCGACGGCAAGTCGATCTTGTTCAGCACCGGCACGACCGTGACGCCCTGCTCGGTCGCGGTGTAGCAGTTGGCGACCGTCTGCGCCTCCACGCCCTGCGAAGCGTCGACGACCAGCAGCGCGCCCTCGCAGGCGGCGAGCGAGCGCGAAACCTCGTACGCGAAGTCGACATGGCCGGGGTGTCGATCAGATTCAGGTCGTAGCTCGAGCCGTCGCGCGCGACATAGGTGAGCGCCGCCGTTTGAGCCTTGATGGTAATGCCCCGCTCGCGTTCGAGGTCCATGGTGTCCAGGACCTGAGCTTCCATCTCGCGGTCGGCGAGGCCCCCGCAGCGCTGGATGAAGCGGTCGGCAAGTGTCGACTTGCCGTGGTCGATGTGCGCGATGATCGAGAAATTGCGGATGTGCAGCATTCTGCTCATTGGGCCTTGTTGTTCCGGCCCATTCAAAACAAAGGGGCACCGCGAAGTGCCCCTTGCCCTCATCTGGCCTGGTTTGCCCTCACCTGCCCTGGGCTGGCTTTTGCTGGCTTTTGCGCCGGAACAGCTTGAATTTTAGCCGATTTCGCTCATCAGCGCGAATTTGAGCCGGTATCGACGAGAAATGCCGTCACCGAAGCGGCATCGATCCGATGACGGCAGAGCTCACGTTCCCCGGCGAGCAGGACCGGGACGCTGTCGCCCCACCGTTTTTCGAGGACGGCGTCGGCATCGATGTCGATTTCCTCGATCGCCCATCCAAACCTTGCCGCAAGCGGTGCCAGCGCTTCGCGCATGTCATCGCACAGGTGGCAATAGGCCCGAACGAGCAGCGTCAGGCGCCGCGGGTCGGTTCCGATGATTCCCAACTCGGTTGCGTCAGCGCTAGCCTCAGTCGCCACCGCTGTTCAGCTTGATCGTCGAGTAGAACTGGCGCTCTCCGCGCCTGAGCAGCAGGGTCACCGAGCTGCCTTTCTCCACCTTGCTGATCTGGGCGTTGAGTTGTTCCGCGCTTTTCGCCTCGATGGTCGCGCCGCGATTGATGAGGGCGAGGATGACGTCGCCGGACTGGATGTCGCCGCGCGCCGTTGCGCTGATCTCCTCGACGCCGACGCCATTTTTGATGTCGAGCTCTTTTTCTGTTCTTCGCTCAGATCGATCAGCACCATGCCCAAACGATTCGGCTTGGCCTTTTCCTTGTCCTTGCCTGCCGGATGTCCGCCGTACGGGCTTGGCATCGTCCTCCTTCAATTCGGCGACGGTGACGTTGACGTCCTTGCTTGCACCCTTGCGCCAGACCTGCAGCACGATGCGGGTGCCCGGCTTGACGGCAGTGATAATGCGCGGCAGCTCGGCGGACGAGTTCACCGTACGTCCATCGGCCTTGACGATGATGTCGCCCTGCTCGATGCCCGCCTTGTCGGCAGGACCGCCCTTCTCGACCGAGTTGACGAGTGCGCCGGAGGCCTTCGGGAGGCCGAACGCATCGGCGGTTTCGCGGCTGACTTCCTGGATCTGCACCCCGATCCGGCTGCGCGTCACGCGGCCTTTTTCCTGGATCTGCTTGGTGACGTTGATTGCCACGTCGATCGGAATCGCGAAGGCGAGGCCCATCGAGCCCCCGGTCCTGCTGTAGATCATCGAGTTGACGCCGACCACCTCGCCCCTGAGGTTGAACAAGGGACCGCCGGAGTTGCCGGGATTGATCGGAACATCGGTCTGAATATAGGACACCAGGTTCTCGTTCGGCAGCTCACGGCCCTTGGCGCTGACTATACCTGCGGTGATCGTATTCTCGAGCCCGAAAGGCTTGCCGATCGCGGCAACCCACTCGCCGACCTTGAGCTTGTCGGGGTCGCCGATGGTCACTTTGGGCAGGCCGGTGGCATCGATCTTCAGCAGCGCCACGTCGGTGCGCTTGTCGGTGCCGACAACCTTGGCCTTGAATTCGCGCTTGTCGGTCAGCTTGACCGAGACTTCGCTCGCCTCGTCGACGACGTGGGCGTTGGTCAAGATATACCCATCCGCGGACAGGATGAATCCCGATCCGGTCGATTGCTGTTCGAAGTCGCGCGGCCGGGGAGCGTTTCTCGGTATTTGCCCGAAGCGGCGGAAGAACTCGTAGAACGGATCGTCCTCGGAGAGCTCCGGCATGATCGAACGGCGGGATTTTTGCGTGACGTCGATGCTGACCACCGCCGGGCCCTGTTGCTCGTAAAGCTCGGTGAAGTCGGGCAAGCCTTTTCCCACTTGCGCGGGCGCGGCGGGAGAGAACCAGAGGACGCCGACCAGCGCGCCCAGCGTTGTCCAGATGCGCAATTTCATTTCCGTTTTCCTAACGAAAGACCAAAGTTGTCGCTCGCGCAACTCATCGATGCGCGACCGAATAGGCAATTTGCCGAACCGTCGCGCCGGGCGCCTCGCCCAGAACGGTGACCAGATGATCGTCGAGTTGCCGGCTGTAGACGTTGATCCCGCCCTGTTGCGACAGGCCGACTGGCTGCGGCGTCGGCGGCACGGGCTCGACGAAAACCGAAACCGCGACCAGTCCGTCGGAAAATACCAGATGCGCGACCGGGGTGCTTTTGCCGCGCAGCGTCCGGAAGCCTTCGACGACCTTGGCGAAGCCCGCGGGAAGATCCTTTACCACCCATCCGGTCTCCTGGGGTTGCACCTCGCCCGGAGGCGACTCCCGCACCTGCCAGCCGGTCGGCAGCGAAGAGAACGGCGGTTTGACCAACTCGCGGTCAAGCTTGACGCCGATCTGAATGTCGGTGAATGCGAACTGCTCGATCGGCTCGAACTTTTCGTTGAGCAAGCGCGCCTTGAGCAGCAAGCCGCTGGCGATGTCGGCCCAGAACTTGTGGCCATATCGCAGCCCATCCTTGGGCTCGAAAAATAAAGGCCTGCGTTTCCAGACCGGCGACGCGGGCCAGCTCTCCCTTGCGGAAGAAATAATGCGCGGCGAGGGCATTGAGCTGTTGCGGCAGCAGCGACGGAAGCGCGTTGCGGAAAGATCGGGGCTCGATGCGGATGATCTTGGCGTCGGGGTAGTAACAGCGGACCAGGTCATTGTTGCGGATGACCTCGCGCGCCGGACCGTCCAGGTTGGTCAGCTTTTCGAATTCGCTGCCGGACTCGAGCAGATGGACCAGACGCGAAGTCTCGACCCTGCCGCCGTGCTCATAGACGATGGTGCCCACGTAATTGAGACCGCGCGCGGCGCCCGCCGCGCGCTGGAGCCAGGCGGCAGCCTCCCGGCCGTAAACGGCAGGAACCAGCCACCAGCGATGCCACGACGAGCCCGGCACGACAGCCAACGCTGACGAACCCCGCCAACCCGCCCAACCGGCGGCGCGAAGCCGCCGGCATGCTACGGGCGCGCATCCGGTTCGGTGGCGGCGACTGCGCGAAGATAAGGTCTTGCGCCCTGGATGGCCGTGGTCGGTGAATACTCCTGATGCACCAGAAGGTACTCGTTGTTGACCACCGGCCGGGTGTCGGCCGCGCGCACGCTCGCCGCCTGCCTCGCCGTTGCCAGCGCCGCCGGCAGGGTTCCGTCGCCCATCGGCAGGGTGGTCATGCGCCACCCATCCCACGACGCTGACCGCGGCGACAGTCGCTGCCGCGGCCCAGGCCATCGCCGCCGGAGCGGGTCGCCGCGGCGGCGC